>OKNF01000128.1_pt1 | contig 20335 bp, 19 predicted proteins | sample 1613121 | NCBI WGS metagenome assembly OKNF01 (sample SAMN04436838, study PRJEB24849) | human gut metagenome | biome: human gut; feature: NICU; material: stool | host: Homo sapiens | place: USA: Saint Louis, MO | collected 2011-09-08
TTTAACCGCCGTTTCAGTGCCCTGACGAACCGCTATGAGCGAGGGCTGCATGCCACGCTGCGGCGTAGTGGCCGTGTTATGCTGATTTATGCCGTACTGTGTGCGGTAATGTTTATGGCCTACTCTGCACTGCCTTCATCTTTCCTACCCGACGAAGACCAGGGCTACTTTATGACATCGGTCCAACTGCCGTCAGATGCCACGCAGGAAAGAACACGTCATGTGGTCGATCGGCTTGAAAAAGCAATCATGGCAAGACCCGGCATTGACAATAATATCTCCATTTTTGGTTTTGGTTTTTCCGGCTCCGGTTCGAACACCGCGATGACCTTTACCACGCTGAAAGACTGGGGCGAGCGGCAGGGCGCGACTGCTGACGGGGAAGCAGAACGAGTGCAGAGGGAAATGAGTAACGACCCCGCCGCCATAGTGATGAGCCTGATGCCGCCTGCCATCTCCGATATGGGGACTTCATCGGGTTTTGAACTCTATCTTGAAGACCGTGCCGGCTACGGCTATACCGCATTATTGCAGGCAGCCTCGACGCTGACGGAGAAAGCCAACAACAGTAGCGCGGTCAATGACGTCTACATTGAGGGTTTGCCTGCGGGCGTAAGCGCTAGTATTGAGGTCGACAGGGAAAAAGCGCAGGCGATGGGCGTTAGCTTTGATGAGATTAATCAAATGCTGTCAGCCTCGATTGGCTCGAATTACATCAATGACTATGTGGATAACGGACGTGTACAACAGGTTATTGTGCAGGCGGATTCCGCTTACCGTATGCAGCTGGCGGATTTGCTCAAACTCTACGTCAGGAATGTGTCAGGCGAGATGGTTCCGCTGTCGGCTTTTGTTACGACGAACTGGATCCAGTCGCCGCAGCAGCTCAATCGTTATCAGGGCTACCCGGCAATTAAAATCACCGGCAGTACCGCCGCCGGTTACTCCAGCGGAGCAGCGATGGCTGAAATGGACAAGCTTGCGGCTTCTCTTCCAACAGGCTATTTCGTAGAGTGGACTGGCGCTTCGCTACAGGAACGCAGCTCAGCGGCTCAGATGCCGCTGCTGATAGCCTTATCCGTTCTCGTTGTTTTTCTGGTGCTTGCCGCGCTGTATGAGAGCTGGTCAGTACCGCTTTCAGTGATACTTGTCGTTCCGCTGGGCATGGCTGGCGCGCTGCTGGCGGTATTTATCGCAGGTATGTCCAACGATGTTTTTTTCAAGGTCGGTATGATCACGCTAATCGGGCTTTCGACCAAAAACGCCATCTTGATTGTAGAGTTTGCCCGACAGCTTTATGCGCAGGGTAAACCGCTGCTCGAGGCAACGAAGGAAGCGGCCCGATTACGTCTGCGGCCAATCATCATGACGTCATTGGCTTTTACGCTTGGCGTGGTTCCACTGATGCTGGCGAACGGTGCCAGTAAGAGTACCCAGAATGCGATTGGCACAGGTGTTTTTGGCGGAATGATCAGCGGCACGCTGTTGGCAATCTTCTTCGTGCCGGTATTTTTTGTCATTATTACTTCCGCTGTTCAAAGGCTTAGCAACTCGCTAAAAAAGGTTAAATAAGGCTCGATCGGTTAGCCTCAGGCATTCCTGAGGCTAAGGAAAGATTGCGGAGCAGCTATCAGCATCCTTAACAGGGTGTAGCTTAGCTGTCACTGGCTTTCTACATCTTGCATGCAGGCTGCTATGGCCGCTTTTCACTAATAGCGGACAAGAAACGTCTCAATGTAACTGACGGCAATGAGTAGTTAAAAGCAAATATCAGTAGCCTTAAAGCCTCGCGCCAAAAATCGGCAAGCGGGAGACAGAGATTAAAGTTTAAAAAACCCTGGCGGATTAAAGTGCGCCCGACTTCGGCCAGATTGAATGCGTGTTTTTATCCCGGCGATAAGCATACCAACATGCCGCCGATTTTTTTCCTGTTCCAGCTTGAGGCTCTCTCCCTGATTACTGAGCCGAAACTGCGCTTTACCAATGTGTCACTCCCTGTCCTCGACGCTCCCAAATCCCTTAGAGAAATACATTATCGAAGCCCTTTATGCAAAGAGCCTCTGTAATGTCTGATGTGATATAAGTGCGGGCATAAAAAAGGCAGAACATGGCCGCCTTAATTTCGTCTGTCTTTATTCAGTTAGTCATATAGCCATCGGCCTGCTTTGGCTGATTCAGCCAGCATTCTTACGGTGAACCGGGCTGGTTGGGAGCGATCCGTTTTTAGTTTCTCAGGAAGCAAAAAATTGGGTAAAAAAGGAATGCCAACACGGGGATAATATTTAAACCAGTTAATATCAGAACAGTCCACAGCAAAACGCTCAGAAAACCGTTCCATCATGTTAAACACATCTTCAAAAACGGTCATTGAACGACCCGATGTTAAACTGTCGTCTATACCGAGTTCATGCGCACTCAGCTCTTGCCTGACAAACTGCAAAATTTCATTTTCTTTATCATCATTCATACCCGATGCTCCGGTTTAACGATGAGATTAAAGCGCCATATGCTGTTCCGGGTGATCATAATCACATCATATGCAGTGATAATTACGCCTAACCACGGCAACCACCGCCCGATCAAACCGCCCAGGCTATTTGTTTTAGCCCACTGCCCGTTTAACATCGTTTTCCAGGTTGGTGATTTCCACGTTGATTGATTACGTCCGAACAGCCGAGGATGACATAGCTGAGGCAGAAGCTAAAAAGGCAGAGTTACGCCTGATGGCTGACTCTAAAATTGCCCCACTTCATGACGCCGTTTCGCTCGGGATTGCCACGGATGAAGAAACAGCCAGCTATGACAACTGGAGAAAATTTCGTGTGCTTCTTAATCGCGTTGATACAGCGATAGCCCCTGATATCAACTAGCCTGCAGCGCCAACCGTGTGAGTTTGTTAATGCCTTTTTAAATGGTCATTTGCGGTTATAAAGCCAGCGTCCTGCCTCAGCAGAAGCTATCAACATACTGACCGTCAGCGGCTCCGGCTGATGATGGTCAGTTTTTAAATAAGCCGGCAATAGTACATTAGGAAGAAAACGGATCCCGGCATTAGGAAAATAGCAGCGGAAATTAAATCCCGTCATATCCACTTCACACTGTTCTACGTAATCCTCAAAAAAATCGAGTGCATCTTCCGGTAACACCGTTTTTTTACCAGTGCTTAACGATGCCTCATCAGGCATATCCCAAAAATGTTTCTTCAAAAGCGCCCGCACACGTTCTGCTTTATCCATTTTAAATTTTCCTATCCTACGATCAGCCTGTAACGGTGTATGACATTCCGGGTTATCATTGCCAAATCATACGCAGTCAGAACCGCCCCTATCCAGGGCAACCAGCGGCCAATATAAGCGCCAACACTTGTGGTGTAGGCCCATTCTCCCCTAAGCATTTTTGCCCAGGTAATAGTCCTTCTTCCCTTTTTAAATCGCTGCCGAATCAGGGTTCTGCTTGCCAGTGATAACGGGCTTGTCCCTTTTGTCGCCGTGCCAGCACCCAATTTACCGCTGACAGGAATAACCGGCAGGCTGACCAGCATAGAGGCAACAGCCAGTATATCGATCGCATCACTAAACTGTTTTCGGAACTCATCCAGGATAAGCCAGTAAAGAAGCTCCTCTTTATCAACATTCATCCCGTCAAAAAAATATTTCCCGCTAAGTTGATCTGTCGTATCCATAACTTATCCCTGTTTTTGCAAAGAAATTCATCCTAACGCTGCTGTATTTCGCTGTCCAGATTTAGCCTGGCAATAAATTTTACTGAATGATTGCCTCCAGCTGCCCGGTCACAGACCAGTAAACCGCAACCGCATGCATCCCCTGCCCTGAGCTGACAATCTGAGCGCACCCATAAGTGGCAATGCGACTTCTACCTCAACGGCCGCGGCAGCAAGCGCGTACGCAAAACCTTCACTACACGCGGTGAAGCGATAGCTTATGAAAAGTTCACGCTATCTGAGGTAGAAGATAAGCCCTGGATGGGCGGTAAAGAAGATAACCGGCTGCTTAGTGAGTTGATTGACCTTTGGTATAAGCTGCACGGCTGTTCGTTGAATGACAAAAAAGGCCGTCTGGGAAAGCTGGTCATCTGCCGGGGACTTGGCGATCCGGTTGCGCGAACCCTAACCGCTAAAGACTGGGCGCATTACCGTGACCGCCGCTTACGTGGTGAAATCGAGAATGGCTATAAGACCAGCGCCAAGTCGCTAAAGGTATCGATCGGTACGGTTAACTGTGAGCATGCCTTTTTGCGTGCGGTCTTTAATGAGCTGGAACGGCTGGGTGAGGTTAACTACCCTAACCCGCTTAAAAATGTCTGTGAGTTTGATGTACCAGAAAAAGAAATGGCCTGACTCACCGACGAACAAACCACACGATTGATGCGTGCCTGTTATGGTCATGCAAACTCCGATCTTACCCTTATCGTTAAAATCTGCCTTAGCACCGGCTGCCGCTGGAATGAGGCGGCCAGTCTGCGCGCTTCACAACTCTCACCAAATAAAATCACCTTTGTTAAAACCAAAGGGAAAAAGAACCGCACGGTTCCCATCGATAAAGAGTTATATGAAGAGCTGTTAGCGCGTGAAGGCAAGCCTTTTGAGGAGTGCTACCGACAGTTTTACCGGGTATTAAAAATAGCAAAAATAGAATTGCCTGAAGGCCAGATGAGCCATGTATTGCGCCATACCTTTGCCAGTCACTTTATGATGGGCGGCGGAAATATTCTGGTGCTGCAGCGAATTCTCGGCCACTCAGATATCAGAGTTACTATGCGTTATGCGCATTTCGCGCCAGACCATCTGGAAGATGCCATTTATTTAAACCCGCTGCAGAAAATAAAAATCGTGTCCACAAACTGACTACAAGGGGTCAACAGAGGGGGGTATCGGGTAGAACAGGGGCAAGGATAAGTGACTGATTTTAATGTAAATTACTGTTTTTAAAATACAAACAAAAAAAGACCGAATACGATTCCTATATTCGGTCCAGGGAAATGGCTCTTTAAGAGCCGTGCGCTAAAAGTTGGCATTGATGCAGGCGATGTCGCCTTGCCTTTTAAAGCGTAGAACAGTCGTGTGGATTTTCCAGCCGGATGTAACCAGGCTGCAAAGAAGAGTTGAACTCTGTGAAGTTAACGGCAGAACTGTAAGAGAGGACTATCGCTTAGCGCCATTATTGACTATAGAAGACGGCGCGGCAGGCCGCGCCGATGGTATTAATTGCAGAGTTTTTCCGCACGATCGATTATGGGTTGCAGGCTGGCCTTCTGCCCCGGATGTTGCGGATCGTCGTTTTGGATAACGGCGACAGGCTGAGCCTTAGCCTGGCCCGACGCCACTTTCTGCGCCGCTTTATCATTCAGCGGATATTGCATCAGGGTGCTGGGGTTAATGGCAAACAGCGCATGCTCTTTCGTACAGGTAAGCATCACCTCTTCACGGTTGAACGGCCATTTATCTTTGCCGATCTCAAAACGACTAACCGTGATCACTTCCGACGCCGCCAGCGCGTTGGCGCAGCATCCCATCGCCAGTACCAATCCGATGATTTTCTTCATTGCGTTACCTTATTGTCTTGCTCGTGCCCAAAGCTCAGGGCTTTCTGTTATTACGGCTGCAGCGTGGCGAAAAAACTGACTAAAAAGACCACCAACGCCGCAGTCAGTACTTCAAACTGCGTTGCGCGCACAAACCACTGCTGCGCCCTGCCATCCGGCCGTTGAAAACGCGGCACCAGCCAGTAGCGGTTAAACAACGCGGTAAAAACCATTAACGCCACCAGCCCGACTTTCATCAACAGCAGCAGCCGATAATTATTCTCCACTGGCCAGGGCCAGCCGACAATCAGTGCGGTATTAATCACGCCGCTGACCAGGGTCAGCGCCACGGCCAGATGTCCATAGCGCGAAAAACGCATCATGGCGCGTATCGCATCGCCGCGCAACGCCGACTGACGCGCATCGCGCATCAACCACAGCAGCGGCAGCAGGCCGCCGGTCCAGAACGCGGCGCCTGTAAGATGCACCGCATGGTTAAGACGTTGCAACGTCCCGCACCAGCCGCTTAGCATCGCGGCGTGCCCCACCAGAGCCAGACCGCAGAGCTGAGCCAGGCCGCACAGCAGCAGCAAACGCTGACGCCAGACGCCGCGCATCGCCAGGCTCAGACAGGCCAGCAGTGCGAACAGCAGCTGGATGCGCCAGGCCTGGCCGAAGCCGGTATGCAGCACGGCGCGCCAGATGGCGGGCTGAACGATATTACGTCCGTCGCCGCTCATCAGGCCGGTCTGTAGCGCCAGCATCGACACCGCACTCAGCAAAGCCAGCAACGTACTGACGACCAGCACCGGCATCAGGCGTCGGCTGAGCAGAGGCCGATAGCGGCGCGGCGCCAGCAGCGCGCTGTAGAAGGCGCTGCCGGACAACAGCATCAACGCGCTGAAGTGCAGCCAACGGCAGAAAATATAGAGCGATTCCAGCGTCATGGTTACTTCACGCTGAAAGTGTAGCTTCCTTTGGTTTTGTGACCATCGACCGACAGCACATGCCAGTTAACCTGGTAGCTGCCGCCCGGAAGCGGTTTCTCCAGCGGCACGATCAGCTGGTTATGCTGCTGCGGCGCGCGTTCCACTTCGGCGGTCGGCATTACCTGCTGGCCTGCGCCAAGGATTGTTACGCCGCTGAACGCGGGCTCGATATCTTCCGAGAAGGTTAGCGTCAACGCCTGCGGAGACGCTTCAACGTTGGCATTCGCTGCGGGATATTGTGATTTCAGATGGGCATGGGCCAACGCAGCCTGAGAAAAGGCGACCGCCAGTACCAGGAGGGCTGCGCCAGGTAAAGCAGAGATGCGGTTTTTCAACATGATTTCATCCTGTAAACTATCGTGGTTGTCACCGACGAGGCCGCAGCATACTCTCCGTACCGGGAGCTGTCGAGGCAATAACGGCGGCCGCGTCGTGATTATACAGAGGAGCAAAAAATGAGTAACAATCTGGCAACACTGTCGCAGGAAGAGAAGGATAAAGTGAACGTCGATTTAGCCGCAGCGGGCGTCGCGTTTAAAGAACGTTACAATATGCCGGTGGTGGCAGAAATCGTCGAACGCGAGCAGCCGGAAGCGCTGCGCGACTGGTTCCGTCAGCGCCTGATGCATCACCGACAGGCATCCCTTAATCTCTCCCGCCTGCCCTGGGAACCGAAGAAATAACAGTGCGCCCATGCGCTAAGAGGCTTTATGCTACGCGTTATTGATACTGAAACCTGCGGTCTGCAGGGCGGTATCGTTGAGATCGCTTCCGTCGACGTGATTGACGGACAAATCGTCAATCCCATGAGCGATCTGGTCTGTCCCGACCGCCCTATCAGCCGTCAGGCGATGGCGGTACACCGCATTACCGAAGCGATGGTGGCCGATAAGCCGCCAATTGAGGCATTGATCCATCGCTATCACGGCAGCCCCTACTACGTCGCCCATAACGCCAGCTTCGATCGTCGCATGCTGCCGGAAATGCATGGCGAATGGATCTGCACCATGAAACTGGCGCGTCAGCTCTGGCCGGGTCTGCGCTACGGAAACCAGGCGCTGCGCGAGCATCTGAAGCTGGAGGTGACAACGCCCGCCGATCTACATGCGCACCGCGCGCTGTATGACTGCTACGTCACCGCCGCGCTGCTGATCCGCATTATGGAAACCTCCGGCTGGGACGCGCCGCGCATGGCGGGCGTCGTGAGCGCCCCGACCGCTGCCGGGCAGGATGTAATGCCCTTCGGCAAATATCGCGGACGCGCCATCGCCGAGGTAGCGAAACGCGACCCCGGCTACCTGCGCTGGATGCTGAATTCTATCCCGGATCTGAAACCTGCCCTGCGCACTGCGCTGCAAAAGCAGGTTAATCAGGAGGATTAGTAGCCGCTGCCGCTGTGCAGCGTGCCCTGTGCCAGGCCGATGATAAAGGCGAACTCCAGCGAGACGCCCTCATAGGATTTAAAGCGGCCCGATTTGCCGCCGTGACCGGAATCCATATCGGTACAGAGCAGCAGCAGGTTCTCATCCTTTTTCTGGTCGCGCAGCTTCGCTACCCACTTGGCCGGCTCCCAGTACTGCACTTGCGAATCATGCAGCCCGGTCGTCACCAGCATATGCGGATAGTGATTTTCACTCACGTTGTCGTAAGGGCTGTACTGCTTCATATAGTGATAGTACTGCGGATCGTTAGGGTTGCCCCACTCATCATATTCGCCGGTGGTCAGCGGAATGGTCTCATCCAGCATGGTGGTTACCACATCGACAAACGGCACCTGCGCCACCACGCCGTGAAAACGATCGGGCTGCTGGTTGATGACCGCGCCCATCAGCAGGCCGCCCGCACTGCCGCCCATGGCGTACAGCCGCTGCGGATCGCCGTAGCCCTGCTGCACCAGCGCGTCAGTTACGTCCAGAAAATCGTTGAAGGTGTTCATCTTGTTCAGCAGACGGCCATCGTCGTACCACTGCTGCCCTAACTCGCCGCCGCCGCGCACATGCACCAGCGCATAGATAAAACCGCGATCGAGCAGACTGAGTCGGCTGGAGCTGAAGTCCGCGTCCATAATCGAGCCGTAAGAGCCGTAGCCGTATACCAGCATAGGGTTTTTACCCGGCTGATAGTGCTGGCGGTGATAAACCAGCGATACCGGCACCTCGACGCCGTCGCGCGCTTTAATCCACAAATGCTCGCTTTTGTAGTTGGCGGAATCGAAGCCGTTAATCTGCGTCTGCTTCAGCACGCGCCGCTCGCCGGTATCCATATCCAGTTCAAACAGCGTGGTGGGCGTGGTCATGGAGGAGTAGCCGTAGCGCAGCTTGCTGGTCTCCGGCGAGGCGTTAAAGGCAAGCCAGGTCACATAGGCGGGATCGTCGAAGGCGATGCCGAAGGTTTCGCCGGTGCGCCAGCAGATCTGCCGCAGGCTGGAAAGCCCGCGCTGGCGCTCTTCCACCACCAGCCAGTCGCGGAACAGCTGGAAATCCTCCATCACCACATGATCGCGCGGCGCGATAATGGTTTCCCAGCGCGACTCATCCAGATAGCTGGTGCGGTAGAGACCGAAGTTTTTGCCGTCGCGGTTAGATCGCAACCAGAAACGGTGATCGTAGTGGTCGAGCGTATATTCATGCCCTTTGCGGCGCGGCACGAACACCCGCGGACGCGCATCGGCATACTCCGCGTCAAGCAGATGAATTTCTGTAGTCGTCGTGCTGTGCAGCGCGATGAGAACAAAATGCTCCGAGGTGGTTTTATGCACGCTGAGGTAAAAGGTATCGTCTTTTTCCTCATAGACCAGTTCGTCATCCCGCTGCGGCGTGCCGACATTGTGCCGCCACACCTGATAAGGCAGCAGCGTCTGCTTATCTTTACGCACGTAATAGAGCGTTTTTGAGTCATTCACCCAGGCAAAGCTGGGCGAGACGTTCTCCAGCACTTCCGGGTACCAGTTGCCGGTCTCCAGATTGCGAAAGCGGATGCCATACTGACGGCGTGAAAGAAAATCTTCCGCCAGCGCCATAATGCGGTTGTCCGGGCTGATATCCAGCGCGCCCATAGTATAGAACTCGCTGTGTGCGGCGCGCTGGTTGGCGTCGAGCAGCGTCTCCCACTCGTCCGGCGTCCCGGTGTCCGCTGGCTGGCGCAGGTAGATGGCGTATTCGTTGCCCGCTTCATAACGGCTTTGATAGCGGTAGCCGTTTTTCACATAAGGCACGCTGTAGTCCTGCTGCGATATGCGCCCGACCATCTCTTTTAACAGGCGATCCTGCAGGGCCTTCTGCGACAGCATGACCTTATGACCGTAGTCATTTTCCGCGTGTAGATAGTCGAGCACTTCTGGATCTTCGCGCTGATCGTCGCGCAGCCAGTAGTAATTATCGACGCGAGTATCGCCATGCAGCGTCATCTCATGGGGAACTTTTTTTGCTTTTGGTGGCATCATAACGGTTACTGTTTCCAGACAAACATCCATTAAGGGTGGCAGCTAAGGCCATGATTGCCAAGCGGTGAGCGGTAAAAACCAGCATGCAGCCTGTCGCCAGGCGGCGTCAGGCCTTAACTTAAGGAAATCAGGAAGGCAGTTTCTCTTTTTCCTGACGGATATCTTTTTCAATCTCTTCGCGTACGTCCGCCGGAATTTTCAGCGCGTCGCCCAGCTCTTTCAGATAGCTGCGCTCCATAAAATGATCGACATCGATCGTCGCGCAGCTGAGAAAGTAGAGTTCCAGCGCCTCTTCTTCGTTTTTAACGCCCTGCGCCAGCCAGTGCGGATCGAGCGGACGATTGATCGCCTGCTGAATCAGCGCTTCTGCCTGTTCACCATAGCCCGCCTGATGGATATTTTGCTCAATCGCCTTACGCTCCTCACCATCAATATGGCCGTCGCTTTTAGCGGCGAAGACCAGTGCGGTGATCAGACGCTCAGCCCGCTGATCGACCGGCGTCGCCTGCTGGCCAAACTGCGGCTCATCCTGATGCGCTTCACGCACGCGCTGTTTGTATTTGTTCCACAACAGGGTGCCCGCCGCCGCGCCGCCGCCGATAATCAGCGCGTTTTTGCCATATTTCGCCAGTAAGTTGCGCGAGGTCTTGCTGGATATCAGCAGTCCCGCCAGGCTGCCAAGCGCGCCGGGCGCCAGCATTTTATTTAAGGCTTCGCTGCCGCCCTGCGCTTTCGCGCCTGCGTTGCCGAGGTTCTTGTTGCCTAACATTTGTTGAAGTTGCTGCAGCCAGTTACTCATAGTCTCTCCTTTCGCAATGTGCGTCATAGTCTGAAGTACCGGACGTCAAGAAGCGTAAGCGGAAGCAAACAGATGAAAACGCCGCGCCGGAGAACCGGCGCGGCGTCAGGCCGGGCAGACAAGATAAGAATATGGCGGACGCGATGTCGCCTGAAACGATACGGACACACAATAAAAACGCGACCGCAGCTTTGCCTGACCAGCGGAGAGCCCCGCTCTGCTCAACTTCTTATGAACAAAGTGTGGCTGATATTCGTCAGGCTGCAATATTGATCAGGCCGCCTTAACGGCGCGCATCTTTTTACTGCTTTCTGTATCAGCCGCTTTCGGCACGGCGTTATCGGACTGCGCCTCCGGCAGTTTACTGGTGCGCAGAATATGCTGAACCGCATCTTTCTGCTCGGCGAGGAACAGACCCAGATTTTCAAACTGCGCTTCATCCAGCGGCAGTTCGCTCTGCAACAGCCAGTCAGTAAAGGCCTCCGCCATATCGAGCATCTTGTCGTATGCGTCTGCTTCTTTCTTGCTGGCAAATGTCATTTTTTCTTCACCTTTTCTGACCACTACAAATTTGGTTTCAACAGCCATGACTCACCTCGATTACTGTATTTTTATACAGTATAGCAGGCCAAATTTTCAGATCAAGCTTTCCTGACGGCTGCGTACGCAAACGTTTTCGTATATACTGCGCGCGTTTTTCTTCCTCACTTTCAGGTAGGTACTATGACGACTCTTGGAACAGCGCTGCGTCCGGGCGCGACGCGCGTAATGCTGTTAGGCTCCGGCGAATTGGGTAAAGAAGTGGCGATTGAATGTCAGCGGCTGGGCGTAGAGGTTATCGCCGTCGATCGCTACGCCGATGCGCCCGCCATGCACGTCGCGCATCGCAGCCATGTGATCAATATGCTGGACGGCGAAGCGCTGAAAACATTGATCGCCCAGGAGCGTCCCGATTATGTGGTGCCTGAAATCGAAGCGATCGCCACCGATACGCTGATCGCCCTGGAGCAGCAGGGGCAGCGCGTGGTGCCTAATGCGCGCGCCGCGCGTCTGACCATGAACCGCGAAGGCATTCGTCGCCTTGCGGCGGAAACGCTGGCGCTGCCGACCTCCTCCTATCGCTTCGCCGACAGTCAGGCGTCATTTATCGCGGCGGTGGAAGAGATCGGTTTTCCCTGCATCGTCAAGCCGGTAATGAGCTCCTCCGGCAAGGGGCAGAGCTTTATCCGTGAGGCGGCGCAGCTGCAACAGGCGTGGGACTATGCGCAACAGGGCGGCCGCGCCGGCGCCGGAAAAGTAATTGTCGAAGGAGTAGTGAAATTCGATTTTGAGATCACTCTGCTCACCGTCAGTGCCGTTGACGGCATTCATTTCTGCGCGCCGATAGGCCACCGTCAGGAAGATGGCGACTACCGCGAATCCTGGCAGCCGCAGCAGATGAGCCCGCTGGCGTTACAGCGCGCTCAGGAGGTTGCGGAAAAAGTGGTGACGGCGCTAGGCGGTTTCGGCCTCTTTGGCGTAGAGCTGTTTGTCTGCGGCGATGAGGTGATATTCAGCGAAGTGTCGCCGCGCCCGCACGACACCGGCATGGTGACGTTGATCTCGCAGGATATGTCTGAGTTTGCGCTGCATGTGCGCGCCTTCCTGGGTCTGCCCGTTGGCGCGGTGCGTCAGTATGGCCCGGCCGCCTCCGCCGTGATCCTTCCGGCGCTCAGCAGCAACAACGTCAGCTTCGGCAACGTTGAGCAGGCGCTGGGCGCGGGCTTGCAGCTGCGGCTGTTCGGCAAGCCGGACGTGGACGGTAAACGTCGGATGGGCGTCGCGCTGGCGACCGGAGAGAGTACGGAAGAGGCGGTAGCGCGTGCGGTTGCCGCCGCTGCCGCCGTGAAGGTCAGCGGCTAAGGCTGCCGGCTCTCCCATGGCGGGAGAGCCGGTGATGACTTAACGCGCGCCAGCGACGGCTTCGCGCGCCAGTTCAGTAATGCGCTGATAGTCGCCGGAAGCCAGCGCATCGTTCGGCACCAGCCAGGAACCGCCGATGCAGAGCACGCTTTTCAGCGCCAGGTAGTCGCGGTAATTTTTCGGCGAAATGCCGCCGGTCGGACAGAAGCGCACCTGTGGGAAAGGCCCGGCGATCGCCTGCAATGCCTTTACTCCGCCATTGGCTTCCGCCGGGAAGAATTTAAACTCGCGCAGGCCATATTGCATCCCGGTCATCAGTTCAGAAACGGTGCTGATGCCGGGAATAAGCGGAACGGTGTCTTCCACCGCCGCCTGCAGCAGCGGCTCGGTGATGCCGGGGCTGATAACAAACTGGGCGCCTGCGGCGGTCACTTCCGCCAGCTGCTGGGTATTGATCACCGTTCCGGCGCCAACGATGGCGTCCGGCACTTCCTGAATGATCGCCTTCAGCGCATCCATTGCCACCGGCGTGCGCAAGGTTACTTCCAGCACGCGTACGCCGCCCGCCACCAGCGCTTTAGCCATCGGCACCGCATGCGCCAGATCGTTGACCACAATCACCGGCACCACTGGGCCTGTTGTCAGAATCGCCTCGGCGCTTGTTTTCCAGTTTTTCATCGTTCTACTCTCCTGTCAGGCCAGCGAACCCATCCGACCACTGGCAATAATGGCGCGCATCCGCGCAGCAAAGAAAACGCTCAATACCATACCCGATTTTATTCGCGGTCGTCCACGCCCTTTAACGTTTTTTGAAACTGCGGTTCAATTTTCTATGCATCCGCTTCAGCGCGAAAAAAAGCCCGCATTTCGCGGGCTTAGTTGTTGTGCTTATTCAAACTCGTTCCAGGAACGGCCGTCGCGCGTGATCATGGCGACAGAGGCGACCGGCCCCCAGGTGCCTGCCTGATACGGCTTCGGCGCCTCGTTGTCGGCGGCCCAGGCGTCAATAATGGAATCGACCCACGTCCATGCCGCTTCCACCTCGTCGCGGCGCACGAACAGCGCCTGAATGCCGCGCATGCTTTCCAACAGCAGGCGCTCATAGGCATCCGCCAGGTGAGACTGGTTAAAGGTCTCGGAGTAGCTCAGGTCAAGCTTGGTGGTTTGTAGGTTGTGTTTGTGATCGAGGCCCGGCACTTTGTTCAGGATTTCGATATCCACCCCTTCGTCCGGCTGCAGGCGAATGGTCAGCTTGTTCTGCGGCAGCTCTTGCCAGGATTCTTTAAACAGGTTCATTTCCGGGTTTTTGAAGTAGACCACCACTTCAGAACACTTGGTCGGCAGACGCTTGCCGGTGCGCAAGTAGAACGGCACGCCCGCCCAGCGCCAGTTGTCGATATCGACGCGGATAGAAACGAAAGTTTCCGTATTGCTGGCTTTGTTGGCGCCCTCTTCTTCCAGGTAGCCCGGCACTTTTTTGCCCTGCACAAAGCCGGCAGTGTACTGGCCGCGCACGGTTTTTTCGCGCACGTTGGTATGGTCGATGCGGCGCAGCGAACGCAGCACTTTGACTTTTTCATCGCGAATGCTGTCGGCGCTGAGATCGGACGGCGGTGACATAGCGATCATGGTCAGCACCTGCAACAGGTGATTCTGGATCATATCGCGCATCTGACCCGCTTTATCAAAGTATCCCCAGCGGCCTTCGATGCCCACTTCTTCCGCGACGGTGATCTGTACGTGGTCGATAGTGCGGTTGTCCCAGTTGTTGGCGAACAGCGAGTTGGCGAAACGCAGCGCCAGCAGGTTCAGCACCGTTTCTTTACCCAGGTAATGGTCAATGCGGAACACCTGGCACTCTTCGAAATATTCACCGACCTGGTCGTTGATTTCCTGCGACGTTTCCAGCGAGGTGCCGAGCGGTTTTTCCATCACCACGCGCGCCGGTTTAGCGTTCAGCTTCGCCTGGCCGAGGCCTTTGCAGATAGCGCCGAAGGTGCTGGGCGGCATAGCGAAATAGTTGATGGTGACGCGGTTTTTTTGATCGAGCATTTTGCCCAGACGCGTAAAGTGCGTCGTATCGTTAACGTCCAGGTTGCAAAAATCGAGACGATTGCTGAGACGATCCCACAGCGCTTCGTCGATTTTCTCTTTCATGAAGGTTTCCAGCGCCTCACGCACCACTTTGGTGTAGGCCGCCTTGTCCCATTCCGCACGTCCGACGCCGATAATACGGGTCTGCTCATGGATCTGCCCGGCCTTTTCCAACTGATACAGGGAAGGCAGCAGTTTCCGGCGCGCCAGATCGCCTTTGGCGCCAAAAATGACCAGATCGCATGCCTGGGCTGTTTGTGTTACCGCCATTCTTATCTCCTCGTTGCAGGATGAGTTGAGCCAAAAATTCCCGACAGGCTCAGCTCTTATTGTAATTTTCTTTCAGCACAATGTACTGTGTTTAACCGGCGCGGGTAAACCGGCGCCCGCCTCTTTTGCCATAACCGGTTACTTTAGCGACGCCATGGTCCAATAGCGCGTCGTTTTCACCCCACTTTTCTTATGGCTTTCCTTCGGTGAAAATCAGACACAGCTCATATTCTGGCAAAAAACGTCAGGATGCGTTTTACCTGCGCTGCCATGTTGCTGTCGCGACACGGTATATTCTCAGTAAATGACCATCGGATGCACCTGTAAATGAAATCGACGGAAGTGATGAGCGTAATCAAATGAACAACATGCTGGAGAGAATTCACACGCAGCTTCCCCACCTCAGCAAATCTGAACGTAAAGTCGCCGAAGCGATCCTCGCCGCGCCGCAAAACGCCATCCGCTCCAGCATCGCCCAGCTGGCCAGTCGCGCAGGCGTCAGCGATCCCACGGTAAACCGCTTCTGCCACCGCATGCAGACTAAAGGCTTTCCCGATTTCAAACTACAGCTGGCGCAGTGCCTGGCGACCGGCACGCCCTGGGTCAGCCGCCATATCGACGAAAATGACGCAGTGGATATCTACGCCGATAAAATTTTTCATTCGGCGCTAGCTGGTCTTGAGCAGGTGCGTCAGCGGCTGGATATGTCGGCGATACAGCGCGCCGTCGAACTGCTGGCGGCGGCGAAAAAGATCAGCTTTTTCGGGCTGGGCGCGTCAGCCGCCGTGGCGCATGACGCGATGAATAAATTCTTCCGCTTCAATGTGCCGGTGATCTATTCAGACGACGTGGTGATGCAGCGCATGAGCTGCATCAACAGCGGCGCGGAGGATGTGGTGGTGTTGATCTCTCATACCGGGCGCACCACATCGCTGACCGAGCTGGCGCAGCTGGCGCGCGAGAACGGCGCGACGGTGCTGGCGCTTACCGCCTCCGGCTCGCCGCTGGCGCGCGAAGCGACGTTGCTGCTGGCGCTGGACGTGGCGGAAGATATCGATATCACTATGCCGATGGTGTCGCGGATGGCGCAGCTGATGCTGATTGACGTGCTGGCCACCGGTTTCACGCTGCATCGCGGCGCCCACTTCCGCGACAATCTCCGGCGAGTGAAAGAGGCGCTCAAGGCCTCGCGGCTCGACAAGGGGATCGACGTCTTTTCCGCGCCGCGCTAGCCGTGCCCTGCCGTTCTGTATTCAGCGCTTCCGACGCCCCGTCACAGCGGCGCGCCGCTTAAATATTGTCTGTTATCAATGAAGTTTTTCTTCTATGTGCAGGAAGAGTGACTTTAGCAGCAGGTGTCAGTATTGTATTTGGCGAACAGATTATCTTCACTCGCCGCCGGGAAAATCGCGCGAATGAGAACAACAAAGAGGAAAGATTACTCGCGGCAAGCCGATAAATAATCATAACCAGAACATTCATGCTTACTCTGTGCATCACTCAGGTTTCTACACCTTAAGGAAAACCCATGACCCGACGTCTCAGAAGGACGCAGCGATGATAGTGTGGCATTGGGATTGCCTGAAGTGGCTTGTAGTCTGGCCTGAGCGTGGGTATGGCGTCAAGCTTTTGTGTCACCTTTTGTAGCAACTTTATGCCATTAATTGCTTTTATCACTATCCCGTTGCTCACTAGCTCATATCATTTCCAGTTTCAAGTATATCTCACTGTTTCGAAAAGTTACTTTCCAACATGCCCATGGGGGTTCTTGCCTGATGATTATCTATGTGATGCCCCCTCAGATTTTTTTGTCAAATTTTCATTATATTTCACCCTCCCCCCCGGATCCAGAGCAGTAGGCTAACTCTAGATTCGCCATAATTAGCCACACAAGGAAATAAGGGAATAGAAAAAACAACGTTATCTACAATAGAATATCCCATCAACTACCAAAAGCGATTAAAAGTAAAATCAAGCCCATCCGTTAGGAATCTAGGGTTTCTTACCTGGTCGCAAAGAGTAGTTAGTAACTTCGGGTCTTCCATGTTAACTTAGCTAAAATCACTTTCACTGGTTTAGCTGAAAAATAGCTTAGGGAAGTAAAGAGAGTTTATAGAAATCGAAACCGACACTGATTATTGTACACGACGACATAACGGTTCCGCAGCCCTACACCACACCCTGAACGTTTATATCCCTATACGCTCAAACATATAAAATGATGATAATCTCAACCAGTATTAAGTGATAGATGTCGTTGCTATTGCGGTTATAAATTTATAAACAAGAGTTTATAATTATAAACTAAGATTATTTAATTTCAATTTGTTTGCTGCGCTCAGTGGTGAAGAAACACAAGCAAAACACCACTGAGCAATAAAGAAATTACATGCCAAGATAATTAGTATAAAGATAGGCGAATCCATACCTTGTCTTGCTACCTACCATATATGGCGAGATTATTTTATTAGCAATGAGAATTTGTTTAAACTCTTCCAATGTGCCATTTTTAATAACTTCATCTTCACTGTGGTTTTTTTTCACTTCCTCTAAAAGACGATCAAACGCGTGTTCATTAAGGACATTTTTTTTGTAAATGGCATTTACTTTGTTATTAGACAAGTCGAGGCAGAAGTATTTTACAAATTCGTTGCCTCTTTCATTCCAAAGGTCTTCAAGGTAATTTACAACTGCATTTTTCCTTACTTGTTTACTAGTACAATATGCTAGCCCAATAATTGCATTCTGCCTATAACCTCGTTCGAAGTCCTGCTCGTCCTGCTCTTTTATTGCATTGGTAATTAAATCTATAAAAGGGCGTAAATTTACAGTTTTATCTGCGCTTTGTATATTACGATACAAATCCTCATAAGCAGTACTTAAGCGTCCATTTTTTTTAGGTTTTGGGGCTCCAAAAAAAGCATTAATAACAGGCTGAATCAGATATTTGTCCAACGGCAATTGATTATGCTCGATGTTTTTCGTTTTAAGCTTTTTTCTTATCTGAGTAACAAGCTCACGACTTGGAAGCGAACGACTTAAAAAATCAAAGAAGTTATCTTTTGAATAACTAAACACAATTTTCAAAAAATATGAGAAAATTTCATTTTGAGACCATTCCAAATTTATAGCTCTTGCGCTAAAGGAGCTTTTATTGGTTAAGTTTCCTAAGCGCTCGTATAAATCTCTACGCAGGAAGAGTTTCGGTTGAATATATTCATAAGGAAAGCGCATTGCAATTTTTACCAATGGCGAAATTACATCATTCCATAAAAATGGTTTAACGATATTATCCAGTTGGTCAAAGGTTATAATAAGCCTCTTATCATCAGCTTTAAGGATATTATTGATTTTATTCAACTCTTCCTCAATAAGAGAATAACGGTCATCATCGTTAATTAACTCTATGATTTTCCCATGAGCGTCAAGCTTATCTAATTCAATCAATAGCTTTTTATTTTCACCACCATAACCACCTCTTGTGCAAATAGCATTCCAGATGAAAAACATCCAAAATCTCTTTATAAACAATTCATCTTTAATATAATTATCAAAACCTAAAAATTCAAAGTTATCCTTATCAAAGTTAGTAATATTTAGAACATGATAAGATAAATGTTCTTTTTGAGCTTTAGATATCAACATGCTAAAAAAGCTATCAATTTTTAAAGCCTTATAAAAAGCAGTTTTCCCGGTACCTTTATCTCCGAGTAGGATACTTTTTTCAGGTATAAACAAATCCTCCATGCATGGACGGAAATAAAAGTACTTATTTAGGTACTCATCTGTATAGTTTATATTTTCGGCGTACAGGTTTGGCAACTTGCCTTTAACATCATTCAAAACTTTGTCTTGAATTGACTCATCAAAAACATCATTACTAACAATAGATATTTCATCCCTTCCTTCATTATTATCATTTAGAATTTCAGGAGTTGAAGGTTGGGGGGGTAGTTCAGTTAAATTGTGCGACTCATCCTCAGCCACATTTTTTTGGAGGTTATCTAATCCACATGTCACCTCAAATATATACTTAAAAAATTTATGATATTGACTTGATCCATTTTCACCATTAATGAAATCATTAAGATCATCTTTATCCTCTAATGGTGTCCCAATAAACTCCAATGTATTTTGACGATCGAAATAAAAAACTTCTGCATCAAAGGATGAAATGCCTTGAATTTGACTCTGAAAATTATTGTACCTTTTGCTAAAATTACTACTAATTATAGAAAGAATGAAGCAAGCGCTTATATTCATTTCATTAAGCGTTTTGGTTACATATTCAATTCCTGGCTGGTTTTGAATATCATCCCCGGCCAATACAACTATATTTTTTGATAGCTGCGCTAAAGCCCCGAACGTATTATTAAATCCAGTTCTAGAATCGATCAATATAACGTCCGGTTTGTAATTTGAATTTATAGTACTTATTAATTTATTGAAAATATTAACTAACTGCTTCCCTTGCATATCAATTTTAGCGAGTCCCTCCAGATAGCTTTCTAAATCTTCGCTGCTATTTAAAATATTACCGGCAGACATTAGGTTAATACTCCCAATGCCCGAGTAACTTTTTTCAATGTCGTAAACATAATCCTCAAGAGCGATATCTTTTGTAAATGCCTGATCGTTTAAATATTCGATCAGCCCATTTTTGCAAGTATCAGCCTGTGAACTATTAAAGAAGTTTATTAACCCAGGAGCTTCGAAATCACAGTCTATAACGAAGACTTTTTTTCCTTTCCTTGAAAGATAGGTTGCAGTCAATGCCAGTGACGTGGTACGTCCAACACCGCCTTTATAACTAAAAAAAGTCACAACATTATTATTCTTAAGACCAGATCTCATATCTAAAAGAGCGCCAAGCGAACGCCTTAAGCCATAAGATTTCTTATCTTCAGAAAATAAGTATGACCAATCATCTGATAGCGATTGCTGTTCAGTTAAAAATGTAAAATGTACATTGGGATTTTCAATTTCATTTACGCTTACATATTTCAAAAACAAACCAGAAACATCCGTTGTGTATTTACTTACAACATAAACATCAATGCTTTGATTTATTTTCAACTCAATATAGAAATCAGAAATATTATTCTGTGATAAGTTTTCTTGTAAATCATCTTCAAGCCTATTGATAAATGAGATAGATTTCAACATGATTAAGCCTTATTCATCTTTTTTAAGAATTCAATTGTGTGCTCATAAAACCGCACAACTTTATTGTAATCAACCTTAACATCTTGATATCTTAACTCTGGGTTCCAGAGATTAATTAATTTATTAACCTCT
>OKNF01000129.1_pt1 | contig 20049 bp, 17 predicted proteins | sample 1613121 | NCBI WGS metagenome assembly OKNF01 (sample SAMN04436838, study PRJEB24849) | human gut metagenome | biome: human gut; feature: NICU; material: stool | host: Homo sapiens | place: USA: Saint Louis, MO | collected 2011-09-08
AGTCATCGGGCATTATCTGAACATAAAACACTATCAATAAGTTGGAGTCATTACCAGAAAATCGGATAGCTCAGTTTCATCACTTTTACGCACTTCTCTTGGTCGAAGCATGGCCGTTTTCTTGTTGTTTACCGGCCTGGCCGTCATTGGCATCAACAGCTGGTCGCTATGGGTTTCCTGGGAACATACGTTGACTAAAAGCGAAAATGACGCCCGCAATCTTTCGGTCTCGCTGGCGCGCCAGGCGCAGGATGCGTTTCTTCAGGTCGATATCACGCTGGCCGACGCGGTGAGACAGCTGCGGCAAAACGGGCCGGGCTATGCCTCCTCTCCGGCATTTGCTCGTCAGTTGAAGGAGCAGCATGGCAAGCTGGCGCAGCTGCATGGCCTGTTTATTTATGATAAGCAGGGCAATTGGATCGTTACATCGGGGAACTATATCCCTGCCAAAGCCAGCAATGCGGATCGGGAATATTTTATCTGGCACCGGACGCATAATGATGCCAAAGCACATATCAGCCGTGTCATCCGCAGCCGCTCCACCGGCGATCTGGTGATTCCGGTATCGGTGCGTCTGAATGACAGCAAAGGCGAATTTGCCGGCGTGGCGCTGGCGACGGTAAAGGTGGATTACTTCAGGCAGTTTTATAGCTACTACATTCTCGGCGAGCGTGATGTATTGGGGCTGATTCTGGCTGACAGTGCGGTTCTCTACGTGCGTCCGCTGCCGGATTCGGTGATCAATAAAAGCCTCTCCGCCAGTCCGCTCTTTACCACCATGCTTAAAACCTCTGCCAGCGGCAGCGCGACATGGCGTTCGGCGTTGGACGGCATCGAGCGCATCTACGGCTATGCCCGCCTGGAGCAGTATCCGTTGATTGTCACCGCAGGCTATGATCGCGATAAAATTCGCGCTGACTGGCTTGCCGCGAATCTGACTGACGTCATACTGAACCTGGTGCTGCTGGCAATGATAATCATTATGGGCTGGTTTGTTTTACGACAGGTTAGCGCCAATGTCAGAAACCAAATCGAGCTGACGCAGGTCAGGGATGAGCTGACGACAATAAACCATACGCTACAATCGCTGGCGCTGGTGGATGGCTTGACCGGGCTGGCGAATCGCAGGCAATTCGATGCGCTGCTGGAGCAGGAGTTACAGCGCTCCCGCAAAAGCGGCGAGCCGCTGTCGCTGATTATGTTGGATATCGACTTCTTTAAACGCTACAACGATACCTACGGACACGTTGCCGGCGATATGTGCCTGAAAAAAGTAGGGACAGTGCTACGCGGGCTGACCCATCGTCATAGTGATGTGGTGGCACGCTACGGCGGCGAGGAGTTTGCCATCATTCTGCCTTTTGCCGGCGTGGCTGACGTAAAGCTGTTTGCTGAGAAAGCGGTGCGTGCGGTGCGCGAAGCGGGCCTTCTCCACGAAGCGACGGAACGTCAGGAAAAGGTGGTGACGATCAGCGCAGGCTGCTGCACCCTGATCGCCAGCGGCCAGCAGGGCGAAGCGGAGCGGCTTAAGGAGCGCGCGGACAAGGCGCTCTACGACGCGAAGCGCAACGGACGCAACCGCGCGGAGATGAGCGCCTGAACGAGCGGTCAACCATGAGGCTTTATCAGTTAAAGAAGGCGCGCAATTCGTTGGCGACCGCCTGAGGCTGTTCATCAGGAATAAAATGGCCGCAGTGCGGGATCAATACGCCCGATACGTTTTCTGCAAATGGGCGCAGCGGGGCGGCCATATCGGCAATCGACCCCTGATCGGCGCTAAGCGCCAGGATCGGCATGCTGAGCGGGCCTGTCTGCAACAGTTCGCGATTCTGCGCGGCGGAAAGCGCGGCGGCGCGATAATAGCCCAGGCCTGCGCGCAATCCGCCGTTTATCATCAGCACGCGCAGATATTCATCGATATCCTCATCGGTAAAGCAGTCGGGGCGGGCCGCTTTACGCTTCAGGAACCAGTCGATATAAAGACGTTCGCGTCCGGCAATCAACGCCTCCGGTAAATCGGGGATCACATGAAAGGCGAAGTGCCAGGTTTTCCAGGCTTTGTCGGGCGAAACCGGCAGCGCGTCCGGCAAAGTTACGCCCGGAATGCCCGCATCCAGCAGCGCCAGCGCGCGCACCTCATCCCGATACAGCGCGGCGTAAGGCCATGCCACCCATGCGCCCACGTCATGCGCCGCGATAAAATAGCGGTCGATATGGAGCTGTGCTAACAGGCCGTGTACTTTTTCCGCCAGCGCACGGGTGTCATAGCCTGTTTCAGGCCGATCGGAGTCACCCTGGCCTGGCAGATCCAGCGCGATAATGCGATAACTTGTCGCCAGCATCGACATCACTTTGCGCCATGCGTACCAGCTCTGCGGAAAGCCCGCCAGCAGCACCAGCGTTTCGCCTGCGGCATCGCCGCCCATGACATAATGCATTCGCACGCCTTCCACGTTAGCGTAACGGTGCGTAAAGCCAGTAAGACGCGGATCGCTTAAAGCGGCAGGGTCGGCAACGGCATAGCGCAATGGCGTGGTATTCACGGCCTGGTTCGAATTATCCATCTGGTCACCTTATGATTGAATGCGGCATTAACAGGTTCAGACTGTTTATGTCTGTAAAAAAGGTCAGTCGAGCATCTTCAGCGCCAGGCTGACGGTATTCTCGCGTTCAGCGATATCTTCGATTTTTCCCACTACGCGGATGCCAAAGGTGATGCAAAGAATCAGCCCGGCGGCGGTTTCCGCATGAATGGCGGAGGACACGGAACCGTCACGTTGTCCTTCTTCCAGCATTGAAATCAGTCGCGCTTTGTTGCGCATCACCGCCTGACGCACCCGCTCCGACAGTTCCTCATCCAACACCTGAAGTTCTGTCGCGCTGCCGACCACCAGACAGCCGCGGCGTCCTTCAAAATCAAATGCCGAATCAAGGTAAAAGCGCAGCAGCTCGGCGACGCGCGCGCGTCCGTTGGCGCATTGCGCCAGCCGCGACTGCAGTTCGGCATGGCGTAAGGCGATGTAGCGGTCGAAAACCTGCAAAAAAAGGGTGCGCTTATCTTTAAACGCTTTATACAGGCTGCCCGCGGTGAGGTTCATTGCGGTAGTTAAGTCCGCAATCGAGGCTGCGTGAAAACCCCTCTGCCTGAAGACCAGCATGGCGTTATCCAGCGCCAGTTCAGGATCGAACGCCCTGGGGCGTCCGCGTTCTTTGCCGCTGTCGGCAGTACCCGCTAATAATGTCATGATCGCTTTTCCGAATAAGGAAACATTCGTTTCCAAAATGCCAGAGCGTTCGAAGATTGACAAGCGATCCTTTTCAGAAGGGAGATAGCGCATTGCTTTCGGCATGAAATAATTTCGGTCTATTCCGTAAGCGAAACGGGAGTATTCCTGGAGACTTTTGCACGGGAAAATTACGTAAAAAGTTGTTTCACATCTCGACGCACCGATAAACGTCGCTTATGCTGGCAAAGCCTTCACTTCACTAATCCCGGAGCCCGACAGATGAAAGCAGCCTCCTTTCTGCTTGCCGGCGCTGCGCTGCTACTTTCAGCATGCAGCAGCAGCGACAATGAACCACCACAGCAGGCTACCGCCGCTCACGTACAGCCCAGAGTCGCCATGTCATCCTTAGCGGAAAGCAACTGCGCCAGCGCAGGCGGCACGTTGGCGTTTTCACGTCAGCTTGATGGCAGCAGCATCGGCATGTGTCAGTTAGCGAATGGACGCCGCTGTAGCGAAAGCGCGCTGGAAAGCGGAAGCTGCGCACGCTTTTAAGGAGGCTGGCGCGCAGAACGCACCAGCAATAAGTGGCTAAGCGTTGACTTCGTTCGGGCAGGCTTCGCCTTTTTGCAACTGTTGCAAATTGGAGAGGGTGGTTTCAGAAATAGCGGTCAGCGCTTCGGCGGTCAGGAATGCCTGATGGCCGGTAAACAGCACGTTATGGCAGGCCGACAGACGACGGAAAACGTCATCCTGAATCACATCGTTAGACTTATCTTCAAAGAACAGATCGCGCTCATTCTCATAGACGTCCATACCGAGCGAGCCGATTTTCTGCTGTTTCAGCGCGTCAATCGCCGCCTGCGAATCGACCAGGCCGCCGCGGCTGGTATTGATGATCATCACGCCATCTTTCATCTGACTGAAGGCGGCGGCGTCCAGCAGATGATGGTTTTCCGGCGTCAGCGGACAGTGCAGCGTAATCACGTCCGACTCTTTAAACAGCGTTTTGATATCGACATACTCCGCGCCCAGGTCCAGCGCCTGCGGGTTTGGATAAGGATCGAACGCCAGCAGACGCATGCCGAACCCTTTCAGGATGCGCAGCGTGGCGATGCCGATCTTCCCGGTGCCGATAACGCCAGCGGTGCGGCCATGCATGTTAAAGCCGATCAGCCCTTCCAGCGAAAAGTTGGCGTCGCGGGTGCGCTGATAAGCGCGATGAATACGGCGGTTCAGCGTCATCATGATACCGACGGCGAGTAGGCCGGCACGCGCACCACCTTCATTCCCAGCTCTTTCGCCGCGTCCAGATCGACGTTATTAAAACCGGCGCAGCGTAACGCGATAATTTTTACTCCCTGGGCATGAAGAATCTCCAGCACCGGGCGGCTGGCGTCATCATTAACAAAAATACAAACGGCTTCGCAGTTGACGGCGTTGATCGCCGTACGTTCAGTCAGCAGGAAATCGAAATATTCGATATCGAAACCAAAGCGCTCGTTAACATGATCGAGATATTTCTTGTCATACTGTTTGGTGCTATAGACCGCAAGTTTCATTATCGTCTCCTTATTGTCTTCTCCCTTTATTCTAGACTGGCTGTCATATGACGTAACCTTTAATCTACGTTACGTTTACACAGGGATTAACGCGTCTCGATTCTTCACCCTGCCTGACGATCGTGCCATCATAGCCGTCGGGATTTTTTACAGAACAGGACTGTTATGGCAATGCGTCGGCGCTTCTCTTTCGCTCTGGCCTTTCTGCTGGCGTTGGTTCTGCTGGTGCTGGCGCTGCTGCTGAGCGTGACGCACTGGCTGCCGCGCCTGGCAGGGATCTGGCTGCCCGCAGGCACGCGCATCGCGCTTGATGCCTCTCCGCGCTGGCGGCAGAGAGCGCTATATATTCCGGCGCTGCGCTATCTGGCGGGCGACTGCCTGTTGGCTGAGGTCGACGAACTGACGCTGCGCTATGGCCATTCACGCTGGCAGGCCGACGCGCAGCGTCTGGCGCTCGACAGCGCCTGCCTGAGTCAGCTGCCCGATAACGATGCCTCTCCCGCCGCGCCGCGCACCCTGGCGCAGTGGCAGGCGCTGCTGCCGTCCGCCGACGTAACGGTAAAGCAGCTGATCGTGAATCCTTATCAGAGCTGGGCGGGCGCGCTGCGGCTGACCCTCGACCGCACGGCGCAGCGGCTCGATTATCAGGGCGAGAACCTGCGCGTGCAGGCCGATCTGCAAGGGCAGCATCTGTCGCTGCGTCAGCTGACGCTTCAGGCGCCGGGCCTTACCCAGCCCGTTACGCTGCATGGCGCGCTGGAACTGACGGAGTTCGCCAACGGCGTGCCGGAAACCGGGCGGCTTGAAGGCGATTTTACGCTGGCGCAGGCGCCGCATCCGCTGCATGTCGCCCTTGACTGGCGTCAGCAGGCGGGCAGTCTGACCGTCACCTCGCCAGATGAAGCGACGCCGCTGGTGGATCTGCCGTGGCAGGTCAGCGCTGAACAGATTCGCATTACGGCGGGCCGTTGGCGCTGGCCGTGGGCGACGCAGCCGCTGGCGGGCGGCGTGGCGTTGACGTTTACAAACTGGCGGCAGGGGCTGGAGGCGACCGGGATCGGCGGACGCATGAATATGCTGACGCAGGGGCGCGGCGGCAAAGGCAACGTGGTGCTAACCCTGGGGCCGGGCCGTCTGTCACTGAGCGACAGCGATCTGCCGCTACGTTTGACTGGCGAAAGCAAGCTGGCCGCGCTGCAATTTTACGCCTCTTTGCCCGGCACGCTGAGCGGCTCGCTGCTGGACCCGCAGCTGCGTATCGCGCCCGGCGCGCTGCTGCGGATGCGCGGTCGGCTGCTCTCTACGCTGGAGGTGGATGAAGCGCGTTGGCCGTTGGCGGGCGTCACGATCTCATCCTCCGGCGTTAACGGACGTTTACAGGCGATCCTGCGCGCGCATGACGCCAGCCGGGGACGCTTTATGCTGCATCTTGACGGCCGCGCCCATGATTTCTGGCCCGACAGCGGGCGCTGGGACTGGCGCTACTGGGGCAACGGCTATCTGGCGCCGCTGGCGGCGAAGTGGGATGGACAGGGCACCGGCGGCTGGCAGCAGAACATTATCACGCTCGATACGCTCTCTACCGGCTTTGACAAGCTGCGCTACGGCAAAACCACCGTTGCGCAGCCGCGCCTGTATCTGACGCAGCCGCTGGTCTGGCGGCGCGGCGTCGGCGACGGCGACGGCGCCGTTGGCGGCGCCCTGACGCTGGAGGCGCGCGAAACGCGCTTCGACAACGGCGGCTATCTGCCTTCACCGGCGCTGCGGCTGACGCTTAAGGGCGGCGATCCGGCGCATTTCCTGTTTAACGGCGAGCTGCGCGCGCGCGATATCGGGCCGGTGCGCGTGAATGGCCGCTGGGACGGCGAGCGGCTGCGCGGGCAGGCCTGGTGGCCGCGCCAGTCGCTGACCGTCTTCCAGCCGCTGCTGAGTCCCGATCTGAAAATGAAGATCACCGACGGCACGCTGCGCGCGCAGGTGGCGTTTTCCGCCTCTGACCAGCAGGGTTTCGCCGCCGGCGGTCACTGGGTCGTCGAGGACGGCGCGATCTGGATGCCGGACAATAGTATCCGGGGCATCGATTTTTCCCTGCCGTTCCGGCTGCGCGACAGCCGCTGGCGGCTCGGCACGCACGGTCCGGTGTCGCTGCGCATCAAGACCATCAACAGCCAGTTTCCCATGACCAGCGTCAGCGCCGATTTGCAGGGCAGCTGGCCCTGGAGCGAACGCGAGCCGCTGACCCTCAGCGACGTCAGCATGGGTCTGCTCGGCGGCAGCCTGAGTATGCCGCAGCTGCGTTTGCCGCAGCACCAGCCCGCGATAATACGCCTGCGGGAGATCAGCCTCAGCGAGCTGATCACTGCACTGAAACCCAAGCAGATCGCGCTGTCTGGGCGCATCAACGGCGAACTGCCGCTGTGGCTGAACGATTCGCCCTGGCTGGTGAAAGAGGGCTGGATCGCCAACGACGGCGCTTTAACGCTGCGGCTGGATAAGCAGATGGCGGACGCCATCGCCAGCAATAATATCGCTGCGGGCGCGGCGCTGGACTGGCTGCGCTACATGGAAATCTCGCGCAGCTGGGCCACGATAAACCTTAACGCCATCGGCGATCTGACAATGCAGGCGCAGGTCAACGGCACCAGCCGCTTCAGCAACCGCGACCAGCATGTGAATCTGACCTACCGCCATCAGGAGAACCTGTTTCAGCTGTGGCGCAGCCTGCGCTTTGGCGATAATTTACAATCCTGGGTAGAGCAGAACGCCACTCTGCCGACAAAAAAGGACACCCATCATGAAAATTAACCGGCTGCTGCTGCTGGCCTGCTGTAGCGGGCTGGTCGGCTGCGTACCGCGCATCGAAGTCGCGGCGCCGAAAGAACCGATCACCATCAATATGAACGTGAAGATTGAACATGAGATCCATATTAAGGTGGATAAAGATGTGGAAGCGCTGTTAAACCAGAGCGATCTTTTTTGAGCGGAGGCGGGATGAAAGGCTGGGTTAAACTCTGTCTGCTGCTGGCGCTGGCTTCGCCGGCGGCCATGGCGCTGACGCTCGACGAAGCGCGCCAGCAGGGACGCGTCGGCGAAACCCTGAACGGCTATCTGGCGCCTCGTCAGCAGGATGCGGAAACGCTGGCGCTGGTGGCGCGCATCAATCAGGGACGCGAGCAACATTATCAGCAGATTGCGCAGCAGAATCATTTAAGCACGGATGAGGTGGCGCGTATCGCCGGCGAAAAACTGGTGCGCCGCGCTGCGGCGGGCGAGTATGTGCAGGGAATAAACGGACAGTGGATTAAGAAGTAAAGCAGGCTGGCCGCCGATCGGCGGCCAGCGTTGCGCATCAGGCGGTAGCCAGCTGCGCCAGCGTTTCTTTCGCTTCCGAAGTCGCTTTGGCCGCCACTTCCGGACCGTAGGCGATGCCTTCGGCAAGGACGAAGCTGACGTCGGTAATGCCGATAAAGCCCAGGAACAGCTGTACGTAAGGGGTCAGCAGATCGCTTGGGGTATCTTTATGAATGCCGCCGCGGCTGGAGATGACGATAGCGCGTTTGCCTTTCACCAGGCCTTCCGGGCCCGCTTCGGTGTAGCGGAAGGTGACGCCGGCGCGGGCGATCAGATCGAAGTAGTTCTTCAGCTGCGTCGGGATGTTGAAATTGTACATCGGCGCCGCAATAACAATCACATCGTGCGCGTTCAGTTCAGCGATCAGCGCATCAGACAGCGCCAGCGCTTCCTGCTGACGCGGGCTCAGGGCCGCATCGGAAGGACGCAGCGCGCCAACCAGTTCGCCGTCCAGCACCGGAATCGCATCTGCCGCCAGGTCGCGTACCGTCACCTGATCGCCTTTGGCTTTCGCCTGCTCGGCGTAAAAGTCGGCCAGCTGACCAGACTGAGAATAACCGGCAAGAATACTGGATTTTAAGACTAATACTTTGCTCATAATTTTTTCCTGTCTGTAAATACGGAAGTCTGTCCGCTCAATGGCTTACACTGTAGGGAGTTTATCGCGACAGTGAAAGCGCAATATTTCGAGACCGATGTTCGAAATTCTTGAACAAGCGCGGAGCAGGCCATCCCTGTCCGCACCGCCTGTGGTAACATACGCCGCAGTAAATGAACGTAGCGTCGGCGAGGCCCGACGACGCGGCGGCCATAACAGCAAGCAGAAGCCGCCGCGTGAAAAAGGTAATCAATATGTCTGTCGAATCAAACACATCGCCGCTTGCGCCTTTTTGGGCGCGGCTGGAAAACGTGACGCTGCGCGACCGCCAGCGGCTGCAACGGCGCCTGCACGGCGCCAAAAAGGTGAAAAATCCTGCTGCGCAGCAGGGCATCGCTGACGAGCTGGAAAAAGAGTTCGCCCAGGCGGAACAGCGTTTGCAGCAGCGTCTGTCGCTGACGCCCACCATTCGCTTCCCGGACAATCTGCCGGTCAGCCAGAAGCAGCAGGCGATCGCCGACGCTATCCGCGATCATCAGGTAGTGATCGTGGCGGGCGAAACCGGCTCAGGTAAAACGACTCAGCTGCCGAAAATTTGTTTGTCGCTGGGGCGCGGGGTGAAAGGGCTGATCGGCCATACCCAGCCGCGCCGTCTGGCGGCGCGCACCGTGGCGAACCGTATCGCCGAGGAGCTGGAAACCTCGCTCGGCGGCTGCGTCGGCTATAAGGTGCGTTTTAACGATCAGGTCAGCGACGCCACCCAGATCAAGCTGATGACTGATGGTATTCTGCTGGCGGAAATCCAGCAGGATCGGCTGCTGATGCAGTACGACACCATCATTATCGATGAGGCGCACGAGCGCAGCCTGAACATCGATTTCCTGCTCGGCTACCTGCGCGAGCTGCTGCCGCGTCGTCCCGATCTGAAAGTGATCATTACCTCCGCCACCATCGATCCGCAGCGCTTTTCGCGCCACTTTAATCATGCGCCGGTGGTGGAAGTCTCAGGCCGCACTTATCCGGTGGAGGTGCGTTATCGTCCGGTGGTCAGCGATGTCGATGAGAGCGACCGCGATCAGCTGCAGGCGATCTTCGACGCGGTGGATGAGCTGGGCCAGGAGAGCAACGGCGATATCCTGATTTTTATGAGCGGCGAACGCGAAATCCGCGACACCGCCGATGCGTTGAGCCGACGCGACCTGCCGCATACTGAAATTCTGCCGCTCTACGCGCGCCTGTCGAACGCCGAACAGAATCGGGTGTTCCAGCCGCACGGCGGTCGTCGCATCGTGCTGGCCACCAACGTGGCCGAAACGTCGCTGACGGTGCCCGGCATCAAATACGTTATCGATCCCGGCACCGCGCGCATCAGCCGCTACAGCTACCGCACCAAGGTGCAGCGCCTGCCGATCGAGCCGGTTTCGCAGGCCTCGGCCAACCAGCGTAAAGGGCGCTGCGGCCGCGTCTCTGAAGGCATCTGCATTCGCCTCTATTCCGAAGAGGATTTCTTAAGCCGCCCGGAATTTACCGACCCGGAGATCCTGCGCACCAACCTGGCCTCGGTTATTTTGCAGATGACCGCGCTGGGGCTGGGCGATATCAGCGCCTTTCCGTTTGTCGAGGCGCCCGATAAGCGCAACATCCAGGATGGCGTGCGCCTGCTGGAAGAACTGGGCGCGATTACCGAAGAGGAAAATGGCCGTTATCGCCTGACGCCGTCGGGCCGCCAGCTGGCGCAGCTGCCGGTTGACCCGCGCCTGGCGCGGATGGTGCTGGAAGCGCAGAAATATGGCTGCGTGCGCGAAGTGATGATTATCGTTGCGGCGCTGTCGATTCAGGATCCGCGCGAACGTCCGGCAGAAAAACAGCAGGCCGCCGATGAGAAACATCGCCGCTTTGCCGATAAAGAGTCCGATTTTATCGCCTTCGTTAACCTGTGGAACTATCTGCAGGAGCAGCAAAAAGCGCTCTCCGGCAACGCGTTCCGCCGCCAGTGCAAGGTCGATTATCTGAACTATCTGCGCGTGCGTGAATGGCAGGATATCTATACCCAGCTGCGCCAGGTCGTGCGCGAGCTGGGTATGCCGGTCAACAGCGAACCGGCGCCGTACCGTGAAATTCATACCGCGCTGCTGACCGGCCTGCTGTCGCATATCGGCCTCAAGGATGCGGAAAAGCAGGAATTCAGCGGCGCGCGCAACGCGCGCTTCGCCATCTTCCCCGGCTCGGCGCTGTTTAAAAAGCCGCCGAAATGGACCATGGTGGCGGAGCTGGTGGAAACCAGCCGCCTGTGGGGACGCATCGCCGCGCGCATCGATCCTGAGTGGATCGAGCCGCTTGCGCAGCATCTGATCAAGCGCAGCTACAGCGAACCGCACTGGGAAAAAGCGCAGGGCGCGGTGATGGCGATGGAGAAGGTGACGCTGTACGGCCTGCCGATCGTGAGCGCGCGCAAGGTGAACTACGGCCCCATCGATCCGCAGCTGTCGCGTGAGCTTTTTATTCGTCATGCGCTGGTGGAGGGCGACTGGCAAACTCGCCACGCCTTCTTTAAGGCGAACCAGAAGCTGCGCAGCGAAGTGGAAGATCTGGAACATAAATCGCGGCGGCGCGATATCCTGGTGGATGACGAAACGCTGTTCGCCTTCTATGACAGCCGCGTCGGCCATGAAGTCGTCTCCGCGCGCCACTTCGACAGCTGGTGGAAAAAGGTCAGCCAGCAAACGCCCGATCTGCTCTCTTTCGATAAAGAGATGTTGATCAAAGAGGGCGCGGACAAGATCAGCAAGCTCGACTATCCCAACTTCTGGCATCAGGGCAACCTGAAGCTGCGCCTCAGCTATCAGTTTGAGCCGGGCGCGGACGCGGATGGCGTCACGGTGCATATTCCGCTGCCGCTGTTGAATCAGGTGGAAGAGGCGGGCTTTGAATGGCAAATCCCCGGCCTGCGCCGCGAGCTGATCATCGCGTTGATTAAATCACTGCCGAAGCCGGTGCGCCGCAACTTTGTGCCCGCGCCTAACTACGCCGAGGCGTTCCTCGGCCGCGTCACCGGCACCGAGACGCCGCTGCTGGACGCGCTGGAGCGTGAATTCCGCCGCATGACCGGCGTCACCATCGACCGCGACGCCTGGCAGTGGGATCAGGTGCCCGATCACCTGAAAATCACCTTCCGCGTGCTGGATGAACATAACCGCAAGCTGAAAGAGGGCAAAGATCTTGCGGCGCTGAAAGCCTCGCTGAAAGGCAAGGTGCAGGAGACGCTGTCGAAAGTGGCCGATGACGGTCTGGAGCAGAGCGGCCTGCATATCTGGAGCTTCGGCGATCTGCCCGCACAGTTCGAGCAGAAGCGCGGCAACTACAGCGTCAAGGCCTGGCCAGCATTGGTGGATGAAAAGGACAGCGTGGCGATACGCCTGTTCGACAGCCAGCATGAACAGCAAAAAATGATGTGGCGCGGCCAGCGTCGTCTGCTGCTGCTGAATATTCCCTCGCCGATTAAATATCTGCACGAAAAGCTGCCGAACAAAGCCAAGCTGGGACTCTACTTTAATCCTTACGGCAAGGTGCTGGAGCTGATCGACGACTGTATTACCTGCGGCATCGATAAGCTGATGGCGGAAAATGGCGGACCGGCCTGGAAAGAAGCGGATTTCCAGCAGCTGCATGATAAGGTGCGCGCCGGACTGAACGAGACCGTGGTGGACATCGCTAAACTGGTGGAGCAGATCCTGACGGCGGTGTTCAATATCAACAAGCGCCTGAAAGGACGCGTGGATATGACCATGGCGTTAGGGCTGTCGGATATCAAAGCGCAGATGAGCGGTCTGGTTTATCGCGGCTTCGTAACGCAGAACGGCTGGAAACGGCTGCCGGATACGTTGCGCTATCTGCAGGCGATTGAGCGCAGGTTGGAGAAGCTGCCGGTCGATCCGCACAGCGATCGCGCGCGAATGCTGAAGGTGGAGCAGGTGCAGCAGGCATGGCAGAGCTGGCTGAATAAGCTGCCGCCCGCGCGTCGCGATGACGAGGATGTACAGGAGATACGCTGGATGATCGAGGAGCTGCGCGTCAGCTATTTCGCCCAGCAGCTTGGCACGCCTTATCCTGTTTCCGATAAACGCATCCTGCAGGCGATGGAGCAAATCGCCGCCTGATCGCAGCTGGCCGCAGAATCATCTGCGGTCAGCGCGATAAGCAACGATCATAACGTGACGGCCGCCCGTGCGTTTTCTTCCGCGACAGCGGATTATTCTGCGGCCAGCGCCTCTAAATCATCATGAAACGCGGTAACGGCGATGGCGCGGTTGTCGGCGCGATAACGATCCGCCGCCGCCGGCGCGGAGCTTTGCACCGCAATCAGCCGCCAGCCGTCGTCGGTCTGCAACAGCAGCGGCGATCCGCTGTCTCCGGGCAGCGTATCGCACTGATGCGACAGCACCGAACGCTGCGCCCAGCCGGTAATCAGACAGTCCTGATGCGACCAGAGCGCATCCAGGTGATCTTCAGGATAGCCCGCCTGGGTGACTTTGCGGCCGTTGGTTTTTAGCGCGGCGGTGAGATCGCTGCGTGAGCCGTCAAACAGTGGAATTGGCGTAATACCGGAAGGCGGATTGCGCAGCACAATCAGACCATAATCATAAGGCGCTGCGGCGGCGGGAACGATCCAGCCGTCGCCGTCAGCTTTGAGTTTTTTGCCAAGGCTGGGGTCTACGCGCGCTTCGATATCGTGAATTTCATAACGCCAGCCATTGTCCCCGGCGATAAAGCGCAGGGCGACTGGCTTATCCAGACGGCCAGGCGGCGTCACCAGACAGTGACCGGCGGTCAGCGCCAGATGTGCGGAGATCAGCGTTGCGCTGCACAGGTTGCCGCTTTCGGTTTCCAGCTGTCCAATCGCTTCCCACGGTACGCTGGCGGGGCGATCGACTGGCTTGCGGTCGTCATGACCGAAGAACAGCATTTTAATCTCTTCGGGACCCGGCCCTTCATCGCTGTCATCATCTGCATGCGTAAAAAAGGGAAAACAGAGCAAACCCACTACTAACACAGCCGTTATGCGCATATCTCTCTCAGGAAGGGGGAGAATGATAAGAATAAAGGGTTAACACGCGTCATGCGTTAACTATAGTCGGTGAGAAACAAAAAAGGGAGTTTAATCCAGAATATCAGTACGCTACGACTATCAAATATAGAAGCAGGCCGCAATTGCGCCACACAAAATCATTACGGCAAGGATTATTTCGAAACGATAGCGACGTACCATTTCCGTTACTCCAGGAAAAAACACCCGGAAAACCGGGTGTTTGTTAGCTGTTCTCGTCAGGAGCTGGCTCCCGCCATTATTTTGCCGCTGATTTTACAACTTTTTTGTGGTGCTTTTTAGCGGCCTGAGCTTTCTGCGCAGCCGGTTTAGCGACGTGCTTGTGGTGCTTTTTAGCGGCCTGAGCTTTCTGCGCAGCCGGTTTAGTGGCGTGCTTGTGGTGCTTTTTAGCGGCCTGGGCTTTCTGCTCCGCCGGTTTAGCCGCTTTTTTGTGATGCTTTTTAGCCGCCTGCGCTTTCTGAGCAGCTGCTTTTTTATGTTTATGATGAACGGCTTTATGCTCAACTTTAGCCGGAGCCGCAGTGGTCGGAGTGGCGGCGGCCGGGGCCGGAGCTGCGGTGGTCTCAGCTGCGAAGGCAACGGAAGAGAGACCCATAGCAGCGGCGACAACCAGAGCGAATAATTTTTTCATTGTAAAACCCTCGAATGTTTCTTCATGTATTAGCCCACTGCGGGGCCGGTGAAGAGAATATAAAGAAACGCGCGCGGGCTTTCCGTGAGTGATTGGTATCGGCGTGTAACGGAATGTACAACAAGAAAAACCGGCCTGCGCGAGGGCGGCAGGCCGGTGACAAGCGCTTAACCGAGGTAGCGCTGCTCCAGATGAAGACGGAAGTGAAGCGGATTCAGGTCTTCACCGCTCGCCTGCGTTATCAGCTGCGCCGTCGGGAAGCGGCTGCCGTGCTGCCAGATATTCTGTGAAAGCCAGTCGAAAATCGGCTGCAGTTCACCAGCGGCGATCTGTTGATCCAGCTGCGGCAGCGCGCGGCGCACCGCCTGGAACAGCTGCGCCGCGTACATCGCGCCCAGCGTATAGGTCGGGAAGTAGCCGAAGGCGCCGTCGGTCCAGTGTATATCCTGCATACAGCCGTCACGGTAGTTGCCCTGGGTATCCAGCCCCAGATAGCGCTGCATTTTCTCATCCCACAGCGCCGGAATATCTTCCACCTCGATATCGCCGCCAATCAGCGCGCGCTCGATCTCATAACGCAGAATGACGTGCAGCGGGTAGCTGACCTCATCGGCGTCGACGCGGATAAAGCCGCGCTTCACTCGCTGGTTCAGCCGTACAAAGTTACCGGACGTCAGCGCGGGCTGTTCGCCCATCTGCGCGGTTACCAGCGGGAGAATATGCTGCAGGAACGGCGCGCTGCGCGACAGCTGCATCTCGAAAAACAGGCTCTGCGACTCATGAATGGCGGTGGAGCGCGCCAGCGCCACCGGCTGGCCGCGCCAGGCTTTTGGCAGGTTCTGCTCATAGCGCGCGTGGCCGGTTTCATGGATGACGCCCATCATTGCGCTGACGAACTCGTTTTCGTTATAGCGCGTGGTGATGCGCACATCCTCCGGCACGCCGCCGCAGAAAGGATGGGCGCTGACGTCGAGACGTCCGGCGTTAAAATCGAAGCCAAGCAGTTTCATCAGCTGTAAACCGAGCTGGCGCTGCGCCTCGATCGGGAAGGGGCCCAGCGGCACATCGACCGGCTCTGCCGCCTGTTTCTCCACGACGCGTTCAAGCAGCGTCGGCAGCCACTGGATCAGATCGCCAAACGTGGCGTCCAGCTGCGCGCTGGTCATGCCTGGCTCATAGAGATCGAGCAAGGCGTCATAGCGTGAGCAGCCCGCGGCCTGCGCGCGGATTTCCGCTTCCTCGCGGCTAAGGCGCACCACCTCTTTCAGATTAGCAGAGAAACCCTGCCAGTCATTAGCCGGACGCTGCTGACGCCAGGCGTGTTCGCAGCGCGAGCCGGCAATCGACTTCGCCTCTACCAGCGAGGCGGGCAGCAGCGCCGCCTGTTGCCACGCGCGTCGCATCTCCAGCAGATTGGCCTGTTCCACGTCGTTCAGGGATTCCTGCTGCGCCGCATCGAGCCAGGCTTCCATCCTGCTGTCGGTCAGAATCTGATGCTGCAAAACGCTCAGTTCCGCCAGCGCTTCGCCACGCGCCTGACTGCCGGCGGGCGGCATCATGGTTTGCATATCCCAGCCGGCGATGGCGGAGAGATGGCCGAAGCGCGACAGGCGCTGAAAAGTCTGGGTCAGTTGTTGATAAGCCGATGTCACGCATATCTCCTTGATAAGTTAGGAATGGATCGCCGTACTGCGCAAGGGTAGATCAACCGGCCAGCAAAAGCGAACGCTGGCGCCGCCGAGCGGGCTGCTGTCGATGACGACAAAGCCGCCCAGCGCCTGCGCCACTGACTGCACAATCGCCAGCCCCAGACCGCAGCCGCCGGTGGCGCGGTCGCGGCTGGGATCGAGACGCACAAACGGCTCCAGTACGCGCTGACGCTCTTCAAGCGGAATGCCGGGGCCGTCATCCTCAACCTGCAGGCAGGCCAGATTACCGTCGAACCAGAGTCCGACCCGCAGTCGCTGGCTGGCATAACGCAGCGCGTTATTCACCAGGTTGTCCAGCACGCGCTCCATCAGTCGGGTGTCGGAGACGCCGATATTGTCGCGCTGAGGCAGATCGAGCGCGATCTCATATTCAGGATGCACCGAACGGATATCGGCGATGCGCTCGCTGAGCCAGGCGGCGAGATCCACCGACTGCAAAAACAGCTCTACCTGCGGACGATCGAGCCGCGCATAGGTCAGCAACTCTTCTATCAGCGATTCGAGCTGGCCGATATCGCGCTTCAACGCGGTCGATTCCGCCACGCTGAGATTATCGCTCATCTCCAGCCGGTAGCGCAGGCGCACCAGCGGCGTTCTCAGCTCATGGGCGATGTTGTCGATGAGCTGTTTTTTGCTGGCCACCAGCGTGTTGATATTGTCCGCCATCTGGTTAAAGGCGACGCCAAGACGCACCAGGCTGGAAGCATTATCGAAATGAATGCGCTCATCCAGATGCCCCTTGCCGAAGCGCTGCGCCGCTGATTCCAGTTTCAGCATATCTTTCCAGTAGGGGCGCATCCAGATAAATACCGGCAGCGCCAGCGACATGCCGATAAACGCCAGCAGCGCGATATCCAGCAGCCGCATCTCATGCAGATAAAAAAGGTAGGGGATCGGGCCGACGGCCAGCACATAGTGGCTGCGTGGAATATGCTGCAAAAAGGTGTATTCGTCGTCCAGCGCCACAATTTCCCCGGCGCGCAGGCGGCGCATGCTGACCGGATCAAGCTGATATTTGCTCATCGGCTCGATATGCAGCTTAAACGAGAGGTTCAAATCAAGATTGTTGATGGTTTTGTTCCAGTCGCGCGGCGGAATTTCCCGCAGCTCGCTGCGCATCAGATAAAGCGAGCTTTTCATCAAATCGTCCATCGACTGACGCCCGGCGCGCTCGGCGGTGAATTTGTACACCAGGCCGACCAGCATGGTCATTACCAGAAAGCAGACGAACAACAGCAGATAAAACTGGATAAAGAGTTTTCTCATTCCGCGTGCGTATCCCAGGCATGTGGCGCAAACAGATAACCTTTATTACGGATGGTTTTTATCCGATAAGGTTCGGTGGCGCTGTCGTGCAGCTTTTTACGCAGGCGGGAAATCGCCACGTCGATGCTGCGATCCATGCCATCGTAGCTGACGCCGCGCAGCGTTTTCAGCAGCGCGTCGCGGTTGAGAATTTGTCCGGCGTGGGTCGCCAGTTCCCAGAGCAGATCGTAATCGGCCGTGGAAAGGGCGATGATCTCCTGGCCCAGCGTTACCTGACGATTCAGCGGATCGATAGTGAGCGATCCGAAGCGCAGCGCTTTCTGGCTGTTGACCAGCGGCGCGATCTCATCGTGATGCGAGGCGTTCGCCTGACGCAGATGCAGGCGCAGGCGCGCCAGCAGCACCGCCGGCGGCGTGGTTTTCAGAATGTAGTCATTGGCGCCCATCTCCAGCGACAAGATATGGTTCATATCGCTGTCCAGCGAGGTGAGCAGCACAATCGGGCCGGACCAGCTGGCGCGCAGATCGCGGCACAAGGTCATGCCATCTTTGCCGGGCAGCATGATATCCAGCATGACCAGATCGGGCTGCTCGCGGGCAATGACCGCCTCGGCCCGGTCGCCGCGGCTTTCGACAATCACTTCCAGCCCATGACGACTCAGCCAGGCGGCAATCAGCTCGCCTACGTCCGCATCGTCTTCAACAAAAACTATTTTATGCATGATGTAAAAAATAAGGCTGTGAATTAAACCAGCATATCCTTTTCAGATAATAACCACCATCAACGCCCGTTAAATGACGCAAGATGTATAGTACAACTCAGGGGAACTATGCCATTATATCTGAAGGGTTGTTAACGCAGGTTGTAACCCTTTTTTTCTGGCCAGGAGGAGAGTGAGGGTGTCAGATAAACAGCTGGCGTCAGCGGTCTTAAATGATCGTATCTGCTTCAATTATACCGATTTTCTTGCTGCATCCTGTAAAAAGCGCTGGAGCTTCGTCGATGCGATTTACGGCGTAATGCCCATTTTCGGCATGGTGACGCGTAACCCGGCAGATTCGCAGCGGCCTCCTTCAGAGCGGCTGAAAGAATTAGCGTTGCAAATCATTTCAACGCAGGTTAGCGATGAGATTAATATCGCCCGGCTGATTACCTTAGCCGAGCAGCAGCATATCGCGCAGTTTGATATTTTATTGCCTTACCCGCTTACCCGCGAGCAGCTCGACGCGATTCATCATGAATACCGCAAGCCGCTGTCGCTGTCCCAGCAGGAGGAACGGCTGACCATCCAATTTCCAGCCGCCCCACACTGATTACCGCATTAACATCCAGGTTGCCGGGACGGCGCCGATCACCAACAGGGTGATGGCGGCGCGCTCGGCCACGCTCAGCGCATTCAGCGCTCGGCCGCCGCGGCGGGCGAACAAAAACAGCAGCATCCCCGGCGCATAAAGGATCACTGACATCAACAGATGCAGCGGGCCGGAAGCGTACAGCAGCCACAGACCGTAAGCGCAGGCGCCCAGCGCCACCAGCGTCATGTTCGCCTTGCCTTTGCCCCACACCAGCTTCAGCAGATAAGCGCCGACAAGGAAATAGGGCACCAGCACCATTTCCGAGGCGATGGTCAGCAGCGTGTTGTAATCGGAATTGGTCAGCCAGATCACAATCAGGCAGACCTGTACGCTGCCGTTGGTCAGCCACAGCGAGGCGGACGGCGCGTTATGACGGTTTTGCTTGCTCAGGCTGCGCGGAAACGCCCCCTGCTGCGCGGCGATAAAAGGCACTTCCGCCGCCATGATCGTCCAGCTCAGGTAGGCGCCGCACACCGAAACCACCAGCCCAAGCGCGATGACCGCATTGCCCCAGGCGCCGATCAGTTTGGTCATCAGCCCGGCCATCGACGGGTTGCGCATCTCCGCCAGCTCAGCGCGCGGCACAATGCCCAGCGACAGTAGCGTGACCAGCAGATAAACGCTCAGCGCCGCCAGCACCGCCAGCAGCGTCGCTTTGCCTACGTCGCGCTTGTTGCGTGCCCGCGCCGACACCACCACCGCGCCTTCCACGCCGATAAACACCCACAGCGTAATCAGCATGGTTTGCTTAACCTGTTCCCAGACCGGTTTGCCCAGCTCTATGCCGGTGAAATCGAAGCGGAAACGATCGAGATTAAAGGCGATGATCGCCAGCACGATAAACAGGCCGAGCGGCACCAGCTTGCCCAGCGTGGCGAGCAGGTTGATGCTGGCGGCGGTCTGCACGCCGCGCAGCACCAGCCAGTGAACCAGCCACAGCAGCAACGACGCGCCGAGCATCGCCTGCCAGGTATTGCCATCGCCGAACACCACATGGCCGGGCGAATCGGTGAAAAAGCTCAGCGCGGAGAAAACGATCACCAAATAGGAGACGTTGGCGATCACCGCGCACAGCCAATAACCCCAGGCGGAGCTGAAGCCTACCAGCTCGCCGAAGCCATCGCGGGCATAGGTAAATATGCCGCCGTCCAGTTCCGGTTTCAGGCGCGTTAACAGCAGCAGCGCCAGCGAAAGAAAAAGGATGCCTGCGCCGGTAATAGCCCAGCCGATCAACAATGCGGCGGGGCT
>OKNF01000132.1_pt1 | contig 19429 bp, 18 predicted proteins | sample 1613121 | NCBI WGS metagenome assembly OKNF01 (sample SAMN04436838, study PRJEB24849) | human gut metagenome | biome: human gut; feature: NICU; material: stool | host: Homo sapiens | place: USA: Saint Louis, MO | collected 2011-09-08
CGTAACGGTATAAGTTTTCAGGATATGGAAGTAGAGTATGATGAGTATGGCTGCCCATATTTTATCCTGCGCGGACGATTAAAAGAAATTGTAGCCGAAAAAGGAAAAGCAAAAATATCACTGAGCATTTCACACTGCCAAAACTATGCGATCGCCGTTGTGGCTGTTACGCACGATTAAAATAAATTACCTAACAGAGCGTAGCTATTTGTATGTATAAGTATGACGACCTTATCAATAAAACAGTGCTGGTAACCGGAGCCAGCGGTGACATCGAGCTGGCCATTTGTGCGAAATTTCTTGAACAAGAGTGCCAGGTATATGCCCTGTATAACACACGATCCGCTGAATTAATCGAGCTTAAGAATCGGCATCCTCAAGGCGACAAACTTCATATTTTACAGTGCAATCTTGCTGATAAAGATGAGGTGAGCAATTTATGCGTCTGGCTGAATAAATCAGCCGGAAAGCTGGATGTTTTGGTTAATAATGCCGGCATCGTAAAGGATAGCCTGTTTGCCGCCATGAGTTTTGAAGATTTCAGTACGGTTATCGAACAGAACCTGCTTACTATTTTCAGACTGACAAAAGAGACGCTGATGTTGTTAAGAGCGGCAGAGAATCCGGCGATCGTGAATGTGGCATCTATCGCTGCGATTATCCCCAGTGTAGGTCAGACGAACTACAGCGCATCCAAAGGCGCGCTTCTTGGCTTTACCCGTACCCTGGCAGCAGAAATGGCAGCCAGAGGCGTACGCGTAAATGCCGTGGCGCCAGGCATGATTGAGTCGCGGATGGTAAAAAAGGTTTCGCGAACGGTGGTAAGAGATGTATTAAGTTCAATACCGCTGAAGCGTTTGGGGCAAAGCGCTGAGGTGGCCAACACGATTGTTTTTTTAAGCTCTTCAGCATCCAGTTATATTGTTGGACAAACCATCATTATCGATGGTGGTCTGGTTATGCGGTGATCTATGTCTAAATATGCGATTCCTGCAAAAATCTTCCTTGAGATGGGAGGCTGGCGTCAACCTTTGATAATGGTTGATCGTATTGACGATTATAAATATGGAGAAAAAGGCTATATTCGGGTTGTCAAGCATGTTACCTATAATGAGCCTTATTTACTGGGACACTTTCCTGAAGATCCCATTATGCCGGGCGTAATGATTGCTGAAATATTTGGGCAGGCCAGTGAATACCTTTCATTTCTGACCGATATCTGTGATATTTATCGGGAGCGCCATCAGGAAAATTTGCAATCGTTGCGGGATATTCGCGCCAGAATTTATGATGCCGGGATGCTTGAAATTATCCGCGCGCGTCGGGCTCAGGTACGGGGCGTGCTGGCAGCGCAGAATTTAAAATTTAAAGAAGTCGCCTGTCCCGGAGATACCATAGAAGTGATTAGCAGACTCGCTTTTTCCGACGAGAGCGGTTTTAAGCACTACGCTGTTTCTGCTCATGTCGGCAAAAGAGAGATTAGCAAAGGCACCATCATCAATTACCGTGAAGTTAAATAGTTATTACAGGGAGATAAGTGGATGAACACAGTTAAAGATGATATTGAAAAGCGTAAAAAGATATTATTTACCATCAAAACTGAAATTATTCAGCGGCTAAATATTTCTAAAGAACCATCGCAAATTGATGACGATACAGCGCTTTTTGGTAATGGCCTGAGGCTTGATTCCGTTGATGCCACAGAAATAGTCGTTATGCTGGATAAAGTTTTCAATGTTCAGGTAAGCGAAAGCGACGATCCCTCTTATATGAGAACGATTAATAGTTTGGCATCATTTATAATTAAGAAAAAACAATAAACATATATTATAAATAAAAAAGCCATAAAGGAATAAAGGTGTTTCATATGAAAACGCTTCATAATTTGCATTTGAACAGTAATGCCCGTATGGATGTTTATAACAGCATGAGTATGCCTGCTGCTTATCATGCTCCTGAAGTTGAATATAAAGCTGTGAGAGAAAACGCGTTGCTGGTTGACTATTCGCATATGGCTATAGTTAGCGTAACTGGCGAGGATGCCTGGGCGCTTGTTAACCAGATGGCCTCTGCCGATGTTTCCGCCATCCGCGATGAACAGGGAATATATTCTCTGATCCTTAATGACGACGGGACTATCCGTGGCGATGCTTACTTTCTTTGCACGGATGAGGGATATTATATTCTTTCCGAAGATCTGACCGCTGACGAGATTATAACTAGTCTCAATACGATTCTGGAAAATGCTGAGGAGTTAGATATTCAGGATCGGCCTGAAATCAGCGCTCTGAATGAGGCCGATTGGGGCGCTATATTACTGGAAGGACCCTATTCCTGGGAGGTGCTGGCGGAAATTTACGGATTCGATATTATCGGTCTGCCTTACCATGAATTTATGCCCACGGATGATGGTTTGAACGTTTTCCGCTGCGGTAAGCATGGCGAGTTCGCCTACTTGATGCTTGGCGAGCAGAGGGCGCTGGCTGAACTCTGGATGCGCTTACTGGAAGTAGGAGAGAAGTACCTGCTTAAAACCGGCGGCCTTGAGTATCAAAAGATAGTGCGAATTGAAAATCCCGTGTGGGACGCATCAATTTATGCAGCCTGTTCGTATAATCCGGTTGAGCTTCAGTTGCAGTGGGCTGTTCAGTACGATAAAGAAAATTTTACCGGAAAAACGGCTGTCGAAACCCTTTCCCGCAACGGTGCGGAACGTAAATTAACCGGTATTATTCCCGTCACAACGTGCGAAAGTATCCAGGCTGGGGACAATGTGCTGGTCGGCGAAGAGGTTGTCGGTTCGGTCATTACCAGCATATTTTCGCCCGCGCGCCGCTCTGTTATCGCACTGGCTATGATTGATAAAGATTATGCCTATTCAGATATCGCCGGTTTTACCCTCAGTACCGCGCATGGCGACGTTGCTGCAATGACGCAGGGGTTACCGTTCCTTTATAATTTTAGTATGTTGGTTAATCCGGCTGAACACAGCTTTATCGACCCGGCAAAATTGCGCAGCGCGCTGTAGTTTTATTTCAGCGAAAAATTAAATAATGCGGGTCTGAAAAAAATGAGTAAAAAAGTGTTATCTCAGACCCGTTTTTTTCATGATGGCGAATATTCACAGGCAAGAATAGCGCTGTCAATATCAGGGATAGATTATGAAAATAACCAGGAAAAGAGTTGTTATTACCGGTATGGGGATCTTGTCATCGCTGGCTGATAATATTGTTGATTTCAGAGAGGCGCTATTCAATAAACAGTGCGGTATTAGCGACAGCAAACGGTTTGCCGCATGGTTTGATAACGCGCGCGCTGCTGAAGTAGCGCAGCAGCTTGATTACTCCGAACTTTCGGACGATCTCGTTAAGTCACTCGATAATGCTGCGCTCTGGGCATATAAAGTCGGTAAGGATGCACTGACTCAGGCCGGACTGGTTAATAATAAAGCGTGTCTTAACGAAACCGGGCTGATTATCGGGGTTTCCTCTGCCGGTACCGAGGCTTTTCTGCCGCTATTTGAGCAGCGCATTCAGGATTTCTCTCTCAAAAAAGCGGTCTGTTCCGGTGGGTTTGCCTCCTGCTGTTCCAGCGTCTCTACCTTGTTGGGCTTGCAAGGCGGAATGGAGCTGGTTGCAACCGCCTGCACTGCCAGTCCGAACGCCATCGGCATCGCCTATGACTACATCCAGAACGGCAAAGGGAAAACTATGCTGGCGGTGGGAACCGAGCCGATTTATCTGCCTACGTTCGCCGGTTTTTATGTTCTGAACGTCATGCATTCCGATGCCTGCACCCCTTTTTCCGGCACGCCGGGCATGTCAATAGGAGAAGGGGCGGGAGCGCTGGTTCTTGAAGAGTATGAACATGCCGTGGCGCGCGGCGCCACCATCTATGGTGAGATTCTTTCCTATGCTACCTCTTGTGACGCCTATCATGAAACCGGGCCAGATCCGCGCGCTGGCGGTGCAACCCAGGTGATGTTGAAAGCCATGGAGAATGCAGGCATCACGCCCGACTGCGTTGACTATGTAAATGTGCATGGCACCGGAACGGAAGCGAACGACAGAATCGAAACGATGGCGATGAAAAAGGTTTTCCCCCATGCGGCGGACCTGCCGGTAAGCTCGACCAAATCTTATTTTGGCCACAATATCGGCGCGGCAGGTATTGTGGAATTAATTGCCTGTCTGGTGACGCTGCCGCAGAAAAAGGTTCTGCCGACGCTGAATTTTACTCTGCCACGTCCTAACTGCGATCTCGATTATGTAGCAAATGAATTTAGGGAAAAAGATGTCAACATCTTCATGAAGAATAACTATGCCTTCGGCGGCAATAATTGCAGCCTGGTGGTAAGTATGAAACCCGCCTCCGTGCCGGTAACCTCTTATGAAGCGAAGCGGGTGGTTATTTCCGGTATTGGCGCCGTTTCCGCCATTGGCCATACGTTTAATGAAATCGCGGACTTTATCTGGTCGCAGAATCGCTCTATTGAGCTCCAGCCCGTTAAGTTTCATAGCGATACGCTTGAGGAAGCCAGAGAGTTATTACGCGTGCTGGTTGAGACGCGGCAGCTGGAAGAATTACTGGGCGCTGAATATTCCTGCAATACACAGCCATTACCCGAGGAGAGAGAAAATTTTAAAACCTTCCGGATCGCGCATCTTGAGCCGCGAAAATATTTACGGCGCTACGATGCGCGCAAAGCCACCAACGGCGGAACCTACGCGCTGGTTGCGCTGGCCGAGGCGTTGAATAGCGGCAGGCGTAAAATCAGGAAAGAGGGTAATGAATTTGGCTTGATCATGGGCATGTGCCGTGGCCCGCAGGAAACGACCTATAAATATCTGCAAAGTCTGAAGCCAGATCCGCGCAAAGTGCGTACCTCGGAGTTCCCCGGTTCGCTGATGAATGCAATCGCCACCTTCTGCGGTATTTCTGAGGGAATCAAAGGTTACACCACGACGCTGGCGACCGGAGAGAATGCCGCGCTGGGTGCGTTAACCTACGGTTATGAACTGGTACGCCAGCAACTTCAGCCGCAGGTCATTGTAGGGGGCGCCGATGAATATTTCCCGTCGATGTCGCTCTATATGGACGCCGTTACTCAGAAACTACATATGACCTCGGAGGCGAGCGATTATCAGATCTACAGCAGGGATGCAAAAGGATCTATTCCAGGCGAAGGGGCATGTATGCTGCTGCTGGAGACGCCGGAAACGGCTGAAGCGCGCGGTATCGATGTGCTGGCGGAAATTGCAGGTTATGGTAAATCAAACAGCATCAGCTATTTTGATGCCGCCCAGCTAAGTGAAAAATCAGCGGCGTTGGCGCTGGCAATAAGGCGGGCGTTGGCAGATGCCGGTACCGCGCCGCATGAGATCGATCTCGTCTGCGGTAGCAGCAACGGCAGCAAAGAGAGCGCGCAAATTGAAATCGAGGCGTTCTGTCAGATATTTCAGCAGGAAAACCCCCGGGTGCCGGTGGTGAACTACAACGCTTTTTTCGGCTTTATTGAATCTTCCGCAGGGTTAATGAACCTGGCTGTGATTATCGACTGTATTAAGAGACAGGCGGTACCTGCTATCCCCTATACGCAGGAGTTTTGCGATGACCGCCTTAACTTTGTGCGCAGCCCACTAAAAGTAACGCTAAAGCAGGTTTTACTGGTAGGGGCGACCGAAGGGGGAAACTATTATGCATTTGTCATCAAAGCATGAGGCGTTGGATAACGCAGCGTTTATTTGCGGCTACAGTGCCCATTTACCTTTTGCTGCCAGCAGCGAAGCGTTAATCGAAAACCTTAAACAAGGTAAACGCGTCAATAAAAGCAACTGGTTCGCTTCAGATAAAGAGGCGATAAAGTGCGGGTTTAACAAAAATAAAACTGTGGCCCGGCTGACGCATAAAGAGCACAGCCCGCTGGAGCAGCTTGATCGCCTGATCGAAGAGGCGCTTGCACAGGCGAAGCTGAATACACGCTGCCTGGCGGGGGAAAATGTCCGGGTCTATTTAACCGGGCTTGGTCCCCGTGTTGATATAAAAGAGTACAGGTATTTCTACGACTACAACGATATTGACGATCTCAGGCTGGCAACATCGCTGAAAAGCCTTCACGCCTCTAATATGTCGCAGGATCGTCTGGCGCAGGCTATAGCACAAAAATATTGCCTGCAACATCTGCCGCCTAATTTACACTGCACCAGTAATTCTTCGCTGGCAGCAGTCCATATCGGCTGTCAGGCGATAGAAAAGGGTGGCGTTGATCTGGTAATGGTAATCAACTGTTCGGAAATTAAAACCCAGGATTTGTGGTTTCTTGAAAGCCAGTCAATGCTGGCCAGCGATGTGGTGCAGCCTTTTGGCGAAAATAGCAAAAGCGTATTATTTGCCGAAGGTTTCTGCGTTATGTTACTTGAGGGGGGCAGGCATCGCCAGGCGCGCCAGAAAAAAGGGGGCATCAGGCTGCGCTCCGCCTATACGCAAATTAGCGCCAAAAGAAGCAATGATGCCGCTTATTTAACCAGTAATATCTTAAAGGTTATGCACAGCATTATGGCTGCGACGGAAGTAACCTGTGATGATATTTGCGCGGTGATACCTCATGCCAATGGATCGGAAATAAGCGATAAAGCTGAGGCCAGGGCGTTAGCTATGCTGCTGGAACAGCATCCGGTTCCCGTTTTAGCTTATAAAGGCCAAATTGGATATACCACTACCGGATCGGGTATTATTGATTTAATTATCGCTCATCATACTTTATGTCATGGCGAATTGCTTCCACCCGTAACAAATGATGTGATTATCAAAGAAATTTCTCAATATATGCTGCCCGAAAAAGGTGTCATGAAGCATCATAAACATCATCTGCTAAAAACGGGCGTAGGCGTGGATGGTTCCGTTATCGGCTTAATGCTTTCTAATTATGAATAGTGGAACGGTGAGTATGGACCAGATCTACTTATCCTCTTTTGCAATGCTTGAGCCTGAAGACGATTTTTATTTATATTCTCCCAGTTGGCTGAATGTATGGGAGTCATATCACCATAACAAATCATTAAAAGCCACTCAGGCTCAGGCGTGGAACCTTAAACGTTTTGGTACCGTAAAAGATACCTATGCCGGGGAAATGATCAGATCGCCCGGTTATATGAAATATATTGAGGCGATGGAGCAGGCAGCAGATCTCGCCTTACAAAAAATGACAGCAAAAGAGCGGATGCTGTTAATGAGATCGCGTACGGCATTTATTTATATAGATTCATGGGGAGAATCGGGATTATTTGAAGATATTTCCAGCATGATGCATGTTACCCTGATTGATACGTTACCGAAAAATCTGCTGAAAATTTTTTCGGTTAAAAACTTCACCTGCAAAATACGCGGTGAAAAACAATCCCTGATGCAAGCAATAAGGCTGGCTCAGGATTATCTGAACTGGGATGTTTTCGATTTCGTGGTTATTTGCGGTGCTTATCGCGCCATACCGATTTTAATTTTTAGCGAAGAAGAGGGCGCGGCTACCCGTAAAGAAAAACCTCAGCGCATCAGGTCTAACATGTGCGTTGAGCGCGTTGGCTGTTTTATTTTCAGTCAGCGGGAGAGCCCGCTTAAGATCGGCTGCGGTAGCTGGGTGATGCCGCACCGGAATGAAACCGGCAACGCAGAGCCGCTCATCGGCGAAGCCGAGCTCAGTCTGGTGTCGATGGCAGGCTTGAGCAACAGCAAACTCAGTGTAACGCTCGCCAGCGCGCTACAGGCCGCAGGCGCTGAAACGATCAATCTTAGCGATCGCTATGGCAGCAGCGGCTGCCTTACGCCAGCGCTAAGCTGGATATACCTTGAGCAGCACGTTAACAGTTCAGCAAAAATGCGCACCATCGTACCGGACCATCTGGGCGGGTATAACTACTTTGATAGCTGGTATTGTTAACCAGATTAACAGGAAGCATTATGGCGAACGCTATTAAGGAACTGCCGGCAATTTTTCTGAGTGGTATTAATAAAAGCTTTGGCAGCAATGAAAATAAAGTTGAAGCATTGAAAAATATCAACCTGGAAATAGCCAGTGGTGAGTTTATCGCCCTGTGCGGACCTTCCGGCAGCGGTAAAAGCACTTTGCTCAATATCCTTTCAGGCATCGATCATCCCACTTCCGGGACGGTGATGTTTCTGAATAAAGTGCTTAACAATCTTAATGAAAATCAGCTTTCCCTGATCAGATGTCAGCATCTTGGATTTATTTTTCAGTTTTTTAATCTGATCCCGGTTTTAAATGCTTTTGATAATATTTTTTATCCGCTGATCCTGAACGGCAACTACAGTAAAAAAGAAGCGCAGGCGCGCGCATCGCACTATTTAAACAGTGTAGGACTCAGTCATATGGCAGATCGTAAGCCGGGCCAGCTATCGGGCGGTCAGCAGCAGCGGGTCGCTATCGCCAGAGCGCTGGCGCATGATCCGACGGTAGTAGTGGCTGATGAACCTACCGGTAATCTGGATCTGGCGACCGGCGATGCGGTTTTAGATCTGCTGATGAAAATTAATGAAGAAACCAAAACGACATTTATTATCTCGACGCATTCGACCCAGCTAAAGGAACGGGCCAGGCGTGTTGTTGAAATCAAGGATGGAGAATTAGTCAGTGACGCTGAAAACTAAGCTGCGCCTGTTGTTTTGCGTTTTTTTTCTGCTATTTGATCTCCGGGCGGCCGCTGAAACTTCTTTGCCTGCGGTGGAAAAGGTAGTGCAACAAAAATTTCCGGCTAAATGGAGTGAGCTGCAAAAAACTACGGATAGCTTGTGGCGCGAATATCGTGAAAAGGAAAATATTATTTCGCTGATATTCTATTCATACGGGATGCTGAAATTAGCTAATCACTATAATACGATAAACGATCTGGTTAATGCAGCCGAATATGCCAAGCTGGGTTTTTTTTACCTCGACGAGGCGGTAGATCTGTATGAAAACGATCTACGCGTGCGTTATCTGCGCGCGCGCGTTGATGCCTGGCTGCCCGGCAGCCTGGGACGCTGTATTATTGCAATAAATGATACGGAATTATTACTGAAATCAGCAGCGCGCTACGGTAAAGAAATAACCGATAATATTAATTACATGCGTTACCATGCGCTTAAAAGCTGTAAGGAAGATAAACAGGCTGATGCGCTGCTTGCGCAGATAGCAGGCAATAAACCGAAGACAGAGTCAGGCTCACCAGAGAGTAATGCTGCGTCTGAATGGGATGTGAGCGAGGTCCGGCAGATCATATTGCCGTTAGTGAGGGATGCACATGATTAGCGCCAGGGAAGGAATGGTTTTTTTTGCAGCACTGGTTTTGGCGATGGTGCTTTATTGCCTTTTTTTCAGGCTTCAGGATGCTAAGTTTGCCTTTTTAAATCTGTTTCGCCATAAAAGGCGTTCGCTTTCCACTATTATAGCGATTATTCTCGGTGGCGTGTCGATTTTCCTCTATGGCGGTTTTATCGATTACTCCTTCTGGATACTGAAAGAGCAGACGGTAAGAACCAACGTCGGACATCTGCAAATTTATAATAATTTATATTTTGAAACCTCCAACAGAAGCCTGAGCGTGATTAAAAATTATGAAACGCTGAAGAACGAAATCTTAAAAGATGATGGGCTGGCTAAATATATTTCTACCCTGTCCGGGCAACTGGAATTTACCGGAATTATTTCACAGTATGAAAGTGAAACCTCAAGCTATTTTTCCGCGTTGGGCGTAGAGCCGATTCCGGCGCTGAAGCTTGGCGCTTTTGATCGACTGCTGTCGGGAAGCGATCTCTCCCGGGTAAAGCATAATGAGGTAACGCTGGGAAGCGGCCTGGCAAAGACGCTTAACGCGCATTACGGCGACTGGGTGGATACTATGGTGGTGAATACACATGGCGGCCAGGGAGCGATCTCTCTTAAGGTGCGTGGTGTTTTCGCCTCCGGCATCAAAGATTATGACGATGTGGCAATGAAAATCCCGCTGGAGACGGCACAGCGCATGATGGGCACGGATGGCGTAAGCAAAATATTAATTTTGCTTAAAAACGACAGCGATTTGCCGATATTCGCCATGAAGCTTCGCCAGTTTATCAAAGATAAAAATTTGCCGTTAACCATCAAAACATGGCAGGAGATATCACTGTTTTACCAGCAGGTAGAGGGGCTGTTATCAGGGATCTATTTCTTTATAAAAATTATCGTCGCCCTGATCGTGATCTTTATGATCGGTAACGCCATGACCATGAATATTGCGGAAAGAACCCGCGAAATTACTACGCTGCGAGCCATAGGACTCAAACCTTCCCATATTACCCGGCTATTTTTGCTGGAGGGGATATTTACAGGTTTTACTGGCGCGATAGGGAGTTTGATCATTGGTTTTGCTATTGCCGGCGCCATTAATCTACATGGCATTGCCATGCCGCCATCTCCGGGACAAACGCAGGGATATACCGCCTTTATCAAGGTCAATAACCCTCAGTTAATCTGGATGACATTCTTATTGCCGGTACTGACTTCTGCTCTGGCGTCGATTCTGCCCGCGCTGCGGGCAGCCAGGCTGAATATCGCTGATGCGTTCAAATCTGTATAAGGAGAGCATAATGATGAAACAGAAAAAATGGTCCTTATTGTTCCTTCTGCCTCTCCTGCTCTCTCCTGTACCGGGATGGAGTGAGACATCGTCGCCGCAGGCGCTGGATATTATTCGTCTGTCCGACGCGGTGCGTTCCCCTAACCGACCTTTCCGCTATACCGTGACGATACAGGAATATAAGGCCGGTGCCACACAGCCCGACAGTAAACAAATTCTGGATATCTCAATGCGCTTTATCAAGCCTGAAAAAGGGAGCGAGGCTGATGCGCGCTCCCTGGTCCGATTCGTCTGGCCGCCCAGGGATAAAGGTAAAATCATGCTGTCAGATTGGTACGATCTCTGGTTTTACACGCCGGAACTCAGGCGTCCTATTCCGATATCCCGCCAGCAAAGGCTGCTGGGGCAGATATCTAATGGCGATGTTATCGTTACAAATTTTGAGTATGGCTATAACGCTGAGCTGGTAGGGGAAGTGCCCTGTGGAGAAAAAAAGTGCTATAAGCTGGTGCTGGCGCGCAAGTTACCCGAAGTCACCTATCCGAGAGTGATCTATTACGTTGAAAAAGAGAGCGACTATCGCCCCTATAAAGCGGATTACTACTCCCTCGATAATAAACTGATTAAAGAGGTGCGCTACCAAAACTACAGGCAGGTATTGGGGAAAGCAAGACCCACCAAAATTGTGATTCAGGATGCCCGCTACGGTAACGCTTACTCCGTTATGGAATACAGCGATATTCGCTTTGAATCGCTGCCCGTATCGCATTTTACAAAAGAGTATATTCAACGCGGGGGGCGCTGATGTTACGTTCTGCTCTGCCGGTTTTATCGGCAGTTCTCTTCCCGGCGATGCTTATGGCGGATTGTCTGCCTGCGGATATGGTGCTTTTTAGCCAGTTGGCCTATATGAACAGAACGCCAACGCTTTGGCAGATTGCGGGGAATAGCCCTTACCGTACCGATAATCTGTATAATGATTTTGGGATTAAATATGCCGGTCAGTGCGCTTTAATTGAGAATGAGCTTGATGTTAACTTTTCTGTTTATGGTCTGACTTATTATCCTTATCGGCATGTGGAAAAATTCGAGCAGGACGACAACCGTCTCAGAGGAATTATTAATCAGCTCAGCTTCTCTTATAGAGTTGCAAAAGCGCTCAGGGTAGAAGCGGGCAAACTGAAAAATCCTGTTGGGCTGTTCTATCTAAAATCTCCGGCGGTATTGCTGAACAATTATTATGCGGGCTTTAAAGCTACCCGCATATACGATCCGTTAATGAAACAGATCTATCCTGAAACCTCCTGGGCGATTAAATTAGCCAGTGACAGCACAGACTATTCATGGTCTTTAACGGCAGTACCAAAGTTAACCCATATTGATAAGCGGTATGAAGCATCCAGCAACTGGTCGGTAACGGAACGCGCTAATGCCAGTGAACGTTACCTGTTTTCTTACACCGATTATCGCCTGGCGGCCCATACACCTGCTGTCAACCTGGCTATAGGCGAGACAAAAAGCATTGCCGTATCCGACAGTTTTCACTATACGCCGCAGTGGGTGTTTAATGCTGAGTTCGCCTGGCACGGAAAAGAGCAGTGGCGTCATTTTAACGTTGATAATGCTGAGAGCGTACAAAATTATCGCTTCCCAACTTCACTCTACCGCCTTGCTGAGAAGAACGGCCTCGAGCTGGCGCTGGGCGGGCAGTACACTACCGATCATTTCAGCGTACTGGGCCTGGAATACTATTATCAGAGCGAAGGGTATTCCAGCAGCGAGTGGCGAAAACAGCGTAAATTTATTGATTTTTTAAACAAAACCACGCCTTATGTCACATTAAATCAGGCTTTTGACAGCTATAAATATTTAATGGCGGCTGAAATAAATAACATTGCTAATAAAGGCAGCCTGCAAGGGAAACATTATATTAATGGCTATGCCAGCTTCATGATGGCGGATAGCTCCACTCTGCAACCCTATGTCGTGTTGAATTTACAGGATCAAAGTGCGATGTGGGGTGTTAATTATAACAGGCCGCTGGCGCAGAGTGACGGGAAAATGGAATTTTACAGCGGGATTTACCATGCGCAGGGAAGTAAATATTCTGAGTTTGGTCTTTTTGGCAAGACCGTTGGGGTTTATTCTGGGATGAAATATTATTTTTGAGAAAATGCATATGAATAGCAATGTAAACTCATCGACTGTTGCTCTGCTTTTTGCCGGGCAGGGTAATCCTGTTATTGGTATGGGAGCCGATCTGTGGGATATTAATAAAACCACAAAAGCGATTTGGGATTGTGCCAGCGATATAGCGGGTATCGATCTGCGCCGCTGCTGCTTAAAAGGGCCAATGAATAAGCTGATACAGACCAGGGTTCAGCAGCTTGCTGTGACGGCAATAAATATTTCACTCTATTCATTAATGCGAGGAAAGTTAGAGTCCGAGTCCATTGTGGCTTCCTGCGGTCATAGCGTTGGGGAATATAGCGCATTATACGCTGCTGGCGTTATTACTCTTGAGGCGCTCTTTAAAATGATCGACTTTCGCGCCAGGGTAATGGATGAGCTGAGTAAAGTTAACAGAGGCGCTATGGTGGCGGTAAAGGGCGTGGACTACCTGGCGATGCGTGATTTGCTGGCCCGCTCTGATATGGAGTTGGATATTAGTTGCGATAACAGTCGCCGCCAGCAGGTGATTGGCGGAGCCTTGCCCGCGTTGAGCCAGTTTTCACAGAAGCTGGTTGCCGACCGTTATGAAACGATGAAGCTGGGCGTTAGCGGTGCCTGGCATACGCGTCTGATGAGCGAAGGCGTTCAGCCTGTGAGAGATTTTCTGGCCGGTATAAGCATCGAACAGCCTCAACATGAGGTAGTGATGAACGTAACCGGACGACCGGAAATGAACCCGCAAGAGATACGGGAAAATTTATCGCTGCATCTCACCCATACCGTGAAATGGACCGATTCGCTGGAATATTTGCTGATGCGTAAAGAGCCCGTTATGTTTATTGAAATAAGTAATAAAGCTTATCTGGGGCTGTTGCTGAATGATTTCTCTTCTTTTTCAGCGCAGCTGTCATTGCATTGCAGAAAAATAATCTGATATGAAGGTGCTGTTATGAGTCCCGATTATTTTAAATTTATACGCTATCATGACAAGAGATTGATCCTTATTCTTTATCTTGTTCTTTTTATGCTGCTGGGTTTTTACTGGAAAAATAATGGCTATTCACTAACGCGACAGGATACGTGGCTTATCAGCGGCATCGTGGCAATCGTATTTTTCAACCTTATTTGTGAACTTAAAGCCTGGTGGATGTATAAGTATGTCCTGAAAAGCATAGACTTTGAATTTTTCACTGGCAAACGCTGCTCCACAATAGAAAAAATAGCCAGCACACCGCTGGCAGGCGGTTTTATCGCTTACTTTATTACCTGGTTAACCATTCAGGCTGCTTTTTTTGTTTCTGAGAAGCTGGAGAGTGTTTTTGGCCTGCTGCTTCTGCTGCCGCTCTTTTTATATCTTATCTACAGACGATTAAGAATCTGTTATATCAAACAGGTAATCATGCAAGAGGAGCATAACACGCGTTATAAAACTCTTTATCAGGCGCTCAGCCATTACATTTTACTCAGCCTGGCATTAAATGTGTTAACTATTAGTCCGCTGAAAAACAATGCCGACTTTTCTTTAAATGAGGGGTGGCTCTCGGCGCGACTGATTATTGCGATGTTTATTCTTTGCGCTATCGTTCTGGCTATAGATCTGATTTTTTCCTGCCGCTCCAGACGTTATGTTCTTTTGGGTAAGTTGTTTCTGAAAGAGATTGAAATCACCTCGCCGGCTGCTGTCCCCTGTGCTTCGTTGTACGCTAAACCCGTCGTGCTCAGAATACTCTTTTTGTTGATCGTACAGTTTGCATGGATTTTACTTCTCAATGTCGTGCTTACCCTGCTGGAGTGGAACCTTCCGTTTGAAGTTTATTACCTGTTCTGCTTCTTTCCGGCAGGTGGATACTATTGCCTGCATTTATGCTGGCTATGGCGCACCGATTATCTTGCAGCATGTGATATGTACCTGCGCTGTAATGTAATCAGCAAGCGCTCTGGTTTCTGGTAGCGTCAGCTTTTTTGAACAAAGGGGCAGGGAAGCTGGCAGCCAGCCCAAAAGCGTCAGCGGGCGGTAGGCTGCGTCAGGGTATGAGGTTACGGTTAAGTCTGTTCTCCTTTCAGGAAACCCATCTATACTTATGGCGCCTTTCATACCAGGCGGCTGACGCAGACATTTACCCGGCTGCCGGCAGAGTTTGCTGTCGGTGTGAAAAGCGCGCAGTTGAAGCAGGGGCCGGAGCCGTGCCGCCCCGGAGAAGGAAAGGCTCTAAAAAAATTTAACTTCAGGGGGTTGCCAACCTCATTAAGTTAGTCCATAATGCCGTCCATCAGATGAGGGAAGGCGAAAAAACTTCTCGAATCAAGGAGTTAGCAGCGAAAATTGGTTGCTTCTCATACAGAATTTAGATTGTCCGGTTGCGGGTAATCATACGGAATAAAGGCGCGTTGGCAGAGTGGCCATGCAGCGGATTGCAAATCCGTCCACCTCGGTTCGACTCCGGGACGCGCCTCCAATTTACACCCTGCCCGGGTGGTGAAATCGGTAGACACAAGGGATTTAAAATCCCTCGGCTGTATGGCTGTGCGGGTTCAAGTCCCGCCCCGGGCACCATCGAACATACCGAATAAAATCAAAGCAATAAGCAGTGATGTCGTAACCGCCCAAGGGCGGTTTTTTTGTTTTTGTCGATTCTTTCCTGACAAATTGTAAAAACCTGTAGGCGCACAAAGATACGAGCAAACCACCATCATCCCGGCGTCAGTCACTCTTAATAATAGTTACAACATACTAATAAGCGATGCTTCTCGGTTTCAGCAGCATGAAAAGAAAGGCTTAACAGGGGCTGAAAGGGCGCAGATTGATAAGCGACAAAAGAGAAAAGCGCAGAAAGCGCATAATAGCGCTTTCCTTAACTTGTCCGTTTGGTCATCTCTTTATGACAGCGCCGGTTCGCTGCGAAAAAGAAGATAAACGATTCAGGGCCTGCCCGGCCTGATGCGCCGCCGCAGGCGATATCTTAACTTTCTGTCGTAAGTCACTATGTTAATTTGTCAGGATGAGGCCAGAACATTTGTCACCGACAGTCGACTGGCCGCTACGCTCGCGCTGGTGGCAGGCGCGCTGAATACCGCCGCTTTTGAGGCGGTAGGCTTCTTTTCGGCCAATATGACCGGCAACGTCTCCTCGCTCTCCGAGCGGCTGGCGCGCAGTGAGCTGCCGGTCGCATTCTTTTTTCTCGAAATTGTCTGCCTGTTTATTCTCGGCTCCGCCTTTTCGACGCTGCTGATTAATCAGGGTCGACGTCACGGCATTCGTTCCGTATATGCGATCAATATTCTGCTGGAGGCGCTGCTGTTGATGCTGCTGGGCTGGGTCGAAGCCTGCTTTACGGCTCTCTCCTCCGGTACGCTGATGATCCTTAGCCTGAGCTTTTTGATGGGCCTGCAAAATGCCGTTGTAACGCGGATCTCCAATGCGCGCGTGCGCACCACTCACGTTTCAGGAACCGCGACCGATATCGGTATTGAGCTGGCGATGCTGATCGACATTGTGCGACGCCGGGAATCACCGGAGTATGCGCCGGTTTATCTGCAACGGCTGCTGCTGCATGGCGCGACGTTAACAGCGTTTTTACTGGGCGGAGTCGGGGGGATAGGGCTTTATCGTCTGACTGGCGAGGCGTTTCTGCTGGTTATCGGCGCGCTGCTGGCGTTGCTGGCGCTGGGCTCTCTCTGTAAAGCCCGGCGCCAGCGCACGTAACAGAAACCGCCGTGCGCGGCGGCCTCTGATCCCTTTAGAGTGTGCCGCTCAGGCGACGATGGAATTCGCTGCTGCGCGTATCCAGGCCGATGATGGTGACCTTCGCCTGGTAGCGCTGATAGCGATTTTCAATGGCGTCGAGCGCCGCCACGCTGGAGGCATCCCAGATCTGCGCATGGGTTAAATCGATAGTCACATCCTGCGGATCGTGCGCATAGTCGAAATGCTCGAACAGATCGTTGCTGCTGCCGAAAAACAGCGGCCCGCGCACGAGGTAACGCACCGATTCGCCATCGGCGCTCAGCTGCCGCTCGGCATGAATCACATGCGCCACGCGGCGGGCAAACAGCAGAATAGCGAACAGGACGCCGCCAACGACGCCAATCGCCAGGTTGCCGGTCCAGACGGTTGCCGCAACCGTCAGCGCCATGGTTACCGTTTCCGACAGTGGAATGCGCTTCAGCGTGGCAGGTTGCAGGCTGTGCCAGTTAACGGTCTTCAGCGCCACGATCATCATAATGCCCGCCAGCACTACCATCGGGATTTGCGCCATCAGGGCGCTGAGGCCGGTCACCAGTAACAGCAGCACCAGCGCGGCCGCCACGGTTGATACGCGGGTGCGCGCTTTGCCCAGCTCGACGTTCACAATTGTCTGACCGATCATCGCGCAGCCGGCGATACCGCCATAAAAGGCGGCAAGGATATTACCTACGCCGAGTCCCCAGCACTCACGACGTTTGCTGGAGGGCGTATCGGTCAGGTCGTCGACCAGCTTCGCGGTTAACAGCGACTCCATCAGGCCCACCAGCGCGATGCTTATCGCGGTCGGCCAGATAATCTGCAACGTGGCGAGGTTAAGCGGCACGGCCAGCTGATTCAGACCGGGCAGTCCAGCCTGCATCGGGCCTTCGTCGCCGACGTTCGGCACATGCAGCCCGCAGAAGATGGCGATGGCGGTAATCACCACGATCGCCACCAGCGGGGAAGGGACGCTTTTCAGCAGGCGCGGCAGCAGCAGTACGATAGCCAGCGTCAGCGCGAACAGCAGCCATACCGGCAGCGACTGCCCCCAGACGTGCGGCACCTGGGCAAAGAAAATCAACACGCCCAGCGCATTAACAAAGCCGAGCATCACCGAACGGGGAATATAGCGCATCATGCGCGCCAGCCCGGCGAGGCCGAACAAAATCTGTATCACGCCGCCCAGCAGCACGGCGGGCATAATGTACTCAACGCCGTGCGCGCGCACCATTGGGCCAATCACCAGCGCCACCGAACCGGCGGCAGCCGTCACCATCGCGGGACGTCCGCCCAGCAGAGAGAGCGTCAGCGCCAGCACCACCGAGGCGATCAGGCTCACTTTCGGATCAACCCCGGCAATAACGGAGAAGGAGATCACTTCCGGGATCAGCGCCAGCGCGGTAATCACGCCGGCCAGACACTCGCGCGTCAGTAATTTCGGCGAACGTAGCACGCGGGCAACGGTTAACTCGCTGTCGACGTGCTTTGCCTCGCGCGTCGCAGAAGGGGTAGTCATAATTTGCAGGCTCTTATTGTCTTAACAGGATGCGGCAGCGCGCACTGTAAATCTGAAAGGGATAAATTGTCCGGGCAGGACAAGCGCGATATGTTAACGGTTATTGTTCGCTGACACCAGTTTCAGGCTCCGTCCGACCATGGTGAAAACGCACGTTTATCAGCCAGAGGAAAAAAGATGCAGCTACGCATTGCCAGACCGGTCAGCGATTTACGTCATAGCCAGCAACTTTACTGTCAGGGATTGGGCATGCAGCTGCTGGGGGCGTTCAGCGATCATCAGGGGCACAGCGGCGTGATGCTCGGCTACGCGGATGAAAGCTGGCATCTCGAATTTACGCAGTGTCTTCATCACCCCGCCGCGCCTGTTTCAACCGAGGAAGATTTGCTGGTGCTCTGGCTGCCTGAGGAGCCGCTATGGCTGGCGCGCTGTCAGGCTATGCGGGCAGCTGGTTTCCAGGCGATTAACCCCTTTAATCCTTACTGGAAAACCGCCGCCCGCACGTTTATTGATGGAGACAACTACCGCACGGTGGTGCGTCTCGGCTGCTGGCCGCCGGTTAGCTGAGAATATCGTCTTCGGTCTTATGGACCACCAGCTCCAGAACGTGACGGTAAATATCGAGCATTACTACGTCGCTTTCCAGCTCCAGTCGCTGAATAAGCCTGGCGATGATCGCTTTGTTGGTAATCGGCTGGCCAGCCTGGAGGATCTCAGCCACTACAGTGCCAAGAATTTCCATCTCATTAATGGCCGCGGTTTCCTGCGCATTAAAGTAATCAGCAATTTCTCTGTCAGTCTGAGGTGTCATAGTCTGCATTTCAGTCCTCTTTAACGCGGCCAGCGCGCGTTAAGGCTTATTGTATCAAGACGATATCGGCCGGTAAGGTCGACCGGGTTTTAAGGGGTACAAGCAACGCAACGATGCCAAAACAGGATGCAACACATCCTTCAGACGAAAAAAAACCTCTGAAGGTGGAAATCCGAGTTAAACACCTTCAGAGGCGACGCAAATGCATCATTCGTTACAGAGCCGTTATCAGGCTCAGCGGTAAAGTTATACAGAAACATCAAAGTTGTACAAAGGTTGATTATACATATTGTGCTATTTATTAAAAATCATATAGTTAAATTACTAATTAATTATTCAGAACTTATACAAAATCCCTAAAAAAGTATTTAGATTGCAACATTTGCCAAACTCTTCTTTAGGTCAGTTAATTTTTTCCATAATTTGAGAATGTTCTGAAGGTCGCCTGCGCCTGAAAATCGCGTGTTTCACTGACAAAATCGCCATCTTACTTTGCGCGGCAAATTATCTTTCGTCTAACATTTTAGAAGAGATACGGGATAAGGCCAGTCGAAGAAAACATCGCTAGCGGTTTGGCTGCATGGAGGCTCGCATGTCGT
>OKNF01000133.1_pt1 | contig 19337 bp, 12 predicted proteins | sample 1613121 | NCBI WGS metagenome assembly OKNF01 (sample SAMN04436838, study PRJEB24849) | human gut metagenome | biome: human gut; feature: NICU; material: stool | host: Homo sapiens | place: USA: Saint Louis, MO | collected 2011-09-08
TGCGCATCCAGCAGGAGCTGAACACCACCATTGTGCTGATCACCCATGACGTCGATGAGGCGGTGCTGCTGTCGGATCGCGTGCTGATGATGACCAACGGCCCGGCGGCCACGCTGGGAGAAACGCTGACCATCGATCTGCCGCGTCCGCGTTCGCGCGTGGCGCTGGCGGATAATGCGCGCTATCACCAGCTGCGTCAGCAAATCCTGCATTTCCTCTATGAGAAGCAGAGCCATGCGGCCTGAGGAGCGGCAGATGCCTGAAGAACTGGTGATTATCGGCAACGGCATGGCGGCGACGCGACTGCGGGAGCGGCTGCTGACGCTGGCGCCCGAACGCTGGCGCATCACGGTTATTGGCCGTGAGGCGCAGGCGAGCTACAACCGCATTCAGCTGTCGCCGGTGCTGAGCGGTGAAAAGCCGTTTCACGCTGCGCTGCTGCGGACGCCGGACGAAGATGCGCGGCAGGGCGTGACGCTGCTGCTGGGGGAAAGCGTGCTGGCGATTGACATCCGACTGCGCACGCTCACCACCGACCGTCGCCGCCTGCGCTGGGATCATCTGGTGTTCGCCACCGGCGCCGAGCCGACGCTGCCCGCCATTCCCGGCGTCGCGCAGCCGCACGTCGGCGGGTTTCGCACCCTGCGGGACGTAGAGCGCATGCTGAGCATTCCTGGGCCGGTGGTGGTGCTGGGCGGCGGGCTACTCGGCATCGAGGCGGCGGCGGCGCTGCGCCTGCGCGGACGCGAAGTCACGCTGGTGCATCGTCACGGCTGGCTGCTGGATCGCCAGCTGGACGCCGCCGCAGGCGACCTACTGGCGCAGGCGCTACAGCGGCGCGGCATTGTTTGTCGGCTGGGCGAGAGCATGGCAAAGATAGATATTGACAGCGTCACTTTAACCAGCGGCGATCGGCTGACGGCGGCACAGGTGTTGATCGCCATCGGCATCACGCCAGCGGCCGCGCTGGCGCGCGCGGCAGGCGTTCCCTGCGGACGCGGCATCCTGACGGATCGCCAGCTGCGCAGCGCCGTGCCTGGGGTATCGGCGCTGGGCGAATGTTGTGAAATCGACGGCGAGACCTTTGGACTGGTAGCGCCCTGTCTGGCGCAGGCAGAGGTGCTGGCGCATCGACTGGCGGGCCTGGCGACGGCGGATTTTCACTACCGGCCGCCGGGGACGCGGCTTAAGGTCACCGGCATCGATATTTTCAGCGCGGGTGAAACCAACGATGCGCCGGGCAGCCGCGTGCTGACCGCCCTCGATCCGCTCAGCCAGCGCTATCGACGGTTGACGCTGCGCGACGGTCGTCTGTCCGGCGTCATCCTGTACGGCGATACTTCAGCGGCGGGGCCGCTGCTGCAAAAACTGCAACGCGGCGCGGCGGTGGACGCCTCCACGCTATTTGATTTCGATAACGATGGGCAGCCTGAGGCTGTGGAGAGTAAAACGATGAGCAAACCGGTTCTGGTGGTGATTGGTCACGGCATGGTTGGCCACTATTTTCTTGAACAGCTGGTGCAAAAAGAGCTGCATCTGCGCTATCACATCGTGGTGTATGGTGAAGAGCGGCACAGCGCCTATGACCGCGTTCATCTCTCCGACTACTTCTCCGGTCGCGACGCTCAGGCGCTGTCGCTGGTCAGCGAAAATTTCTTTGCCGAACACGGTATTGAGTTACGTTGTCACGAAAAGGTTATCGCCATCGATCGTCAGCGCCGCTGCGTGCGTGATGAAAAAGGCCGCGAAATGGCCTGGGATCGGCTGGTGTTGGCCACCGGCTCTTACGCCTTCGTGCCGCCGATCCCCGGCCGCGAGGCGCAAAACTGCTTTGTCTATCGCACGCTGGACGACCTCGACGCGATTAAAGCGCGAGCGGCACACGCGCGAAGCGGCGTGGTGATCGGCGGCGGCCTGCTGGGGCTGGAGGCGGCGAACGCGCTGCGGATGCTGGGGCTGGAAACGCACGTAGTGGAATTCGCGCCGCGCCTGATGGCGGTGCAGCTGGACGAAGGCGGCGCGCAAATGCTGCGGCGTAAGATAGAAGCGCTGGGCGTGACGGTGCATACCCAGACCGAAACGCGCCAGATCGAACCGCAGGCGGACGGCTCCCTGCTGCTGCGCTTCGCCGACGGCGCGACGCTGCAAAGCGACCTGGTGCTGTTTTCCGCCGGCATTCGTCCACGCGACGACCTGGCGCGCGCCGCCGGCCTGACGCTGGGGACTCGCGGCGGCATCGTTATCGACGACAGCTGTCTCACCAGCGATCCGGCGATTGCGGCGATCGGCGAATGCGCGATCTGGCAGGGGCAGATTTTCGGTCTGGTGGCGCCGGGCTATCAGATGGCGCGCGTGCTCGCCAGCAACCTGGCGCAGCAGCCCGCCGCCTTCAGCGGCGCCGATATGAGCACCAAACTGAAGCTGCTGGGCGTGGAGGTGGCGTCGCTGGGCGATGCGCACGGGCGCAGCGCAGGCTGTCAGAGCTATCTCTGGACCAACGGTCCGCAGGAAATTTACAAGAAAATCGTTGTTTCCGCCGACGGCAAAACGCTGCTGGGCGCGGTGCTGGTGGGCGACAGCAGCGAATACAGCGAACTGCAACAGATGATGCTGAACGGCATCGCGCTGCCGCCGCAGCCGGAAAGCCTGATCCTGCCGCGCAGCGCCGATGCGCCGACCAGAGCATTGGGCGTGGCGGCGCTGCCGGATACGGCGCAGATCTGCTCCTGCCATAACGTCAGCAAAGGCGATATCTGCCAGGCGGTCAGCGCGGGATGCGGCGATATGGCGTCGCTGAAAAGCTGCACCAAAGCCGCCACCGGCTGCGGCGGATGCAGCGCGCTGGTGAAGCAGGTGATGGAACATCAGCTGGCGGCGCAGGGCGTCGAAGTGAAAAAGGATATTTGCGAGCATTTCGCCTTCTCCCGACAAGAGCTCTATCACCTGGTGCGCGTCGGCAATATCAAAACCTTCGACGCGCTGCTGACGAAGCATGGACGCGGCCACGGCTGTGAAATCTGCAAGCCGCTGGCGGCGTCGCTGTTCGCCTCCTGCTGGAACGAATATCTGCTGAAGCCGCAGCATCTGCCGTTACAGGAGACGAACGATCGCTACTTCGCCAATATCCAGAAGGACGGCAGCTACTCGGTGGTGCCGCGCATTCCCGGCGGCGAGATCACTCCGCAGGGACTGATCGCCATCGGCCAGATCGCCGAACGCTTTAACCTCTACAGCAAAATCACCGGCGGTCAGCGCATCGACCTGTTCGGCGCGTCGCTCGACAAGCTGCCCGCCATCTGGCAGGCGCTGCTCGACGCCGGTTTCGAAACCGGCCACGCCTACGGCAAATCGCTGCGCACGGTGAAATCGTGCGTCGGCAGCAGCTGGTGCCGCTACGGCGTGCAGGACTCCACCGCTTTCGCCATCCGGCTGGAGAACCGCTACAAGGGGCTGCGCGCGCCGCACAAAATTAAAATGGCGGTTTCCGGCTGCACCCGCGAATGCGCTGAGGCGCAGAGTAAAGATATCGGCGTGATCGCCACCGAGAAGGGCTGGAACCTCTATGTCTGCGGCAACGGCGGCATGAAGCCGCGCCACGCCGATCTCTTCGCCAGCGATCTCGACGATGAAACGCTGATTCGCTATGTCGATCGCCTGCTGATGTTCTACATCCGCACCGCCGATCGCCTGCAACGCACCAGCGTCTGGATGGATAACCTCGAAGGCGGGCTGGCGTATCTGCGCGAAGTGGTGATCGGCGACAGCCTCGGCATCGGCGCCGAGCTGGAACGCGAAATGCAGCAGGTGGTGGAGAGCTGGCAGTGCGAATGGCGCACCACGCTCGCCTCGCCGGACCGGTTACAGCTGTTCCGCGCCACCGTTAACGACGAGCGCCCGGATGAAACCCTGCGCTGGCGTGAGGAGCGCGGCCAGATCCGGCCTGCGGGCGCGCCGCGCGTCAACGCGCCGTCGCTGCCCGCCGAACTCTGGAGTGATATCTGCGCGCTGGAGGCGATTCCGCCTCAGGCGGGCATCGGCGCCCGGCTTGGGACGCAGCGCATCGCGCTGTTCCGCTTTGACGACCGGGTTTACGCCCTTGACGACCGCGAGCCGGAGAGCGACGCCAGCGTGATGTCGCGCGGGCTGTTGGGCGATGTGGCGGGCGAGGCGATCGTCATTTCGCCGCTCTATAAACAACGCTTCCGCCTGCGCGACGGCATGGCGCTCGACAGAGATGATTTACAACTGCGCTGTTGGCCGGTGCGCATCGTCGGCGGGCGGGTGCTGGTCGCCAGCGCGCCGCTGGCGGTGGAAGACCTGCGCGTGGCGGAGGCGTCATGAAAACCACCTGTCCTTACTGCGGCGTCGGCTGCGGCGTGGAGGCGAAGCGGGAGGGCGAAAGCTGGCGCGTCAGCGGCGACGGCGACCATCCGGCCAACGCGGGCCGCCTCTGCGTGAAAGGCGCGGCGCTGGCGGAGACGCTGACGCCGTCGGGGCGGCTGCTCTGGCCGCTGGTCGCCGGACGGCGCGTCCCCTGGGAAAGGGCGCTGGATGAGGTCGCTCAGCGGCTGCGCGCCATTATTGCGCAGCATGGCCCGGATGCCGTCGCCTTTTACGCCTCCGGTCAGCTGCTGACCGAGGATTACTACGTCGCCAATAAGCTGATGAAAGGCTTTATCGGCAGCGGCAATATCGACACCAACTCCCGGCTCTGCATGGCCTCGGCAGTCAGCGGCTACAAACGCGCGCTGGGCGCCGATGCGGTGCCTTGCTGCTATGACGACTTCGATCGCGCCGATCTTATCGTGCTGATGGGTTCGAATGCCGCCTGGACGCATCCGGTGGCGTTTCAGCGGCTGGTTCAGGCGAAACGGCTTAATCCGGCGCTGCGCGTGGTGGTCATCGATCCGCGCCGCAGCGCCAGCTGCGATCTGGCCGACCTGCATCTGCCGCTTACGCCCGGCAGCGACGGCGCGCTGTGTAACGGTCTGCTGCGCTGGCTGGAGGTGCACGGCGGCGGCGACAAATCCATGTTGCCGCATCTTGCCCAGGTGGAGGAGACGCTGGCCGCCGCCGCGCCCTGGACGCCGGAGCGGGTGGCCGCCGCCTGTCAGCTGCCGCTGGCGCAGGTCGAGCAGTTTTACCGTCTCTTCGCTGACAGCGAACGGACGCTGACGCTCTGGTGCATGGGCATCAATCAATCCGCCAGCGGCAGCGACAAGTGCAACGCCATTCTTAACGCGCATCTCTACAGTGGCAAAATCGGTAAGCCGGGCTGCGGGCCCTTTTCACTGACCGGCCAGCCCAACGCCATGGGCGGACGCGAGGTGGGCGGCCTGGCGAACCAGCTGGCGGCGCATATGGATTTCACCCCGGAAAATGTCGATCGTCTGCGGCGTTTCTGGCGCAGCGATCGCGTGGCGACCGCGCCGGGGCTGAAGGCGGTCGATCTGTTTCAGGCCATCGGCCGCGGCGAGGTGAAGGCGGTCTGGATCATGGGCACCAATCCGGCGGTGTCGCTGCCCGACGGTCACGCCGTGGCGCAGGCGCTGCGGCGCTGCGAGCTGGTGATTGTCTCCGACGTGATGCGCAGCACCGATACCGGCGAATTTGCCGATATCCTGCTGCCGGCGCAGGCGTGGGGCGAGAAGAACGGCACCGTCACTAACTCGGAGCGGTGCCTCTCGCGCCAGCGCAGCTTCCTGCCGCCGCAGGGCGAGGCGCGGCCCGACTGGTGGATGCTGGCGCAGGTGGCGCAGCGGCTTGGCTACGGCGACGCCTTCGCCTGGCGTCATCCGGCAGCGATTTTCCGTGAACATGCCGCGCTTTCCGGTTTTGAAAATCACGGCAGGCGCGCCTTCGATATCAGCGGGCTGGCGCAGTTGAGCGATGAACAGTGGGATCGGCTGACGCCGGTCCAGTGGCCGGTGAACGCCGATTACCCGACCGGCTGCGCTCGTCTGTTCAGCGCGCGCCGCTTTTATCATCCCGACGGCAAGGCGCGTCTGCTGCCGATGACTCCCGTCGGGCCGCGTCAGGCTGTAAGCGAGAGATGGCCGCTGACGATGAATACCGGCCGCATTCGCGATCAGTGGCACACCATGACGCGCACCGGACTGGTGCCGCGCCTGATGCAGCACGACGCCGAACCGTTTGTTGCGCTGCATCCCGACGACGCGGCGCGCTACGGCATTCAGGCCGATGCGCTGGCGCGTATCCAGTCGCGTCACGGCTGGATGCTGGCGCGGGCCATTCTGACGGAGGATCAGACGTCCGGCTCGCTGTTCGTGCCGATGCACTGGAACCAGCGCTACTGCGCGGAGGGCAACGTGGGGCGCCTGGTAGCGCCGTGGCGCTGCGCCATTTCCGGCCAGCCGGAAAGCAAGCAGACGCCGGTGCGCATCCATCCCTGGCGCTGCGGCTGGCAGGGAATATTATTTGTTAGTGACAACGTCACGCTGCCGCCTGTGCAGTGGTGGTGCCGTATTCCGATGCCGGAGGGGGTCACGCGCTTTAGCCTGGCGAACGATGGGGACCCGCGCCGCTGGCTTCAGGCGCTGCTGCGCCCTGACTGGATTGTGCAGCAGGCGGAGGACGGCCAGGCGTTTCACCATCTGATCGCCTGGCGCGAAGGTAAGGTGATGCTGGCGTTTTACAGCGCCGCACGGCGACCTCAGACCGACGATGCGCTCATCGCCGCCGCCTTTCGGCAGCCGCCCGATACGCCGGAGGCGCGTTTCGCGCTGCTTGCCGGGCGCGCGGCGCAGGGCGAGGCGCGCGGCAAAACCATTTGCAGCTGCTTTGGCGTCGGGGAACGGCAGATCGCCGCCGCCGTGCGCCAGGGAGCGCTGACCTGCGCTGCGTTGGGTCAGCGGTTGCAGTGCGGCACCAACTGCGGCTCCTGCATACCGGAGCTGAAAAAACTGATTGAGCATTACGCGCCTCAGCAGGCTGAGGCGGCAGAGGAGAGAGGATCATGACGCAGCGGCTACCTTTACTGAACCAACTGTTAAACGGCCCGGAAGAACGGGCGCCATCAGCGCAGGGCTGCGTCTGGCTTGTCGGCGCCGGACCGGGCGACCCGGAGCTGTTGACGTTAAAGGCGCTGCGCCTGATTGGCGAGGCGGATGTGGTGGTCTACGATCGGCTGGTCAGCGAGGAAATTTTGGCGCTGATCCCGCCGACGACGCTGGCGCTCGATGTGGGCAAGACGCCCGGCTTTCACGGCATGACGCAGCAGCAGATTAGCCAGCTGCTGATCGACCTGGCGCGCAGCGGACGACAGGTCGTGCGGCTGAAGGGCGGCGACCCGTTTATTTTCGGTCGCGGCGGCGAAGAGATGCAGCAGTTGCAGACGGCGGGCGTTCCCTGTCATATCGTGCCGGGCATCACCGCCGCCATCGGCTGCGCGGCGGCCTGCGGCATTCCCCTGACGCACCGCGACTACGCGCAATCGGTACGCTTCATCACCGGACACGGCAAAGCGGGCCGCCCGCAGCTGACGGGCGCAGGCTGGCAGGACGCCAGCCAGACGCTGGTGTTTTATATGGGGCTGACGTGGGGGGCGGAGTTGAGCAGCCAGTTACGTCAGCATGGGCGCGCGGCGGACACGCCGGTGGCGATTGTCGAACGCGGCACGCGACGCGATCAGCGCGTGCTGATCGCCACGCTGGCGACGCTGGAAGAGACGCTGCACCGGGAGCAGCCACAGTCGCCCGCGCTGATAATCGTCGGCGAGGTGGTGTCGCTTTACCGGGCAGAGGCGGAACCGCGGATGGAAAGTATGGCGGTGCGAAACTGATCATCAATGCCGCGATTTATTATCAGAACAGCGCGTTTTTCGGAGCCACGCCGCGCCGGGATAATCATGATCCAGTTCACAATTATGCTAAGCTAAGGGCTTACTCAACGCTGGACGGCCACCCATCATGAGAGATTAAGCTAATCCTGACGCCGCTATGTTATTAACGCATCGACTGATAAAAACCACCTTCACACTGCTGCTGAGCAGCGCCGCCTGGCTGCCTGACGCCCTGGCGTTCCAGACCGAGACGCGGGTGCCCGACGCGCCGTTCGACGATCCGGCGCGCTTCAGCACCATGCAGCAGCAGCTGCCGACGCTGGGCGTGGCCGACGATTCTCACGCTTTCTCCACCCGCCTGGCGCAGATCGCCAAAAGCATCGGCGAGGCGAGCAAAGAGGCGAGCGATGTCTCGTTCGGCGAACAGGCGAGCGTCTGGGCCTTTAACCACTTTCGCGACGAGATCGCCGACCGGCTGGTGAATGAAGGGCAGTCGCTGCTCTCTCCCTACGGCACGGCGCAGCTCTCGTTACAGGTGGACAGGGAAGGCAACTTTAACGGCAGCGGCGGACAGCTGCTGACGCCCTGGCAGGACAACTATCAATATCTGACCTTTTCCCAGCTGGGCGTTACCCAGACCGATGACGGTCTGGTCGGCAATGCCGGACTGGGGCAGCGTTGGGCGGCGGGCAAATGGCTGCTGGGCTATAACGCGCTGGTGGATCGCCAGTTCGATTCCGGCCTGCAGCGCGCGTCGCTCGGCACCGAGGCCTGGAGCGATTTCCTGCGCCTGTCGGCTAATTACTACACGCCGCTCAGCGGGTGGCGCAACAGCAGCCTTACCCAGCAGAGCCGCATGGCGCGCGGTTACGACATCACCACTCAGGGCTATCTGCCGTTTTATCGTCAGCTCGGCGTATCGGTCACCTGGGAGCAGTATCTCGGCAATAATGTCGATCTGTTCAATAACGGCAGCCCGGAGAAAAATCCGGTGTCGGTGAAGGTCGGCGTCAATTATACCCCGGTGCCGCTGCTCACTTTTACCGCCTCGCATAAAGAGGGCGAAAGCGGTCAGTCGCAGGATCAGCTGGGAATGCGTATCAACTATCGTCCCGGCGTGGCGTTGAGCAAGCAGCTTTCCGCCGACAACGTGGCGCAGGCGCGCTCGCTGCGCGGCAGCCGTTACGATCTGGTTGAACGCAACACCACGCCGGTGCTGGAGTTCCGCCAGCGTAAAACGCTGTCGGTGTTCCTGGCGACGCCGCCCTGGCAATTAAGTCCCGGTGAAACGCTGCCGTTGAAATTACAGATCCGCGCCGCCAATCCCATTACCGCCGTCAGCTGGCAGGGCGACACGCAGGCGCTGAGCCTGACGCCGCCGCCCGATAACCGCAGCCCGCAGGGTTGGACGGTGATTATGCCCGCCTGGGACAGCACGCCGGGCGCCAGCAATCAGTATCGCCTGTCGGTTACGGTGGAGGATAATAAACAGCAGCGCGTCACCTCAAACTGGATCACGCTGCAGCTGACGCCGCCGATGGCGCTGGAGTCAGGGCACGATCGCTTCGACCTGATGGCGCCCGCGGCCGACGCCGCGCCATCGCTCTGAATGCGCTGCAATAGCAGACATAAGAGAAGGGCGATCGCCCTTAAAAAAGCGGGGCCGCTGTGAAACGGCCCCGTTGAGTTTAATGCACTTTTAGTCCCGCTGCGGTCATCAACAGACGGAACAGGCTGGCGACGACAAACAGCGCCAGCACGCTGCCCGCCCAGATCGCCGCCATCCACAGCAGCCGCCGCCAGAGCGGCTGCTTCGCGGTTTTACGCGTCATGCGTTGCATTTCCATCCTTTCCTCCTGTCAATGATAACCCTGCTCAGGATCGATCTTGCCGCGGAACACGTAATAGCTCCAGAAGGTGTAGACCAGGATTAACGGGATAATAAACAGCGCGCCCACCAGCATAAAGCCCTGGCTCTGCGGCGGCGATGAGGCGGCGCGGAAGGTGATATCCGGCGGGATCAGGTTCGGCCAGATACTGATGCCCAGCCCGCTGAAGCCGAGGAATACCAGCGCCAACGTCAGGATAAAGGGCGCATAGTGCGCATCCGGCAGCCAGGCGTTGCGCCACAGCGCCCACGACACCAGCAGCACCAGAATCGGCACCGGCAGGAAGAAGAACAGGTTCGGCGTTGTGAACCAACGATCGGCGATCGCCTGGTGCGTCAGCGGCGTCCAGACGCTGACGATGGCCATCACCACCAGCAGCGCCAGCAGCAGCGGACGCGCCAGCTTGCGCATGGTTTGCAGCAGATGCCCTTCGGTTTTGATAATCAGCCAGCTAGCGCCCAGCAGCGCATAGGCGACGACCAGTCCCAGACCGCAGAACAGGCTGAACGGACTGATCCAGTCAAACACGCCGCCCGCCCATTCGCGGCCCTCCACCGGGAAGCCGTTCAGGAAGGCGCCCAGCACCACGCCCTGCGCGAAGGTGGCGAGAAAGGAGCCGGCGATAAACGACTTATCCCAGAAGGCGCGGTGCGATTCGGTCGCCTTGAAGCGGAACTCAAAGGCGACGCCGCGGAAAATTAGCCCGATCAGCATAATCGTCAGCGGGATCGCCAGCGCGTCCAGAATCACCGAATAGGCGAGCGGGAAGGCGCCGAACAGTCCCGCGCCTCCCATCACCAGCCAGGTTTCGTTGCCGTCCCAGACCGGCGCGACGGTGTTCATCATCACGTCGCGGTCCTTGCTTTCGCGCACCATCGGATAAAGCAGCCCGATGCCGAGGTCAAAACCGTCCATCACCACGTACATCAGAATGCTGAACACGATGATGATGAACCAGATCAGCGGAAGATCGATACCCATTATTTAATTCCTCCCAGTTCATCTTTCTTACGCTCATCAAGCGATTCATCGGCGGCGGAGAGCGGGCGCGCAGGGGTGCGCGGCGTGCCTGGACCGCCTTTCGGCGGATGATCGACGAACGGCTGCGGGCCACGGCCAATCAGCTTCAGCAGATAGACGACGCCGACGCCGAACACCGAGGCGTAAACCAGAATAAAAGCCAGCAGGCTGAGCGACATATGCAGCGTGCCGTGATGGGAGACCGCGTCGCGGGTGCGCAACAGCCCGTAAACCACCCACGGTTGACGTCCCACTTCGGTGGTGAACCAACCCGCCAGGATGGCGATAAGGCCGGAAGGTCCCAGCAGCAGCGCGAAGCGGTGGAACAGGCGCTGGTCATACAGGCGACCGCGCAGACGCAGCACCAGACTCCAGACGCCCGCCAGAATCATCAGCAGGCCCATCGCCACCATAATGCGGAAGGACCAGAAAACGATAGTGGAGTTCGGACGATCTTCCGGCGGGAAGCTTTTCAGCGCCGGGATCTGCTTAGTCAGGCTATGGGTCAAAATCAGGCTGCCCAGCACCGGGACTTCGACAGCGTATTTCGTTTCTTCCGCTTCCATATCAGGCAGGCCGAACAGGATCAGCGGCGTCGCTTCGCCCGGCGGGTTTTCCCAGTGGCCTTCAATCGCGGCGATTTTCGCCGGCTGGTGCTCCAGGGTATTCAGGCCATGGGCGTCGCCGATGCCCGCCTGAATCGGCGCGACGATCAACGCCATCCACATCGCCATCGAGAACATACGCTTAATGGCCGGGCTTTTATTGCCGCGCAGCAAATGCCATGCGCCCGATGCGCCGACGAAGAAGGCGGTGGTAAGGAAAGAAGCGGTCGCCATATGCAGCAGACGGTAAGGGAAAGAGGGGTTAAAGACCACTTTAAACCAGTCTGCCGGAATCAGCTGACCGTTAACCACTTCATAACCCTGCGGCGTGTGCATAAAGCTGTTGGAGGCAAGGATCCAGAAGGTCGACATCAGGGTGCCCAGCGCCACCATACAGGTAGAGAAGAAGTGCAGCCCTGGCCCGACGCGATTCCAGCCGAACATCATCACCCCAAGGAAGCCAGCTTCCAGGAAGAAGGCGGTCAGCACCTCATAAGTCAGCAGCGGGCCGGTGATACTGCCCGCAAAGGCGGAGAATCCGCTCCAGTTGGTGCCGAACTGATAGGCCATCACCAGACCGGATACCACCCCCATACCAAAGTTCACAGCGAAAATCTTCAACCAGAAATGATACAGATCGCGCCAGGTTTCATTACGGGTTTTTAGCCACAACGCTTCCAGCACCATCAGAAAACTGGCGAGGCCAATGGTGATTGCCGGAAAGATAATGTGAAAAGAGACCGTGAACGCGAATTGTATCCTTGCCAGTTCGAACGCGTCTAAACCGAACATAGCCACCTCGAAATGTTCATTATTTAACTTCCAAAAAAGGATGAGTCCTTGCCATAACACAACAAGTGTAGAAGAGGGTTCAGTAAAACACAGAAATGATAGGTATAACAGACACAGAAAATAACGAATCAGCTATAACAGTAATCGGTGGCGTTGCACCATAGCGAGGCATCACGCCTTTTTATCGCGCCTGTTTTGCCCTGTTTTAACAGCAAATGTTATTCAGGATCACAAAAGCAATATTTTATTTTCTCTCTGCATAATTCCGCTCTCGGATCTCCCGCCAATGCCGACGCCTCAGATAATTATTCACTATTTATGCATTAAGAGTGAATATCGCTGGGTTGTAAGTGATTGATTTTAGGTGTGGCGGATCGGTTTATGCATTTATAACGCTGGCTGGCATGAAGCGTGCAATCTAGAGTAGAGCTGCAATGAATCATTTCATTAACATAATTTAAACTTTTGATTCACCCTTGGGGTGATGCTATGAGGCCGCTATGCAACAGTCAGTTTCTCGTCAGGATTTTGATCGCTGGATGGTTCCCGCTTATTCTCCTGCCAGCTTTGTGCCCGATCGCGCTGAAGGTTCGCGTCTGTGGGATCAGAACGGCAAGGAATATATCGATTTTGCCGGCGGCATCGCCGTGAACGCGCTGGGACATGCGCACCCGGAACTTCAGCAGGCGTTGCAGCAGCAGGCGGCCAAACTTTGGCATACCGGCAACGGCTTTACCAATGCGCCGATTCTGCGCCTGGCGAAACAGCTGATTGACGCCACCTTCGCCGATCGCGTCTTTTTTTGTAACTCCGGCGCGGAAGCGAATGAAGCGGCGCTGAAGCTGGCGCGTAAATATGCCCATGACCATTTCGGCCCGGAGAAAAGCAATATCGTCGCGTTTAAAAACGCTTTTCATGGCCGCACGCTGTTTACCGTTACCGCTGGCGGCCAACCCGCCTATTCAAAAGATTTCGCGCCGCTGCCGGGCGGCATCGATCATGCGGTGTTCAACGATCTCGATTCGGCGGCGCAGCTGATCAATGCGCAGACTGCCGCGGTGATCGTCGAGCCGATTCAGGGCGAAGGCGGCGTGCTGCCGGCGGAACCCGCTTTCCTGCGCGGCCTGCGCGAGCTCTGCGATCGTCACAACGCGCTGCTGATTTTTGATGAAGTGCAGAGCGGCGTCGGCCGCACCGGGTCGCTCTACGCCTATATGCACTACGGCGTGACGCCGGACGTACTGAGCACCGCCAAGGCGCTTGGCGGCGGTTTCCCCATTGGCGCGATGCTGACCACGGAAAAGCTGGCGTCGGCGCTGAATGTCGGCAGCCACGGCACCACCTACGGCGGCAACCCGTTGGCGGGCGCGGTGGGCGGCAAGGTGCTGGAACTGATCAACCGCCCGGAGGTGCTGGAGGGGGTGCAGTTGCGCCACCGCTGGTTTACCGAGGGGCTGAACGCCATCAACCAGCGCCTGCGCCTTTTTAAAGAGGTGCGCGGTCTCGGTCTGTTGATCGGCGGCGTGCTGAACGAAGATTTCAGCGGCAAAGCGAAGCAGATTAGCCTGGCGGCAGCCGAGGAGGGCGTGATGGTACTGATCGCCGGCGCCAACGTCGTCCGTTTCGCGCCTGCGCTGATTATCAGCGAAGAGGATGTGAAAGAGGGGCTGGCCCGTTTTGAGCGCGCCTGCGAAGCGATAGTAAAAGGAGGCGCCTGATGATGTATATCCGTCCCGTTGAGCGCGACGATCTGCCGCAGCTGATGGCGCTGGCGGGTAAAACCGGCGGCGGCCTGACCTCGCTGCCAGCCGACAGCAAAACGCTGGCGGCGCGCATCGAGCGCTCGATTCAGACCTGGCAGGATACGCTGCCGCGCGCCGAGCAGGGCTATGTCTTTGTGCTGGCGGACAGCGAAACCCACCTGGCGTGCGGTATCTGCGCCATTGAGGTGGCGGTCGGTCTGCAGGACCCCTGGTACAACTTTCGCGTCGGCACCCAGGTGCACGCCTCGAAAGAGCTGGATGTTTATAACAACCTGGCGACGCTGTCGCTGTGCAACGATCATACCGGCAGCAGCGAACTCTGCACGCTGTTCCTTGACCCGTCGCGGCGCGACGGCAAAAACGGCTATCTGCTGTCGAAATCGCGCTTTCTTTTTATGGCCGCCTTCCGCGATCGCTTTATGACCAAAGTGGTGGCGGAGATGCGCGGGGTAAGCGATGAGCAGGGGCGTTCACCGTTCTGGGAAAGCGTGGGCAGCCACTTCTTCTCGATGGACTTTACCCAGGCCGATTTTCTCAGCGGCACCGGACAAAAGGCGTTTATCGCCGAGCTGATGCATCCGCTCTATGTGCATTACCTTTCGCCGGAGGCGCAGGCGGTAATCGGCCAGGTGCATCCGCAAACCGCGCCCGCGCGCGCGGTGCTGGAGGCGGAAGGTTTCCGTTATCAGAACTACGTCGATATTTTCGACGGCGGTCCGACGCTGGAGTGCGATATTGACCGCATCCGCGCGGTGCGCAAAAGCCGCCTGATGACCATGGAGGAAGGCGAGGCGAGCGGGGACGATCTGCCGCTCTGCCTGGTCAGCAACGACAACTATCACCACTTCCGCGTGCTGCTGCTGCGCGCCGATACGCAGCAGAACAGGCTGCGCGTGCCGGCGGACGCCGCGGAAATTTTACGCTGTCAGCCCGGCGACGCGCTGCGGGTTGTACCACTGTGTGGCGAGGAGAAAAAAGCATGACGCATTGTATTAATGGACAATGGATCGCGGGCGGCGGCGAGAGCTTCAGCAAAGCCGATCCGGTGGACGGCGCCCCGCTGTGGCGCGGCAACGCCGCCGACGCGCAACAGGTGGCCGCCGCCTGCGACGCCGCGCGCGCCGCTTTTCCCGCCTGGGCGCGGCTGCCGTTTTCGGCGCGTCAGACCCTGGTAGAAGCCTTTGCCGCGCAGCTGGAGCAGCATAAAGGCGAACTGAGCGAGACCATCGCACGCGAAACCGGCAAGCCACGCTGGGAGGCGCAGACGGAAGTGCAGGCGATGATCAACAAGATCGCCATTTCCGTGAAGGCGTACCACACGCGCACCGGCACCCATCAGGAGGCGGAAAGCGCGCTGCGCCATCGGCCGCACGGCGTACTGGCGGTGTTCGGCCCTTATAACTTCCCCGGCCATCTGCCCAACGGTCATATCGTTCCGGCGCTGCTGGCGGGCAACTGCGTAGTATTTAAACCCAGCGAGCTGACGCCGCTGACCGCGGAAAAAACCGTGCGTCTCTGGCTGGAGGCGGGCCTGCCTGCGGGCGTGCTGAATCTGGTGCAGGGCGGCCGCGAGACCGGACAGGCGCTGGCGCAGCAGCCGCAGATTGACGGCGTGCTGTTTACCGGCAGCGCCAACACCGGCTATCAGCTGCATCGCCAGTTCGCTGGCCAGCCGGAGAAGATGCTGGCGCTGGAGATGGGCGGCAACAACGCGCTGATTGTCGAGGATGCGCCTGATACCGACGCGGCGGTCTGGATCGCCGTGCAGTCCGCCTTTATTACCGCCGGTCAGCGTTGCACCTGCGCGCGTCGGCTGCTGGTAAAGCGCGGCGCGGAGGGGGACGCCTTCCTGCAGCGGCTGGTTGAGGTGACGCAGCAGCTGCGCATCGGTCGCTGGAACGATGAGCCGCAGCCTTTTATGGGCAGCGTAATTTCACCGCAGGCGGCGGAGCATATTTATCAGGAGTGGCAAAAACGCATCGCCCTCGGCGGCAAGGTGCTGTTGAAGATGCGCTGGCCGGCGCGCGACAGCGCGCTGCTGACGCCGGGGATTATCGATCTCACCGGCGTGAAGCAGGTGGCGGACGAAGAGGTGTTCGGGCCGCTGCTCGCCGTGGTGCGCTACGACAGTTTTGACGAGGCGATTCGGCTGGCGAACGCCACGCGTTACGGTCTGGCGTGCGGGCTGATCTCGCCGCAGCGCGAGAAATTCGACCAGCTGCTGATTGAGGCGCGCGCGGGCATTGTCAACTGGAACAAGCCGTTGACCGGCGCCGCCAGCACCGCGCCTTTCGGCGGCATTGGCGCCTCCGGCAACCACCGTGCCAGCGCCTGGTACGCGGCGGACTACTGCGCCTGGCCGATGGCCTCGCTGGAAACCCCGGAACTGACCCTGCCCACCACGCTGGCGCCGGGCGTTGATTTCAGCCATCGCCAGGAGACGCGCTGATGAAAGCCAAAGAAGTCAACTTTGACGGGCTGGTGGGGCTGACGCACCACTACGCCGGACTGTCGTTCGGCAATGAAGCCTCCACGCGTCATCAGCATCAGCTCTCTAATCCCCGCCTGGCGGCGAAGCAGGGCCTGCTGAAAATGAAGGCGCTGGCGGACGCCGGTTTCGCGCAGGGGGTGATCCCACCGCATGAGCGGCCGAATCTGCCGGTGCTGCGCCAGCTCGGTTTCAGCGGCACGGACGCGCAGGTACTGGAAAAGGCGGCGCGTCAGGCGCCTCAGCTGCTCTCCGCCGTCAGCTCCGCCTCGGCAATGTGGGTGGCGAACGCCGCTACCGTATCGCCTTCCGCCGACAGCGCCGACGGCAAAACGCACTTTACCGTCGCCAACCTGAACAACAAATTCCACCGGGCGATCGAAGCGCCGACCACCGGCGCGCTGCTGCGTGCGATTTTCCGCGACGATCGCTATTTCGCTCATCATCATGCTCTGCCGCAGGTGGCGCTGTTCGGCGACGAAGGCGCGGCGAACCATAACCGCTTCGGCGGCGATTACGGCGAGCCGGGCGTGCAGCTGTTCGTTTATGGCCGTGAAGAGGGGCACAGTGGACTGGTGCCGGCGCGCTATCCCGCACGTCAGACCCGCGAAGCGAGCGAGGCGGTGGCCCGACTGCATCAGCTCGATCCGGCGCGCACGATCTTTACCCAGCAGAATCCGGCGGTGATCGACCAGGGCGTGTTCCATAATGACGTTATCGCCGTCAGCAACCGTCATGTGCTGTTTTGTCATCAGCTGGCGTTTCTGCATCAGGAACGCCTGCTGGCGGAGCTGAGCGAAAAAGTGCCCGGTTTTACGCCGGTGATCGTCCCCGATGAGCGCGTATCGGTCGCCGACGCGGTTTCTACCTACCTGTTCAACAGTCAGCTGCTGAGCCGCGACAACGGCGATATGCTGCTGGTGCTGCCGCAGGAAGCGCGTCAGCATAACGGCGTCTGGCGTTATCTTTCCGAACTGGTAGAGAACGGTGGGCCGATTCGTGAGATGATGGTGTTCGATTTACGCGAAAGCATGTGCAACGGCGGCGGGCCAGCCTGTCTTCGCCTGCGCGTGGCGCTGAACGCCGTTGAGCAGCAGGCGGTGAACCCGGCAGTGATGATGAACGATCGTCTGTTCGACACGCTGAACCAGTGGGTCGACCGTTATTATCGCGATCGGCTCTCTCAGGCTGACCTGGCCGACCCGCAACTGCTGACCGAAGGACGTGAAGCGCTGGACGCGCTGACGCGTTTGCTAGACTTAGGAAGTGTTTATTCATTCCAGCAGGAATAAAATCGATGCGGCGGCGTCTGGCCCGACGCCGCCGGCTTCCGCGTCACAGGAGATGTCATGCAGGATCTGTTACAACAAACGCTCTCCGGCCATGCGCCGGCCGTTACCAGCGGGACGCTGCCGCATCTGCGCTGGCAGTGGCTGGATGAAGGCATTCTTGAACTGACCCCCCTGACGCCAACGCAGCACGCGGTGGCGATTTCCGCTGGCATTCACGGCAATGAAACCGCGCCGGTGGAGATAGTTAATCAGCTTATTACGCAGCTGCTGCAGGGCGAGACGCCGCTGGCGGTGCGGCTGCTGGTGCTGCTGGGCAATCCGCCTGCGCTGCGCGCCAACAAGCGCTATCTACGCTGCGATCTGAACCGGCTGTTCGGCGGCCGCTGGCAGCAGTTTGAAGAGTGTCCCGAAGCGCAGCGCGCCTGGCGTCTGGAGCAGGCGCTGGAAACCTTCTGGCAGGCGGGCGCGCATCAGGAAGTGCGCTGGCATCTCGATCTGCATACCGCGATTCGCGGCTCTTACCATACGCGCTTCGGCGTAATGCCCCACAGCCAGCGCCCGTGGCCCGACGATTTTATGCACTGGCTGGCGGCGGCAGGCATGGAGGCGCTGGTGTTTCATCGCGCGCCGGGCGGCACCTTTACCCATTACAGCTGTGAACATTTTCAGGCCGCCAGCTCTACGCTGGAGCTGGGCAAAGCGCTTCCCTTCGGGCAGAACGATCTGACCCAGTTCGCGGCGGCGCAGCAGGCGCTGGCCGCGCTGCTGTTCGGCGACGCGCTGCCGGATGGCGCCGCGCCGCCGCGCCGCTATCGCGTATCGCAGCAGATTACGCGCAACAGCGAACGTTTCGCTCTCCATATGGGACCGGAAACGCTGAACTTTACCGCCTTTCCGCAGGGAACCCTGCTGGCGGAGGATGGCGAAACGCGCTATTTCGTGCAGCAGGCGCGGGAATATGTGCTGTTTCCCAATCCCAACGTGGCGACAGGGCTGCGCGCCGGACTGATGCTGGTGGAAGATAACGCCCACAACGCCTTGCTTAGCGGCGAAAGCCTGAAATAACCACGCCGCCGGACAGGGCGACGCTGTCAGCCGGGCGGCAGGCTCGCCGCCGAAAAACGGGCGCTGCCTTTCTACTCAGCGCGCGTTAACTTTTTCTTTCCTCAATTCTGTCCCAGGGGTTACACTTCTCCACAATTCCCGCCAAATTCCGCACAGTGTCATATTTTTTTGCAATTCCTCACCTTAATCTTCTTATTCTCTCCAGGATTGCTGCATTTTTATCTTCTATGCTTTCAGGGCTTTACTCATGAACTGAGTACTTGACGTTAGGTGTCGTAAACTCATTTCCGTAGCAGCGACACAGCCTGTCGTCATAAAACTGATAAGTAAGGATATTATTATGCGTAAACTGACATCTCTTTTTGTAGCGACTTCCCTGGCTTTCGGCGCAGCAAGCATTGTTCATGCAGCGGATACGCTGACGCCGGCGCCGGCAGGCAGCGAAAAACCGATGCATCATAAAGGCCCAATGCAGCATGGTCCGATGGGGCTGTTTAAGAATCTCAATCTGACCGATGCGCAGAAGCAGCAGATGCGCGATATCATGAAAGCGTCGCACAAAGAGATTAAGCGTCCTTCTCTGGAGGAGCGCCGCGCTAATCACCAGATTATCGCCGCCGAC
>OKNF01000134.1_pt1 | contig 18867 bp, 13 predicted proteins | sample 1613121 | NCBI WGS metagenome assembly OKNF01 (sample SAMN04436838, study PRJEB24849) | human gut metagenome | biome: human gut; feature: NICU; material: stool | host: Homo sapiens | place: USA: Saint Louis, MO | collected 2011-09-08
AGCTTCAGCAGCACCGGCGCCACGCTCTGGGGCATGAATATCGTCGGCCCCACACAGACGGCGCGCGTTATCTCCTGGAACGGCGTAGCGACTTACCTTGCGATGGCGCTGGGCGCGCCGCTCGGTGTAGCGCTGAATGCGTTGATGGGCGTGCATGGCTTTGCCGTGCTGGTCGCTCTGATGGGCGTCGTCGGCTTCGCGCTGGCCAGCGGCAAGCCATCGGTCAGCGTCGCGGTTGGGGTGCGCATTCCGTTTCATCGCGTGGCGTCGAAAGTATGGGCCTACGGACTGGGGCTGGGACTGGGCACCATCGGCTTCGGCATGATCGCCACCTTTATCACCCTCTATTTCGCCAGCCGGGAATGGCAGGGCGCGGCCTTTGCGCTCAGCCTGTTCAGCATCGGCTTTGTGCTGATGCGCCTGATCTTCAGCCGCACCATTACCCGTTTTGGCGGGTTGCCGGTGTCGGTCTGTTCTTTTGCGCTGGAGTGTCTGGGGTTGCTGCTGATCTGGCAGGCCGATACGCCGTGGCTGGTGGATGCGGGGGCGTTTTTAACCGGCGCGGGCTTCTCGCTGGTCTTCCCGGCGCTGGGCGTTGAGGCGGTGAAGCAGGTGGAAGTACAAAATCAGGGCGCCGCGCTTGGCATCTATTCAGCGTTTCTCGATCTGGCGCTGGGGCTGACCGGCCCGCTGGCGGGCCTGTTGATTAGCCGCGCGGGGATGAGCGCCATCTGGCCCGCCGCCGCGCTGGTGGTGCTGATGGCGCTGTTGCTGACGCTGCGACTCTGGCGGCAGACGCGCTACAGAGAGATAAACAGCGTATAAAGCAGGGCGGAGAGCAACGCGCAGACCGGCAAGGTCAGCAGCCACACCAGCCCCATGCGCTTCAGGGTGCGCCATTGTAAAGCGCTGCGGCTTGCCACCATGCTGCCCGCCACGCCGCAGGTCAGCACCTGGGTGGTAGAGATCGGCAGACCAAACTGTTCCGCCACGCCCAGCGTGGTCATAGTCACCAGTTCGCTGCTGGCGCCCTGCATCGGCGTCAGCGGTGCTTTGCCGGTGCGTTCGCCAATGGTAATGGCGATGCGCTGCCAGCCCGTCAGCGTGCCAAGTCCCAGCGCCAGCGCCACCACGATTTTCACCCACCAGGGAATAAGGCTGCTGGCGTGGTTCAACTGCGCGGCCAGGCTGCTTAGCAGCGCACGCTGACTGGCGGACAGCGGATTTTCATCCTCCAGCAACCGCTGTAGCGCGTCGGCGGTCAGCGTCATACGCAGGCGCAGCGTTGTGGTTTCCGTCGGCGGCAGGTCGCTGAGGTTTTTTATCCCGTCCAGCTGCTGATGCAGGCTGGCGGTCATCGTTCCCAGCGCCGGCAGTACGCCGTCGCGCGCGCCTTCCCGTTGCCGGTAGTTATCGAGTATCGCCTGCGCCGCTGTCAGCGACAGACCGGCGCGCTGGGGCAGCTGCGCCTGCGCCTGGGCAGTCAACAGGGTCAGGCTGGCGAGTTCGCGCTCCGGCAGGGTGCGGTTAAGGGCGAACGCGCCGGGCAGGGCGACCAGCAGGATTACCATCATCAGACCCATTCCTTTCTGACCATCATTAGCGCCGTGGGCAAACGAGACGCCGCTGCTGGTCAGGATCAGCATGCCGCGCAGCCAGAGTGGAGGACGCCGCTCCGACGCGACGGAAACGGCGAGAGAATGGGGCAGCAGCGCCTTCATCAGCCGCAGTAGCAGGCTAGCGGCGAGAAAGCCCAGCAGCGGAGAGAGCAGCAGCGCCCACCCCGCCCAGCTTGCCTGCCGCCAGTCAATGCCGGTCAGCGCGCCCTGATTGTTCAGCAGGCTGCTGGCGGCGCCCACGCCGAGCATAGCGCCCAGCAGCGCATGGGAAGAGGAGGAGGGGATAGCGACATACCAGCTGGCGAAATTCCAGACGATGGCCGCCAGCAGCAACGCGTAAATCAACGCATATCCGTGACGGGCGTCCAGCGCGATCAACCCTTCCGGCGGCAGCAGAGACATAACGCCCCACGCGACTACGCCGCTGGCGAGCAGCACGCCGAGCATATTCGCGACGGCGGAAATCAGTACCGCGCGGGCGGGCGAAAGCGTGCCGGTATAGATCACCGTCGTCACGGCGTTAGCGGTGTCGTGCATCCCGTTAATAAAGATAAACCCCAGCGCCAGCAGCAGCGCGCTGCATAACAGTAGCGCGGTTAAAAACGATGGCGCGCCGCCGGTGGCATAGTCAATATCCGCAGCCAGCTGCGTCATCATCCAGCTGATGCCGACAATCGATAGCAGCCCGAGCAGCAGCAGGGAGAGGCGCTGCCGTCTGCCGGAAGGCGTCGGATACAGCGTGGGAAAACGGGTTGTATAGCGGGCAGAAGCGCCATGGTCACTCATATCGCACCGTAAAATCGTGAAACGCTGTAGCCGTAATACGCGTTTTATATGACAGAAGAATGACGAACGCCGCGCGGATAATCATTTCCCGATCGCCGTTGCGTTAATAACGTGTCGTGGTGAAGCGGCTTTTTTATTAAGGTAAAGAACGGGGTAATTAAAAGACGTGCAAATAAGTAACGGTTGAAATAAGCTGTTTTAGTAACGGGAAAAATTAACTGTTTTATGCCGGGCGCGCTTAAGCCGCTTTAATTAGATGGGTTATTAACTTAAACCTGTTACAGGATAAAAGGCGGCGTGGTTAATATAAAAATAAGGGAAGGATGACGGATAAAGAGTGCCGCCAGCGCAGGCGCTGACGGCACTGGAACGAATAACCGAGATAAATTTCCCTGGTGCAGGAAAAGGTTAAACATTATTTTTATTCTACAGCTAAGTTGGCTTAGCGATTATTATTAAAAGCGGCCGCGGCGTCAATCTATTTTTTTAAATTACTTTCGGGTTTTTATCTTTATCGGCAACTAAAAGATAGCTTGTTAATTATTTTAATTTTATTATTTTTAAGATTAAAACGTGCAGGTGAAAAGATAAGGTTCTGGCCCGCAGTATGGAAATGACGTGCAGGGATCTTTTCTCTGATGATACGGCTGCGGCAACAGGATGCGCGGGGGAGATTCGGAATTATTTTCTCTTTCCTGCTGCCGTTTCGCTGCCGGGTTTACTGCTTCGTCGATCGGGAACATCAGTCTTTCGCTAATGTTCATTCATTTATCGCCAGGCTTAGCCGCTGCGCCGTCTGGCTGACCGCGCTTTACTACCGGGCTGGGGAGAGGGCAGGATAAAAGAAAAGGGCGATGCTGTGCATCGCCCTTCGTTAACACGCGTTCGATCAGGAGCCGCTGTTGCCGTTAACCGACGGCGCGACAACGTCAGCAGGCTGCTGCGTCTGGTCCGGCGCAACGTTGCCGGCGCTTTGCGGCGCCACTGGCTGTACCGGCTGCGGCTGAACGATTTCCGGCTGGGCCGGTACCGGCGCGGCTTCAGCGACGCCGTTAATTTTCACCGGCATGCCTGAGCGCGCTTTCAGCGCCTGATCCACGACCGTCTGGTTTACGCTGGCGTCGGTCATCACTTTGCTGACCGCCGGCGTCAGCGTAATCGGCACTGGCGCGCGCGATTTAAACTGTTCTTCGGTAGTGGAGAGCGGGTTGTGGATCTCAACATAGCGCGAACCGTCCGGCTCGACCGAGGCTTTCACCGGCTGGTCGATAAACTGCACGCGGGTGCCGACCGGCACATTCTCATACAGCCATTTGATATCGTCCGCGCGCAGGCGTACACAGCCGTGGCTCACGCGCAGGCCTATGCCGAAGTTGGCGTTGGTGCCGTGAATAGCGTACAGGCGACCAATATAGAGCGCATAGAGACCCATCGGGTTATCCGGGCCCGCAGGGAAGACTTCCGGCAGCGTTTCACCGCGCGCGGCATACTCTTCATGCATCTTTTTGGTCGGCGTCCAGGTCGGGCCCGCTTTCTTACGCTGAACGGTGGTTGTCCAGTTAATCGGCGTATCTTTACCCAACTCACCAATACCGATAGGCAGAACCACAACGGTTTTGGTGCCTTTCGGGTAGTAGTACAGACGCATCTCCGCGCTGTTAATCACAATACCTTCACGCGGCGCGTCAGGCAGGATGAGCTGCTGAGGAATAATCAGCTTGGAACCCGGCTGCGGCAGATAAACATCAACGCCGGGGTTGGCTTCAAGCATATTGCTGAGGCCAATTTGATACTGGGCAGCAAAGGCTTCCAGCGGAAGTTTACTGTCCTGCGGGATGGTGATTTCCAGGTTTTCTCCGGTCAGACGGCTGTTGGCCGGCGGCAAAGGATAAACCACAGCAAGCACCTGCTGGCTGAATGCCACCAGTGCCACTGCCAGTGAAGCGATCGCGAAAAGGCTCTTTTTCATCTTATTTCAATAGTTTAATGCCATTGTATGGCTTGTTAGAGAGTCAACCCAGGTGCGGCCAGTGTGACCGGCTGCACATTATATGTGCATAAGCGCTGATTGTGGAACCAGGATTTTTCCTTACGGCAACATATTTACTTAACTCTATGTCATCTATACCTGTTTTGCCTCTCTCTGAGGCATTTTTTTGCCTCACGGCTGCCACTGCGGATCGTCGCCGTCCAGCTTGCGATTCAGGAAAAAAGCGGCGCTGATTAACGCCAGATGGCTAAGCGCCTGGGGGAAATTACCCAGCGCGAAGCCGTGAAAATCGAACTCCTCGGCGTAGAGGCCCAGCGGATTGGCGTAGCTCAGCAGCTTTTCAAATTCAAAATGCGCCTCTTCCACCCGTCCGGCGCGCGCCAGACACTCTACATACCAGAACGAGCAGGCGACAAAAGAACCTTCGCGGCCGTCGAGCGCGTCAGCGGGCGTCTCTTCGCGATCGTAGCGCCAGACCATGCCGTCGCGCACCAGCTTCGCCTTGATGGCGTCCAGCGTCGCCAGCCAGTCGGGATCGGTGGCGCCGACAAAGCGTACCAGCGGCATCAGCAGCATCGAGGCGTCGAGCGATTTACCGTGGCGCGTCGAAGTAAAGTGGCCCAGCTCCGCGCTCCAGAAGTTTTGCCAGATATCTTCACGGATGGCGCTGCGCGTTTTATCCCACTGTTCATAGGGCATCGGCAGCGAGCGTTTGATGCCCAGGCGCAGCGCGCGATCGAGCGCCACCCAGCACATCAGACGCGAGTGGAGAAAATGCTGCGGCTCGCCGCGCATCTCCCATATCCCGGCGTCCGGCTCCTGCCAGTGTTCGTACAGATAGTTGATGGTGCTGCAAACGTTGCGCCAGCCGCGTTCCGAGATCGCTTCGCCATATTTGTTGGAGAGATAAACCGCATCCATCAGTTCGCCATAAATATCCAGCTGCGTCTGCCGCCAGGCGTCGTTGCCGATGCGTACCGGACGCGAATCGCCGTAGCCGGCAAGGTGCGGCAGCGCGCTTTCATGCAGCTCGACGCCGCTGTCGAGGCGGTACATTACCTGCAGGCGGTGGCGCTCGTGATGGCTGTTCTCCACGCAGTGGGCTACCCAGTGGGTAAAGCGTTTGGCTTCGTCGACATAGCCGAGGCGCATCAGCGCATAGACGCTGAACGAGGCGTCGCGGATCCAGGAGGCGCGGTAGTCCCAGTTGCGCTCGCCGCCCAACTCCTCTGGCAGGCCGAAAGTCGCGGCGGCGGCGATGGAGCCGTGTTGCCATGAAGTGAGCAGCTTCAGCGCCAGCGAGGAGCGTTTCACCATCTCCTGCCAGCGTCCGCGCCAGTTGCTCTGGCGACACCAGTTGCGCCAGTAGCGCAGCGTTTCCTGAAAGCAGATGTCGGTATGCAGGTTGTCCAGCTTGTCATCCTGCGCGCAGCCGAAAATAAATTCGACATGTTCGCCGGTTTGCAGCGTGAAGCTGGCCACCGCCGCGTGACGATCGATCTGTAGCGGCACGGTGGCGGTCAGGCGCAGCGTCGGCTGGCCGTCAGCGCTGAACAGCGCCGCCTCATCCTGCAGGCGCGCTTTGGTGGTTGCGCGCGCATAGTCGTGCACCGGCGCGCAGCGCATCGTGAAGCGTCCCTCGCCGCGCACCATCTTTAGCCGCCGGATAATGCGCGGTTTGGTGTCGTCACGCTCGCAGATCGGCATGTAGTCGGTGATCTCCGCCACGCCGTCGGCAGAGAGCCAGCGCGTCTGCAAAATATTGGTGTCGGGCAGATAGAGCTGCTGACGTCGGCACGCTTTCCAGTCCGGCGTCAGGCTGAATACGCCCGCTTCGTCGCTGTCCAGCAGAGCGGTGAACACCGACGGGCTGTCGAGGTTAGGCCAGCAGAAATAGTCGATAGCGCCGTCGTCCGCCACCAGCGCGCAGGTGCGCAGATCGCCAATAACGCCGTGATTATGGATAGGTCGTTTTACCTGGGCCATGCCGTTCCCCGATTGCGTTGCCTGAGCCTTTACTATAGACAAGCCCGGGTCAACACGGCGGCGCGGGTGAATGCAGCGTCTATACTTGCTGTTTATTTCATCAGCGCAACAGAGGAGTAACGCTATGCCGACAACCAAAGTCGCCGTGGTGACCGCATCAGATTCAGGCATTGGCAAAGCGAGCGCCATCATGCTGGCGGAGCAGGGTTATGATATTGGCATCACCTGGCGTTCCGACGAGAGCGGCGCGCAGGAGACGGCAGATGAGGTGCGCAAGCTGGGACGCCGCGCCGAGATGGTACAGCTGGAGCTTTCCGATCCGCAGCAGGGCGGCAAGTCGCTGGAAACGCTGATTGAGAAGCTGGGGCGCATCGATGCGCTGGTGAATAATGCCGGTACTAACGTTAAGGCCGACTTTCTCGATATCAAATTTGAAGACTGGCGCCAGGTCTTTACCGTTGACGTCGACGGCGCGCTGATTTGCAGCCAGATCGCCGCGCGACAGATGGTGAAGCAGGGCGAGGGCGGACGCATCATCAATATCACCTCGGTGCATGAGCATACGCCGCTGCCTGGATCGGTCGCCTATACCGCTGCCAAACATGCGCTGGGCGGCCTGACCAAAGCGATGGCGCTCAGCCTGCTGCCGCACAATATTCTGGTCAACGCGGTCGCGCCCGGCGCCATCGCCACGCCGATGAATAATATGGAGAATGCCGACGCTCACCGCATTCCGCTGCCGCACGTTCCCGCCGGACGGCCCGGCGATACGCGCGAAATCGCCAGCATGGTCGCCTGGCTCTGCTCGGAATGGTCCAGCTATACCACCGGCCAGTCCTTTATCATCGATGGCGGCTTTATGCTCGCCAATCCACAGTTCGCGGCGGCGCAGGCCTCGGAAACGTAACTCTCCGACGCGCGTGTTTCAGGCGTCAGGCGCATGTCGCCTGACGCTTGCTCCGCGTCTCGCCTGCACACAGGGAATCGCGTTCCCCTGATCTCCCGTTTTGCTTTTCCGTTCCGCTTTCTTCCGCGCTATCATGCGCGGCAAAACAGAGAAGGAAGCGTTTATGTCCACGGAAACTCCACTGCTGGCGGTAAAAGACGTCAGCTATCGGCTGGCGGAGAAAAGCCTGCTGGCCCCCATTTCGTTTACGCTGCACCGGCAAGAGTTCGCCTGGCTGACCGGTCCTTCCGGCAGCGGTAAAACCACCTTATTGAAAATCATCGCCTCGCTGCTGACGCCCACCGGCGGCAGCGTTACGCTGAACGGCAAAAGCAGCGACGATCTGGGGCCGGAGGCCTGGCGTCGGCAGGTCTCCTACTGCTTTCAGACGCCGCAGCTGTTTGGCGATACCGTCTACGACAACCTGGCGTTTCCCTGGCAGATCCGTCAGCGGCAGCCGGAAAAGCAGGCGCTGTGCGACCAGCTGGCGCAGCTGAATCTGGCGCCCGATCTGCTGGATAAACCGATCGACGCGCTTTCCGGCGGCGAGCGTCAGCGGGTGGCGCTGCTGCGCAATCTCCAGTTTCCGCCTGCGCTGCTGCTGCTGGATGAAGTCACCAGCGCGCTCGACGCGGAGAACAAAGCGCAGGTCAAAACGCTGATTCAGCAGATGGCGCGGCAGCATGGCATGAGCGTGCTCTGGATCAGTCACGACGCGCAGGAGACCGCTGACGGCGCGCGCGTTATCTCCCTGGGATTAAATACGGAGGCGGCGCAATGAACCATCCCGCGATCGATAATACCTCGCTGGCGCTCGCCTGCCTGCTGGTGCTGGTGGCGCTGTTCGTCAGCCAGAAAGAGAAGCTGGGGCTGCACAAGGATATTTTGTGGAGCGTCACCCGCGCGGTGGTGCAGCTCACCCTCGTCGGTTACGTACTGCACTACCTGTTTGATTTTAATAACCGCTGGCTGACGCTGCTGATGGTGCTGTTTATCTGCGTCAACGCGGCGCTGAACGCGCGTAAGCGCAGCAAACGAATCGGCAACGCCTTCTGGATTTCGCTGGCGGCGATCGGCGTCGGCACTGGCCTGACGCTGACTATTCTGGTGCTGAGCGGCGCCATCGCCTTTGTACCGATGCAGGTGATCCCGATTTCCGGCATGATCGCCGGCAACGCGATGGTGGCGGTAGGGCTCTGCTTTACCCAGCTGAACCAGCGTTTCGCCGATAACCGGCAAAAAGTAGAGGAGATGCTCAGCCTCGGCGCGTCGGTGAAGCGCGCCTCGGCGACGCTGGTGCGCGACAGCATTCGCGCCGCGATGATCCCGACGGTCGACGCGGCGAAAACCGTCGGGCTGGTCAGCCTGCCGGGAATGATGTCGGGGCTGATTTTCGCCGGTATCGATCCGATGCAGGCGATTAAGTTTCAGATTATGGTGACCTTTATGCTGCTCGGCACCGCAGCGATCTCCACCATTATCGCCGCCTGGCTCGGTTACCGCCGCTTCTTTAACGCGCGCGCCCAGCTGCGTTTTTAGTCATTATGGCGTCGGCTCGACCAGTGGCGGAACGCCATGCGCAGCAGCAGGACAAGCAGCGCCGCGCCCACCAGCCACAGCAGGTGCTTGAGGTGATGATCGAGCCGGTGCAGCCAGGGCGCGATCATCTCGCCGGCGAAATAGCCGAGCGTAACGAAGATGACCGCCCAGAGAAACGCACCGATGGCGTTGAAAATCAGAAATTTCATCGGACGCAGGCGGCTGGCGCCGATGATAATCGGGCCGATGGTGCGAAAGCCGTACATAAAGCGCACCCCGATAATAAACAGTACCGGATGACGGCGGATCATGCTGTTGGCGCGCTTCAGCTTGCCCTGATGCTTCTTGAAGCGACGCAGAATACGGGTGCCGAAGCGTCGTCCGATCCAGAACAGCAGCTGATCGCCTAAAAAGCCGCCGAGCGCCACCGCCAGCACCACGCCGCTGTAGCGCAGCAGCTTCTCATGGGCGATCACGCCGCCCAGCAACGCGAAAGTCTCTCCTTCGGCAATACAGCCAATCACCACCGCCAGATAGCCATACTGTTCGATTAATTGGTTGATATCAAAATGCAAAATTCACCATCCCTTTTCTTTTAGCGTCTGGGTAAGTGTATACGTCGTTAACACCTTCATCACAAAAAAGCGCGGCGCATTGAAAAGGCATTGAGCTGTTGGTGAAAAAATAAGCAGGCGAATTATACTTGAGGAAAAGCCGCCGCGGGCGGCCAGAGGAAGTGGAGGGGCAAGCGATGAACCATGTCTGGGGTCTGCTGGCGCATCCCGATCGGGAAATGCGCGATATCAAACGGGAAAACGAAACGGTTTCCCATCATTACACGCACCATGTGCTGCTGATGGCGGCGATTCCGGTAATCTGCGCGCTGATCGGCACCACGCAGCTGGGGTGGCGGCTGGGCGCCGGGCGCACCGTGCCGCTGGATCTCTCCACCGGACTGATGCTGGCGGTGCTGTTCTATCTGGTGATTTTAGGCGGCGTGGCGGTGATGGGGCGAGTGATTCACTGGATGGCGCGCGACTATCCGCAGCGACCCAGCATCCAGCGCTGTACGGTGTTCGCCGGTTATGTCGCCACGCCGCTGTTCCTGAGCGGGATCGTCGCGCTCTATCCGCTGGTCTGGCTTTGCGTGCTGGTCGGCGCGCTGGCGCTGGCCTACACCGGCTACCTGCTCTATGTCGGCATTCCTGAGCTGCTGAACATCGACCGCGACGAGAGTCTGCGCTTCTCCGGCTCGACGCTGGCGATCGGCATTTTGCTGTTTGAGGTGCTGCTGGCGCTGACGGTGCTGCTGTGGGGTTATGGCTACCGACTGGGCTGAATCATCGCCGCCGTTGCCTGCGACGGCGGCTGTTTACGCCCGGAAACGAATCTTCGATAGGAATTTACTGAGTCGCCAGCGTATTATGCTGCCTGCCAGCCGCCGCACATGCCTGTTTCCGCGACGGCAGCCTGTGTTGCACACAGCGCGCAATCCTATTGGTAAGTTGTTAAACGATGCCCGCAAAATTTCGTTATTCGTTGTTGAGCCTGGCTTTTCTTTTTTCCGCGCAGGGTTTGACCGGCCAGGCGCTGGCCGCGTCGCCGTTAAATACGCCTGCGCCGCTCTCCCAGCCGCAAATCGCCTCCGGCAGCGCGATGATCGTCGATCTGAACACCAATAAAGTGCTGTACGCCAGCCATCCCGACCGGGTCAGGCCGATCGCCTCCATCACCAAGCTGATGACGGCGATGGTGGTGCTTGATGCGCACCTGCCGATGGATGAGATGCTGAAAGTCGATATCAGCCATACGGCGGAAATGCGCGGCGTCTTCTCTCGCGTACGCCTGAACAGCGAAATCAGCCGTAAAAATATGCTGCTGCTGGCGCTGATGTCCTCTGAAAACCGCGCCGCCGCCAGCCTGGCGCATCACTATCCGGGCGGCTACGACGCCTTTATCCGCGCGATGAACGCCAAAGCGCGCGCGCTGGGCATGACCAACACCCACTACGTTGAGCCGACCGGTCTGTCGATCCATAACGTATCGACCGCCCGCGATCTGACGAAGCTGTTGATCGCCACCAAACGCTATCCGCTGCTGGGGCAGCTCAGCACCACGCATGAGGATATGGCGCGCTTTAGCAACCCTGACTACGTCCTGCCTTTCCGCAACACCAACCATCTGGTCTATAAGCCGGACTGGCAGATCCAGCTGACTAAAACGGGCTTCACCAATCAGGCGGGACATTGCCTGGTGATGCGCACGGTGATCAAGCAGCGTCCGGTGGCGCTGGTGGTGCTGGACGCCTTCGGCAAATATACCCACTTCGCCGACGCCAAACGCCTGCGCGACTGGCTGGAAACCGGCAAGTCCGCGCCGGTGCCGGCGGCGGCGCTGGCCTACCGAAAACAGAAATCATCGCAGACCGCCAGCAACCAAAGCGCGGACGACAGCGCGGTGGAATAAGCCTGTTACTCCTCCGCCCGCGTGGCGGAGGAGAGCGCGCGCTGCATAATCAGCGTGTCGCGCCACTCTCCGCATTTAAATCCCACTTCGCGCAGCACGCCAACCTCACGAAATCCCAGCTTCAGATGCAGCTTCAGCGATCCGCCGTTTTGCCTGCCGTTGCCGACGACCGCCAGCATTTGCCGCCACGGTCCCTGTTCGCAGCGGGCGATCAGCGCCGCAAGCAGGGCGCTGCCGATGCCGCGTCCGCCGAGTTCGTGCCGCAGATAGATCGACTCCTCGATGGTAAAGCGATAAGCGGGGCGCGGCCGATACGGGGCGGCGTAACAGTAGCCGATGACGCGGCCCGCCTGTTCCGCCACCAGCCAGGGCATTTCCAGCGACTGTGTTTTTAACAGACGCGCCCGCATCTCCGCTTCATCGGGCGGCGTCTCCTCAAAAGAGGCGCAGCCGTACAGCACATGCCAGGCGTAAATTTCATGCATAGCGGCGACATCGGCGGTGCAGGCATCGCGGATCAGCAGCGGTTCGGCGGGGAGAGACATAGCACCTCATTTGGCGAGAGAAAAACCTTACTCTGACACAGCGGCGCGGCGCTGAGTCATAACAAATTCTTATTGTTAGAGGAGGAATTTTCTTACCGCTTTCCTATAGTGAAGCGTTGGGCAAAAGCATACACTGGCGCGCGATTGCGGCGAGGCCGCAGAACTAAAACAGAGTGGAACGACGTTCGATGTCAAAGTGGTTACGATTTATGCGGGCGAGCCTGCTGGCGCTGTTGACGCTGGCGCCGCTTTACCTTTATGCGGCGGACGGCGGCGATGACCAGCCGATCGCAACGGAAGAAGAAGCCCCGATCAAGGTTAATGCAGCGGTCGAGCTGCCGAAGATGCAGAAGATCCTCGACAAAATCAAAGGCCAGGTCTCCGGCGAAACCAATGACGCGCAGCTGTCGCAGCTGAACGACATGGCGCTGGAGCTGTCGGGCAACGCCGATACGCTGGGACAGGCGCTGATTCCACAGCGTCAGCAGCTGCTGGCGCAGCTGGCAGTGCTGGGACCGGCGCCGAAAGCGGACAGCGGCGTGAAAGAGACGCCGGAGGTGACGCGCAAGCGCAACACGCTGGAAAATCAAAAAGCGAAGCTGGACGAACAGATTAAACAGGCGGAGGCGATCAAAGGCGGGGCGCTCAACCTCAGCGCGCAGATTGTCAACCTGCGGCGCGACAACCTGAAAACCCAGCTGGCGCTTAACTCCGGCAGTATTTTCGGGCCGCGCTTCTGGGCGCCGCTGTTCGGCGCGCAGCAGATGGACGGCGATAAGCTGGCTAACTTCCGCGACGAGCTGGTGGATACCGCCGCGCTCGCCTGGGAACCGGGCTGGCGTCTCGGCACGCTGCTCTGGCTGGCGGCGGCTGTGGCTATCGCCACGCTGGGACGGCGCTACGGCGAAGAGTTTCTCGCCTGGATCAGCATTCACCAGCTGCCGGAAGGGCGGCTGCGCCGCAGCTTCCTCGCCGCGGCGATCGCGCTGACCACGCTGGCGGCGGTGGTGCTGGCATTTAACTTTATCGACCAGGCGTTCACCCGCCGCGCCGAGGTCTCTGACGACGTGCAGGATTTTGTCGATCGGCTGGTGCAGCTCAGCGTGTTCTGCGGTCTGATCGCCGGGCTGGGGCGCGCGTTTCTCTCCACGCGTCGCCCGTCCTGGCGATTGCCGGCGATCTCTAACGAAGTGGCGCAGGCGCTGAAGCCATTCCCGCCGCTGACCGCTACGCTGGTGTTTATCTTCCAGACGGTTGAGGCGCTGAACAGCAGCGTCGGCACCAGCGTCGGCACCACCATTCTGGCGAACGGCATGACCGCGCTGCTGGTGGGCGCCACTGCGCTCTCCATCAGCTTCCGCTCCAGCCGCGTGCGCCGTCGTATGGTGCAGGAAGGGCAGGCGCCGGAGGCGAAATCGACGCTGGTCGGCCTGATCCAGATGGCGATCACCCTGGTCGGTCTGGGAATTTTACTGTCGCTGATTATCGGTTACGTCACGCTGGCGCGCTTCCTTAGCTATGAACTGGTCTGGATCGGCATCGTCTGCGGCGCTTTCTACTTCCTCAGCCATCTGGTGGTCGACGGCTGCGAAACGCTGCTGTCGGTCAGCAACCCGACCGGCAAGCGCATCCAGTCCTCGCTGAATATCGACGAACGTCATCTGTCGCAGGCGGCGGCGCTGCTGTCGGCATTGGGCAAAACCATTCTGCTGCTGTTCGCGGCGGTGGCGGTGCTGAACGGCACCTTCGGCACCTCGACGCCGATTGAACTGCTGCAAAAAGCGGTAGAGTTCTGGGGCGGCAAGGGACTGGAATCGCTCAATATCGTGCCTGCTCATCTGGTGAACGCGCTGCTCTGCATGGCGATCGGCATTTACGTGCTGCGTTCGGTGCGCCGCTGGCTGGATAACGATTTCCTGCCGAAAACCACCATGGATACCGGCATGCGCGTCTCGCTGGTGACGCTGTTCAGCAATATCGGCTATGTGCTGGTGATCCTGCTGACGCTCTCCACCATGGGGGTGCAGTGGAACAAGCTGGCGTGGATCGTCAGCGCGCTGTCGGTCGGTATCGGTTTCGGCTTACAGGAGATTGTGAAGAACTTTATCTCCGGCCTGATTCTGCTGACCGAGCGTCCGGTGAAGGTGGGCGACCTGGTGAGTATCAGCGGCATCGAAGGGGATATCCGCCGCATCAACGTGCGCGCCACCGAGATCCAGCTCGGCGATAAATCCACGGTGATCGTGCCGAACTCGCAGCTGATTTCGCAGAACGTGCGTAACGCTACTATGGGCAACGCGCAGGGCGTGGTGACCATTACGCTGACCTTCCCGCTGGATATCGATCCGGTGCAGGTGCGTGAAATTCTGCTGGGGGTTTACCGTGAAAATGAGCGCATTCTCGACACGCCGGAACCGTCGGTGAGCTTTAAGGATCTGACGCCGCAGGGCATCGTACTGAGCGTCACCGGCAACGTGGCGACCCAGCGCCAGATCGCCGGCGCGAAAAGCGATCTGCTGTTCGATATTCTGACGCGCCTGCGTAAAGAGGGCATCGTGCTGTCGCGTCCGCAGACGATGATTATCGAGCAGAAGAATGGCGAAATGGTGGTGAAAGCGCCGCCGCAGCCGTAAACGCACAGGCCGCCTTTTGCGGTAAAAAGGCGGCCTGAACAACTCAGCCCGCGTGACGATCCTGCCCGCAGCCGCAGTCGGCCCAGTGCTTGCGCTTGCTGGTTTTGCCGATGCCGGGGTTAAAGCTGTTAGTCGGATCGAGCTGCTGATAAAACGCCTTCATCTGCGGCTTCGCCTGGTAAAGATGGCCGACGTTATGCTCCGCCGGATACTCCGCGCCGCGCTGGTTAAGGATCTCCAGCATTCTCTCTTTCAGCGCATGCGCGTCCACGCCTTTCTTCACGATGTAATCCTGATGGAACACGTGGCACATAAAGTGACCGTAATAGAGGCGGTGCACCAGCTTATCGTCAAACTCCGGCGGCAGCTTTTCAAACCAGTCGCGGTCGTTGCGCCGCAGCGCGATATCCAGCGCCAGAATATCCTCTACCTCATCGTGATGCGCCGCATGGTATCGCACCGCGGCGCCCGCGGCGGCGAAGCGATGCAGAAAGGCTTTCGAGCCTTCTTCGTCGGTGCACTCGAAGTAGTCGCCGCCGCCTTCGCGGAAAAAATCCTTCAGGAACTGACGCGCCTCTTCCACGCCGTCGCCGGACATTTTCAGCATCAGGTGATGCTCGTAGCGATCGCGCCAAGTTTTCATCTTTTTCGGCAGATGGGTCGGGAAAACCGCGCTCAGCTTTTGCAGCATCCTATCGGTAAAGTGCGGGCGGAACAGCGGAATATGGCTCAGCATCGCGTCGATGCGCCCCTTTAGGGTGAAGAAGCGCGGCATTTTATCGGTGCCGAGCTTATCGATCATAATAAAGGTGTCTTTGCCGTACTTCTCCGCGATGTCATACATATCGCGGTGCATATATTCGCCCGCCACCGGCAGGTTATGGAAATGGGCGAGGATATGACGGCGGATATCCTCCAGCGCCGAGGTATCGTTGGTGCCGATATAGAACACCTGCTGTTTCTTTTCCGCCTCGAAGGTATCCAGGCGCACGGCGAACACCGCCAGCTTGCCGGCGCAGCCGGAAGCTTCATACAGACGGCTGGCGTCGGCGTTAAAGCGCGACGGCGTGTCCGCTTCCACATCGCGCACGCGCTCGACGTAGTTATGATCGGACGCCTGGCGCGCGTCGTGGCGCACGTCGCTCTCGCGCCAGGTTTCATCATCCAGTCGGCCAAGGATCTGCTCCGGCGTGCTGCCCAGCTCAATGCCGAGATGGTTCACCAGCTTCAACTGCCCCTGTGCATCCAGCTGGGCGTAAAGCGCCATTTCGGTGTAGGCGGGGCCGCGCTTCACCAGCGCGCCGCCGGAGTTATTGCAGACGCCGCCGAGAATCGAGGCGCCGATGCAGGAGGAGCCGATCACCGAATGCGGCTCGCGGCCCAGCGGCTTGAGCATTTTTTCCAGCTGAAACAGCGTGCTGCCCGGCAGCGCCAGCACCTGCTTGCCCTTATCGAGCAGATAAATACGGTCCATTCGCAGGGTGCTGATAATAATAATGTCGCGATCGTAATCGTTGCCGTTAGGCGTCGATCCTTCGGTCAGGCCGGTATTGGCCGCCTGCATCAGAATGATTTTATCCGCGGCCACCGCCGCTTTCAGCACGCGCCACAGCTCCAGCAGCGTGCCGGGGAACACCACCGCCAGGGCGTCGCCCTGGCCGGAGCGGAAGCCTTTGCGATAGCGTTCGGTTTTACGGGGATCGGTCAGTAGATGGCTGCCGCCGACGATGCGACGCAGTTCATTAATCAGGGTTTGACTGGCGGGGTTAGGGTTAGGGTGCATGTCCATTGTCCTGTTATGTGTGACGATTTTACTGTAGCAGCTCAGGCGGAAAAGCGTCCGCCTGGAAAACTACCTGCTATTCTCATCCTGTGGCACACTGTGGCTATCTTATTGCTATAGCACCATAAAACCTGTCCTGCGTTTTTGTTGAGAGCCCAATCTGATGAAATGGATTTACTCCCTGAGCCTTGCTGTTTCCCTGGCGGTGCAGCCCGCCTTTGCTGACGATATGTTTGGCCCGCATCGCCTGACGCCTGAGGCGCGCGACGCCTTCGTTACCGATCTGCTGGCGAAAATGACGCTTGATGAAAAAATCGGTCAGCTGCGGCTGATCAGCGTCGGGCCGGATAACCCGAAAGACGCGATTCGCGAGATGATCAAAAACGGCCAGGTCGGTGCGATTTTCAACACCGTCACGCGTCCCGATATCCGCGCGATGCAGGATCAGGTGATGCAGCTCAGCCGCCTGAAAATTCCGCTGTTCTTCGCCTATGATGTGGTGCACGGACAGCGCACGATTTTCCCGATCCCGTTAGGGCTGGCCTCCAGCTGGGATACCGAGGCGGTGGCGCGCGTAGGGCGCGTCTCGGCGTATGAAGCGGCGGACGACGGCCTGAATATGACCTGGGCGCCGATGGTGGACGTGACGCGCGAACCGCGCTGGGGCCGTGGTTCGGAAGGCTTCGGCGAAGACACTTACCTGACGGCGACGATGGGCAGCGCCATGGTGAAGGCGATGCAGGGCAAAAGCCCGGCCGACCGCTATGCGCTGATGACCAGCGTCAAGCACTTCGCGCTCTACGGCGCCATCGAAGGCGGACGCGACTACAACACTGTCGACATGAGTCCGCAGCGCATGTTTCAGGACTATATGCCGCCGTACAAAGCGTCGCTGGATGCGGGCAGCGGCGGGGTGATGGTCTCTCTGAACGCCATTAACGGCGTGCCGGCCACCGCCAACAGCTGGCTGCTGAAGGATCTGCTGCGCGATGAGTGGAAATTCAAAGGCATCACCATCAGCGATCACGGCGCGATTAAAGAGCTGATTAAGCACGGCGTCGCCAGCGATCCGCAGGATGCGGTGCGCTTGGCGCTGAAGTCCGGCATCGATATGAGCATGGGCGACGAATACTACAGCAAATATCTGCCGGGGCTGGTGAAGCGCGGCGTGGTGAGCGAGGCGGAGATTGACGACGCGGCGCGTCACGTGCTGAACGTGAAGTACGATATGGGGCTGTTTAACGATCCTTACAGCCATCTGGGGCCGAAGGAGAGCGATCCGGCGGACACCAATGCGGAAAGCCGCCTGCACCGTGAAGACGCGCGCGACGTGGCGCGTAAAAGTATGGTGCTGCTGAAAAACCGTCTGGAGACGCTGCCGCTGAAGAAAGCAGGCACCATTGCGCTGATCGGCCCGCTGGCGGACAGCCAGCGCGATATCATGGGCAGCTGGTCGGCGGCGGGCGTGGCGAAGCAGTCGGTCACGCTGTTGCAGGGCATGAAAAACGCCACCGAGGGCAAGGCGACGCTGCTGTACGCCAAAGGCGCGAACATCACCGATCATAAAGGGATTCAGGCTTTCCTTAATCTCTATGAGCAGGCGGTAAGCGTCGACAGCCGCACGCCGCAGCAGATGATCGATGAAGCGGTCGCCACGGCGCAGAAGGCGGATGTGATCGTCGCGGCGGTGGGCGAGGCGCAGGGCATGGCGCATGAGGCCTCCAGCCGCACCGATCTGACCCTGCCGGAGAGCCAGCAGAAGCTGCTGGCGGCGCTGAAAGCTACCGGTAAACCGCTGGTGCTGGTGTTGATGAACGGTCGCCCGCTGGCGCTGACGCATGAGTATCAGCAGGCGGACGCGATGCTGGAGACCTGGTTCAGCGGCACAGAAGGGGGCAACGCCATCGCCGACGTGCTGTTCGGCGACTATAACCCTTCCGGCAAGCTGCCGATCTCCTTCCCGCGTTCGGTAGGACAGATCCCCATCTATTACAACCATCTGCCGACCGGCCGTCCCTATAACTCAGCCAAACCGAACAAGTACACGTCGCATTACTATGACGCCGTCAACGGGCCGCTGTTCCCCTTCGGCTACGGCCTGAGCTACACCACCTTCAGCGTGTCGCCGGTGAAAATGTCCTCAGCGACGATGCCGCGCAACGGCAAAATAGAGGCGAGCGTGACGGTGACGAACACCGGCAAACGCGACGGCGCGACGGTGGTGCAGCTTTATCTTAACGATGAGGTCGCCAGCGTCAGTCGTCCGGTGAAAGAGCTGAAAGGCTTCCAGCGCATTATGCTGAAGGCGGGCGAATCGCAAACCGTGCGTTTCCCGATTGATGTCGACGCGCTGAAGTTCTGGAATCAGAAGATGCAGCAGGTGGCGGAACCGGGCAAATTCAAGGTGATGATCGGCCTGGATTCGGCCAGAACGCAGGACGCGGAATTTACCTACCTGTAAGCGGGTAACATAAGCAACCGACCGGCGCCGAGCCGGTCGTTTTTTTATATCAATCGTTCCGGTGATGCTGCCAACTTACTGATTTAGTGTATGATGGTGTTTTTGAGGTGCTC
>OKNF01000135.1_pt1 | contig 18785 bp, 16 predicted proteins | sample 1613121 | NCBI WGS metagenome assembly OKNF01 (sample SAMN04436838, study PRJEB24849) | human gut metagenome | biome: human gut; feature: NICU; material: stool | host: Homo sapiens | place: USA: Saint Louis, MO | collected 2011-09-08
CCGAGACGGCAGCGCCACGCTCGGCCTGACCGCCGTGCCGCGCGCGCTGGAAGGCCTGCTGGGCGGCGATAAGACCTCGCTGAGCGGCGAAGGCAAAAACGATTTCGCCGGTAAGGGCGGCGCCTCCGCCAATAACACCTTCACCGGTACGATTACGGTTACCGTCAATCAGGTGCTGCCGAACGGCAACCTGAACGTGGTCGGTGAGAAGCAGATCGAGATTAACCAGGGCACCGAATTTATTCGCTTCTCTGGCGTGGTCAACCCGCGCACCATCAGCGGCAGCAATACCGTGGTGTCCACGCAGGTGGCCGACGCCCGTATCGAATATGTCGGCAACGGCTATATCAACGAAGCGCAGAACATGGGTTGGCTGCAGCGCTTCTTCCTGAACATCTCACCGATGTAAGAGGCTTTTATGTCACAGTCACGCATTATTCGTTTCGCGCTTTCGCTGCTGCTGCTGGGCGTCAGCGCATTTGCCTGCGCCGATCGCATCCGCGATCTCGCTACTATCCAGGGCGTCCGGGATAACCAGCTGATCGGCTACGGCCTGGTGGTCGGGCTTGACGGCACCGGCGACCAGACGGCGCAGACGCCGTTCACCACCCAGTCGCTGAACAACATGCTTTCCCAGCTCGGCATCACCGTGCCGACCGGCACCAACATGCAGCTGAAAAACGTGGCGGCGGTGATGGTGACCGCCAGTCTGCCGGCGTTTGGCCGTCAGGGGCAGCAGATCGACGTCGTCGTCTCCTCGCTGGGCAACGCCAAAAGCCTGCGCGGCGGCACGCTGCTGATGACGCCGCTGAAAGGCGTCGACAACCAGGTTTACGCGCTGGCGCAGGGCAACATTCTGGTCGGCGGCGCGGGCGCCTCGGCAGGCGGCTCCAGCGTGCAGGTCAACCAGCTGAACGGCGGCCGCATCACCGGCGGCGCGACCATTGAACGTGAAATTCAGAGTAACTTCGGCACCCAGGGCACGCTTAACCTGCAGCTGAATGACGAAGATTTCAGCATGGCGCAGCGCATCAGCGACGCTATCAACGGCCGCGGCTTAGGCGTGGCGCAACCGCTGGACGCCCGCACCGTACAGGTGCGTGTGCCGATGAACAACAGTTCGCAGGTGCGTCTGCTGGCCGATATCCAGGATCTGGACGTGTCGGTGCCGATTCAGGACGCGAAAGTGATTATCAACTCGCGAACCGGATCGGTGGTGATGAACCGCGAAGTGGCGCTCAGCTCCTGTGCGGTTGCGCAGGGCAACCTGTCGGTGACGGTGAACCAACAGCAGAATGTTAGTCAGCCGAATACCCCGCTGGCGGGCGGTCAGACCGTGGTGACGCCGCAAACGCAGATCGATATGCGTCAGGAAGGCGGCGCGCTGCAACGCGTTAACGCCAGCGCCAACCTGAACAGCGTGGTGCGCGCTCTGAACGCGCTCGGCGCGACGCCGATGGACCTGATGTCGATTCTTCAGTCAATGCAGAGCGCGGGCTGCCTGCGCGCCAAACTGGAAATTATCTGATGAATGATACGCAATCTGTAGCGAGCGCGGCGTTTGACAGCCAGTCGCTCAATGACCTGAAACGTCAGGCAGGCAACGATCCAAATGGAAAAGCGTTGCAGGTGGCGAAGCAGGTGGAAGGCATGTTTGTGCAGATGATGTTGAAAAGTATGCGTCAGGCGCTGCCGCAGGATGGCCTGCTCAGCACCGAACAGTCGCGGATGTTCACCTCAATGTATGACCAGCAGATTGCGCAGGAAATGGGCAATAAAGGGCTTGGGCTGGCGGACGTCATCGTGAAGCAGATGATGCCGGCTCAGGCGCCGGACGAAAAGGCGGGCACCGTGCCGATGCCGCTTGACCGTTCAGTCGTGATCAATACGCTGCTGCCCCGTCAGCTGGAACAGATGCAGACGCAGATGCTGCAAATGGTGCAGCGTGCGGTGCCGAAGCTGCCGCAGCCGACTGAAAGCGCGCCGCTGAGCGGCGACAGCAGCGACTTTATCGCCAAACTAACGCAGCCGGCGCAGCTGGCCAGCCAGCAGACCGGCATTCCGCATCAGCTGATCCTCGCCCAGGCGGCGCTGGAGTCGGGCTGGGGCAAACGTCAGATTCTGACCGAGGACGGCAAACCGAGCTATAACCTGTTCGGCATTAAAGCCACCAGCAGCTGGCAGGGGAAAACCACGGAAATTACCACCACCGAATATGAGAACGGCGTGGCGAAAAAGGTGAAGGCGGCATTCCGCGTCTATGACTCCTATCTTGATGCGTTAACCGACTACGCCAACCTGCTGAGCAACAATTCGCGTTACGCCAAAGTGACCACGGCGAAAACGGCGGAAGAGGGCGCGCATGCGTTGCAGGAAGCGGGCTACGCCACCGATCCGAAGTACGCCAAAAAGCTGGTGGGCATGATCCAGCAGTTTAAAAATCTGGGCGAAAAGGTCGCCAAAGCCTACGGCAATGATATCGGCGATCTGTTCTGATTTTTCACTCAAGTTTCACTTAAGCACGCCGATAACCACAACAGGCCAGAGAGTGTCCAGCACGCTCGCGGCACCCGATTCGTTTACTGCCGCCCGGTGCGTTACCGGGGCAAAAAGGAACCGACATGTCCAGCTTAATTAACTCCGCAATGAGCGGACTGAGCGCCGCGCAGGCTGCGCTGAGCACGACCAGCAATAACATCAGCAATTACAGGGTAGACGGCTATTCGCGCCAGACGGCGGATCTGTCATCGCTGCCCAGCACCCTGAGCGGCAGCAGCTATTACGGCAACGGCGTCACCGTTAGCGGCGTTCATCGCGAATATGACGAGTTCATTACCGGTCAGCTGCGCAGCGCTTCTGCGCAGAACAGTGGCATTACTTCGCAATATAACCAGATTTCGAATATCGACGACCTGATGTCTTCGTCGTCTAACAGCCTGTCGACCACGCTTTCTGATTTCTTCACCACGTTGCAGAACGTCGTGAGCAACGCGGACGATCCTTCCGCGCGTCAGACGCTGATGGGCAAAGCGTCCGGTCTGGTTAACCAGTTTAAAGTGACCGACCAGTATCTGCGCAACATGGACAGCAGCATCAACACCAACGTGGCGTCGTCCATCCAGCAGATCAACAGCTACTCCAGCCAGATCGCCAATCTGAACGGTCAGATCGGCAAGCTCCAGGCGGCGGGCGCCGGCGCCGATCCCAACAGCCTGATGGATCAGCGCGATGCGTTGGTGAACAAGCTGAACGACCTGGTGGGCGTCAATGTCTCCAAACAGGACGGCAGCTATATCGTTTCGATGTCGAACGGTCTGGCGCTGGTGAACGGTTCGGACACCAAAGAGCTGGTGGCGATGCCTTCCAGCAGCGATCCGACCCGCACCACCGTCGGCTACGTGGATAAAACCGCAGGCAATGTCGAAATCCCGGAAAACCTGGTCAGTACCGGTTCGCTGGGCGGCCTGCTGAAGTTCCGCAACGAAGACCTCGACTCGGCGCGCAACAAGCTGAACCAGCTGGCGCTCAACTTCGCCGACAGCTTCAACACCCAGCATAAAGCGGGCTTTGACAGCAAAGGCAACGCCGGTACCGACTTCTTCTCCATCGGCGGCCCGTCGGTGGTAAGCAACAGCAAAAACGGCTCCTCCGTGACCCTGACCGCCAGCTGGAGCGACACCAGCAAGGCGCAGGCGACCGACTACAAGGTGTCGTGGGACGGCAGCAACTGGAACGTCAAACGCCTGTCGGACAACACTAACGTCAGCGCGACGCTGGACGCGAACGGCAAACTCAATTTCGACGGCCTGCAGCTGACGCCGTCAGGCACGCCGTCCGCCAATGATAGCTTTGTGGTCAAGCCGGTCAGCAACGCCATCGTCAATATGGACGTGGCGATCAGCAACGAGTCGCAGATTGCCGCGGCGTCGGCGACGGGCGGCGAAAGCGATAACCGCAACGCGCAAAAACTGCTCGATTTGCAGAGCAAAAACCTGGTGAACGGCAACGCGACGCTGTCGCAGGCCTACGCCAGCCTGGTGAGCGATATCGGCAACAAAACCAATACGCTGAAAACCACCAGCGAGACGCAGACCAACGTGGTGACGCAGCTGACTAACCGCCAGCAATCGGTGTCGGGCGTCAACCTTGATGAAGAGTACGCCAACCTGCAACGCTACCAGCAGTACTACATGGCGAATGCGCAGGTATTGCAAACGGCGTCAGCGATTTTCGATGCGTTGATCAACATCCGTGGCTAATTGAATTAATGAAGGAATAACCACAATGCGACTCAGTACCAACATGATGTTTGACCAGCAGATGCGCGGCGTATCTAACGCGCAGTCAAGTTGGCTGAAGGCGGGGGAGCAGCTCTCCACCGGCAAACGGGTTGTCAACCCGTCTGACGATCCGCTGGCGGCTGCGCAGGCGGTCGTGCTGTCTCAGGCGCAGGCGGAGAACAGCCAGTACAAGCTGGCGCGCAACTTCGCCAGCCAGAGCGTTTCGCTGGAAGAAAGTACGCTGCAAAACGTCACTCTGGCCGTGCAGAGCGCACAGTCGGCGGTTATTTCTGCAGGCAACGGCGCGCTTTCTGACGACGACCGCGCCTCTTACGCTACGCAGCTTGAGGGGATTCGCTCGCAGCTGCTGAACCTGGCGAACAGCACCGACGGCAACGGCCGCTATATTTTCGCCGGTTACAAGAGCGACAGCGCGCCCTTTACTGAAGATGCCAACGGTAGCATCGTCTATAACGGCGGCACCGACGCCATTACGCAGAAGGTCGATGCCAGCCGTACCATGACCACCAGCCATACCGGCGCGCAGGTATTTATGTCGTTGACCAGCAACGCGGTGAAAGAGCCGAATAACGGCGTCAGCGAAAGCAATATTTTTAACACGCTGGATACCGCCATTAATGCGCTGAAGCAGCCGATTCAGAATGCGGACGACGCCACCAAAGCGGTCTCTAAAGATGCGCTGGATAAAGCGACGCGCGGCCTGAGCAACTCGCTGAACAACATTCTGGCGGTACGCTCCGAGTTGGGCACGCAGCTGGATGAGCTGGATAAACTGGACAGCCTCGGCGCCGATCGCAGCACGCTACAGGCGACCCGTATGAGCGGACTGGTGGATGTCGACTACACCAAGGCGATCTCTACCTACACCATGCAGCAGCAGGCGTTGCAGGCGTCTTATAAAACCTTCAGCGATATGTCTCAGATGTCCCTGTTCCAGATGAATCGTTAACCGTTTCGTTTTTGAACGTGCTTAAACCGGGCGCGTTCAGTTTTCCCGTCACCGATGGCTTATCGTCGCTGACGGGTTTTTTTTGCCCTGAAAACGGCGCAGGCGGTAAAACGGTAAAAAGCGAAAAATGACTTGAGGCAATACAGGGAGAAATTCGCCCGCTTCAGGCAATAAAAAACCCCGGCCGGAGCCGGGGTTGATAGCGAGCTACACGCTGTATCAGGGCTTGGTGGCCGGAGCCGTCGCCTGATGCGTGGCGCTGTGGCCGCCGGCTGCGCCTCTGCCTTCAAAGTTGAAGGGAGGACGCACCCAGTCGCTGTGACGCGGCGTTTCCGGCTGCCAGGCTGGCGCAGGTGCTTTAGTCATCGGCGCGCTGGCATGAAACTTACCGGCCATGACGGAAGGCTGGCTTGCCGTTGCGCTTTCAACGACAGACGGCGTGGCAACCGCGACAGGCGCTTCATCGCGCGCCGGCACCGGCGCATGCGGCTCGGTCACCGGCAGCGTTTCTTCCGCATCGATAGCGGGCGCGTTCAGCACCTGCTCGACCTGCGCGGCGGTTTCTTCGCTGACGTCGGCGGCGCTGTTTTCAGCAATGGCGCTGGGCTGCTGTTCATCCTGCGCAGCGACTGGCGCGATTTCCGCAGGCGCAACCTCTTCCTGAGCGGCGACGCTGACTTCCTCAACCGGTTTCGCCTGCGCGGCGACATATTCAGCGCGCGCTTCAGCGGCGGCCGGGATTACGGAAGGTTCTTCGTTCACCGGCACATCAATGGCGGAGGTATCGTGCGTATCAACCGGCGCGATCGGCGCGGCGATCTGCTCAGGCTCGGCGTACTGTACCGTTTGCTCCGGCTGCTGCTGTTCAGCAACGGCTTCGCTGGCGGCGGCAGGCAGCGCTACGGCGGCGGCGGTCTCTTCGCGGCTGTAGTCCGGCGTCTCATTTACGACGTCGGTCGCTTCCGTGTTTTCGTTACTGGTCTGCGCGACCGGGTAGCGAATCCAGACCTTGCCTGAAGCCATTTCCGGCGATGCGGCGCCAGAAGCGATCGGCATCGGAGACTGCGTCGGGTAACGCTCGTCACGGTAACGACGACGACGCTGGCCGCTCACGCGCAGGTGACGCGGAGAACGGCGTGAACGACGCGGCATATTGCCGTTATCACGGTTTTCCTGTTCTTCCTGCTCATCAGCGTGCGTCTGCGGCTCTGTCGGCTGCGGCTCAACCGGTTCAACGTTGGACGGCTTCGCTTCTTCGGCCATCCGCTCGGCGGCTCTCGCGGCGCTTTCTACACGGACTTTCTGCGACAGCTGACGCGGCTTACGACGCGGCATGACCTGCACACGTTCTTCCACTGCGCTTTCATCTTCGCTTTCAACCGGGACGGCGGCCTGCTGTTCTTCCTGTTGCGCGGCGGCTTTGGCGGCTTCCTGCTGCTGACGACGCTCTTCCTGACGGCGACGCTGGCGCTCGGCGCGCTGTTCGCGGCGCTGTTGCTGCTGCTCTTCGCGCTGGGCGCGCGCTTCGTCGCTCAGAACGTTCTGGCGGTCATCACGCACTTCGGCGTTTGGCTGCTGACGTTTGTTGTTGCGACGCGGCTCTTCACGCGTTTCGCGGTTTTCGCGCGTATCACGGCCTTCACGCGCTGGCTGCTGCGCGGTCTCTCCATTGCGATCGCGGTTGCGACGGTTATTGTTATTGCCGTTGCGACGATTGTTATTGTTGCGGCGCTCGCGCGGCTGCGTTGACGCTTCGCTGCTCTGCTGTTCCTCTTCCTGCGGCTTTTCAGCGACGGCGGTCGGAGCAGGGGCGTCGGCGGCGAACAGTTTTTTCAGGCCGCCAAACAGACGGCCGATGAAGCCGGTTTGCGCAGCGGGTTCGGCGGCAGGCGCTTTCGCAGCGGCCGGGGCTGGCGCTGTTTTCTCGCTAACCAGGGCTTCCTGCGGCGCAGGCGGCGCATCCGGCATGACAAACGCGGCCAGCGCGGGCTGCTCAGGACGACGGCGTTCAGCATGCTCATCTTCAGACGGCAGCGCCATTTCCGCTTCGTGCAGTTTCGGCAGATGGTAGCTGAGGGTCTGCGTTTCTTCGCCGCTGCGGACGCGCAGCACGGAGTAGTGCGGCGTTTCCATCTGATCGTTCGGCACGATAATCGCTTTTACGCCGCCCTGACGTTTTTCAATAGCGCTGACAGCGTCACGTTTTTCGTTAAGCAGGTAAGAGGCGATCGGCACCGGCACGATGGCGTGCACTTCTTTGGTGTTCTCTTTCAGCGCTTCTTCTTCAATCAGACGCAGAATGGAGAGCGACAGGGATTCGTTATCGCGGATGGTGCCGGTGCCGCTACAGCGCGGACAGACATGATGGCTTGATTCGCCCAGCGACGGGCTGAGGCGCTGACGCGACATCTCCAGCAGGCCGAAACGCGAAATATGGCTAATTTGAATGCGCGCGCGATCCTGACGCACCGCTTCGCGCAGACGGTTTTCCACCGCGCGCTGATGGCGCACCGGCGTCATATCGATAAAGTCGATAACGATCAGGCCGCCCAGGTCGCGCAGGCGCAGCTGGCGGGCGATCTCATCGGCCGCTTCGAGGTTGGTGTTGAACGCGGTCTCTTCGATATCGCCGCCGCGCGTGGCGCGCGCCGAGTTGATATCGATGGCGGTTAACGCCTCGGTGCTGTCGATCACAATCGAGCCGCCGGAGGGCAGGCGCACTTCACGCTGGAAAGCGGATTCGATTTGCGATTCGATCTGATAGTGGCTGAACAGCGGGATCTCACCGGTGTAGAGCTTGATTTTGCTGCTGAAATCGGGACGGCCGAGCGCGGCGATATGCTGGCGCGCCAGCTCCAGCACTTTCGGGTTGTCGATCAGGATTTCGCCGATGTCAGGACGCAGATAGTCGCGGAAGGCACGCACGATGACGTTGCTTTCCTGATGGATCAGGAACGGCGCGGGGCGATTTTCCGCCGCTTTTTTGATCGCTTCCCAGTGTTTCAGGCGGAAGCTCAGATCCCACTGCAACGCTTCGGCGGATTTGCCGACGCCTGCGGTGCGTACGATCAATCCCATGCCGTCCGGCAGTTCCAGAGACGAGAGCGCCTCTTTCAGCTCGGTGCGATCGTCGCCTTCGATACGGCGAGAGATACCGCCCGCGCGCGGGTTGTTCGGCATCAGCACCAGATAGCTGCCCGCCAGGCTGATAAAGGTAGTCAGCGCAGCGCCTTTATTGCCGCGTTCTTCTTTATCAATCTGAACAATGACTTCCTGGCCTTCGCGCAACACATCTTTAATGTTGGGGCGACCATGGGCGTTGTAGCTGGCGGGGAAATACTCGCGGGAAATTTCTTTAAGCGGTAGGAAACCGTGTCGTTCAGCGCCGTAATCAACAAAAGCCGCTTCCAGACTGGGCTCAATGCGGGTGATTTTTCCTTTATAGATGTTGGCCTTTTTCTGTTCGTGTCCAGGGCTTTCGATATCCAGGTCGTACAGACGTTGTCCATCCACAAGGGCAACACGCAACTCCTCCTGTTGAGTTGCGTTTATTAACATTCTTTTCATCGTAACGTACTCGTTATTCTTACGTGAGTGACTAAGCTGCGGGCTAAGTAACACTGGACGAAGAATAACCGACGGCCCCGTGTCTTATCGCGTCAGCGTCAACCTCACGGTTGTCGGTCGCTCAAGGGGCGCAAAAATCTCGGCAGCCTGTTTTTATAAGGAAAAACAGCGCTCGGATGAGGGAACCGCCACTGAATTTACCAGAGAGAGTCAATCCCGTCTTATCGTCCAGGCTGCAACCCGCAGCCCGCTAAATGCCTGATTTCACAATACGTCTTACGCCATTGCTGCGTGTATGTGCTATCCGGCAAAATTTCTTAATTCGCTATTTATGGTTTTCTGACGGTATACAGCCAGAAGACCGAGCCATTATTCCATTGCTAACCTTGTTATAGCAAGGTGACTTTTCATTACTGATAAACTTTCTTGCTGCATTACGCATTCATTTTGCAGGCTTTTTCACCACGTCCATCAGAAAGCAGGGAACAGGCCGCAAAATTGGCGGTACGCTGTCAGTTAAGCACAGAAAAAGAAGTGGCGCTATTATCTGCCACTCATTAGAATCGCCGACCATGAATATGAACACGCCATCAGTACGAATCGTCGCTATCTCCGAAGAAGAAGCGGGGCAGCGCATCGATAATTTTCTCCGCACGCAGCTTAAAGGCGTGCCGAAAAGCATGATTTATCGCATTTTGCGTAAAGGCGAAGTGCGGGTGAACAAAAAACGCATCAAACCTGAGTATAAGCTGGAGGCGGGTGATGAAGTCCGCATCCCGCCGGTGCGCGTGGCGGAGCGCGAAGAGGCGGCGATTTCGCCGAAGCTCGATCGCGTCGCCAGTCTCGCCAATGCCATCCTTTATGAGGATGACTATATCCTGGTGTTGAATAAGCCGTCAGGCACCGCCGTGCACGGCGGCAGCGGATTGAGCTTCGGCGTGATCGAAGGGCTGCGTGCGCTGCGTCCTGAAGCGCGCTTCCTTGAACTGGTGCATCGTCTCGACCGCGACACCTCCGGCATTCTGCTGGTGGCGAAGAAGCGTTCCGCGCTGCGCTCGCTGCATGAACAGCTGCGTGAAAAAGGAATGCAAAAGGATTACCTGGCGCTGGTGCGCGGGCAGTGGCCTTCCCATGTGAAAGTGGTGCAGGCGCCGCTGCTGAAAAATATTTTGCAGAGCGGCGAGCGCGTGGTGCGCGTCAGCAGCGAGGGCAAACCCTCCGAGACGCGTTTTAAGGTGGAGGAGCGCTACGCCCAGGCGACGCTGGTGAAAGCCAGCCCGGTAACCGGCCGCACCCATCAGATCCGCGTGCATACGCTGCATGCGGGCCATCCTATCGCTTTTGACGATCGCTACGGCGAGCGGGAGTTTGATAAGCTGCTCGCGCCGACCGGGCTGCGTCGCCTGTTCCTGCATGCGGCAGCGCTCTCCTTTACCCATCCGCACAGCGGCGATCGCATGCGCATGGAAGCGCCGCTGGATGATGAGCTGAAACAGTGCCTGGCGGCGCTGCGCAAGCAGCAGTAAGGGGTTAGCGCCCTGCGAGCGGGGCGCTTCGTCAGGCTTATTCTGCGGCGGGCAGGGCATAACGCGTTGTCCACCGCTTTTTCATTACGCCGTCAAAGGATCGACGCCCACCTCGCGCAGCATTTCGCATAGCGCTATCAACGGCAATCCCACCAGCGTATTCGGATCGCGTCCCTCCAGCCGCTCAAAAAGCGTAATGCCCAACCCTTCGCTTTTAAAACTGCCGGCGCACTGTAACGGCTGCTCGCGACAAACATAGGCGTTAATTTCCGCATCGCTTAATGGGCGAAAGTGAACATGGAAAGGTTCTACCCGCGATAACGTGCGATTTTTCGCAGCGGAATAGAGCGCCAGCCCGGTATAAAAGGTGATCGTTTTACCGCTGGCGGCGCGCAATTGGGCGCGCGCATTTTCTTCCGTGTGAGGTTTGCCGGTTATTTTTCCCGCCAGCACGCAGACCTGATCGGAACCGATAATCCAGCCGTCAGGATAGCGCGCGCCCAGCGCCTGCGCTTTAGCCCGCGCCAGCCTTTCCACCAGCTGCGGCGCCGTTTCGCCCGCCAGCGGCGTTTCATCCACCTCCGGCGCAGCGGTAATAAAAGGAAGGCCGAGTTTATTCAGCAGGGCCTGACGAAAAGGGGAGGTTGAAGCTAAAATAAGCTGAGACATAAATTTTCAGTTAAAATATAGCGAATCGGATGCAGACATTTTAAACTGTGCACCGCACTGGATGCGAATATCAGGTGAAAGATGCTGTTAAACGGCCTTTTTCTTTGACTCTCTGTCGTTACAAAGATAATATGCGCGCCCTATGCAAAAGGTAAAATTACCCCTGACACTCGATCCGGTTCGCGCCGCTCAAAAACGCCTTGATTATGAGGGTGTGTACGCACCTGAACAGGTAGAGCGCGTAGCCGATTCCGTTGTCAGTGTGGACAGTGATGTGCAATGCGTTATGTCGTTTGCCGTTGATAACCAGCGTTTAGCCGTATTGAAAGGCACGGCTGACGTTAGCGTCACGCTGAGCTGCCAGCGCTGCAACAAGCCCTTTGCACATCAGGTTCACGTAACGTATTGCTTCAGTCCTGTTGCAGATGATGCGCAGGCAGAGGCGTTGCCGGAAGCCTACGAGCCGATCGATGTCAACGATTTCGGTGAGATCGATCTGCTGGCGATGGTCGAGGATGAAATTATTCTCGCCCTGCCTGTAGTTCCGGTGCATGATTCTGAACACTGTGAAGTGTCCGACGCGGACATGGTCTTTGGCAAACTGCCTGAAGAGGCGGAGAAACCAAACCCATTCGCCGTATTAGCCAGTTTAAAGCGTAAGTAATAGGAGTAAGGTCCATGGCCGTACAACAGAATAAACCAACCCGTTCCAAGCGTGGCATGCGTCGTTCTCACGATGCGCTGACCACTTCCACTCTGTCCGTAGATAAAGTTTCTGGCGAAACGCATCTGCGTCACCACATCACTGCGGATGGCTACTACCGCGGTCGCAAGGTCATCGTTAAGTAATTCTTGCGGCAACGCAAGGCGATACTTTGACACGTTTGACCCTGGCCATTGATGCTATGGGCGGGGATTTCGGTCCCTGCGTGACAGTGCCTGCAGCTTTGCAGGCACTGGCCTCACATTCGCAACTACAGCTTCTTCTGATCGGCGATCCCGCCGCTATCACGCCATTACTTGCTAAAGCTGATTCCGCTGTAAAGGGGCGTCTGCAGGTTATTCCTGCCGAATCGGTTATCGCCAGTGATGCCAAACCTTCTCAGGCTATTCGCCAAAGTCGCGGTAGCTCAATGCGCATCGCGCTGGAGATGGTGAAAGAAGGCAAAGCGCAGGCCTGCGTCAGCGCCGGCAATACCGGCGCGCTGATGGGGCTGGCGAAGCTTTTATTAAAACCGCTGGACGGCATTGAACGCCCGGCGTTAATGACTGTGCTGCCGCATCAGCAGCACGGCAATACCGTGGTGCTGGATTTAGGCGCCAATGTAGAATCTGACAGCGCCATGCTGGTGCAGTTTGCCATTATGGGCGCGGTGATGGCAGAAGAGGTGCTCGCCATCGAGCGGCCGCGCGTGGCGTTGCTGAATATCGGCCAGGAAGAAACCAAAGGGCTGAGTTCGATTCGTGAGGCTGCGGAACAGCTCAGGACGGCGCCGCAAATTAATTATATCGGCTACCTTGAAGGCAACGATCTGCTGACCGGTAAGACCGATGTGCTGGTTTGCGACGGTTTCGTGGGCAATGTCACGCTGAAAACCCTGGAAGGCGTGGTAAGGATGTTTCTTTCGCTGTTGAAATCATCCGGCGAAGGAAAGAAAGGGGCGTGGTGGATGAAACTGCTGGGACGCTGGATTAAGAAACGTCTGGCGAAGCGGTTCGGCCATCTCAACCCCGACCAGTACAATGGCGCCTGTCTGTTAGGATTGCGCGGCACGGTGATCAAGAGTCACGGTGCGGCGAATCAACGCGCGTTTGCCGCAGCGATTGAACAGGCAGAGCAGGCGGTGCGGCGGCAAGTCCCGGAGCGGATTGCTGCGCGCCTAAAGGCTGTATTAGCCAGGAGTGATTGAGCGGACATGTATACCAAAATTATCGGTACGGGCAGCTATCTGCCCGCTCAGGTGCGGACTAACGCCGATCTGGAAAAAATGGTCGAAACCTCGGACGAGTGGATTGTCACCCGTACCGGCATCCGCGAGCGACGTATCGCCGCACCGGATGAGACCGTAGCGACAATGGGTTTTCAGGCCGCTGAGCGCGCGCTGGAAATGGCGGGCGTGGACAAAAATGACATCGGGCTGATTATTGTCGCCACGACGTCAGGCAGCCATGCTTTCCCCAGCTCAGCCTGTATGATCCAGAATATGCTGGAAATCAAAGACTGCGCCGCATTCGATCTGGCGGCCGCCTGCGCGGGCTTTACCTATGGCCTGAGCGTCGCCGATCAGTACATCAAAAACGGCGCGGTGAAGCATGCGCTGGTGATCGGCGCCGACGTGCTGGCGCGCACGCTCGATCCGAGCGATCGCGGTACGATTATTCTTTTTGGCGATGGCGCCGGCGCCGTCGTGCTTTCCGCCAGCGAACAGCCTGGCATTATCTCTACCCATCTGCACGCGGATGGCCGCTATGGCCAGCTGCTGACGCTGCCTTACCAGAATCGCGCGACCCAGGATCAGCCCGCTTATCTCACCATGTCCGGCAACGAAGTGTTTAAGGTGGCGGTAACGGAACTGGCGCACATCGTTGACGAAACGCTGGAAGCCAACAACCTCGATCGCTCGCAGATCGACTGGCTGGTGCCGCATCAGGCTAACCTGCGCATTATCAGCGCAACGGCGAAAAAGCTCGGCATGGGCATGGAGAAGGTGGTGGTGACGCTCGATCGCCACGGCAACACTTCTGCGGCTTCCGTGCCGGCGGCGCTGGATGAAGCGGTGCGCGATGGACGCATTAAGCCGGGCCAGTTGGTTCTGCTGGAGGCCTTTGGCGGCGGTTTCACCTGGGGCTCGGCGCTGGTTCGTTTTTAACCGAAGGAACAAAAGATGACGCAATTTGCAATGGTTTTTCCGGGACAGGGTTCCCAAACCGTTGGGATGCTGGCCGAGCTGGCTGCGGAAAACCCGATTATTGAAGCGACCTTTAAAGAGGCTTCCGATGCGCTGGGTTACGACCTGTGGCAGCTGACGCAGCAGGGTCCGGCGGAAGAGTTGAATAAAACCTGGCAGACGCAACCCGCGCTGCTGGCCGCTTCGGTCGCTATTTATCGCTTGTGGCAGCAGAAGGGCGGCCAGATGCCGACCATGATGGCTGGCCATAGCCTGGGCGAATACTCCGCGCTGGTATGCGCAGGCGTCATTGACTTCGCCGATGCGATCAAGCTGGTTGAACTGCGCGGCAAACTGATGCAGGAAGCGGTACCGGCGGGCACCGGCGCTATGCAAGCGATTATCGGCCTTGACGACGCGGCCATTCAGCAGGCGTGCGAAGAAGCGGCGCAGGGGCAGGTTGTCTCGCCGGTGAACTTCAACTCGCCGGGCCAGGTGGTTATCGCCGGTCATAAAGAGGCGGTGGAGCGCGCAGGCGCAGCCTGTAAAGCGGCGGGCGCGAAGCGTGCGCTGCCGTTGCCGGTCAGCGTGCCCTCACACTGCGCGCTGATGAAGCCTGCGGCGGAAAAACTGGCGGTTGCGCTGGAAAACATCACGTTTAATGCACCAGCCTTACCGGTCGTCAACAATGTTGATGTAAAATGCGAAACCTCGCCGGAAGCGATTCGCAGCGCGCTGGTTCGTCAGCTCTACAGCCCGGTTCGCTGGACGGAAAGCGTAGAATTTATGGCGGCGCAGGGCGTTACCGCGCTGCTGGAAGTTGGTCCGGGCAAAGTCCTTACCGGTCTGACGAAACGTATTGTCGACACACTGACGGCCTCGGCGGTGAATGATTCCGCCAGCCTGGCAGCGGCGCTTGAACAATAATACGAGGATAAACATGAGCTTCGAAGGAAAAATTGCCCTGGTGACCGGTGCCAGTCGTGGTATCGGGCGTGCTATCGCGGAAACGCTGGCGGCACGCGGTGCGAAAGTGATTGGCACAGCCACCAGCCAGAGCGGCGCGGATGCTATCAGCGCTTATCTGGGCGAACACGGTAAAGGTTTGCAGCTGAACGTTACCGATCCGGCGTCGATTGAAAGCGTACTTGAAAATATTCGCGCCGAATTTGGCGAGGTGGATATTTTAGTCAATAATGCTGGCATTACGCGTGATAATCTCCTGATGCGTATGAAGGATGATGAATGGGAGTCCATTCTGGACACCAACCTCACGTCCGTTTTCCGCCTTTCCAAGGCGGTAATGCGCGCCATGATGAAAAAACGCGTGGGTCGTATCATTACCATCGGTTCCGTTGTGGGCACGATGGGTAATGCGGGCCAGGCAAACTACGCGGCAGCAAAAGCGGGTTTGATCGGCTTTAGCAAGTCACTGGCGCGCGAAGTCGCGTCACGTGGTATTACCGTTAACGTCGTGGCTCCCGGTTTCATTGAAACCGACATGACGCGCGCGTTGAGCGACGATCAACGTGCTGGCATTCTGGCGGAAGTACCTGCGGGTCGCCTTGGCGACGCGCAGGAAATCGCCAATGCCGTTGCATTTTTAGCCTCTGACGAGGCAGCGTACATCACTGGTGAGACGCTGCATGTCAATGGCGGAATGTACATGGTCTGATAATTGCGAAAACTATTTGCGTTAATTGCGGCAATAGCCGCAAAATAGCGTCAAATCGTGGTTGGACCAGCCGGGATTGAGTTGCATCTTTTCCAACTTTTTATACACTACGAAAACCATCGCGAAAGCGAGTTTTGATAGGAAATTTAATAGTATGAGCACTATCGAAGAACGCGTTAAGAAAATCATCTCCGAGCAGCTTGGCGTTAAGCAGGAAGAAGTCACCAACGAAAAATCTTTCGTTGAAGATCTTGGCGCTGATTCTCTTGATACCGTTGAGCTGGTAATGGCTCTGGAAGAAGAGTTTGATACTGAGATTCCGGACGAAGAAGCTGAGAAGATCACTACTGTTCAGGCTGCTATTGATTACATCAATAACCATCAGGCCTAATGAACTACCATCAGGCGGTCATTCGACCGCCTGAGTTTTTTGTCCACCCCACATAGTATCAATCTTTCCCTCCCTGGAGGACGAACGTGTCTAAGCGTCGTGTAGTTGTGACCGGTCTTGGCATGTTGTCTCCTGTCGGCAATACCGTAGAGTCAACCTGGAATGCTCTCCTTGCCGGGCAGAGTGGCATCAGCCTGATCGACCATTTCGATACTAGTGCCTACGCAACGCGTTTTGCTGGCTTAGTAAAGGATTTTAACTGTGAAGAAATCATCTCGCGCAAAGATCAGCGCAAGATGGACGCCTTCATTCAATACGGAGTTGTCGCTGGCGTACAGGCCATGCAGGATTCCGGCCTGGTAATTACCGAAGAAAACGCTACCCGTATCGGCGCGGCTATCGGTTCAGGCATTGGCGGACTGGGACTGATCGAAGAAAACCATGCATCGCTGGTGCAGGGTGGCCCACGTAAAATCAGTCCGTTCTTTGTGCCTTCGACCATTGTGAACATGATAGCAGGCCACCTGACTATTATGTATGGCATGAAAGGGCCCAGTATCGCCATCTCTACTGCCTGTACTACCGGTGTACATAATATTGGCCAGGCCGCGCGGATGATCGCCTATGGCGATGCGGATGCGATGCTGGCAGGTGGCGCCGAAAAAGGCAGTACGCCTTTGGGTATTGGCGGCTTTGGTGCGGCGCGCGCGCTCTCTACACGTAACGACAATCCGCAGGCGGCCAGCCGTCCGTGGGATAAAGATCGTGACGGCTTTGTGCTGGGTGACGGTGCAGGCATTGTGATGCTGGAAGAGTACGAGCACGCCAAAAAGCGCGGCGCGAAAATCTACGCTGAGCTGGTGGGCTTTGGTATGAGCAGCGATGCCTATCATATGACCTCGCCGCCGGAAAACGGCGCGGGCGCCGAAGCGGCGATGATCAATGCGCTGAAAGATGCGCAGCTGACGCCGGAGCAGATCGGCTACGTCAATGCGCACGGCACCTCGACGCCTGCGGGCGACAAGGCTGAGGCGCAGGCGGTGAAATCGGTGTTCGGCGCAGCGGCGTCAAGCGTGATGGTCAGCTCGACGAAGTCGATGACCGGTCACCTGCTTGGCGCGGCGGGCGCGGTGGAGTCTATCTACTCTATCCTTGCTCTGCGCGACCAGGCCATTCCGCCAACCATTAACCTCGACAACCCGGATGAAGGCTGCGATCTCGATTTCGTACCGCACACCGCGCGTCAGGTTAAGAATCTTGAGTACACCCTGTGTAACTCCTTTGGCTTTGGCGGCACCAACGGCTCGCTGATTTTCCGTCGCGTCTGATTGCCCCATTGCTGATAAAAGGCCCGCTCTGCGGGCCTTTTTTACATCTGGACTATTCCGATCCTGTCGGGCTGTAACCTGATGGCCGGTACCGGTAAGCTTATAGCGATACTGTTAAATACTGAGCGTGCGCATGATTTGGATTAACGGAGAACGACAACAGCAGATTGCGGTCAGCGATCGTGCTTTACATTATGGCGACGGCTGCTTTACCACCGCGCGTCTGCGTCAGGGCAACATCGACCTGCTGGAGGCACATTTGCAGCGACTGCGCGAAGCGACCTCCGCGCTCAGAATTAACGGCGTCGACTGGCGCATCCTGAAAGAGGAGATGCTGGCGGCGGCAAACTGTTGGCCGCAGGCGGAAGGGGTATTGAAAGTTATCCTGACGCGCGGTTCAGGCGGGCGCGGCTACAGCGGGGCCGATTGCCGTCAGCCGACGCGCATTATTATGCTGTCCGCCGCGCCGGGCCACTATGCCGCGCAGCGAGAAAGCGGCGTGCGGCTGGCGACCAGCCCGGTGCGCCTCGGCATTAATCCGCAGCTTGCGGGTATTAAACATCTTAACCGGCTGGAGCAGGTGTTGATTCGCACAGAGCTTGAGCAGAGCGGGGCGGATGAGGCGCTGGTGCTTGACACTGAGGGTAAGCTGGTGGAATGCTGTGCGGCTAATTTATTCTGGCGCAAAGAAAATCAGCTGTTTACCCCGGCGCTGAGCGGCTCCGGCGTCAACGGCATTATGCGCAGGCATGTGATCGGCCTGGCGCGGCGGCATGGCTATCTCTGTCAGGAGGTACGCGAGCTGCCTCAGACGCTGAGCGATGCCAGTGAAGTGTTTATCACCAACGCCCTGATGCCGATCTTGCCGGTCGTCTGCATTGATGAATGGCGCTATAGCTCCCGCGCGCTCTGTCACCTGCTGGCGCCGGATTGTTGAAAGTGGATGAATCATGACTCGTAAAATAAAAATCTTTGTCGGCGCGGCGCTGCTGCTTATCGCCGTCGCCGCCGTTTGTTACTGGCAGGTGCTGCGATTCGCCGATTCGCCCCTGACCATCAACCAGGAAAAAATCTTCACTCTGCCTGCCGGTACCGGCCGCGTGGCGCTGGAAACCCAGCTGGAAGAACAGCATATCATTGCGCCGTCGCCGTGGTTCGGCGCGCTGCTGAAGCTGGAACCGGAGCTGGCGAAGTTTAAAGCCGGCACCTATCGTCTTAAAGCGGACATGAGCGTGCGTCAAATGCTGGCATTGCTGGCGAGCGGCAAAGAGGCGCAGTTTCCGGTGCGCTTTACCGAAGGAACTCGGTTGCAGGATGTACTGCGCGAATTACGCAACGCGCCCTGGATCAAACATACCCTGAAAGACGATCGACCCGAGACGGCGGCGGCGGCCCTGCAACTGAAGGAAGGAGAGAGCCTGGAAGGCTGGCTGTGGCCTGACACCTGGCTCTACACCGCCAACACCACCGACGTGGCGCTGCTGCAACGTG
>OKNF01000137.1_pt1 | contig 18725 bp, 19 predicted proteins | sample 1613121 | NCBI WGS metagenome assembly OKNF01 (sample SAMN04436838, study PRJEB24849) | human gut metagenome | biome: human gut; feature: NICU; material: stool | host: Homo sapiens | place: USA: Saint Louis, MO | collected 2011-09-08
CGCCTGGCGATTGTGCGCCAAAAATACCGTCCCGACGGCGGGGCCGAGCGCTTTATTTCACGCGCGCTGGAAGCGCTGAACAACGAGCGGCTCGATCTGAATATCATCACCCGCAGCTGGCAGGGCACGCCGAAACCAGACTGGCATCTGCATATCTGCAACCCGCCAAAATGGAGCCGCGTGTCGCGCGAGCGCGGGTTTGCCGCGGCGGCGCGCGCCTGCTGGGAGCGCGAGAAATTCGACATCGTTCAGAGCCATGAACGCATCGCCGGCTGCGATATTTTTCGCGCCGGCGACGGCGTACATCGCGTCTGGCTGGAGCAACGCGCGCGCATCGTTTCACCGATGCAGCGTCTCAGCGCCTCGCTCAGCCCCTGGCATCGCTATGTACTGCGGGCGGAAGAGGAGATGTTTCACTCCGCCGCGCTAAAGAAAGTGATCTGTAATTCGGAGATGGTGAAGCAGGATATTATCCGCTGCTTCAATCTGGCGGATGATCGCATCACCGTGATCTATAACGCTATCGATTCACAACGCTTCCAGCCAGCGACAGAAGCCACGCGCCATGCGACGCGGCGGCAGCTCGCGATACCGGAGCAGGCGGTCGCGCTGATTTACGTCGGTTCAGGCTTTGAGCGTAAAGGTCTGAAGGCGGCGATTCAGGCGATCGCTAATAGCGATCGCTATCTGATCGTGGTGGGTCAGGATAAACATCAGTCGCGTTATCAGCAGCTGGCCAATCAGCTTAACTGCCTCGATCGTCTACGTTTCGTGGGCGTACAGCAGGATGTGCAGCCGTTTTATCACGCCGCCGACGGCTTAATTCTGCCAACGCTATACGATCCCTTCCCCAACGTGGTGCTGGAGGCGATGGCTTGCGGCCTGCCGGTGATCACCAGCACCGGCTGCGGCGGCGCGGAATTTATTGTGGAGGGGCAGCAGGGGTTTGTCTGCGATGCGCTGGATATCAAGGCGTTGCATGAAGCAGTGCAGAACATTCCCGCTAAAGTGCAGGAGTCGTCGATGGGCGAGGCGGCGCGCGCCAGAATTATGCCTTATACCCCGCAGCGGCTGGGCGCGGAGTTACATTCCCTTTATCAACAGCTACTTTCAGGCGCGGCGGAAGATAGATGAGTGCAGGAGAGTTATCTGCTAACATGCCGCATTCCGCATATTTTGCTTAGGTTTGACGCATAAGTGTCGTAAAGATCGGTATGACGACGATTTACACCGCCCTGCTTTACCTTATACAGCCTCTGATTTGGCTGCGCCTCTGGCTGCGCGGCCGCAAAGCGCCTGCCTATCGTAAGCGCTGGGCGGAACGCTACGGTTTTTGCGTCGGCAAAGTAAGCCCAGGCGGAATCCTGCTGCATTCGGTTTCCGTTGGGGAAACGCTGGCGGCGGTGCCGCTGGTGCGGGCGTTACGTCACCGCTATCCTACGCTGCCAATCACCGTCACCACCATGACGCCGACCGGATCGGAGCGCGCCCAGTCCGCTTTCGGCAAAGATGTGCATCACGTCTACCTGCCCTACGACCTGCCCGATGCCATTAACCGTTTTCTGAATACGGTCGATCCCAGACTGGTGATCATTATGGAAACCGAGCTGTGGCCCAACTTCATCAAAGCGCTGCACGATCGGCAGGTGCCGCTGGTTATCGCCAACGCGCGGCTGTCGGCGCGCTCGGCGAAAGGCTATAAAAAGCTGGGTAAATTTATGCGTCAGCTGTTGCAGCGCATCACGCTTATCGCCGCGCAGAATGAGGAGGATGGCGCGCGCTTCGTCGAGCTGGGCCTGAAGCGCTCCCAGCTGGCGATCACCGGCAGCCTGAAATTCGATATTTCCGTGACGCCTGAGCTGGCGGCGCGCGCGGTAACGCTGCGTCGTCAGTGGGCGCCGCGCCGCCCGGTCTGGATCGCCACCAGCACCCATGAAGGCGAAGAGAGCATTATGCTGGAGGCGCATCGCCGTCTGCTGGCGCACTTCCCCGACCTGCTGCTGATTCTGGTGCCGCGCCATCCTGAACGTTTTGAAGACGCCCGTGAAATGACGCAGAAAAGCGGCTTCAGCTATACGCTGCGCAGCAGCGGCGAAATTCCATCCAGCAGCACCCAGGTAGTGATCGGCGATACCATGGGCGAACTGATGCTGCTCTACGGCATCGCCGATCTGGCGTTCGTCGGCGGCAGTCTGGTGGAGCGCGGCGGTCATAATCCGCTGGAGCCGGCCGCGCACGCGATTCCGGTGCTGATGGGCCCGCATACCTTCAACTTCAAAGATATCTGCAGCAAACTGAAGCAGGCCGACGGCCTGATTACCGTGACGGACACTGCCTCGCTGGTGCATGAAATCGGTAACCTGCTGGTGGATGATGACTATCGACGCTATCACGGCCGCCACGCCGTTGAGGTGCTTCATCAGAACCAGGGCGCGTTGCAACGTCTGCTTCAGCTGCTTGAACCTTACCTTCCGCCACGGAATCATTAAATGACCGAACGCCAACGTCTGTCAGTCGTGATGATCGCCAGGAATGAAGCTGAGCTGTTGCCCGACTGCCTGGACTCCGTCAGCTGGGCCGACGAGATTATTCTGCTCGATTCCGGCAGTGAGGACGCCACGCTCTCCATTGCGCAGCGATATGGCGCGAAAGTGTTTCAGTCTCACTCCTGGCCGGGCTATGGCAAACAGCGCCAGCAGGCCCAGGCGCATGCCAGCGGCGATATGATTTTGATGATCGATGCGGACGAGCGGGTCACGCCGGAACTTCGCGCCGCGATTGAGCAGGTGCTGAACGGCACGCCGCAGGCGGATAAGGTTTACAGCCTGGGACGGCTCAATCTGTTTCTCGGCCGCTTTATGCGGCACAGCGGTTGGTACCCGGATCGCGTGGTGCGTCTCTATCCGCATACCTACCGCTATAACGATAATCAGGTGCATGAATCGCTGGAAACCGGCACGGCGCAGGTGATTGCGCTGCCGGGCCATCTTCAACACCTCACCTGTCGCGATTTCTCCGCTTTTCAGCGCAAGCAACTCGCCTATGCCGAAGCCTGGGCGCAGCAGCGCCATCAGCAGGGTAAACGCTGCGGCGTTTTCTCCATCTTCAGCCATACGCTGGGCGCGTTCTGCAAAACGCTGCTGCTGCGCGCTGGCTTTCTTGACGGCCGACAGGGCTGGATACTGGCGATGGTGAATGCGCAATATACTTTTAATAAGTACGCGGCGCTGTGGGCGCTCGGTCAGTCAGCTACCGGAGGCAAATCATGAGTACCAGAGCTATCTACCCCGGCACCTTCGATCCGCTGACCAACGGTCATCTGGATATTTTAAGCCGCGCCGCGGTGATGTTTGACGAAGTGATTCTGGCTATCGCCGCCAGCCCAGGTAAGAAGCCGATGTTCAGCCTGAACGAGCGCGTGGCGCTGGCGCAGCAGGCGACGGCGCATTTAGCCAATGTGGAAGTGGTCGGTTTTAGCGATCTGATGGCTAATTTCGCCCGCGATCGTCAGGCGAACGTGCTGGTTCGCGGTCTGCGCGCGGTATCAGATTTCGAGTATGAGCTACAGTTGGCGCACATGAACCGGCACTTGCTCCCCTCGCTGGAAAGCGTGTTCTTAATGCCTGCGGAAAAGTATTCCTTTGTTTCTTCTTCGCTGGTGAAAGAGGTGGCGCGCCATGGGGGAGAAGTAGAAGCTTTCCTGCCTGAGCCTATTTACCAGGCGCTGCTGGCGAAGCTGTCCGCATAAAGCGCAGCCTCAGAAAGGCACGTATTCTGAGGCTATAGACGAAGCCAATTTAATCGCTACTTCTGGCAACTGCGGCAAAAAAAGGTGCTGCGCTGTCCATGCTTCGCGCTTTCAATCGGCGCGCCGCACGCGCGACAGGGCTCTCCGGCGCGACCATACACCTGCAGCTCCTGAGCAAAATAGCCCGGCTTGCCGTCGCTTTGCAGAAAGTCTCGCAGCGTCGTACCGCCCTGCTCAATAGAGCGCAGCAGCACCGCCTTGATGGTTTTCACCAACAGCGCAGCCTCTTCATGCGTCAGCGACATCGCCGGACGATCGGGCAGGATCCCAGCGGCGAAAAGCGACTCGCTGGCGTAGATATTGCCCACGCCAACCACCAGCTTATTATCCATCAGCCAGGGTTTTACGGCGGTACGCTTGCCGCGCGATTTTTCAAACAGATAATCCGTATTAAACTGCTCGCTAAGCGGCTCCGGCCCAAGATGCGCCAGCACATTGCTGCCCTGCAGGTCGCTGCTCCATAGCCAGGCGCCGAAACGACGCGGATCGGTGTAGCGCAGCACTTTGCCGTTGCTCATCACCAGATCGACATGATCGTGTTTCGCCGCCGGGATCTCTTCCGACAGTACGCGCAGGCTGCCTGACATGCCCAGATGAATGATGATCCACCCCTTCGGCAGCTCCAGCAGCAGATATTTCGCGCGCCGCTGGACGCTCAGCACCGGCTGATCGCTCAGGGCGTGAATCTCCTGAGAAACGGGCCAGCGCAGGCGCGGATTACGTACCACCGCGTGCAGAATCGTCTCTCCCACCAGGTGCGGTTCAATGCCGCGACGGCTGGTTTCTACCTCAGGTAATTCAGGCATGGCAGCTCCTCACGTTTTACGGTTTCATAAAAAACAAAAAACCCGGCCGGAGCCGGGTTTTTCATGGAAGCCGCAATTATTTAATTTTAGCTTCTTTGTACATCACATGCTGACGCACAACCGGATCGAACTTTTTCAGTTCCAGTTTTTCCGGCTTAGTACGTTTGTTCTTCGTGGTGGTATAGAAGTGACCTGTACCAGCAGAGGAAACCAGCTTGATCTTCTCACGAATACCTTTAGCCATGATTCAGTTCCTTAGTACTTCTCACCACGGGCACGCAGATCGGCCAGAACCGTATCAATGCCCTTCTTGTCAATTACACGCATACCTTTAGCAGATACGCGCAGAGTAACGAAACGCTTCTCGCTCTCAACCCAGAAACGGTGAGAGTGCAGGTTCGGCAGGAAACGGCGTTTCGTCGCGTTCATTGCGTGGGAACGGTTGTTACCGGTCACCGGACGCTTGCCAGTTACTTGGCAGACTCGTGACATGTCAATTCTCCAAAAATCAAATCAGCTCGAGCTTTAAAAATTAGGTTTTGGCCGCCTCGTCAGGCTTGTAGCCCATCCAGGCGAGTTCCATGCGAACCCGCTGAGCAGGCCTAAACGCCAAACCCGAGATTCTCAAAGGTGGCGTAGTATACGCCTTGTCGCGCCAGCGCTCAAGTCCCGAACAGATAAAGATCCCAGGGGATCGCTGAAACTGTACAGAAAAGAGCCGTTTTTCTTCTTACAGCCAGCCTCTTTCGGCAAAAGAAACGTATTCGCCCTTTCCAATGACCAGATGGTCAAGCAGACGAATGTTCATCAGCTGGCAGGCCTGGCGGATCTGCTGGGTAATATCGCGGTCGGCGGCGCTCGGCTCGGCGCAGCCGGAGGGGTGATTATGCGCCAGGATCAGCGCCGCCGCATTAAGCTTAAGCGCCGCGCGCACGATTTCACGCGGATGCACCTCCACGCTGGCGATGCTGCCGGAAAACATCTGCTGCGCCTCTAATACACGGTGCTGATTATCGAGAAAAAGGGCCATAAAGATTTCCCGCTCCTGATGAGCCAGCACGCTTTGCAAATAACGCCGTGTCACCTGCGGGCTTTCCAGCGCGTTTTCCAGCATCATCTGCGCGCTGAAAAAACGGCGCGCCAGTTCCGCCACCGCATGCAGCTGCGCCAGCTTGGCGTCGCCTACGCCTTTTATCACGCTGAACGCGCTTTTATCAGCGCTCATTAAGTGATAAAGCGAACCGAACGCCTGCAGCAGCTCATCCGCCAACGCCATTACCGGTTTGCCGCAGGCGCCGGTGCGTAGAAAAATCGCCAGCAGCTCGGCGTCGCTTAGCGCCGACGCGCCCAGCTTATGCAGCTTTTCGCGAGGTTTTAACACGTTCGTCTCCGCTCGGCATGTTAGTTTGCCAGGTCGCCACTTTGCGCCGGTCAGGGTAAAAGACGCTACCAAACGTGCTTAACTTTTCGGGACGGCTCGCAAAGGTGGCGGGATGCTAAACGGCGCCACGGGAAGAGTGTGGTAAAATCGCCGGATGATGTCACCGCCTGGCATGGCCAAAGGCGATTAAGGGCAGGAGTAAAAAATGATGGGATTAACCGGGAAACATATCGTATTAGGCGTAAGCGGCGGTATTGCGGCGTACAAAACGCCAGAGCTGGTGCGGCGTTTACGCGATCGCGGCGCGGAAGTGCGCGTAGTGATGACGGAGGCCGCCAAAGCCTTTATTACGCCGCTGACCTTACAGGCCGTTTCCGGCTACCCGGTCTATGACGACCTGCTCGACCCAGCGGCGGAAGCGGCGATGGGGCATATCGAACTGGGCAAATGGGCCGACCTGGTGATTCTCGCGCCCGCCACCGCAGACCTTATCGCCCGCGTAGCGGCGGGCATGGCCAACGATCTGGTGACGACGCTCTGTCTGGCGACCGCCGCGCCGCTGGCTGTGGTGCCGGCGATGAACCAACAGATGTATCGCGCGCTTCCAACCCAGGAAAACCTACAACGTCTCGCCGGACGCGGCGTCATGCTCTGGGGGCCGGACAGCGGCAGCCAGGCGTGCGGCGATGTCGGGCCTGGACGGATGCTCGACCCACTGGAGATTGTCGATCGCGCTGTCGCCTGGTCAATGCCGGTCAACGATTTGCAACATCTGAATATTATGATCACAGCTGGTCCGACGCGCGAAGCGCTTGATCCGGTGCGCTATGTTACGAATCACAGCTCCGGCAAAATGGGCTTTGCGATTGCCGCCGCCGCCGCCGCCCGCGGCGCGAACGTCACGCTGGTCGCTGGCCCGGTTTCGCTGCCGACGCCTGCCGGAGTGACGCGTATTGACGTCACCAGCGCGCTGGAGATGGAAAAAGCGGTCATGGCGCAAATTACGCGGCAGAACATTTTTATTGGCAGCGCAGCCGTGGCAGACTACCGCGCGGTGGAAATTGCGGCGGAAAAAATCAAAAAACAGGGTGATGAAATCACACTAAAGATGATAAAAAACCCTGATATCGTCGCCGGCGTAGGCGCCATGCGCGAACAACGCCCTTACGTCGTAGGGTTTGCCGCTGAAACCCGTAATGTGGAAGAATACGCCCAACAAAAACGTGTGCGGAAAAATCTGGACCTAATCTGCGCCAACGATGTTTCTAAATCCGGGCAAGGTTTCAACAGCGATACCAATGCTCTTCACCTTTTCTGGCAGGAGGGAGAGAAAGTTTTGCCGCTTGCGGACAAAACGCTCCTTGGCCAGCAGTTATTAGACGAGATTGTCAGCCGTTATGATGAAAAAAATCGACGTTAAGATTCTTGATGCGCGCGTCGGCAAAGATTTTCCGCTGCCGACGTACGCTACCTCTGGTTCCGCAGGTCTGGATTTACGCGCCTGCCTTGATGCGCCGCAGGAGCTGGCGTCGGGCGCAACGACGCTGCTGCCGACCGGCCTGGCTATTCATATCGCCGACCCTTCGCTGGCCGCGGTGATTTTGCCGCGCTCCGGTCTCGGCCATAAGCACGGCATCGTACTGGGCAATCTGGTTGGCCTGATTGATTCTGATTATCAGGGCCAGCTGATGGTTTCCGTGTGGAATCGCAGTCAGGAGAGTTTTACGATTCAGCCTGGCGAGCGCATCGCCCAACTGGTTTTTGTGCCGGTGGTGCAGGCGGAATTCAACCTGGTTGAGGATTTCGACGCCAGCACGCGCGGCGAAGGCGGTTTCGGTCACTCCGGTCGGAATTAAACGCACAGCGAACACCCTCCACAACCCGAATTTTTTATTTTTCAGCACCGTGAGTCGCCTTCTCACGGATGTTGCGTGGGCCTTTGCCCGTTTATGGTAAATCTCAGGGGTTTATAACGTCATGGCAGAAAAAAAGAGCGCGAAAAGGAATCGTCGCGATGAAATCCTGCAGGCTCTGGCGCAGATGCTGGAATCCAGCGACGGCAGTCAACGCATCACCACCGCCAAGCTGGCCGCCACCGTAGGCGTTTCAGAAGCGGCGCTCTACCGCCATTTTCCCAGCAAAACGCGCATGTTTGACAGCCTAATCGAGTTTATTGAAGACAGCCTTATTACCCGCATCAACGCTATTCTGAAAGATGAAAAAGAGACCATGACGCGCCTGCGGCTGATCGTGCAGCTCATTCTGGGCTTCGGCGAACGCAATCCTGGCCTGACGCGTATTCTGACCGGCCATGCGTTGATGTTTGAGCAGGATCGCTTACAGGGCCGCATTAATCAGCTATTTGAACGTATTGAGGCGCAGCTGAGACAGGTGATGCGCGAAAGAAAAATGCGCGAGGGCGAAGGCTTTGTCACTGATGAAACCCTGCTGGCCAGCCAGCTGCTGGCGTTCTGCGAAGGGTTGCTGTCACGCTTTGTACGTTCCGAGTTCCGCTATCAGCCAACGCAGGAGTTTGAAGCGCGCTGGCCGCTGCTGGCGGCGCAGCTGGTCTAACTGTGCAGAAAACGCCGGGCGGCGATTTTGCCCGGCGTCCTGACTTTACATCAGATGCCGTAGTTTTTACGGTAGGCGCGCACCGCCGCCAGATGGTCAGCCATTTCCGGTTTTTCTTCCAGATATTCAATCAGATCGCTTAGCGTAATAATCGCAGTGACGTGACACTGGTAATCGCGCTCCACTTCCTGAATCGCTGAAATCTCGCCGCGTCCGCGCTCCTGACGATCAAGTGAAATCAGCACGCCAGCCAGACGCGCGCCGTTGGCGGCGATAATTTCCATCGATTCACGGATGGCGGTGCCAGCGGTAATCACATCGTCGACCAGCATCACGCGCCCTTCCAGCGGGCTGCCGACCAGCAGGCCGCCTTCGCCGTGATCCTTCGCTTCCTTACGGTTAAAGCAGTAAGGCACGTCGCGCTGGTGGTGGTCAGCAAGCGCAACGGCGGTAGTAGTGGCGATCGGAATGCCTTTATACGCCGGGCCGAACAGCAAATCGAAGTCAACGCCGGAATCAACCAGCGCCTGTGCGTAAAAGCGCCCCAGCAACGCCAGGTCGCGCCCGGTGTTAAACAGGCCTGCATTGAAGAAATAAGGGCTTTTGCGCCCCGACTTCAGAGTAAATTCGCCAAATTTCAGTACCTGCTTGTTTAAAGCAAACTCAATAAAATCACGCTGCCAGGCTTTCATCTTTGCTCTCCTCAAAAATCAGATATAAAAAAGGCGACTCTCTGGTCGCCTGAAATAATCAGTTGTTCAGCGCCGCTTTCTGCGCCTGGATCAGGGTATCAATGCCGCCTCGCGCCAACGCCAGCAGCGTTAACAGTTCTTCGTGGCTGAACGGCTCGCCTTCTGCGGTGCCCTGCACTTCGATCATGCGGCCATCCTCCAGCATCACCACATTCATATCCGTTTCGGCAGCGGAATCTTCTACATATTCCAGATCGCATACCGCTTCGCCGTTAACGATGCCGACGGAAATCGCCGCGACCATGCCCTTCATCGGATTTTTAGCCAGCTTGCCTGCTGCGACCAGCGCATTAAGCGCATCCGCCAGCGCCACGCACGCGCCGGTAATCGAAGCGGTACGGGTGCCGCCATCGGCCTGTAATACATCGCAATCCAGCGTAATGGTGAATTCGCCCAGCGCCTTCAGGTCAACCGCCGCGCGCAGCGAACGTGCGATCAGGCGCTGGATTTCCAGCGTGCGGCCGCCCTGCTTGCCTTTTGCGGCTTCACGCGCGTTGCGGCTGTGAGTAGAGCGCGGCAGCATGCCATATTCGGCGGTAATCCAGCCCTGTCCCTGACCTTTCAGGAAGCGCGGCACGCCCTCTTCTACGGTGGCGGTGCAAAGCACTTTGGTATCGCCGAATTCAACCAGGACAGAACCTTCTGCATGTTTGGTGTAGTGACGGGTCAGGGTGACGGGACGCACCTGCTGTGTGAGACGGCCTGCTGGACGCATGGTTTTTCTCCGGCTTGCTAATATTGGCTGCGCATTATACGGTCTTCAGCCTGCTCTGCCTACCGGCCCTTTCCCCGCTTTGTCTCAGAAAAACCGGGGACGCGGCATTAGTCCAGCGTTTTACGGTAGGAAGCGAGCGCCACCGTCATCACTATTACCGCCAGGCCGCCCAGCGGCAGCAGATCGGGCAACAGCTCCGCAAACGTATAGCCTTTCAGCATAATGCCTTTAATCAGACGGATAAAGTAGGTTAGCGGCAGGCAGGAGCCCAACCACTGGGCCCAGACGGGCATGCTGATAAACGGGCTGATAAAACCGGAAAGCATGACGGAAGGAATAAAATAGAAAGAAGACATTTGCAGCGCCTGCAGCTGATTCTGCGCCACGCTTGAAATAGTGATGCCAATTGATAAGCAGAGAAAAACGTAAACCATCAGCACGCTAAAAAGCAGAAAAACGTTGCCCAATAACGGGATGTGAAACAGAAACACTGCGCAAAGCAGGATCAGGACAGACTGAAAAATGCCGATTAATACATAGGGAATAATCTTGCCGGTAATCACTTCCAGACTGGTCAGCGGGGAAATCAGCAGATTTTCTATCGCGCCGCTTTCCCGCTCCCGGGTAATGGCAAGCGCGGTCATAAGGATCAATGTGGTGCTGAGTATCGAGCCGATAATACCCGGTATGGTATTGTACTGCGTAATCCCCTCGGGATTAAACATACGATGGATCACCAACTCAAAATCGTCCGCGCTTATCTCGCTGCGCAGCGCTGGCGGCAGCGCATGCTGAAACAGGGTTTTTGACGCCTGTGTAATGGCGCTCAGCGCGTTGCCTATGGTTAAGGGATCGATAGCATCGCCTTGTAGCAGGATCTGCGGCTTTTCGCCGCGCAACATTTTTTGCGTAAACCCTTGCGGAATGGTCACGATAAAAATGACTTCGCCGCGTACAAACGCGGACCGCGCCTCTTTTTCCGAAGCCACAGGCATCATTGAAAAGTAGCCGGTATTTTGCGCTGCCGAGACAAAAACCTGACTTAAACGCTCGGTATCGTAGTTAATCAGCGCGGCAGGAATATTGCGCGCATCCATATTGACGGCATAGCCAAGTATGGTGAGCTGCAGCAGCGGCGTTACCACCACCATAGCGATGCTGATCCTGTCCCGACGCAGTTCGTGAATTTCTTTTATCACTACGCCAAGCCAGCGTAACAGGGAAAAGTTAACGCGTATTTTCTTTAGCATTGTTTTTCATCAGCCAGGTAAAGGCGTCTTCCAGGTTGGTTTCAACTCTGCAAACGTGATAGTCGGAAGGAACATGCTTCGAGACGATAGCGCTTAACAGGCTTTCGTCATTTGAGGTAACAAACAGGCTATTGCCGAATATTACCGTCTGTTCAATACCGGGAAGATTCAACAGCTCACTTTCCAACGCAGTCAGCCTGCTGCCGCTTATTTTGAAGGTGATAAGCTGCTGCGCCTCGATAATCGACCGCACGCTTCCGCTGGCCAGCAGGTTGCCGTAAGAGAGGTAGGCGACCCGGTGGCAGCGCTCAGCCTCATCCATATAGTGGGTACTGACCAGAATCGATATGCCCTGATCAGACAGCTGGTGCAGTACCTGCCAAAACTCACGACGCGCTTTAGGGTCAACGCCGGCGGTCGGCTCATCCAGAAAAAGCAGGGAAGGTTGATGCAGCATACAGGCCGCCAGCGCCATACGCTGTTTCCATCCGCCGGAAAGAAACTTCGCCAGCTGATGCTGACGGGAGATCAGGCCCAGCTCTGCCAGGGTGCGGTCAACGCGCTGTCGATATCGGTCCAGGTTATAAATACGTGCGATAAACAACAGGTTTTCGCGGATGGAGAGGCTGCCCCACATTGAAAAATGCTGCGTCATATAGCCTATATGTTTTTTAATCTTTTCGCGCTGCGTAAAGATATCCATATTCAGGCAGTGGCCGCTGCCGGAGTCGGGCGTAATTAAACCGCACATCATACGAATCGACGTCGTTTTTCCGCTGCCGTTCGGTCCAAGAAAACCGTAAATCTCCCCTTTTCTCACAGTAAGAGAAAAGTCTTTTACGACATGGTTTTCGCCGAAGCGTTTATTGAGCTTACAGACTTCGATACAGTTTTCATTCATCAGCAACGAGCTCAACGTTAACGGGCTGTCCTGTTTTAAGGAAGGGCGCATCCGCTTTTACCGGTACCGCCTCCGCCATAAACAGCAGCTTTTCCCGTCGCCGGGTGCTGTAGATCACCGGCGGAGAAAACTCTGCCTGCGGGCTGATATAGCGAACGTGACCGGAAAGCGCGCGTTTGCAGCCGTCACAGATTATGTTAACCCGGGTTCCGTGGCGGATCTCACCCAGCCGTTTTTGCGGCACGTAAAAACGTACTTTGATATTCTCCGGCGCAAGCAGGCTGATAATCGGCTTGCTGGCCGCAGGCATTTCGCCGGGCTGATATAAAATGTCATACACCACGCCGTCCAGCGGCGCCGTCAATAGCCTTTGCTGCAGCTCCCAGGCGGCTTTATCACGCTGAAGCGTTGCCGCCTGAACACGGGAACGTTGATGAGTAATTTCCGCCTGTCGCGCTGGCAGCCTTTTCAACGCCAGCTGATGCTGTAGCTCTTTTACCTGCGCATTTTTCTGCGCATACTCCCCTTTCGTAGCCTCCCACTCCGCAACTGAAATCATTTTTTCGCTATACAGGCGCTTTTTCCTGTCAAGCTGACTTTTCGCCACGCTGGCGGCCGATTTTGCCCGTTCAAGCTGCGCCTCGATCATCTCAATGCCCTCAGGCCGCTCTCCCCTTTGTAAATTTCGCAGCAGCGCCCGCTCCGCCTGAACATTCTCCTCAGCGACCCGTAGCGCGTTCTCCGCTAAAAAAGTCTCCATCTGCGCCAGCTTTTGCCCCTTTTTTACAGACTCACCTTTAGCGACAAACAACTGTTCGACTTTGTCCGTAAAAGGCCGCGACAGATAGGTAAATTCTCCGTAGGTATAGCCTGGCAGCGTAAAAGAGCCGGAGCCGTCACAGCCTGAGAGGCCCATTATTATCGCCAATAAATATAAACTTCTGGCTATCAGCATTATTCATATATCCCAAACACGATGCGCGCACCGTCGAAAGTCATTAACACTTAACTTATTTCTGTTAATACATTACAGGATTCTATATCTGCTCCACAGGCAGTATCTTTTGGGGTAAATAACGCCGACAGTACATTTTATTTAGCTTATTGATTTCGCAAAAATTCAGGCCGGCAATGGAATTAAACGTGCTATCTTCAACGAAGGCTATTATTTTAGACCCGCCTTCGCTGTACCATTTAACCGCCTGCTTATAGGGCCACGGCAGTTCATAACCCTTATCACGCAGCAGGTGGTTCAGCCTGCACCAGTCTTGCTGAAAATTATCGCCGCTAAAAAAATGCAGAATCTCGTTCTTATTTACCCCATATCTTTTCTCGGGCGCGCATAAGATTTCATCTGAGGAGAGGTAGGCCTGATAAAACCCAACCATCAGCTTTTGCACGTAGGGTGAATAACTTCGGGGAATGGTTAAAACGCCAATAAGGTATTTGTAAGCCTTATGCCTTAGCGCAACGTGAAAAATTCCCTTCCAGAGTTCGTCCAGCGCATGGGTTTTTTGATACTGTTTTTGTATAAATCCGCGTCCAATCTCAATACTTTGGCTGATAACGGCCAGCGCCTCAGGTTGATAACGGAACAGGCTATGGCTGTAAAGCCCTTCCAGGCCATGCCTGCCAATTTGTTCGCCAGCAAAGACAAATCGATAGGCGCCGGCAATTTCAAGCCGGGCGGGATCCCATAAAATAATGTGGTAATAATCATCATCGTAGCGGTCGTTATCATATTTCTTGCCCGTTCCTGCGCCTATCGCCCGAAAAGATATCTCTCGCAGGCGGCCAAGCTCACGCAGCACCGGCGAATAACCTTCGCCATGATAGCGATAAAGCAGCACGCTTTTCCCGTCAGCAAGTTGCTTTAATCGTTCGCACTGGCTTAGCGCGGCATTCAACAAGCTGCGGTTTTCCGGCGGTGCCAGCGGCGCGGCGAGTGGTAATACAGGCGGCTTATCTGTTGCCATTTGCTGTACATGCTGCTGAAAAGATGCGGCAACAACGGCTAACTGTTTTTTTTCACAGTCGATTCTGGCGAGGTCAATCTGCCGACCAATTTTAATGTGCAGCTTTCCCCCACGATGCCGAAGACATTCGCGCAGTATCATCAGATTAGAGAGAGGACGCCAGACAATGGCGGTGAGATAATAACGTAAGCTGTTAAATCCTCTGATATATACCGGCACCAGAGTAGCATGCGTTTTTTTAGCTAATTGCAGAAATCCAGGATGCCAGGGAAACTCTTTTAACCCGACAGGATTGATGCCAGCCAGCTTTCCCGCCGGAAAAATAATCAGCACGCCGCCGCTTTCCAGATGCTTGCTCATCTCTTTATACTGACTTACCGCTATTTTCCCTTGCATATTTCTGATGCCGATAGTCAGCGCTTCAATTTGAGGCAACAATAATGGAATAACATGATTAGCCACTACCTTGATATCTTTCCTGACTTTTGCCACTGACGAAATCAAGGCGATGCCGTCAATAACGGTAGGATGATTTGAGAAGAGAATAGTCGGACCCTGCGCCGGTATATTGTCATAGTCGTCGCAGTGGACATTGAAGCGAAACGCAAGTATTTCTGTAAAATTTTCAATCCAATCAATACCCTGCTTGTCTGATACCCTATCCGTATAAGCATCAATCTTATCTTTTCCTATTGCCCACCTGAATAAGCTTTTCTGCCATCCAGGTATTTTCTTATCCGGAAAGAACTCTACTAACAACTTATTAACAACATCCATGTCATCACCTTAGCTTTCTTGTGAGTTTTTTAATAGTCATCCTGTGCAGATGCGGCTCTCACATTAAAAACCGTCTGTTCCCTACTGCCAGAACAGACGACTGCCCCAGCCGAAGCGAGAGAATATCTTTCCTCTTTAATAAATCAACATACCGGCCAGATAAAATTATCGTATCCGCCGACACTGCCTATGTTACTGACTAGCCAGCAACATCACAGTTAATCAGGAGTTATTATCGATGCAGAGGAAAGTCTGCTTACTTCGACTGTATGATGGTTGCTATTTAAGATACTATTAATTTTTTCCTTTAATAGGCAACCACAAAAAATTAATAACTCCTTTTTTCTGGCGAAATGAATACAGCTTGCCCGGCGAATAAATGGCGGCGCCAATTTTTACTTAACGTTCACGTTTTTAGGCAATATCGTCGGATAGCACCGGCTATAGCCAGGCCTTCATCGGTGAATGCGCCCCATTCGGGCAACCTGCAATTGCCTGTCTGGCTAAATAAGCATGACGAAAAATAAGCTTGTCCATCGACAACGCCTCATTTCCGCCGTTTGCCTAATAAGATGTTTCTAATGCTATCAAAACCTGATAGCAGCTTAATAATTTCCGCCATAAACCGCTTTTCATGTCCCTGGCGCAATCGACGCTTAAACCTGTTAACGGAGAGGCGGCATCGCTATAATCTCCCCATCTTTCCTGAATACGGGTACGCACAATGATCCGCAGCATGACCGCCTACGCCCGGCGTGAAACCAAAGGCGAATGGGGCAGCGCAGCCTGGGAGCTACGTTCCGTGAACCAGCGCTATCTTGAAACTTACATCCGCCTGCCGGAGCAATTCCGCAGTCTGGAACCGGTTATTCGTGAACGTCTGCGTAATCGCCTGACGCGCGGAAAGATTGAATGTAACTTACGTTTTGACGCCGATCCGGGCGCGCAAAGCGCGTTGATCCTTAATCAACCGCTGGCGAAGCAGCTGCTGGAAGCCGCGCAGTGGGTGAAGCAGCAAAACGCGAATGGCGAAATCGATCCGGTTGATATTTTACGCTGGCCGGGCGTGATGTCCGCGCAGGAGCAGGATCTGGACGCTATCAACGTCGAGCTGCTGGCCGCGCTGGAACTGGCGATCGATGATTTCATCACCGCGCGTGAAAGCGAAGGCGCCGCATTGAAAACCATGATTGAACAGCGCCTTGAAGGCGTCAGCGCCGAAGTGCAGAAGGTTCGCGCCTGGATGCCGGAAGTCCTGAAATGGCAGCGCGAGCGGCTGGTGACCAGGCTTGAAGAGGCGGAGATACAGCTGGACAATAATCGTGTCGAACAGGAATTGTTGATGATGGCGCAACGCATCGACGTTGCCGAGGAGCTCGATCGCCTGGAAGCGCATGTTAAAGAGACGTACAACATCCTGAAGAAGAAGGAGGCCGTTGGCCGCCGTCTCGACTTTATGATGCAAGAATTCAACCGTGAATCGAACACGCTGGCATCGAAATCGATCAATGCAGATATCACCGCCTCGGCGATTGAGCTAAAGGTGCTGATTGAGCAGATGCGCGAGCAGATTCAGAATATTGAATAACCGCGCATGGCCTTACCGCAAGCGTAAACCTGTGCAGCCCGCCTCTGGCGGGCTTTTTTATAATGTCCTTCTCCGGCGCCTTCCCCTCTCTTTCTTGCAATTTTTAACGCGTCGGCGTTGTTATATCCATGACGACAACGCCGCCAGCGTACCTTGCCGTTAACGCAACGGTTGAAAAACGTCAGTCTTGTCTGCCCCTTTCCCACGGGCGTTGTACACTGCTTAAGGCACTGAAGTTTCTTAACGGAGGGAATATGTTGCCGTCACACACGCTCAGTTTGACCATTATGCGTCACTGGTTAGATCTTTATGAAACTGTCTGGAAACCAGAGTTTTTCACGAAATGGGTATCGGCAATTGGCGAATCACCTCTTCAGCCAGAAGGCAGCATCTGGAAAGCTCAGGGACCAGACGGCGCAATCAAGGTTCGTTTTACTGAACATAATGCGTTTGGAGTAATGGACCACTGGCTGGATAACGGTTTCGGTAAAGAGATATATATGCCGATGCGCATTGTGCCTAATCAGGAAGGCGCGCAGGTACTGCTTACGCTTTTCCGTCAGCCCTTTACCACAGACGAAAAATTCCAGCAGGAGCTGTCGTTAATCGAGCAGGACCTGCAGAAACTGCATCGGTTAGTGACAAGCTGACAGTAAGCTTTGTTGCGGAGGGGAAAAGAACCTTATCGGCATCTCTCCCCCGCAGCTTTTTCACGCTAACGCAAATTTCGTTGGCTCTGTGAAAAATAATCCTGCTTTATCGCCCTCCTCTTTAATTAACTCTCTATGCGTTACGGCACCATAAACCTGCAAAGATGTTAATCTGTTCTTTCCGGGAAAAATCTTAAGCACCTAACGAAAAAACACCTTTAAAACAATAAGATACTCAATAAATCTATTCTGATAACTCATTCCCACCAAATGAAACTTTAAAGGTAACGATGTTTTGATTGGTTTCTTAATGAAACCAATTCAGATTTATACAACCATTTATTTCTCGAACATTAATTTCAGATATTTCTTATGGTGTTTCTTTCATCAAAAAAAGCTATAAATCTCCCTGCACACAGCAATTTCTAATAATCAGACATTCCAGGAACATTCTATGGAACGCACATCTCTGCAAGAATTTACTGAGCAAGAATTTACTGAGTTTGCAAGTAAAATATTGATTGCTGATTTTGAAACAACCGAAGGGTTGTTAAAAGCAGCAATGGAATTTGTTTTATTAGCGGGTCATCCTGCGGGTACCGATCTTATCTGTTACCCGCAGGATTTTAATATTACCACTCCGCAAAGCATGGTCGATGTGATCAAAAGCTGGCGTGAGCAACATGGCCTCCCTGGTTTTCGAAATCAAAAAGCCTCACTTTCAATATAATAAAAAACCCATAAACCATAATAATAAAAATATGGGTTTTTATAACCTATTCAATGGCATTTACCATTAAGAGCACATTATGAGTTTAAGGCAGAAGGCGCTCAATGGCGCTAAATGGTCAGCCGTTTCGTCAGTTATGACGATTGGCCTTGGCATTTTACAACTGGCCTTGCTTGCCAGAATGATTGATCCAAAAGAATTTGGATTATTGACTATTTCTCTGGTTATTTTGACGTTGGTAGATACGCTTTCTGATTTTGGTTTATCCAATTCAGTCATACAACGTAAAGATATGTCGGAGACAGAACTTTCCACTTTATACTGGTTGAATATTATTATTGGCGCAGTAATTTTCCTGCTGGTTTATTGCAGCAGCGATTTTATTAGTGCTTTATTACATCAACCGCAACTGAGCGAACTTATTCAGGCGCTTTCCGTGGCCTTTATTATCATTCCTCAGGGTCAACAGTTTCGTGCTTTATTGCAGAAAGAGCTCGCCTTTACTCAGATTGGCCGAACGGAAGTGATAGCGGCGCTGGCAGGCTTTGCCGTTACGCTGCTTTCAGCGCTGTTTTATCCCTCTGCGCTTTGCGCTATCTGGGGTTATCTCACAATGATCTCTGTGCGTATGCTGCTGTTTTGCTATTACGGCCGTGAGATCTATCGGCCACAGTTTGTCTTTGAACTGAAAAGCGTGAGCAGCAACTTACGCTACGGCGGTTATCTTACCGCAGACAGCTTGATCAATCAGCTCAGCATGAATATGCCCACTATGCTGCTTTCCCGGCTATTGGGCGCGGTAGCCACCGGCGGTTAT
>OKNF01000138.1_pt1 | contig 18542 bp, 13 predicted proteins | sample 1613121 | NCBI WGS metagenome assembly OKNF01 (sample SAMN04436838, study PRJEB24849) | human gut metagenome | biome: human gut; feature: NICU; material: stool | host: Homo sapiens | place: USA: Saint Louis, MO | collected 2011-09-08
CCTTTTTATTACTTCACTATTCAACCGCCATTAAACGTCGGTATTCATCCCAGGCGTATAGGTCGGTCATTCCACTAATATAATCCTGAATCAGACGCGCGCGGTAATAACGCTCCCACAACAGCCGTTGATATTTGTGTTCAATCTTTACCGTGCGCATATGCTGCTGATAGGCGCGCCGGTGCTTGCCGGAGAGTTTATGAAACAGTCGGGTTTCAATAGGATGTCCGGCAAGGAAATCTTCCGTCATCAGCGTAGTGAAGGCCTCGTAATTAAGCGCCAGCAGCGGCTGATAAATATCCAGCAGCCCTTTTATCACACGATAGCCCTGTAATTCCAGCTGCTCGACTTCAGAGTGATTAAATACGTGGCGGCGGGCGACGGTTTTAAATAAGGCCAGCAGTCGCCCCTCTTCGCCCTCGTCTTCTAACAGCGCATGGTTAAAGTCGCCGTTAAATATCGCCTCAAGATTATTTACGAAACGGTTTACCGCATGGCTGACCAGCACATTCTGCACGCTGACGCGCAGCGACATAAAAAACTGGTCGCTTCTGCCGCGTATTTTTTTGCCGTTAGCCTCGCGCCAGGCGTAGCCGATGGTGCGGCTGAAGGCATCGCCGGGACGCACCGGCCCCCAGAGTTTTTCCAGATAGCCGTAGAGCGTATCGACATTGAAAATCGCTTTCTCCACCGCATCGTCAAGGTCGGCGATGCAGTAAGAAATATCGTCCGCCGCCTCCATTATCCAGGTAAGAGGAAAACGGTGATGCTCTTTCAGCTGCGTGGCGGCGCGCAGCTCGGCGATGTAATGGCGTTCGGAAAGATAAAAGCCCGGCTTTTTCATCAGGGTGGTGAACTGCGCGGGCTTGTCGCCCTGCCACCAGGCGGGCGCGGTATATTTCAGAATGCAGGCGACCTGGCAGTAGGTCAGATTAAGCTGCAACAGCGTGTGCACCAGGCGGATCGCCTGCGCATTGCCTTCGAAGTGACAGAGATCCTGCCGGATCATCGCATTCAGCTGGTTAAAGCCGTCGCGCTGCTCATCCCCTTCGACGCCGGCGATCAGCGGATCCACCAGCTCCGCCGGCAGATTGGCGTCAAACCAGTCGTTGATCGCCGCCTCGCCGAAATGGCCGAACGGCGGATTGCCGACGTCATGCAGTAGACAGGCCATCTCGACCAGGCTTTCAAACGCGCCCGCCAGCTCCTGGAGGCCGTACTTTTCCAGCCCGCCCTGATTTTTCAAGGTTTCGAGGATCTCTTTGGCGATATAGCGTCCGGTTTGCTGCACCTCCAGCGAATGGGTTAAACGCGAGCGCACCGCGGCATTGCGCTCCAGCGGAAAAACCTGCGTTTTCTGTTGCAGACGTCGAATAGCGGCAGAGTTGATAATGCGCCCGCGATCGCTTTCAAAGTGACGGGTAATGGCATATTCCCCCTGCGGCGCTTCCCGACTGTTCCACGGCCGCTGAAAGCTGATTCGCTGCCGGAAATTAATCTTCTCCATCCATTCCACCTTGTTTCTGCATGAAAACATCTCTCCGCGAGCATGTGGTAGACTATGCAACACTTCAAACGCTGAATTCCACTTTAATTACAGGCGAGCAACTCTATGAAAGCAGGCATTATTGGCGCGATGGAGCAGGAAGTTACCCTGCTGCGCGATAAAATCGAGAACCGTGAAACGCTTTCCATCGCAGGTTGCGAAATTTACACCGGCACGCTGAATGGCGTGGAGGTCGCGCTGTTGAAATCGGGTATTGGTAAAGTTTCCGCCGCGATGGGCACTGCGCTGCTGCTGGAGCGCTGCCGCCCGGACATGGTGATCAATACCGGTTCGGCGGGCGGCCTCGCCTCTTCGCTGAAGGTGGGCGATATCGTGGTGTCGGACGAAGTGCGCTATCACGACGCCGACGTGACCGCTTTCGGTTATGAGCCAGGGCAAATGGCGGGCTGCCCGGCCGCCTTCCCGGCCGACGAGAAACTGATCGCCGCGGCGGAAAGCTGCATTCAGCAGCTGAACCTGCATGCGGTGCGCGGCCTGGTGGTGAGCGGCGACGCCTTTATCAACGGCGCGGAGCCGCTGGCGCGCATTCGCGCGACCTTCCCGCAGGCGATTGCAGTAGAGATGGAAGCGACGGCTATCGGCCATGTATGCCATCAATTCGCCACGCCGTTCGTGGTGATCCGCGCCATCTCCGACGTGGCGGATCAGGAATCGCATCTCAGCTTCGAAGAGTTTCTCAGCGTGGCGGCGAAACAGTCCTCCCTGCTGGTGGAAACGCTGCTGGGCCAGCTGGCGCGTGGCTAAATGGCTGCTGGGGCTGCTGACGCTCTGGCTGTGCGCGGCCATGGCCGCCGCCGCGCCGCGCGTTATCACCCTGGCGCCGCACCTTACCGAACTCGCCTTCGCCGCTGGCATCACGCCGGTGGCGGTCAGCGCCTGGTCCGATTATCCGCCAGAGGCGAAGCAGCTTGAACAAGTCGCTAACTGGCAGGGCATCAAGCTGGAGCGCATTCTGGCGCTGAAGCCGGATCTGGTGTTGGCCTGGCGCGGCGGCACGCCACAGCGTCAAATCGATCAGCTACGCGCGCTGGGCGTAACGGTGCTCTGGCTCGATCCCAGCGCCATTGACGACATTCCTGCCGCGTTGCGTCAACTGGCGCCGTGGAGTCCGCATCCGCAGCAGGCGCAGGCCGCCGCCGATCGACTGGCGGCGCGCTTTGCGGCGCTGCGCCAGCGTCACGCAGACCAGCCTCGTCATCGGGTGTTCTTACAGTTCGGCCAGCGGCCGCTGTTTACGGCCGCGCGCAATACGCTGCAAAACCAGCTGGTAGCGCTGTGCGGCGGCGACAACATCTTTGCCGACAGCGCGGCGCCCTGGCCGCAGGTCAGCCGCGAACAGGTACTGACGCGCCATCCCGATCTGATAGTCATTCCCGGCGACAGCGACGCCGCCGAGCGCACCGCCCGTTTCTGGCAGCCGCAGCTCGCCGCTCAGGTGATCGCCATCCCGGAAGACTGGCTGAGCCGCCCCGGCCCGCGCAGCATTTTGGCTGCGGAAAAACTCTGCCAGGCGCTGCAATCGCAAAAATCCTGATTAAAGGTCACGTTAAGCACGCAGGAAAGGAGGCGAATATCAAACAGGAGACGCGCCTGATTACCGTAGAAGGGTAACGGCGGTAAAAACAGATGGGCCTTACTCCAGGTAAGGCCCATTTTCTTATCAGATGCTGAACGAAGAACCGCAGCCGCAGGTGGTTTTCGCATTCGGGTTAGTGACGATAAAACGGGAGCCTTCCAGACCCTCGGTATAATCCACCGAACCGCCCACCAGATATTGCAGGCTCATCGGATCGACCACCAGCGATACGCCCGATTTCTCGATCGTCATGTCGCCATCATTGATCTTATCGTCGAAGGTGAAGCCATACTGGAAACCGCTGCAACCGCCGCCGGTAATATAGACGCGCAGTTTCAGATCTGGATTATCTTCATCGGCGATCAGGGTTTTTACCTTGCTGGCTGCCGCATCGGTAAACTGCAGCGGCAGTGCTGCTACTTCATCACTCATTGAAACACTCCGCAGTTAATCAGGTCGCAACCTGTCAGGCCAGAAATGGCCGTGCTTGTCAATATTATCTAATAGCCTGGTACAGCAATCAAGCATTCGCCCTCGCACTCTGTGCCTTTTCCTCTTCCTGCTGCGCCTGCTGTTTCGCCAGCGTGCGCGCCAGCAGCGAAGAGTAAAGCGGCTTGCCGCCGAAAAACTGCGCCACCAGCGTGGCGCCGAGGCAGGTGATGATCATCGGTAGAATCAGCTGATAATTATCGGTCATCTCCAGCACCAGCACGATGCCGGTCAGCGGCGCGCGCACCGAGGCGGCGAACAGCGCGCCCATGCCGGCGATGGCGAAGGTGCCGGGTTCAAGCGTCAGCCCCGGCAGCAGCGTTGCGCAGGCCATGCCGAAGGCGGTGCCGAGCAGCGTGCCCAGCGCCAGCATCGGCGCGAAAATGCCGCCCGGCGCGCCGGAACCGAAGCAGAGCAGCGTGGTAATCACCCGCGCGATAAAAATAAACAGCAGCATCCCCACGCTATAGTGTCCTGCCGCCGCGACAGGGATCAGGCCGAAGCCGCCCCCGGCCGCCTCCGGCTCGATCACCGCGAGAATGCCGCACAGCCCGCCCAACAGCGCGCCGATAATCAGCGCTTTTTTCATCACGCCGCCGTGCAGCCGCTGAAAAAAGTCCTGAGTACGGAAGATCAGCGCGTTGAACAGCACGCCGACGATGCCGAACAGCATGCCCAGCACCAGATAGAGCCAGAGCGTATTAATCGGCGCGTTGGCCAGCTTGCCGACCGCGATCACCGCCTTCTCGCCGTTGAAATAGCGAAAAACGATGCTCGACATAATCACGCCGATAAACACCGCCTTAATCGAAATCAGGCTGTAGCGGAACTGTAACCGCATCTCTTCGATAATAAACAGAATGCCCGCCAGCGGCGCATTGAAGGCGGCGGAAAGCCCGGCGGCGGCCCCGGTCGCCAGCAGCGAGTGGCGCGCTTCGGCGCTGCGCATGCGGAACAGATCCAGCACCATGCGCCCGACGTTTCCGCCCAGCTGCACGGTCGGCCCTTCCCTGCCCAGCACCATTCCGGCGCCCAACGTGCCCATGCCGCCGAAAAACTTCACCGGTAAGACGCGCCACCAGCGCACCGGTCGCAGCTCCTCCAGCGCGCCTTCGATCTCAGGTATGCCGGAACCGCCCGCCTCCGGCGCAAAGCGGCGCACCAGCCAGTAGCCGAAGGCCGCCAGCGCCGCGGATAACAGAAAGGCCAGCGGAAAAGCCAGCCACAGATGATCGCCGGTGGTGGCGACCACGCCCAGCCGCCAGGCCTGAACGGCGTTTACCGCTTTTTCAAAAGCGACGCCCACCAGCCCGGCCAGCGTGCCGACAATGCCGGCGACGATCAGAATGGCGACCGGCGTTTTATCGCGGCGCAGCAGCATACGTAGAAAATCAGTACGTCGCAGGGGAACGACATGCAGCTGCTCGGTAGAAGTTGGAGTTTCGTTCATCACGCTCGCATCGGAAAGTTAATGAAGGCCGGTATGATACGCCGCGTGGCGCACATGGGCAAAAATTGCCGTCATGAACAACAATCTTAGCGTGCGCCTTTCAACGCGCGTATAAGTTCCCGTAGAATAGGCGGGTTTTTCTCTCATTCAGGAGCCGATTCATGAGTAAGTCCGAAAACCTGTATCACCAGGCGCAGCGCTCCATTCCCGGCGGCGTTAACTCGCCGGTACGCGCCTTTACCGGCGTCGGCGGCGTCCCCTTGTTTATTGAGCGCGCCGACGGCGCCTGGCTGTACGATGCCGACGGCAAAGCCTATATCGACTACGTCGGTTCCTGGGGACCGATGGTGCTGGGCCACAATCATCCGGCGATCCGCAATGCGGTGATCGAGGCGGCGGAACGCGGCCTGAGCTTCGGCGCGCCGACCGAAATGGAAGTGAAAATGGCGGAGCTGGTGTGCGAGCTGGTGCCGTCAATGGAGATGGTGCGTATGGTGAACTCCGGCACCGAAGCGACCATGAGCGCCATCCGTCTGGCGCGCGGCTTTACCCAGCGCGACAAAATCATCAAATTTGAAGGCTGCTATCACGGCCACGCCGACTGCCTGCTGGTAAAAGCGGGCTCCGGCGCGCTGACCCTCGGCCAGCCAAACTCGCCGGGCGTGCCGGCGGACTTCGCCAAACACACCCTGACCTGCACCTATAACGATCTCGCCTCCGTGCGCGCCGCTTTCGAGCAGTATCCGCATGAGATCGCCTGCATTATCGTCGAACCGGTGGCGGGCAATATGAACTGCATCCCGCCGCAGCCCGATTTCCTGCCGGGCCTGCGCGCGCTGTGCGATGAGTTTGGCGCGCTGCTGATCATCGACGAAGTGATGACCGGCTTCCGCGTGGCGCTGGGCGGCGCGCAGGCGTATTACGGCGTGACGCCGGACCTCACCTGCCTCGGCAAGATCATCGGCGGCGGCATGCCGGTGGGCGCCTTCGGCGGACGCCGCGACGTAATGGAAGCGCTGGCGCCGACCGGCCCGGTTTACCAGGCGGGCACTCTTTCCGGCAACCCGATTGCGATGGCGGCGGGCTACGCCTGTCTGACTGAAATCGCTCAGCCCGGCACGCATGCTACCCTGACCGATCTGACTACGCAGCTGGCGCAGGGCCTGCGCGAAGCGGCGCAGGCGGAAAACATTCCATTGGTGGTGAACCATGTCGGCGGCATGTTCGGCCTGTTCTTTACCGACGCCGAAGAAGTGACCTGCTATGAAGATGTGACGCGCTGCGATACCGAGCGCTTTAAGCGTTTCTTCCATCTGATGCTGGACGAAGGCGTCTACCTGGCGCCGTCGGCGTTTGAAGCGGGCTTTATGTCGCTGGCGCACAGCGCGGAAGATATTCAACGCACCGTTGATGCCGCGCGCCGCAGCTTCTCCCGTCTCTGATTCCTGCCAAAAAAGGGCGCCTCGCGGCGCCCTTCAGATGATCAACCAATAATGCAGCGGGCGATAGCGCCCGCTTTTTTATGTCGCTTTACGCAGCAGCCAGACAAAGTAAGGCGCACCGATAAAAGTCGCCAACAGGCCTGCCGGGATCTGATTCGGAAACGCCGCCATTCTGCCGCACCAGTCGGCGATCAGCATCAATCCGCCGCCGAGCAGCGCGGCGACCGCCAGCTGCGGCAGCGCGCGCCGGAAGCCCAGCATCCGCGCCATATGCGGCGCCATCAGGCCGACAAAGCTCAGCGGCCCGATAGTCAGCGTCGCCGCCGCGGTCAGCGCGGCCGCCAGCAGCAGCAGGCTGAGACGCACCGGCGTCAGCGCCATGCCGATAGCGCGCGCCGTGGCCCCGCCGAGCGGCAGGATCGTCAGCCAGCGGCTGGCGAAAGGCGCGATGCCGACCAGCACGACAGCCACCAGCGCGGTACGCAGCGCCTGCGGCGTATCGACGCCGTAAGTTGATCCCGATATCCAGGTCAGCAGCTGCGCCATACGCGGATCGCCGCTGGCCAGCAGCATCGCCAGCAGCGTGGTCAGCGCGGTGCTGAACGCCATGCCCGCCAGCAACATCCGTTCAGGCGAAAAGCCGCCGCGTCCGGCCACCGCCATAATCAGCAGCAGCGTCACCGCTGCGCCGAGGCTGCCCGCCGGCAGCAGCCAGCCAAAGGCGTCGCCCGGCACCAGAAAAAGCATCAGCACTACGCCGCACGCCGCGCCGGAGCTGATGCCCAGCACTTCCGGGCTGGCCATCGGGTTGCCGGTCAGCCGCTGGATCACGCTGCCCGCCACGCCAAGCATCACGCCCGCCGCCAGCGCCGCCGTCATGCGCGGCGCGCGCCACGGTTGTAGCTGATGCCACAATTCGCCGCTGGCCCACTGCCAGCCCTGTGCGTCGCGTCCTAACGAAAGTGCCGTCGCCGCCAGCAGCAGCAGTACGCCCAGCCCCGCCAGCACCCAGAACAGCACATGCTGGCGCTCTGCCGGTACGTTATCGCCCTGATTGAGCTGCGGCGGCACCGCGCCGGTGCGCAGCCGCGGCAGCAGCCAGAGCAGAATCGGCGCGCCGGTCAGCGCGGTTAAGGTGCCGGTAGAGATTTCCCGCCAGTTATCGGCCAGCCAGATCACACACTGATCCGCCAACCAGAGCAGCAGCGCGCCGAGCAGCGGCGCCAGCAGCATGCGGCTGAGCAGACGCCGAGCGCCAAGCAGCTTCGCCATCAGCGGCGAAAAAAGCGCGATAAAGGCGATAATCCCGACGGCGTTGACCAGCATCGCGCTGAGAATAATCGCCAGTCCCAGCGCCGCCAGTCGCACCAGCGACAGCGCCACGCCAAGATTTCTGGCGACGCCGTCATCCAGCCCCAGCAGCGTCAGCGGCCGGCGCAGCAGCAGCGCCAGCACGAAGCCCACCAACAGGCGCGGCAGCAAAAAGGCGACGTTGCTCCAGTCCTGCTGGCTTAGCGAGCCGGTGCTCCAGAGAAACAGGTTTTGCAACTGATCGTGTTTGAAAATGGCGAAGATCTGGTTCACCGCGCCGCAGTAGAGGCTCATCACCAGCCCGGCGAGGATCAGCGTGACCGGCGACAGCCGCTTGCCCCAGGCGATGCCGAACACCAGCAGGCCGATCAGCACCGCGCCCGCCATCGCCGCGATCTGCTGCGTCATCTCTCCGCCCGGCAGCGCCCACAGCGTGACGACCGTCAGACCCAGCTGAGCGCCGCTCGCCACGCCCAGCGTCGTAGGCTCCGCCAGCGGGTTGCGCAGGATCTGCTGAAACAGCACGCCGACCAGCCCCAGGCCCGCGCCGGCCAGCAGCGCGATCGCCAGCCGCGGCAGCAGGCTGAAGTGAAAGACCATCTGATCGATATCATTGCGATCCGGCTGCCAGAGCGCGGTCAGCCACTGCCGCTGCGGCAGATGGTGGGTAAGATTGAGCCCGGTCAGCGCCAGCGAAACCAGGAACAGCGCGCCGATCAGCGTCACCGGAAATGTCCAACTTCTGCGCATCATGCCTCCAGCGCCCGATCGAGCGTACGACAAAATTCCATTACCGAAAGCGTAGCGCCGTAGAACCAGACGGTCGGCACGCGCCGGAAGCGCTGCTGACGCACAAAAGGCAACGATTGCCAGAGTTCGGTCGCGCCGATTTGCGCCATCAGCGCGTCATCGCCGTGCGAGAAGCAGATCGCCTCGGCGTCATGCACCGCCGCCAGGCGTTCAATGCCGATTACCGCACTGCCCCAGAAGTTGGTTTCGCCCTGCCACGCGCTCTGTAAACCAAGCTGTTGCAGCGCTTCAAGAAACAGGCTGCCCTGGCCGAAGACGATCGCGTGGCGGGCATCGATTAGAGACATCAGCAGCAGTGGTTTCGACACGCGCGGCGCCAGTCGCACGCGCATATCGGCCATAAAGCGATCGAACATCGCCAGATGCGCCTGCGCCTGCGGCACTTTATCGATACGCTGCGCCAGCTGCATGATCGAGCGGCGCGCCGAGCTGAGCGGCTTGCCGTCTCCGCTGTTGAACGCGAAGCCCTGACTGGGGGCGATGCGCGACAATCTTTCCGGCGACGGGCCGTAGCCGCTGGAATAGAGAATTAAAGAGGGCTTCAACTGCGTCAGCAGTTCAAGATTCGGCTCGGTGCGCAGGCCAACGTCGATCACGCTGGCGGGTAGCTCAAGGCCGCCCACCCAGTCACGGTAGTTAAAGAGCTCCGCCGCCGCCATCGGCACCACGCCCAGCGTCATCATCAGCTCAAGCGGCAGCCATTCCAGCGCGACGATGCGATGCGTATCGACCGTTTCGGCACGTAGCGTTTGCTGCCAGAGCAGCGGAGAGAGCGCCATCGCGGCAAGCAGACGGCGACGAGTTACAGGCAGCATAAACACATCCTTGTATCAGTAAACGAAGCTGACCGGCGCGCCGCCCTGCGGGTGCGGCAGAATGCCCATGGGAATGTTATAAATGCGCTCAAGCACGTCGCCATGCATGATGTCGGCGGGCGTGCCCTGCGCAATCACTTCGCCCGCGCGCAGCGCAACCAGATGGTCGCAGTAACGCGCCGCCATATTGATGTCGTGCAGCACCGCAATCACCGTCAACCCGCGCTGCTGGCTGAGGCGCTGAATCAATGCCAGCACCTCGACCTGATGCGCGATATCCAGCGCCGAAGTGGGTTCATCCAATAGCAGGCAGCGGCTGTTTTGCGCCACCAGCATCGCCAGCCAGGCGCGCTGGCGCTCGCCGCCGGAAAGACTATCCACCAGCCGCTGCGCGAACGGCTTCAGGCCCACCAGCGCAATCGCTTCTTCAACGCGCTCCCGATCCTCTTCGCCGTAGCGACCCAGCGCGCCGTGCCAGGGATAACGCCCTACCGCCACCAGTTCGCGTACCGTCATTCCCTCCGCCGCAGGCAGCTGCTGCGGCAGATAGGCGACCTGGCGAGCAAACGCTTTGCTGTTCCACGCTTCCACCGGTTTATCGTTCAGCAGCACGCGACCTTCGCTGGCCGCATGATGGCGACCGAGCATTTTCAGCAGCGTGGATTTACCTGAGCCGTTATGGCCGATCAGGCCAGTCACTTTGCCTGCGGGGAATGTCAAAGAGAGAGGATGCAGCAGCGTACGCCCCGGCACGCCAAAACTGACGCGATCGAGCGTAAAGGTTGTTTCCTGTGGCGACGGATATGACATGGTTATCTTCAACGATGACGGGCGCGGCTTGCGCCGCGCCCAGGTGAGTGAGTTAGAAACGGAATGTGGCGGTAGCCACCACCTGGCGCTCAGCGCCCCAGAAACAACCATAGGTTTCGAAGCAGCTGGCAACATATTCGCGGTCCAGCAGGTTATTGACGTTCAACGCAATGCTGGAGCCGTACATGCCGAAACGGCCAAGATCGTATTTCACTACCGCATCCATTACAGCAGCGCTGCCGACCTTAAAGGAGTTCGCCGGATCGCCGTAGCTGGAGCCGATCAGACGTCCGCCGGTGCCCAGGGTCAGGCCGCTCAGCGGTCCGCTGTTAAAGGTGTAATCGCCCCACAGCGACGCCATATGCTTCGGCACCTGCGCCGGGGTATTGCCCTTCATGGTGGTGTCTTTGGTGTATTCCGCATCGGTATAAGTGTATGACGCCGTGACGTTAACACTCGGCGTAACGGCAGCCTTCGCCTCCAGCTCTACGCCGCGTGAGCGCACTTCGCCTGCCGGTACCTGATTAAGCGCATTATTGGGATCGGCCATCAGGTTATGCGTTTTGGTTAGCTGGTACACCGCGCCAGTCAGCACCACTGGCATATCTTTCGGCACATACTTCACGCCTGCTTCATACTGCTCGCCTTTGGATGGCGCATAGGCCACGCGCGGTACGCTGTAGAGGCTGAAGGCATTGGGTTCGAAAGACTGGCTGTAGCTAAAGTAAGGGCTAATGCCGTTATCAAACAGATAGTTTATGCCGCCGCGCCAGGTAAACTGGTGGTCATTACGTTCAACGTAGCCATTGTCGCTGCGCACGGTGGTCGCCTGTTTAGACCAGTCGTAGCGTCCGCCAAAGGTAAATACCCACCTGTCCCACTCGGCCTGATCCTGAACATAAATGCCGGTCTGCTTACTTTCATTCAGCTGATAAGGCTCCGCCGTACCGAAATCCACCTCCGTCATCGACGGCAGGTTATTCAGATCCAGCGATGCGGCGTTGCCATACAGTGCGCTGATATCATTACGCATACGCATAAAGTCGACGCCGGTTAATAAGGTGTGGCTGACCTCGCCGGTGGCAAATTTACTCTGCAATTGGGTATCGACGCTAAAGTTCTGCAAACGCTCATGATCAACAATGGTTCCCCGTCCCAGGTAATGGGACTGCTCAGCGGCAGTGAGCGCCTGGCAGTAAGCATTATAGGCGTTCATGCTGTTGTTACACAGGCCCGTTCCGTAGGCGCTTTTCTGCGCCGTTTTCATTTCTGAAAAACGCAGGTTCTGACGCACGGTAAAGGTGTCGTTAAAGCCGTGTTCAAAGCTATAGCCAACCATTTTCTGGTTGCGGGAATAGGTATTGTTGGTGGCGCCTTCGTTAAAGCTGGTAGGCAGATGCCCGCCGTTTGGCAGCGGCTGTACCGTCCCCTCTTTCGGTAGCCAGCCGTAATAGCCGGTTTCCGGTTCGTTCTGGAAATAAGAGAGGAAGGTGAAATTGGTTTTGTCATCGGGTCGCCAGGTGAAAGAAGGTGCGATGGCGTAGCGCTTCTGCTCGGCGTTGATCTGCTGTTCATTGTTGGAGCGCGCCATACCGGTCAGACGCCAGGAGAAGGTGCCGCTATCATCCAGCGCATCGCTGAAATCAAAGCCGGTCTGAAACAGGCTGTCAGTGCCCATTTTGAACTGCACTTCCCGCAGCGGCTCCGTAGTCGGCCGCTTGCTTACCATCGAGACAATTCCGCCGGGGCTGCTTTTGCCATAGAGTACCGAGGTGGGGCCGCGCATTAACTCTACGCGTTCCAACATATAGGGATCGATAACCGCATCATTATAGAAATCGCCCTGCATTTTCAGGCCGTCGAGATAGTTGTTCTGGTTCAGGCCTACAGATGAAAATCCTCGAATGATAACAAAATCATAGGTGTTAGACGCACCACGGCTGGCGACGGTGACGCCCGGCGTATAGCCCAGCGCCTCTTTCACCGAGGCAGGCTGATGAATATCCATCTCCTGGCGCGTCACCACCGAAATCGACTGCGGATTTTTTTCAATAGGCGTATCGGTTTTGGTGCCGGTGGCGCTCCGCTTCGCGGCGATAGTCGGCGCCGGGCCCCATGCGCTCTCCTGCGGCGCGCTGGCCGAGGCGTCTACAACGATGGTTTCTTCAGCGGCAAACGCTGAGCCGCCAGCCAGGGTAAAGGCAATCAGGACCGCCAGCGGTCGTTTCAGCAGGCTCACTGAAGCAGATGCTGCAAGGATTTTTCTACGCGCATTAGCCATTATCTTTTCTCTGAGTGAAAACGGGATGTAAACGTAAACGAGAATTATTCTTATGCTTATTATTGTGGGTGGATAATATGCGAAACAATCTTGGATCTGCAAGCGCTAATAGAGGCTGCCAGCCCTGCTGCGGCGAGGTTTAATGCAACGACTTCTTCGCTATGCGATAGATCAAAAAGGGCGCAGCCAGCGCGCCCAATAAAGAAGATACGTTAAGTCTGACAGCGTAAAATCCAGCCATTCTCCGTTTCCGGAGTCCGGCATACGGCGACCGCTTCACGCAGCGCCTGCGGCGACATCGTTAGCAATGACGGTCGCCTCATACAGCGGTTTCGTCACCGTCCTGACAATACAGATGGCGAAGATAGCCCTCCCTGCCGCCTGCGCCAGCAATAGAGACAGTCATTCAATCTGCATCAGGCGCTTGCTGTCCGCCTTATTTAATTACTCTCACCGGTTAAGGAAGCCGCTTAATTTATAGTGAAAATAAAAAGCGCGAACGGCAGCTAATGGAATAAAAAAGGGCGCACGTTAATGTGCGCCCGTTGGTTTTACTCTCACTTAATGCGATCAGTCGCCGCCGAACATATCCTTGATCCAGCCCGCGACGCCGTCGCCGCTTTGCTGCTGCGGCGGTTGCTGTTGCGGTTGTTGAGGCTGTTGCTGTTGCTCCAACTGCTGTTGCTGCATCTGCTGCTGCTGGATCTGTTGCATCTGCTGCTGGCAAAGCGCATCGGCGTCGGTGGTCCAGACAGGTAAGGTGCGCCAGCCGCTGCTGCCGGTATTGCAGACAAAGTTGCCAGCGGAATCCACAGCCATGGAGGCGATATCTTCCGGCGGCGTCAGCGTCAGCGGCATGGGAGACTGGTTCTCCAGATAGCGGCGGTAAAGCTGCATCGCGCCTGACGATCCATAAAGTTTCGCTGGCTGGTTGTTATCGCGGCCAATCCAGGTGATAGCGACCTCTTTGCCATCTATACCGGCGAACCAGCTGTCGACCTGGCTGTTGGTGGTGCCGGTTTTGCCCGCCAGGTGCGCGTTCGGGAACTTCGCGCCCAGCGCATGAGCGGTGCCGCGCGCGGCAACCTGCTGCATGGTATACAGCGTCAGATAGGCCGCCTGTGCAGGCACTACGCGCTCCGCCTGCGGAAAGCTCTGATACAGCACGCTGCCGTCTTCGGCGATTACCGAGCGCACCGCAGAGAGCGGCGCGCGGTTGCCGCCGCTGGCGATCGACTGAAACGCCTGCGCCACTTCAACCGGCGTCAGGTTCAGGGCGCCCAGCAGCATCGCCGGCACCGGATGCAGCTGATCCTTCGGCAGGCCCAGCTTCGTCCAGGTATTGATCACATTATCCAGCCCCAGCGTCATGCCCAGGTTTACCGTCGGCACGTTCATCGAGTTGGTTAATGCATCGACCAGCATCACCTTGCCGCTGAAGCGATGGTTGTCGTTCTGCGGTTTCCACACCTGTCCATTGGACATTTTCAGCGCGATAGGCTCATCGGCGATCCAGGTGTTAAGACGATAGGTGTCAGGCTGCGACAGCGCCGTCAGATAGGTCGCCGGCTTCGCCAGAGAACCGATCGAGCGACGCGCCTGCATGGCGCGGTTGTAACCGGCGAACTGCGGATCGGCGCCGCCCACCATCGCGCGCACTTCGCCGCTAAAGCGATCGACGATCACCATCGCGGTTTCCAGATCTTTCAGGCCGCGCTGTTTCTTCAGCGCCGGAATCCCCTCTTCCACCGCTTTTTCCGCCGCATCCTGCGACACCGGATCGAGCGTGGTGAAGATCTTCACGCCGGAGAGATCTTTCACCTTATCGCCCAGCTTCGCCTGCAATTCGCCGCGCACCATCTGCATAAAGGCAGGCTGAGGCGTGATCACGCCGCCCTTCGGCTGTACGCCGAGCGGACGGGCGCTGAGCATGTCATACAGCTCCTGATCGATCACTTTCTGCTGCTGCAACAGGCGCAGCACCAGGTTGCGTCGCTCCAGCGCCAGCTTCGGATTACGCCACGGGTTGTAAAGCGACGCGCCTTTCACCATACCCACCAGCAGCGCCTGCTGATCGAGGCTCAGCTCATCCACCGGACGGCCAAAATAGTAGAGACTCGCCAGCGGGAAGCCACGGATCTGATCGTTGCCCGCCTGGCCGAGATACACCTCGTTCAGGTAGAGCTCCAGAATGCGGTCTTTGCCGTAGCGCGCGTCCATAATCAGCGCCATATACGCTTCGTTGGCTTTACGCCACAGCGTGCGCTTGTTGGTCAGGAACAGGTTCTTCACCAGCTGCTGCGTCAACGTACTGCCGCCCTGCACCGCGCGTCCGGCGGTAATGTTCGCCAGGAAAGCGCGGCCGATGGAATAGAAGCTGATGCCGTCGTGTTCGTAGAAGTGACGATCTTCCGTCGCGATCAGCGTATCCACCAGCAGATCGGGGAAGCCCGCACGCGGCACGAACAGCCGCTGCTCGCCGTTAGGCGACTGCAACATGGTGATCAGGCGCGGATCGAGACGGAAGAAGCCGAAGTCGCGTCCGTTATCAAGGTTTTTGATCTCGCTCAGCGCATCGTTGCTGAACGTCAGACGCGCGCGGATCTGCCCCTCTTTACTGTCGGGGAAATCGAACGGGCGACGGATCAGCTCGATACTGTTGGCCTGCACGGTGAACTCGCCCGGACGCGTCATGCGCGTCACCTGACGGTACTGCGTGCCTTCCAGCAGTGCAATCATCTCTTTCTTGTTATAGGCCATGCCGGGTTCGAGGTTGACCATGCGGCCATAGACCGCCGCCGGCAACTGCCAGACTTTGCCGTCAATACGGCTGCGAATGGCCGAATCGAGATAAACGCCGTAGGCCGCCATCACGACGACGCCGACAATAAACAGCTTAATCAGCCATCCCAGCCATTTTCTTTTTTTGCTGCGCGGCGGCCGCCCTTTTCCTTTACGTGGCACCGGTCTTTCCTCCTGGTAATCATCATTCTGTTCGTCGTTATATTCTTCCCTGCGGCGTCCCTGGCCGCCCGATTTACGTGGCGGCTTAGGCTGTTTTCCTTTGCGCCCGATAGGTTCGCGATCGTTCCCAGACATTCGTTTCGTTTCTCCAGGGATGGCCTTTTGGCAAGGCCGGTTACTCTGTTCTTACTGCATCATTTCGGAAAGCAGAACCCTCCGAAAGCTATCCGCCCAGGCTACTGCGGCGCGGCGTATTTTTTGGTGCGGCGCGCTGGCCGGATCGTCGGGCCAGGCATGTTTAGGGTAGCGCCCTTTCATCTCTTTCTGCACCTGCGGATAAGCGCCTCGCCAGAACGCGGCGAGATCGCGGGTGATTTGCAGCGGCCGCTGCGCGGGGGATAGCAGCTCCAGCACCAGCGGCACGCGCCCTTCGGCAATCGCCGGGTTTTGCGCTTCGCCAAACATCTCCTGCAGGCGCACCGCCAGCGCGGGCGGCTTTTCGCTGTCATAGCGAATCGGCAGGCGGCTGCCGGTCGGCACAGTGTAGTGAGTTGGCAACGCACTATCCAGCCGCTGACGTTGCGACCATGTGAGCAAATGTAATAATGCGCTGACGAGGTTGATCTGACGCAGCCCTCGCATGTCGCGCACGCCGTTCATCTCCGGCAGCAGCCAGCGTTCAAGAGTGGCGAGCAACGTCTCATCATCCATCGCTGGCCAGCTTTCCTCCGGCAGCCACTGCGCGGCGCATTGCAGCCTCAGCCGCAGCTGCACCGCTTCCGGCGTCCAGTTCAGCACCGACAGTCCTTTTTCGCCAATCCAGCGCAGCATCGCCGGATGCAGCACCTCCGCCTCCGGCTTCGCCAGCGGCGCTGATTTCAGCGCCAGCACGCCGATTTTATCGCGCTGCCAGGCGCGCAGCGTGCCTTTCTCTTCGTCCCATTCGACGTCGGTTTCGCTGCGCACCAGACCGGGCGCATCGTGCTGCAAAGCCGCCATATCCACCGGCAGCGCCAGCAGGATGCGCGCCTCTGTCTGCGCGTCGGTTTGCAGAAGCTGCGGCGCGATCAGCCATTCATGGCGCGTCAGGGCGTCGTCGTGATCGAGCATCGCGCCCGAACCGCCCGCCAGCTGATAACGCCCGCTGTCGCCGCGGCGACGCGCAATGCGATCGGGAAACGCCTGCGCCAGCAGCGCCGGCGCCAGCGCGGCATCCACCGAGCCGCCGACGCCGCTCAGCCGTTTTTGCAGCTGACGCGCGCGCTGCTGCCAGCCGCCGTGCGCGGTAAAGAGATGGTCGCTGAGATTGCGGCTTCCCTGACGCGGCGGTTCCTCAAGGATCGCTGTCAGACGCGCGGCGGTGGCCAGCGCATCTTTATCTTTCGCGGCGGTCAACAGCGCCGCCAGACTCGGTTCGCTGCCCAGCGCGGCCATTGCACGTCCTTTAGCTGTCAGCCTGCCTTCCTCGTCAATAGCGCCCAGTCTGCGCAACAGCGTTTGCGCCGCCTGTAGCGCAGGCAACGGCGGCGTATCGATCCAGCTGAGCTGCGCGACGTCGCGACAGCCCCACTGCAACAGATCGAGCCACAGCGCGCTGAGATCGCTCTGTAAAATTTCCGGTTCGCTTTGGGCGGCGGCGCGCTCCGCCTGTTCACGACTGATTAAGTGTAGACAGATGCCCGGCGACAGACGACCGGCGCGGCCAGCGCGCTGCGTCATCGACGCCTGGCTGACGCGCTGGGTTTGCAGCCGCGTAACGCCGCTGCGCACGTCGAAACGCGCCGCGCGCTCCAGCGCGCTGTCCACGACCAGACGGATGCCGTCGATGGTCAGGCTGGTCTCGGCAATATTGGTCGCCAGCACCACCTTACGTTTGCCAGCGGGCGCAGGCAGAATGGCGCGACGCTGCGCCGCCAGCGGCAGCGCGCCGTAGAGCGGGCAGAGTTCGGTCTCCTCGTCCACGCGCGACGCCAGCTGATTCTTCACCCGTTCGATCTCGCTGACGCCGGGCAGAAACAGCAGCAGCGAGCCGCTTTCCGCGCGCAGCAGCTGCGCCACTTCGCGCGCCACCGCCTCATCAAAACGCAGCTGCGGCGACAGAGTGGCGTAGCGCCGCTCCACCGGAAAGCTGCGCCCTTCGGAGACGATAAGCGGCGCGTCGGGCAGGCGCGCGCTGAGACGCGCGTTATCCAGCGTGGCGGACATAATCAGCAGCCGCAGATCGTCGCGTAGCCCCTGCTGCACATCCAGCAACAGCGCCAGCGCCAGGTCGGCCTGCAGGCTGCGCTCGTGAAATTCATCGAGGATAATCAGCGATACGCCTTCGAGCATCGGGTCCTGTTGCAGCATGCGCGTCAGGATGCCTTCGGTCACCACCTCCAGCCGGGTCGCCGGTCCGGTGCGGCTTTCGCCGCGCATACGGTAGCCGACCTGGCCGCCGGGCTCCTCGCCCAGCTGTTCCGCCAGGCGCTGCGCGACATTGCGCGCCGCCAGACGACGCGGCTCCAGCATAATGATGCGCCCGGCGAAGCCGCCCTGCTGCAACAGCCGCAGCGGCAGCCAGGTCGATTTGCCTGCGCCCGTTGGGGCGGCCAGCAGCACCTGCGGCGCCTGTTTTAGCGCGGCCAGCACCTCAGGCAGCACGGCGCTTACCGGTAAATCACTCAAACGAAACTCCGTCCAGCATTGGTCTTCTGATGGTGCGCATTGTAGCATTCCTCTGTGTTGTTTACCGGAGAGTGTTATGAGCGCACGTCGTCTCTTTTTCGGCATCGGTTTGCCGGAGCCTTTACAGCAGCAGCTGGTGCGCTGGCGCGCGGAACAGTTTCCCGAAGAGGCGGGCCGCCCGATCGCCGCCGCCAATCTGCATATTACGCTGGCCTTTTTGGGCGACGTCAGCGATGAGAAAGCGCAGGGGCTGCAACAGCTGGCTGGCCGCATCCAGCAACGTGCCTTCGCCCTCGACCTGGATGACGCAGGCCACTGGCCGCGCCCCGGCGTGGTGTGGCTTGGCTGCCGCCAGGCGCC
>OKNF01000139.1_pt1 | contig 18130 bp, 15 predicted proteins | sample 1613121 | NCBI WGS metagenome assembly OKNF01 (sample SAMN04436838, study PRJEB24849) | human gut metagenome | biome: human gut; feature: NICU; material: stool | host: Homo sapiens | place: USA: Saint Louis, MO | collected 2011-09-08
CCTGCCGTTCCGCGCGGCTCATGCTCTGCTTAAACAACTGATCCACCGCCAGCGCCACGTTCTCGTGCGCCGTCAGCCACGGCAGCAGCGAGTGGTTCTGAAACACCACCGCCCGCTCCGGCCCCGGCCCGGCGATTTCGCGGTTGTCGCACAGCAGCACGCCCTCGCTGGGCAGCGTCAGACCGGCGATCAGGTTCAGCAGCGTCGACTTACCGCAGCCGGAGTGACCGATCAGACTGATGGTTTCGCCAATGCGCACATCGAACGATACGCGGTCCAGCGCCAGAAATTCGCCCTCGCTGGTGGTAAAGCGCTGGCTGACGTTTTGCACCTGTAGAATGTGTTGCATGTGCGGCCCCCTATTTATCCCAGTTGAAACGACGCGCCAGCAGCATCAGCCCCTGCTCCAGCAGCAGGCCCACCGCGCCGATAATGAAGATGGCGATCAGAATGTGTTCCACGTTGAGGTTGTTCCACTCGTTCCAGATCCAGAAGCCGATGCCCATGCCGCCGGTGAGCATCTCGGCGGCGACGATCACCAGCCAGGCGATACCGATCGACAGTCGCACGCCGGTCAATATCGCCGGCAGCACCGCCGGCAACAGGATTTTGCGCATCACCGTCCACTCCGGCAGGTTCAGCACCCGCGCCACGTTGAGGTAATCCTGCGGGATGCGCCGCACGCCCTCGGCGGTGTTGATGATCATCGGCCAGATGGAACAGATAAAAATGGTCCAGCTTGAGGCGGGCTCGGCACGCTGAAACAGCAGCAGGCCGATCGGCAGCCAGGCGAGCGGGCTGACCGGACGCAGCAGCGCGATCAACGGGTTGAACATGTCGGCGAGAAAGCGAAAGCGCCCAATCAAAAAGCCCATCGGAATGCCCACCAGCGCCGCCAGGCCGAAGCCGACCGCCACGCGCGTCAGCGACGCGATCACATTCCAGCCGATGCCGCGATCGTTCGGACCGCCGTCATAAAAGGGATCGGCGAACAGCGGCAGCGCCGCCTGCCAGGTTTTCAGCGGCGTGGGAAAGCCGCTGCTGCTCATCGCGGCGATCTGCCAGACGGTCAGCAGCAGCAGCAGGCCGCAGCCGAGCGGGATTAGCCGCCGCAGCAACGGTTTCAGGGATCTGTCGCGGCGACGCGGACGCGGCGGCGCGGGCGGCAGCGCTATCACCGGCGCCGCGCGACGCGTCGGTTCGCTGGTCAGGGGGACGATCTGAGCTTCATTTTTCATGCGGCGTTCCTCAGCGTTTAATGGCGAAACCGGTGGCCCAGGCGGCAGGATCGCTGCCATCCCAGACTCTGCCGTCGATCAGGGTGCTGCTGCGCATTTCGCTCTGCGGCACGGCGATATTGCCCACCGCGCTGGCGGCCTGGCGGTAGATGTCGGTGCGGTTGATGGCGCGCGCCACCGCCAGATAGTCGGGCTGCTGCTTCAGCAGGCCCCAGCGCTGAAACTGGGTGAGAAACCAGATGCCGTCGGAGAGCCAGGGATAGTTGACCGCGCCGTCGTGGAAAAAGCGCAGCCCGTGCGCGTCCTGCCAGCGTCGCCCCAATCCATCCTGATAGTGGCCGAGCATGCGCCCGGTAATGGTTTCCGCTTTGGTGTTGAGAAAGGCGCGCCCGGCGATGACCTGCGCCGTTTCGCGCCGGTTGGCCTCGGAAGCGTCTATCCAGCGCGCCGCCTCCAGCACCGCGGCGGTCAGGGCGCGCGCGCTGTTTGGGTTCTCGCCGACCCACTGCGCGCGGGTGGCGAGGATCTTTTCGGGGTGATCGGGCCAAACCTGCTGGCTGGTGACGACGGTATAGCCGACGTTGTCGCTGATGGCGCGCTGATTCCACGGCTCGCCGACGCAGAAGCCGCTCATATTGCCGATCTTCATGTTCATCACCATCTGCGGCGGCGGCACCACCAGCAGACGCAGTTGGCGAAACGGATCGATGCCGACGCTGGCGAGCCAGTAATAGAGCCACATTGCGTGGGTGCCGGTCGGAAAGGTGTGGGCGAAGCGATAGCTGCCCGGCTCGCTGGCGGCGACGCGCTTTTGCAGCGCTGCACCGTCGGTGACGCCCTGCGCCTTTAACTGGTTCGACAGGGTGATCGCCTGGCCGTTGTTGTTGAGCGTCATCAGATTGGCCATCGCCCGCTGCGGCCCGGCGATGCCAAGATGCAGCCCGTAGATCATGCCGTAGAGCGCATGGGCCGCATCCAGCTCGCCGGAGGCCAGCTTGTCGCGCACCGCCGCCCAGCTCGCCTCTTTCGACAGCTGCAGGCTGACGCCATGTTTTTTATCAAAGCCCTTCAGCGCCGCCATAACCAGCGGCGCGCAGTCGGTCAACGGGATAAAGCCGACGCGCAGCGACCGCTTTTCCGGCGCGTCGGAACCAGCGGCCCATACCGCGTTGCGCAATCCCGGCATCAGCAGCCCGCCCGCCGCAAAAGCGCCGCCAATCAGAAAGCGGCGGCGTGACGACATAAAATCCGCGTTGCTCATTCAGTGGCTCCAGCAAAAGGAATAAAAAAAGGCGTCCGCCGCAGAGCCTGAACCCTGCGACCGGACGCCTTTATCCAAAGCACTCATCTCACCGCCGTTGGCGAAACAAATGCACATAGTGTCTTCATGAGGTTGCAAACCGCGTGCCAGCTTTTTCAGGCCTACAGCGCGCGCTTTGCCGCCGCTGTCGTCTTCTGGCGCACTTTCGTGGCACAGCGGACGCACATTGTTTGTGCAGCTAACTCTTTTGAGTTAACGAAAAAGCGGAAGAGACCGCCACCAGCGCCTGCGCGATCTCCCAGACCCGTTTATTTTGATTCATCGCCATTTTGCGCAGCGTATGCCACGCCTGCTCCTCATCACACTGGTGATGCTGCATCAACAGCGCTTTGGCGCGCTCGATCTCTTTACGCTGCGTCAGCGCGACGCGCATCGCCGCCAGCTCGTCGCTCTGCGCCTGTAGCCGCTGCGCCTGCTGTTCCAGCATCGTCAGCAGCGAGCGGCTCAGCTGCGGCGCGACGCCGCCCGCATCCAGCGCGCCGTCGCCCTCCTCCAGCCAGGGTGCGGCCGCCACGTAGAGGCTGTAGCCCAGCCCGACGTGCGCAGTGGGCCAGTCGTCGTCTTCCGCCTGGTCGATCCTTTCGATGCAGCGGCGGCAGACGATCAGAATCCGCTGTTCCAGACGCTCTTCAATCTGCTTCATCGCATCAAGCCGTTCGCTCAGCAGGCGGAACCAGCGCTGCGCCTCGACGCCGCGCGTCGTCATGCCGCCGCAGGCGATGCGCCGCAGCTTTTCAATCTCCTGTCCCGCTTCGGCCACGGCGCGCCATGCCCGCAGGCTGTCGTCGTCAGCGAACTGAACGAAGGTGGCGAAGCTGCGATCCTGGCCCTCCAGCAGCGCGATCAACTGCCGCTGCGCCGTGCGGCTGAACGTACCGGCGGCGAACCCTGCCGCGCCGAGCGCGCGCTCCTGACCGGCCAGCTCTTTGCCCTGCATAAAGCTGAACAGCGCCAGCAGCGCGCGCGACATCTGCGGGTCGCTGGCGGTGTCCGCCGCCTCGACAATCAGGTGCAGCAGATGGCGGATAATTTCGCTGAACTGCTGCATCGCCTCCGCGTGCGGCAGCTGGCGCTGGCGCACCTGCGCGCGCAGCGTCGACAGCCCGCTCAATGCATGCAGCGCCAGCGCCGCGCGGTTGTAAAATCGGCTGCCGTCGGCGCGCCGCTGCGGCGTCGGCAGCAGGTCGATCATCGCGGCCAGCGCCTGGTCCGCCTCCTGCCGACGCGCGGTTAGCGCTTCTGCCGTCAGGCTCGCTTCAGCGCAGAGCCAGAGCGTCGAGGCGCCGCGTTCGCGCTGTAATGCATGGATCAGCGCGCTGATGCCGCTCAGCAACGCGCCGCTGGTCAGCAATTCCCGCAGGGCGGAAAGCTCGCTTTCACGCGATGCCGACAGATAACGCCTGGCGTACCCCATGGTATTCATCATCTTTTGCTCCGTTGCCCTGATGATTCAGATTAAGCAAAGTGCGTGCCACTTAACGTTGTGACGCAGCGATAACATTTACTTATATCCGGCATGTTTGCCTCAAGTTGGCTTCACTATCGACCGATATCAGGTAAAACCCTGTGACATGAGGCTTCACCATGCTCTCTTCAATACGCGCTCGTCTCGTCGCCATTACTACTGCCAGCGTGGTGGTGGCGCTTATCATCAACACCACGCTCAACTATCTGGTGGCGGAAAAATATAACCAGCAGGCGATTACCGATACGCTGGAAGCGGTCACCAACAGCCATGACGCGGCGATTGCCGAATGGGTAAGCAGCAAGTCGACGATGATCGCCTCGCTAACGCCGGTAGCGCTCAGCGCCGATCCGGTGCCCGCCTTTAAGCAGATCGCCGCGGCGGGCGGCTTTACCAACGTCTATGCCGGCTATGCCAGCAAAGTGGCGAAGTTCTCCGAGGCGGCGGGCATTCCGCCCGATTTCGATCCGACCGGCCGTCCGTGGTATTTGCAGGCGCAGGCGGCGGGCAAACCGATCGTGACGCCGCCCTATATCGATGTCGCCAGCGGCAAGCTGGTGGTCGCCTTTGCCGTGCCGGTCGTGCAGAACGGTACATTGCAGGCGGTACTGTCAGGCGACGTGGCGATGGACAGCGTGGTGGCGAACGTCGGCGCGATCCGGCCGACGCCCGCCAGCAGCGGCCTGCTGATTGATAAAAACGGCACCATCGTCACCACCAGCGATGCTGGCATGGCGCTGAAGCCGGTGAAAAACCTGCTGCCCGACCTTGACGTGCCCGCTCTGCTGGCAAGCCAGAAGCCGATGACGGCACGTCTTAACGGTGTGGATAAGCTGCTGCTGGCGAAGCCGGTCAACGGCACCGACTGGTATCTGGTGGTGGCGTTGGATAAAAATGAAGCCTCCGCCGGGATGCGCTCCCTGCTCTCCACCTCGGCGGTATCGCTGGTGCTGCTGGTCGTGGTCGCGGCGCTGATCATCGGCCTGCTGATCGGCGCGCTGATGCGCCGCCTGATCTCTATTCGCGATGCGATGCGCGCCATCAGCTCCGGCGACGACGATCTGACCCAACGCCTGCCGGTAACCGGTCATGATGAGGTGTCGCAGATCGCCAGCGCCTTTAACGCCTTTACCGACAAGCTGGCGACGGTGATGACGCAGCTGCGCGACGCCAGCGCCTCGGTGCAGGTCGAGGCCAATGAGATCGCCAGCGGCAACGCCGATCTCTCCGGGCGCACCGAACAGGCGGCCAACAACCTGCGCGAGACGGTGAGCGCCATGGACGCCATCAGTCATTCGGTGACCGACTCTACCCAGTCGGCGATGCAGGCCAATCAGCAGGCGGCCTCGGCGTCCGAGGCCGCTCGGCGCGGCGGCGAGGTGGTCTCCAGCGTGATCGCCACCATGGAGACGATCGAACAGGCCTCCGGTAAAATCGGCGATATTATCAGCGTGATCGACGGCATCGCTTTCCAGACCAATATTCTGGCGCTGAACGCGGCGGTGGAAGCGGCGCGGGCGGGCGAACAGGGGCGCGGTTTCGCGGTAGTGGCGGGCGAGGTGCGTAATCTGGCGCAGCGCAGCGCCCAGGCGGCGAAAGAGATCAAAACCCTGATCGACAGCACCACGGAGAGCGTGGCGGCCGGTTCGCGCTACGTGCGTATGGCGGGCGAAAGCATGACCAATATCGTCAGCAGCGTCGCCAGCGTCTCCGATATTATGGAGAGCATCACCCACGCCAGCGAAACGCAGCTGCGCGGCATTCAGGGCGTGCATCTGGCGATCGGCAAGCTCGACGAAATGGTGCAGCAGAACGCCGAACTGGTGGTGGAATCAACCGCTGCCGCCGGCGCGCTGAAGTTCCAGGCCAACGAGCTGGCGGAAACCGCCGGTCACTTCCGTCTGTAAATTCTGAAATTACTGGCCCGACTACGCGCCCGCGTCGTCGGGACGCTTTATCGCCGTCTCGCCTTTTCTTCTGTCCACTTTTTTCACTCCCCTGATTAAGCCCGCGCTGCGCCTGACGCCTTGACTATACTTCGCAAAGCGTTACCTGATAAAACGCCGTTCCGCCTTGCGCGCGGCGGCAAATAACATGAGAAACAGACCCGTGCAATAGTTTGAAATCTCAAAAGTGTCAGGTAGACTGAGCCTGGTTTTATCTTTCTGTAAATCTGAGCAATTTTTTCCAGCCAGCCGCGTCACAGCCCGGCAAGCGTCAGGCTTGCCCGCCGCGTTTCTGCGCTACCCGGTCTGGCTTTTGTCCAGATAACCTGATGAGATCGTGAGGATCAAAGTGAAAATTCGTTTCGCGCTGACATTGCTCGCTGTTCTGACCGTCGCCGGCTGTAAACCGCCGCCGCCGCCCGTTAATGACGATACGCTGGTCAGCAGCACCGTCAACGGCGTGACGCTGGTGCATCGTCATGCGGTGAATCCGCCCGCGGAGTTCACGCCGGTTGATGAGACCTGGCGCGCGCTCTACGACGCCTCCGTAATGACCTCGCCCGACTACGGCGGAAAAGTGGTGCGCTATCTGGAAAACGGCAAACATTTCCAGGTGCTGGGCAAGGTGGAAAACAACTGGCTGGCGATCGCCGACGCGGATGATACCCAGCTTATCGGCTACGTGCCGATGAAAGCGGGAGTCGCCGCCGATCGCTACGAAGAGGCGCTGCGCAACGATCGTCCGCGTCCGCGTCGCGCCAGTAAGCAGGTCTGTGTTGATGTAGGCGGCGCCAGCAAAGCCTGTCGCAAAGCGAATACCGCCACCTGGATCCTCGATTAAGCAACGCCTGCCGGCGCGCAGTCCGGCAGGAACTCCCGGTTACTGCTGAAGATGGGATATTTTCAGTCTGGAATAATGTGATTCAATGACGCCTGTAGACGCTGCCCGTGACGCACACAACACGAGCAATGAGAACATATTACTGGCAGCGGCTTCGCCGCTGTTGAATAGCATTGTGCATATTCGTATGGCCGCCACGCATGACGATCCGGCCGGGCTGCGCCTGCAACTGGTCGAAGAAGTGCGTCTGTTTGAAAACCGCTGCAAGCGCGCGGGCCTGCCGTTTGAAACCATTATCGGCGCCCGTTATTGTCTGTGCAGCGCGCTTGATGAGGCCGCGGCGCAAACCCCCTGGGGCATTCGCGGCGTCTGGTCGGGCAACGGCCTGCTGGTTACCTTTCATAACGAAAGCTGGGGCGGCGAAAAATTCTTTCAGCTGCTTTCCCGGCTTTCGCAAACCCCTGCCCAGCATCTGGCGCTGCTGGAGGTGATTCACTACTGTCTGCTGCTCGGCTATGAAGGCCGCTATCGCGGCATGGAGAATGGTCGCCAGCAGCGCGACACGATTGTTGCCCGTCTCGGCCAGCTGATCGACGAAACGCGTCAGGGCGGCGCCGCGCCCGACCGCGTCACAATTGAAACCCGCCCGCTCGCCAGTCAATTCTGGCGCCCGCCGGTGCCGATATGGGCCTGCCTTATTATGACCGCGCTGATTGCCAGCCTGATCTACAGCGGACTGAACTGGCGGCTGGGCAATCAGGCGGAACCACTGCTGCGCGCCATCTATCAGGCGCCGCTGCCTGAAGTGACACTGTCACGTACAGCCGATACGCCGCAGTCGCTGCTTAATCTGCGTCAGCGTCTCAGCGACGTGCTGGCCGCCGGACAGCTGGAGGTGAGCGACGGCCCGTTTGGCAGCAAAATCATTCTGCCTGCGGATAAACTGTTCGATCCCGGCGCTACTGCGCTGAACAGCGTCGGACGCGCGCTGTTGATGCGCGTTGCCGCCGCGATGCAGGATATCAAAGGCACGGTGCTGGTCTCGGCCTATACCGATAACCGCGCGTCACGCAATAGTCGCTTCTCCTCCAGCTATGAATTCTCGCTGGCGCGCGCCAAAGCGATCGGCGCCCTGCTCGATCAGCAACTGCCGCCGGGCCGCCAGATTAAAGCGGAGGGACGCGGCGACAGCGATCCGCTGCTGCCCAACGACAGCGAAGAGAACCGCGCCCGCAACCGCCGTATCGAAATTACCCTGTTCGCCGCTCCGGCGCCGGTCAACCATGCGCAAAAGGAGACGCCGTAATGAAGAAGGTTTGGCCCCCGCTGTTCGCCAGCCGTCTGGCCTGGGGATTTATCAGCATCAGCGCCTTCGCCTGCCTGATCTGGATTGTCGGCCCATTGCTGACCATCGGCAACAGCCGTCCGCTGGAGTCGGTGTTTAACCGCCAGCTGGCGATCGGTCTCGGCTATTTCCTGTGGATACTGCTGCAACTGATACCGCGGCTTTATAACGCCTGGTTTAATAGTCGCCTTTTGACCAACCTGCAACAGCAGGCGGCGCTCGATCCGGCAGAGCAGCAGGCCACGGAAAATATGCTGACCGATCGCTTTAACGAAGCGATGACGCTGCTGAAAAAAACGCAGTTCGGCCGCCGTCGCGGCGGACGCTTACAGCGCTACAGCGCCCCCTGGATCTATCAACTTCCCTGGTATGTGATCGTCGGCGCGCCGGGCGCCGGTAAAACCACCGCCCTGCTCAACTCCGGGCTGGAGTTCCCGCTGACCGACAGCCTCGGCAAAAGCGCCGTGCGCGGCATTGGCGGCACGCGCCATTGCGACTGGTGGTTTACCGACCGCGCGGTGCTGCTGGATACCGCAGGACGCTATACGTTGCAGGAGAGCCAGCGCGCCCGCGACGCCAGCGAATGGCAAACCTTTATCGCTCTGTTGAAGCGCTATCGCGCGCGTCAGCCGGTCAATGGCGTGATCATGACCATCAGCGTCGCCGATCTGCTCAGCGACGCGCCGGAGGCGCGCTACGCCCAGGCCACCGCGCTGCGGCAGCGCATGCAGGAGCTGCACCAGCACACCGGAATTCAATTCCCGGTCTATATCATGGTGACCAAAACCGACCTGCTGAAAGGCTTTATGGGCTATTTCGCCACGCTGGATAAGCAGCAGCGCGACCGCATCTGGGGTTTTACTTTCCCCTGGGAGCCGGGACGCGAAGCCAACCAGCCGCTGAACGCCCATTTTGAACAGCAGTTCACCCTGTTGCAGCAGCAATTGCAGCGCGACGTGGCGCACCGCATGGACCAGCAGAACGATTTAGTGCAGCGCGCCGACTGCTTCCTCTTTCCACAGGAGTTCGCCTCGCTGCGTCCGCTGCTGGCGGAATATCTTGAGATCGTCTTCGCGCCGGTCGGCGGCGCGGTCGGCTGGTCGCCGCGCGGCCTGTTCTTCACCAGCGGCACGCAGGAAGGCCTGCCGTTCGATCGCATCATGGGTCAGCTGACGCGCAAGCTGCAACTGCCGCGCACCGGCGAGCACTCCATCGCCGCCTGGGACAGCGTTAATCGCGCCGCGCCAATCCCCGGCAACAAGGGACAGAGCTACTTTATTCGCCATCTGCTGAGCGATTTGATTTTTGAAGAGAGCGGCCTGGCGGGCAGCGACAGCCGCTGGGAAGAGCGCAATCGCCTGCTGCACTGGTTCAGCTACGGCACGATGGCCGCTGCGCTGGTGCTGGCCTGCGGCTTCTGGTTCACCAGTTATTATCAAAACCAGCACTATTTACAGCAGATTGCCGAACGTGTTCCACCGTTGACGCGCCAGGGGGCGGAACTTGCCCGGCAAAACACCGGCACCATTTTCGATCTGCTACCCTATCTGAACAGCCTGGTGAATTTGCCGCAGGTGGAGAGCTTTTCGCTCGACAATCCGCCGCTCAGCATGCGCGCCGGGCTTTACCGCGGCGATCAGGTGAGCGACGCCGCCTGGGTGCTGTATCAGAATGCGCTGAAATCGCTGCTGCTGCCGCGCGTGGCACAGGAAATCACGCGCATTCTGGGCAGCGATAAGGGCGGCGACAGCGAATTCAGCCGCAATGCGCTGCGCGCCTACCAGATGCTCTATCAGCCGCGCAACTATGATGGCGAATTCCTGCGCGGCTGGCTGATGCAAAACTTACAGCGGACCCTGCCTGCCAGCGTCACCACGCACGATCTGCAGCAGCTTGACTGGCATCTCAGCCAGCTGTTGGATCGCCAGATTCAGTCGTCGCCTTTCGCACGCGACAATGCGTTGATGATGCGCAAGCTGGCCGCCAGCCTGGCCGATTCGGGCCGTGACGGCAACAGGTTTGCGGCCGCCGAGGCGCCGACCTCCAGCGGCGGACAATCGGTATCAGTGAGGTAACTGTTATGGCGCAGAAATTAGCGCCGGGCTGGTATGGCAAACTACCGGTCACCGGCGATTTCCTGCAACGGCGGCTGGCGGAGAGCCTGGTCACCGGCTGGTCTAACTGGTTTCAACAGGGCGTCACGCAGTGGCATCAGCAGACGGCCGACGCGGACGCCTTTTTGCGCGCGCCGGTGTGGAATTTCGTGATACCCGTTACGCCCGGTTTTCAGCGCATTCAGATGGGCTGCCTGCTTCCCTCGCGCGATCGCGTCGGCCGCATCTGGCCGCTGGTGGCGGTGAAAACCTTTACTCCTGAACAGTGGCATCCGGCGCAGCTGATTATCGCGGGCGACTGGTATCGTCAGCTGGGCGCCAGTCTGCTGCAGGCGGTGCGCGAGCCGCTGGCGGTCGAGACGCTGGAGCAGAACCTGCTGGCGCTGGCGCCGTTGCCCGCGCCGGAAAAAGCGCGTTCGCCGATTATGGATGTGATCGGCTATCAGGATTTGCCCTGTACGCTGAGCTGGCGCGAAGTCGGGGATCGCTTTAATCCGCAGCACTTTATCAGCTACTGGTGGAGCAACCGCAGCGACGGCTTTCCGCATGCCACTCACAAGCACAGCGGCATCCTGAACGCGCAGTTGTTTTCCCTGCTGTTTAACCCGGCGGCCGGCGCGCAGCCGGGGCGTAACGGCCTTTATCCACCGATGTTTGAGTAGCGCTTTTTATCCCGACTTTTGATGCAGGAACCATCATGCGATTTACCATTGTGCAACAGACAGGCGTGCCCCATCAGACGGTCGATTTTTTACCGCCCGGCGGCACCATTGGCCGCAGTCAGGATAACGATCTGGTTTTGCCGGACGAAGCGCGGGCGATTTCGCGCCTGCAGGCGGTGGTGCATGTCTCCGCGCAGGGCGAATGTCGCCTTACCAATCGCGGCAGCGTCACCACGGTAGTGTTGAACGGCCAGCCGCTGGAGCGCGATTGTCCGGTGACGCTGCATCATGGCGATATGCTGACCATCGGCGATTACCAGATTGAAGTGAAAGATCCGCAGCATGAAACGATGAGCGAGAATCTCGCCAGCAGCCTCGATCCGCTGTCGCTGTTCCAGCAGCAGAGCCTGAGCGGCGATCCGCTCGGCATCCTGCAAAACGACGCGGCGCCGGTGGCCACCGCCACGCTTGAGCCGTTGTCGCCGGAAAGCGCGGCCGGTCGCGCCAGTGCCCACAGCGGCGCGCGCCTGGATATCGATCCGCTACCGCGCGATCGCGTGGAGCGCGCCGAGCACAGCGAACGGAGCGACCAACAGGCGCCCAGCGATGAAAAGCTGATTCGGGCGCTGCTGGACGGCATGGGGCTGGATAATCACGGCAATGAAGGGCTGACGGAAGAGCAAATGCGCATGACGGGACGTATGCTCAGCCTGTTTTCACAAGGCACCGTGGCGCTGCTCTCCTCGCGTTCCATCCTGAAACGCGGGGTCAAAGCGGAGATGACCATGATCCTGAATGAGGCGAATAACCCGTTTAAAATTCTGCCCTCCGGCAAAACGGTGCTGATGCAGATGTACCAGAGCCAGATGCCCGGCTTTATGCAGCCGGAACAGGCGGTGCGCGACGCGCTGGTCGACCTCCAGGCGCACCAGCTGGGGATGATTGCCGGCATCCGCGCGATTATCGCCGCCATGCTGCAATCCTTTAACCCGCAGCGCCTGGAGGAGAATGCGCGCCAGGAAGGACAGCTGCCGAAAATGCGCTTTACCCCGCACCGCAAGGCGGCGCTCTGGGACTACTTTATGCGCAGCTATCAGCGCACGGCGGGCGAGCTGGAGGACGATTTCCATTCACTGTTCGGCGAAGCCTTCCTGCACGCCTATGATATGGAAGTAAACCAGTATAAAGATTCTCAAATGCGGATGGAGAACGAATGAATATCGCCTTTGCCATTACCTCGCAACAGGGCGAGCGCAGCCATAATCAGGACCGGGTCGGACACAGACTTACCGACCGCAACGCCTGCTTTGTGGTGTGCGACGGCGTAGCGGGTCTGCCCGGCGGCGAGCAGGCGGCGCATATCGCCTGCGATACGCTGCTGGAAACGCTGGCGACCACCGATCGCTTCAGCGCCGACGACAGTCGTCAGGCGATCGAAAAGAGCGATCGCGCCATCCGCGAAGCGCAGCAGATTAATCCGAAACTGCAGCGTATGAGCACCACTCTTGCGGCGCTGTTTATCGACCGGGAGCAACAGCTCGCCTGGTGGGCGCACGCGGGCGATAGCCGTATTTATCACTTCCGTCGCGGCTACCTGAAACAGGTGACGCGCGACCATAGCCTGGCGCAGAGAATGAAGGATGCCGGTTATGAAAATACCGGCATTAACAGTAATTTACTCTATAATGCGCTCGGCGCCGAAACGATGCGCGAGGCCAGCTACAGCGACGTAGTCGCGCTGGAGGATGGCGATGCTTTTCTGGTCTGCAGCGACGGTTTCTGGCTTCATCTGGCCGTCGCCGAGATGGAACAGGCGCTGCGGATGGTGAACAGTTGCGAAGAGTGGTTGACCCTGATGCAGCAGGCCGTTGACAGGACGCGGAAAAATGACAATCTGAGCGCGGTCGCCATCTGGATCGGATCGCCTCAGGAAACCACTTTATTACAGTCACTGGCTGATTCGGCACGCTTGCTGCCGCCTCGCGGTTAACATCAAGGAACGTTATGAAATACTGGTTGTCCGGCGTAATTACGCTTTTGTTGGCTTCCGCAGCCAGCGCGGAGAATTATCGCGTGGTCTACTCCCCCAGCATGGCGCTGGAGGTGTTTATTGATAATGTCGCCAGCAACGATCCGCAGGACTGGTGTCAGGATACGCTGCACCTGCGTATTGTTTCCGGCGAAAGCAAAACGTCCGATGTGTTAACGACTTTTTTACCGCGTGTCGGTACCCTGCCCGCCAATCAGTGCGGAAAATTACAGGAGCTGCCGTGGGAGATGACCGATAAGGCGGGCGCTTCGCTGGCCAGCGGCACCGCGGTAAAAGCGCAGAACTGGCGTCCAGTGGTGACCGCCGACGCCACTGCGGCGGCGAATGCCAACAACGCGGCGCCGCTCGATCTGTCGCGTCCGGCCAACAGCGAGCCGCTGCAACATTTTGAGCTGCCGGGCGGCTGCCATTTCCGTACCTGGTGGGACGATGACGGTCAGTCGCTGTTTATTCCCGATAACCGCAATGCCAGCTGTTCGACCGAAGGCTGGCTGGAGGGCGACAGCGAACTGACGCTGGTCAATAACGGCAAAAGTCAGCCGGTGGCGGTGACGTTCTGGCAGGGCTATCCCCTGACCGGGCTGAAGACTAACGATAAGACGCTAAGCGTGGTCAGCATTAATAATCAGCGCATGGTGATCGCGAAGGATAGCGCGGAAGCCAGCTGGCTGCTGCTGCCGTTCGATAACCAGCTGCACATCTGGCGCTTTAACGGCACGCTGCTGATACAGATGGATAAAAGCGCGGCGCAGGATCTGAGCGCGGTAAGGGATCGCGTGAAGGCGGCGCGCAAAGCCTGGGCGAGCCAGCTGCCAGCCAGCCAGAAGATTACCGTGATGCTGGTGGATGCGCTCCATCCCGATCTCGCCGATCCGGCGATTGGCGCATACCGCACCCTAAATTAAACGCAGGCGCGTGCCTGCAGTAAACAGGCCGTAAACGCTCAGAGAGTGGCAACTATGTCGGCAAAAGAAGAACAGAATATGGTGGTTGGCGCCCTGCCGGCGGGCCACCGGTTCAATGAGTTTGAAATCAAGGATGTGATTGGCGGCGGCGGTTTCGGCATCGTCTACCGCGCCTGGGATCATCTGCTGGAGCGCACCATCGCCATTAAAGAGTATATGCCCGCGTCGCTGGCGGTACGTAATGACGATCTCTCGCTGGGCCTGCGCAGCGAACGCTTCGGCAAACTGTTTAACGCCGGGCTGAACAGCTTTATTCAGGAGGCGCGCCTGCTGGCGCGCTTTAACCATCCCGGTCTGCTGCATGTGCTGCGCTTCTGGGAAGAAAACGGCACCGCCTATATGGGCACGCTATGGTACAGCGGCATGTCGTTGAAGGCGTGGCAACAGCAGCATCCCGATACGATTAATGAAGCCTGGATTCGTCAGCTGCTGCCGCCGCTGTTCGGCGCCATCAGCACGATTCATCAGGCAGGCTACCTGCATCGCGATATCGCGCTCGACAATATTCAGATCCAGGATAACCAGCTGCCGGTGCTGCTCGATTTCGGGTCAGCGCGCAAGGAGATCGGCAACCTCTCCGATGAGACGGAGATTATGCTGAAGCCCGGCTATGCGCCGATAGAGCAGTACAGCGAAGAGGCTGACAACGAACAGGGGCCATGGACCGATATCTACGCGCTTGGCGCGGTATTGCACACGCTGATTACCGGCAGTCCGCCGCCAGCCAGCGTGGTGCGCTGCATTGAGGATCACTATCAACCGCTGGCGCAGCGTCAGCCCGCCGGCTACTCGCTTTCGCTGTTGCATGCGGTGGATCGCGCGCTGAAGATGAAGCCTGCCGAACGTCCGCAGTCCATTGATGAGCTGGCGACGCTGATCTCGCTACCGGTCAGCGATGTGCAGGAACTGGTGAGCGCGGTCAGCGTCGCGCAGGAGAAAGCGCCGGAGCCAGAGCCGATCGAGACAACGCCGGAGCCGGTGGTGCTGGCGGTCAACCATGGCGCCGCCAGCGCCGAGCCGCTCACTACGCGCCCGCCGCGCCGCCTTTCACTGCCGCTGATTTTGCTGAGCGGCGGCGCTCTGCTGGCGGCGATCGCCATTGCCGTGCTGCTCAATAGCGGCGATAAGCAGACGCAGCCCGCCGCCACGGCCGTCAAAGCCCAGCCTGCCGCTACGCAAACCTCGCCGCCGCAGGGCAACGGGCCGACGCTGGCGACCGTCTATCTGCGTTTGCGCAGTAATGAAACGGTGAAGCTGAACGGAGAGGTGCTGGACGTGAAGCCGAGCAATAACGGCTATGCCTCGCTGAACCTGGCCGCCGGTAATTACCGCATCGAGGTGCAGCAGCAGGACGGCGTCCATGCCCAGCAGCTGGAGATTAATCGCGCCGGGACCTGGCTGATCAACCCGCCTCGCGGCGATAAGTAAAGGTCTGTTCGCCGCCCTTCCCGGGCGGCTTTTTTAGCCCTGCAAATGATGATGGCAAACCTGTAATTCCCGCACCTGCTCCGCCAGATCGGTCAGCGCCGCGTCTTCCATGCCGCGTCGGTTCAGCTCCTGCGCCAGTGAAAAGAGGTACTGCGCGTTAGTGCCCAGCGGACCGCTGGCGCGCGCAATCAGCGGCGCGATGGTCCGGGTGCAGGTATCGGACTCATAAAGCGGATGACGCGGGTCCATAACAAACACCAGCGCCGTCACCTGACGGCCGTCGTTGAGCGTCAGCTCGCGCCAGCTGGGCAGATAGCAGCCGGTGACCATCTCACGCTTCCATAACAGCTCCAGCTCCTCATGCAATCGATCGTCCGGCAGGCGAAAAGCGAGCCCGGTGGTGGTGCCGCCCTCTTTCAACGCCAGCATGCGGCCTGGCTGCTGCGCCGTGCCGCGTCCCGCCGTCAGGCGCAGGCAAAAAGCGCGATGCCAACCCGGCAGCGTGGCGGCGGCGATTTCCTCCGCTTCAAATACCGGATTCCACATCAGGGAACCATAGCCAAAAATCCATACCGGACTGTTATCAGGCCGACAGGCCAGCGTCGCCGCCAGCGATGCCGCGCGCTGCTCACAGGTCCATAACAGCGACTCTTCAATCTCGCCAAAAGCGGTTTTACAGTCTGCTTTTAATAAGAATTCGCGTGTTAACAACCTTGCCTCCTCAACCGCATCACCACGTCCCGGTGACGAACAGACGCTATCCTCAGCCAGAACGCTGGCTTATCTGTCGTTTCGCTAACGTTAAATGACCTTATTCATTTTTGCTCTCGCCTTCAAGTGTGAAACCGATCACAAAAGGAAATGACGCTATAAAAAGCATCGGCGGTTCAAGGCAACTCTTGAGTGATTTAAGGGGAATTTTTGCAGAAAATGCGCGGGCGCACGCCTGGCGCACCGCTATGTCGGACGCGTCTGGTACGGCCACCGACGCGCCCGGCCCAGAGGCTACTTTTTAGGATGCCACTTATCGTCGTCACCCTTTTCATATTTGCTTTTTACGGCCGCCCAGGCCACTTTGTGCGCCACCTCTTCCCGCGATTCGTCGCCCCGACGCTCTTTCTTATCTTGATATTCATCCCAGGCGCTGTTGAACGCGGCCATATAAATATCCTGCGCGTGCGCCGGCAAAACGTTTTTCACGTTATCGGGCAGTGAACTTCGATCTTTGTAGGGCATAGCTCCTCCTTTTTTCGTACAGATAAAGTGTGGCTCAGCGGCGATATTTCGCCAGTGCCATTAGCCGCTTACATGACGTCGAAACGATAAAATCCCCTACGGAAAAGCATGGTTTCTCAGAAAAAAAGCGGCCTTAACGCGGCCTTTACTTAAAGAAGAGAGAAAATAATAAATTGATAAATGAGGCATTTATTTAATTTATTGTGTTTATTGCGCCACTTCATCCTTTTTCAGCGTATAAGTAAAATAAAGTAAAATAACATGCGGATTTATTTCAGCTGGCTAAACTGTGCGCGCTGGTGAAAATAATAACAGCACTTAATCTTTAGGGATCCGCAATGAGATTTCTGTAATTCAGGATGTAATGCAACAGACAGGAGAACGTTGCCTATGGGGACGCATGACAGCAAAAAAACCCGCCATACCGAATATTCGCTCTTTTTTCCTCTGGCGGCGCTGGCCGTCCTGTGGTTTTACGGCGATACCACCTCAATGCCGCTGGTGGTCGCCATTAACCTGCTGGCGCTGGTCGGCATCCTCAGCAGCGCCTTTAGCGTCGTTCGCCACGCCGACGTGCTGGCGCACCGGCTGGGAGAGCCGTACGGCTCGTTGATTTTAAGCCTGTCGGTGGTGATTCTGGAGGTCAGCCTGATTTCCGCGCTGATGGCGACCGGCGGCGCCGCGCCCGCGCTGATGCGCGATACGCTCTACTCTATCATTATGATCGTGACGGCAGGTCTCGTGGGCTTTGCGCTGCTGCTGGGCGGTCGCAAATTCGCCACGCAGTATGTGAATCTCGCCGGGGTAAAGCAGTATCTGATCGCTATCTTCCCACTGGCCATTCTGGTGCTGGTTTTCCCTAACGCCCTGCCGAACGGCAACTTCACCACCGCTCAGGCGCTGATGATCTCCGCGATTTCAGCAGCGATGTATGGCGTGTTCCTGCTGATCCAAACTAAAACGCACCAGAGCCTGTTTGTTTACGAGCATGAAGATGAAAGCGACGACGGCGATCCGCATCACGGCAAGCCTTCGGCGCACAGCAGCCTGTGGCATACTTTCTGGCTGCTGATTCATCTGGTGGCGGTAATTAGCGTCACGAAAATGAATGCGGGGCCGCTGGAGCATCTGCTGACCGAGCTGAACGCGCCGCAACAGTTCACCGGTTTCCTGGTCGCGCTGCTGATCCTCTCGCCGGAAGGGCTGGGCGCGATAAAAGCGGTGCTGGCCAATCAGGTGCAGCGCGCGATGAACCTCTTTTTCGGCTCGGTGCTGGCGACAATCTCCTTAACGGTGCCGACGGTCACGCTGATCGCCGCCCTGACCGGACAGGAGCTGATTTTTGGTCTGGAACCGCCACATATGGTAATGATGAGCGCAGTGCTGATCCTGTGTAATATTTCGTTCTCGACCGGGCGCACTAATGTGCTGAACGGGGCGGCCCACCTGGCGCTGTTCGTCGGCTATTTGATGACCATTATGCTGTAACGCTCCCGCCGCCTTTTTACGCGCAGGCGTC
>OKNF01000140.1_pt1 | contig 18021 bp, 11 predicted proteins | sample 1613121 | NCBI WGS metagenome assembly OKNF01 (sample SAMN04436838, study PRJEB24849) | human gut metagenome | biome: human gut; feature: NICU; material: stool | host: Homo sapiens | place: USA: Saint Louis, MO | collected 2011-09-08
AAGTAACGCCGCCTGCCGTTACGGCCAGCAAGGCGACAACGGCGCAGCCCGGCGCGCCGGCGATGAGCGATGAACAGCGAGCCGCACAGCTGGCGCGTGAGCAGGGCAAGCCGCTGCAGGTGATCGATATTTCAGAAGTGCAGCTTGACGGCGCCAGCACGCTGGTCGTTACTTTTTCCGTCTCGCTGGACGACCAGCAAAACTTTAGCCAGTACGCTCACCTGACCGACAGCAAAAGCGGCGTTGTTGAGGGCGGCTGGGAGCTTTCGCCCAACCGCAAAGAGCTGCGTTTCCGCCACCTGGAGCCAGCGCGCCAGCTAAAAGCGCGCATCGACAGCGGACTGAAGGCGGCGAATGGCGCCACGCTGGAGACGGCGGCGGAGCAGACGCTGACCACGCGCGATATTCAGCCGATGGTGGGTTTCGCCAGTCGCGGTTCGCTGCTGCCGACGCGCATCGTCAAAGGGCTGCCGGTAATGGCGCTTAACGTCAATCAGGTGGACGTCGACTTTTTCCGTATCAAAACCGCCTCGCTCCCTTCCTTCATCGCCGACTGGCAATATGGCAACAGCCTGCAGATCTGGCAGTCTGAATCGCTGCTGCAGAAGGCGGATCTGATCTATACCAGCCGCTTCGATCTTAACCCGGCGCGCAATACCCGTGAACAGCTACAGCTGCCGCTCGGCGATATCAAGCCGCTGGCGCAGCCCGGCGTCTACCTGGCGGTGATGAAGCAGGCGGGCAGCTACAGCTATAGCAATGCGGCCACGCTATTTACGCTCAGCGATATCGGCCTTTCGCTGCATCAGTTCCCGCAGCAGGTCGATCTCTTCAGCCAGCGTTTAGAAGATGGCGCGCCGCTGGAAGGCGTGACGCTGACCATGCTGGATGAAAAAGGACAGACTCTGAATCAGGCGACGACCGATGACCAGGGACACGTATCGCTGCCCTGGCAGGCAAAGGCGAAACTGATCCTGGCGACGAAAAACGATCAAACCTCGCTGCTCGATCTCCGCCGTCCGGCGCTCGATCTGGCAGAATTCGCCGTGGCCGGTCCTGAAGGCTATGACAAACAGCTGTTCATTTTTGGTCCGCGCGATCTTTATCGTCCTGGCGAAACGCTGATCGCCAATGCGCTGATGCGCGACGCCGATGGCAAACCACTGCCGCCGCAGCCGGTTAAACTGGAAATCGTTAAGCCGGACGGCGATGTGGCGCGTACCCAGGTCTGGCAGCCGGAAAACGGCCTGTGGCAGCTGCGTTATCCGCTACCGCAGGGCGCGCCGACCGGACGCTGGATGCTGCGCGTAGATACAGGCGATGGCCGACCGCGTCAGTGGCCATTCAGCGTAGAAGACTTTATGCCGGAGCGTATGGCGCTCAGCCTGTCGGCCAGCGTTGATCCGGTCGCACCGGATAACGACATTACCTTTCACGTTAACGGGCGCTATCTGTATGGCGCGCCCGCAGCGGGCAATCGCCTACAGGGACAGCTGTTCTTACGTCCCGATCGCGAAGCGGTGAAGTCACTGCCCGGCTATCAGTTCGGCGACATCGCCGAAGCGGGTTTGAAGCGTAATCTGGATGAGATCGATCTGACGCTAGATCCGCAGGGCGAAACCGCCGTCGCCACGCAGTCTTCCTGGCAGGAGGTGCATTCGCCAGCGCAGCTGATCCTGCAGGCCAGCCTGCTGGAAAGCGGCGGCCGTCCGGTGACGCGCCGCGTCAGTCAGGCGATCTGGCCCGCCGAAGTGCTGCCCGGCATCCGTCCGCTGTTCAGCAGCAAAGAGGTTTACGACTACCGTAACGATACCTCTACCGCGCAGCCGGTCGTGGATGAAAACGGCAGCGCGGAATTCAGTATCGTGCTGGCCAACGCGCGCGGTGAAAAGATCACCGGCCAGGACGTTGAAGTGCGACTGATTCGCGAGCGACGCGATTACTACTGGAGCTTCGCTGAAGGTGAGGGTTGGCAGTCGCGTTACGATCAAAAAGATTTGATTGAAGAGACGCGGCGGCTGACGCTGTCGGAACAAGGGGAAGCGAAGGTCGCTTTTCCGGTGGAGTGGGGCCCTTATCGCATTGAAGTCGCAGCGCCCGATGAAACCGCCCGCAGCAGCGTCCGCTTCTGGGCGGGCTACAGCTGGCAGGACAATACCGACGGCACCGGCGCCGTACGGCCCGATCAGGTGAAGCTGAAGCTGGATAAAGCCAACTATCAGCCGGGCGAAAGGGCACAGGTGCATATTGAAGCGCCTGCGGCGGGCAAAGGCTACCTGATGGTGGAGTCGAGCAACGGCCCGCTCTGGTGGCAAACGGTCGATGTGCCTGCTGGCGGGGTGGATGTCGCCGTTCCCATTGATAAGGCGTGGCGTCGTCACGATCTTTACTTCAGCGCGCTGGTCATCCGCCCCGGCGACAAAGCGCAGGGAACCACGCCGAAACGGGCAGTGGGCATTTTGCATCTGCCGATGCAGGATGAGGCGCGCCGTTTGAATCTGACATTAACGGCGCCGCAGAAAATTCGTCCGAATCAAAACCTGACGGTGAAAGTCAAAGCCGCGGTCGCAGGCGAGGCGCTGCCGAAGCAGGTGCAGGTGCTGTTGTCGGCGGTAGACAGCGGCGTGTTGAATATCACCGACTATAAAACGCCCGATCCCTATGCCGCCTTCTTTGGTCGTAAGCGTTACAACGCCGATCAGTACGATGTCTACGGACAGCTTATCGAAGGGAAGGGCAGGCTGGCCGCCTTACGTTTCGGGGGCGACGGCGATGAAGGCGATCCGCTGGCGCGCGGTGGGAAACCGCCGGTCAATCATGTCAACATCCTGGCGACCCAGCTACAGCCGGTGACGCTCGATGCCAACGGTGAAGGCACGATTACGTTGCCGATCCCGGAGTTTAACGGCGAGATGCGCCTGATGGCTCAGGCCTGGAGCGACGATCGCTTCGGCCAGAGCGAGAGTAAAGTGGTGGTCGCCGCGCCCCTGATTACGCAGCTGGCGATGCCGCGCTTTCTTGCGGGCGGCGACAACAGCCATTTGGCGCTGGATCTCACCAATCTCACGGACTATCCGCAAACGCTGATGGTGAATTTACAGGCCAGCGGTTTGGTGAAGCTGGAAGAGACTGCGTCACGTCAGGTCAGTCTGAGTCCGGGTCAGCGTACAACGCTGTTTATCCCGGTTAGCGCCGCGATGGGCTATGGCGAAGGCAGCATTGATGCCGTGATTAGCGGTCTGGAAGTGCCGGGCGAAACCCTGCCGCTAAGTAAAGGGCACTGGACGCTCGGCGTGCGACCCGCCTGGCCCGCGGAGACCCGCAGCTTTAACAGCGTGGTTCATACCGGTATGCCATGGCAGCTGCCCGCAGAAGCCTTCAGCGGCCTCGCGCCAGAGACGATGCAGGGACAGCTGGCGCTCAGCGGTCATCCGCCGTTGAATATCGCGCGCTACATCAGCGAGCTTTATGCCTATCCCTATGGCTGTCTGGAGCAGACCATTAGCGGTCTGTGGCCGTCGCTCTATACCAACCAGGCGGAACTGAAGGCGCTGGGAATTAAAAGCGGCAGCGACGCTGACCGCCATGCGGCGATTGATACCGGTATCGATCGTATCAGCCAGATGCAGCGCTACAACGGCGGATTCGGCCTGTGGAGCAAAGAGAGCGCCGAAGAGTTCTGGCTGACCGCCTATGCGATGGATTTCCTGACCCGTGCAGGCGAGCAGGGCTACGCCGTCGATAAGGCGACGCTGGCGAAAGGCAACGAGCGTCTGCTGCGCTATCTGCAGGATGGCGGTCAGGTTGAGGTCTATTACAGCAACGATGCCGCTGCGACCCGTTTCAATGTGCAGGCCTACGCTGCGCTGGTGCTGGCCCGTCAGCAAAAAGCACCGCTGGGCGCGCTGCGCGCGCTGTATGAAAGACGGACTCAGGCCAAATCGGGGCTGGCGCTGGTGCAGCTGGGCGTAGCGCTGAAGCTGATGGGCGATGCGCCGCGCGCTACGGCGCTGCTCGGCCAGGGCGTTAACAGCGCGCGTCCTGAGCGCCTTTACTGGCTGGAGGATTATGGCAGCCCGCTGCGCGACAGCGCGCAGATCCTGACGCTGCTGCGTGAGTACCAGCTGCTGCCGGAGGTGCAGGATCGGTTAATCATCACGCTGGCGCAGCAGCTTAATGCGAAGCAGTGGCTATCGACGCAGGAGAATAACGCGTTGTTCCTTGCAGGACGAGCTCTGGAACAGGCTGAGGGAGCGGCGTGGCAGGCCAGCCTTAACGGGCAGGCGCTGTCGCCGGGCGACAATAAAACCCGCATTCTGCCGCTCAGCCCGACGCAGCTGGCCGAAGGGGTGACGGTCGCCAGCCAGAATGATTCACCGGTCTACGGTCGGCTGGATGTCGTCGGCTATGCGCAAACGCCGCCGGGCGTCGTTAGCCAGAATCTTGCCGTGCGTCGCGAGTATCTCGATCTCAACGGCAAACCGCTGTCGCTGGCATCGCTGGAAAGCGGACAGCTGCTATTAGTGCATCTTACCGTCACGGCAAAAGATCGCGTGCCGGACGCGCTGGTCACCGATCTGCTGCCCGCCGGGCTGGAGCTGGAAAACCAGAATCTCGCCAGCAGCAGCGCCAGCCTTGGCGAAAGCGCCGCTGACGTGCAGGAGCTGATGAATGATATGCAGCAGGCCGACATCAAACATATGGAGTTCCGTGACGATCGCTTCGTCGCCGCGGTGAATGTCGATGGCTATCGTCCGGTCGAACTGCTCTATCTGGCACGTGCGGTAACGCCGGGCAGCTATCAGGTGCCGGCGCCGCAGGTGGAGTCGATGTATGTGCCGCAGTGGCGCGCGACTGACGCGACGCCGCCGCGTTTGACCATTCGCTAAGCGGGTGCCCGGCTAATGCCGGGCGCTATTTTTATGAAGATCGTTTTGCGCCCCGTAAAAATCATACTTTGCAGTTTATGCCTGCTGGCCACCCTGCTGTGGCTGGCGGATCGCTTATTCCCTCTGCCGCTGCAACAGGTGGCGCCTGCCCGCGTGGTGGTGGCGGAAGATGGCACGCCGCTGTGGCGCTTCGCCGATAAAAACGGCATCTGGCGCTATCCGGTTACGCCGGAAGAGGTCTCTCCCTGGTATTTACAGGCGCTGCTGACCTACGAAGATCGCTGGTTCTGGCACCATCCGGGCATCAATCCGCTGGCTATCCTGCGCGCCGCCTGGCAGGATCTGCGCGGCGGCGAGATCGTTTCCGGCGGCAGCACCATTACTATGCAGGTCGCGCGGCTTATCGATCCGCAGCCGCGCACATTTGGTGGCAAACTGCATCAGGCCTGGCGCGCGATACAGCTGGAATGGCATCTCTCGAAAAGGGAGATTCTGACGCTCTATCTGAACCGCGCGCCTTTTGGCGGAACGCTGGAAGGCATCGGCGCGGCCAGCTGGAGTTGGCTGGGCAAGCCGCCGTCAGCCCTGACGCGCGGCGAGGCGGCGCTGCTGGCGGTATTGCCGCAGGCGCCGAGCCGCCTGCGACCGGACCGCTGGCCTGAGCGTGCGCGCGCGGCGCGCGATAAAGTGCTGCTGCGCCTGGCGGCCTATGGCGTCTGGCCGCAAACCGCCGTTCAGGAAATTATGCAGGAGCCGGTTTGGCTGGCGCCGCGTCAGATGCCGCAGCTGGCGCCGCTGCTGGCGCGTCGCGTATTGGCGCTCTCCGGGCAGGCCAAAATCACCACCACTATCAACGCCTCGCTTCAGCGTCAGATTGAAGCGCTGGCGCAGGGCTGGAAAGGATCCTTGCCGCTGCGCACTTCTATGGCGGTGCTGGTAGTCGATCATACAACGATGCAGGTGCGCGCCTGGATGGGATCGGTCGATCTGGACGACGACAGCCGCTTTGGTCACGTCGATATGGTCAGTAGCGTACGATCCCCCGGATCGGTGCTGAAACCTTTTTTGTATGGGCTGGCGCTGGATGACGGCCTGATCGCTGGGGAATCGCTGCTGCAGGATGTGCCGCGCCGTTTCGGCAATTATCGTCCCGGCAACTTCGACACAGGATTTCATGGGCCGGTCAGCGCCAGCGAGGCGTTATCGCGCTCGCTAAATCTGCCGGCGGTGCAGCTGCTGGAGGCGTATGGTCCGAAGCGCATGACCGCGGCGCTGCGCAATGTCGGCTTAACTCTCCGCTTTCCCGCCACGGCGGAGCCTAACCTGTCGCTGATCCTTGGCGGCACCGGCGCACGCATGGATGAGATCGTGGCGGCCTATAGCGCCTTTGCCCGACATGGGCAGGCGGGGCAACTGCGGTTATTGACGCAGGACCCGCTGGTAGAGCGGCCGCTGCTGTCGCCCGGCGCGGCCTGGATGGTGCGACGCATGTTGGCGGGCGAGGCGCAGCCGCAGCCGGACGACGCGCTACCCACCATCGCGCCGCTGGCGTTGAAAACCGGCACCAGCTATGGCTACCGCGACGCCTGGGCTATCGGCATCAACGCGCGTTATCTGATCGGGGTGTGGGTCGGGCGTCCCGATGGCACGCCGGTCGCCGGTCAGTATGGCGTGGCGAGCGCCGTTCCGGTGCTGAATCAGCTGCACCATCTGCTGATGACGTCGCCGCAGTTACGCGGCCGTTTTTTGCCCGCCGATCCGCGTCCGGCGAGCATCAGCGTTCAGGCGTTGTGCTGGCCGGGCGGTCAGCCGCTGCCTGCGGGCGACGGCAACTGCCGTCAGCGACGTCAGAGCTGGGTATTAAACGACACTGCGCCGCCCACGCTGCTCGCCGCCGGGCAGGAAGGGACGTTTGGGTTGCAACAAACCGTCTGGCTGAATGGGCAAGGGGAGCGGGTGGCAGCGGATTGCAGCGGCGCCAGAGCACAGAAGATTGTCCTCTGGCCGGTGCCGCTGGAGCCCTGGCTGTTGCCTGGCGAACGACGCGCGCAGCGGTTGCCGCCCGTTTCAGCCAGCTGTCCGCCGAAGGCGGAAAGCAGCGCGCTGCCATTGCTGCTGACCGGCGTGCGCGACGGTCAAATCCTGCATCGTCTGCCGGGAAAATCTGAATTATCGCTCAGCGTCGCGGCGCAGGGCGGCGAAGGAGAAGGGCGATGGTGGTTTCTCAACGGCGAGGTGCTGAGCGGCGCCGATGGCGGCGTTACGCAGCGGCTGGTGTTTACACGCGCCGGTCGTTATCAGCTCAGCGTGCTGGATGCCGCCGGCCAGGTCGCCGCAGCCACTTTCACCGTGGAGTAAACCAGGATAGGGTTGGAATGCGCATTAATGAAGCAGCTACGCGAGAAGGATCATACTTTTTCAATAAATCGCTGAAACTTAGATAGGCAAGCCGGCTTTGCGCCCCTATAATCGGCGCCGTTTTCACAGGCCGGTATCAATTAATTCACAACCGGCTTAACCTGGAAGTTAAGACAGAGGTCAACATGACAGTAGAACGTACCTTTTCCATCGTAAAACCGAACGCGGTGGCAAAAAACGTAATTGGCGCCATTTATAACCGTTTCGAAGCCGCTGGTTTTAAAATCGTTGCTGCAAAAATGCTGCACCTGACCAAAGAGCAGGCTGAAGGCTTCTATGCTGAGCATAAAGGCAAACCGTTCTTTGACGGTCTGGTTGAATTCATGACCTCCGGTCCGATCGTTGTTTCCGTACTGGAAGGCGAAAACGCCGTTCAGCGTCACCGCGATCTGATGGGCGCGACCAATCCGGCTAACGCGCTGGCTGGCACGCTGCGTGCTGACTACGCTGATAGCTTCACCGAGAACGCCACTCACGGTTCTGACTCTCTGGAGTCTGCCGCGCGTGAAATCGCGTTTTTCTTCGGCGAAAACGAAATCTGCCCGCGTACCCGTTAATCAACGGCTCGCCTGACCGCACAATGACAGTTACAAATTAATTGTCACCCTGGCCGGTCGCGCAATAGCATCGCGCTACAGTTATTTGTACAATAATGCGCCCTCATGAGTTTTACTCAGCGAGGGCGCTTCTTTTTCTATCCCTAACCAGGGCCATAACGTGTAATAACGAGGCCAGAGAACATTATGTCCGAACACATTGTGACGCCGTCGTCCGCATCTCCCGCTGTTGTCTCCCCAAAAAGTGAAAAAATCAATTTGCTGGACCTGAACCGTCAGCAGATGCGCGAGTTCTTTATCTCTCTGGGTGAAAAGCCTTTCCGCGCCGATCAGGTTATGAAATGGATCTATCACTACTGCAGTGATGATTTCGATGAGATGACCGACATCAATAAGGTGCTGCGCAACAAACTCAAGCAGTTAACCGAAATCCGCGCACCGGAAGTGGCGGAAGAGAAACGCTCCGCAGATGGCACCATTAAATGGGCGATCCGCGTGGGTGACCAGCTGGTAGAAACGGTTTACATCCCTGAAGACGACCGCGCTACGCTGTGCGTTTCTTCACAGGTCGGCTGCGCCCTTGAGTGTAAATTCTGCTCCACCGCACAGCAGGGCTTTAACCGTAACCTGCGCGTATCCGAGATTATTGGTCAGGTGTGGCGCGCAGCGAAAATCATCGGCGCCGCCAAAGTGACCGGCCAGCGTCCTATCACTAACGTGGTAATGATGGGCATGGGCGAACCGCTGCTCAATCTGAACAACGTTGTGCCGGCGATGGAAATCATGCTGGACGATTTCGGTTTCGGCCTCTCCAAACGCCGCGTCACCCTGTCGACCTCAGGCGTCGTGCCTGCGCTGGATAAGCTGGGCGATATGATCGACGTGGCGCTGGCGATCTCCCTGCATGCGCCGAACGACACCATTCGCGACGAAATCGTGCCGATCAACAAAAAGTACAATATCGCGACCTTCCTGGAATCGGTGCGCCGTTACCTGGAAAAATCCAATGCCAATCAGGGGCGCGTGACGATTGAATATGTGATGCTGGATCACATTAACGACAGCACCGACGATGCGCACCAGCTGGCCGAGCTGCTGAAAGATACGCCGTGCAAAATTAACCTGATTCCGTGGAACCCCTTCCCGGGCGCGCCTTACGGCCGCAGCTCTAACAGCCGCGTCGATCGCTTTGCCAAGGTGCTGATGAGCTATGGTTTCACCACCATCGTGCGTAAAACGCGTGGCGATGATATCGACGCCGCCTGCGGCCAGCTGGCGGGCGACGTTATTGACCGCACCAAGCGTACGCTGCGCAAAAAAATGGCGGGTGAACAAATATCTGTGAAAGCGCTCTGAAACTGGAGAAGAAAACCTTTTTTCGGGCGTAACGTGCTGCCTGCCTTGCTGAGTTTGGCGTAACATACCAGACTTCATCACACATGGAGGCAGCATGCGTAAAGGATTACGATGGCTGATGCTGGTGGCCGCGTTGGCGCTGGCGGGCTGTAGCAGTCAACGCCAGGCCAGCGGCAGCGGACAGATTCGTTTGCAGTTGGGGCTTATCTATCTTTTGCAGGGCGATATGCCCGCAGCGCGGCGCAATTTACAGCGGGCGTTGCAGGATGCGCCCGGCGACTATCGCGTTTTGTTAGCGATGGCGCGCCTGCATGAGCAGGAAGGCGACGGGGCGATGGCGCGGCATTATTATCAGTCGGCGCTGAAATCCGCGCCCAAAAATAGTTATGCACTTAACAATTACGGTGCGTTTCTTTGCGGATTAGGGCAGTATGATGCGGCGCATCAACAATTTACTCTTGCTGCGACGCCGAATTCGCTTGCAGCAAGCGCTGACAGTCAGGAGCGCGCCGGATACTGTTATTTGCGGCAGGGCGACTACGCCTCCGCACGGCGGGCGTTGTTGACAGCGTTGCAGGCTGACCGGCAAAAAGCGGACGCGCTACTGGCCGAAGCTGAAAGACATCTTGAACAGCAGAAGCCTGAATCAACGCGGCTTTTGTTAGAGGTATATCATCACAGCGCGCCTGCGACAGCAGAGAGCCTGTGGTTGGAGATTCGTTTCGCTGCGCTGGAACAGCGGACCGTAGATAAAGCAGATTACGGTCGGCAACTGGCGCAAAATTTTCCACAATCGATACAGTACCAGCATTTTCTAGCTAATGAATACTGAAGCCACTCAAGATACAACAGCAGCAAATTCCACAGGCGCCCGCCTGCGTGCCGCCCGTGAGCAGATGGGGCTGACGCAGCAGAATGTTGCTGAGCGTTTGTGCCTGAAACTTTCAACCGTGCGAGACATTGAAGAGGACAAATCACCGGCCGATTTGGCTTCGACTTTTTTACGCGGCTATATCCGCTCTTACGCACGGCTGGTGCATGTGCCGGAAGAGGAACTGCTGCCGATGATGGCGAAGCAGGCTCCGGTACGCGCGGCGAAAGTCGAACCGATGCAGAGCTTTTCGCTGGGCAAGCGACGTAAAAAACGCGACGGCTGGCTAATGATTTTTACCTGGCTGGTCGTGTTTGTCGTCGTCGGTCTGACCGGCGCCTGGTGGTGGCAAAATCATAAGGCGGCGCAGGATGATCTGGTGTCGCTTTCCGATCAGGGCGGCGCAGGCGACGACAGCAGTCAGTCCATTCCGTTAACCGATAATGGCAGCGACAACAGCAGCGCCCAGAGCCAGGCGGCGCCGTCTGACGGCATCAGCGTGCCGTTGACCAACGACAACGCCAATAACACCAGCAGCGCGGCCGCCAATACCGCCGCGCCAGGCGCCAGCGCGCCAGCGCCGAATAACGCGGCGCCGGTGACCGCCGCGCCGACGGCCTCTGCCGGCAATAACGACGCCAACGCGGTCGTTTCGCCGAGCCAGGCGCCGGTGACCGCCGCGCCGACGGCGACAGAGAATAACGCGACGCCGCTGCCTACCGGCAGCGCCAGCGTCAGCGGTCCTGCCGCCGACGCCAATACCGTTGTGTTGGATTTCAATGCTGACTGCTGGCTGGAAGTGACCGACGCCTCAGGAAAAAAACTGTTCAGCGGAATGCAGCGCAGTGGTGGTAAACTCAGCCTTTCCGGCACCGCGCCTTATCGTCTGAAGATTGGCGCGCCGGCAGCTGTACAGATTCATTATCAGGGACAGCCTGTTGATTTAAGTCGTTTTATTCGTACCAACCAGGTTGCTCGCCTGACGCTTGGGGCCCAGTAAACCCTTTGCGCTGCTTCGCGGCAATTATGGAGAAACAACATGCATAACGAAGCACCCATTATCCGTCGCAAATCAACGCGCATTTACGTCGGCAAGGTGCCAGTGGGTGACGGCGCGCCTATCGCCGTGCAATCCATGACTAACACCCGCACCACGGATGTGGAAGCGACCGTTAAACAGATCAAAGCGCTGGAGCGCGTGGGCGTTGATATCGTTCGCGTCTCGGTGCCGACCATGGACGCCGCTGAAGCGTTCAAACTGATCAAACAGCAGGTGAACGTGCCGCTGGTGGCGGATATTCATTTTGACTACCGCATTGCGCTGAAAGTAGCGGAATATGGCGTCGACTGTCTGCGCATCAACCCCGGCAACATCGGCAACAACGAGCGTATCCGCCAGGTGGTGGAATGCGCGCGTGACAGAAATATTCCTATCCGCATCGGTGTTAACGCCGGCTCGCTGGAAAAAGATCTGCAGGAAAAGTATGGCGAGCCGACGCCGCAGGCGCTGCTTGAATCCGCCATGCGCCATGTCGATCATCTGGATCGACTCAACTTCGATCAGTTCAAAGTCAGCGTAAAAGCCTCCGATGTCTTCCTCGCGGTAGAGTCCTATCGTCTGTTGGCGAAACAGATCGATCAGCCGCTGCATCTGGGGATCACCGAAGCGGGCGGCGCGCGCGCCGGCGCGGTAAAATCGGCGATCGGCCTCGGTTTGCTGCTTTCCGAAGGCATTGGCGATACGCTGCGCATTTCGCTGGCGGCCGATCCGGTGGAAGAGGTGAAAGTCGGTTTCGATATCCTGAAATCGCTGCGCATCCGCACCCGCGGCATCAACTTTATCGCCTGTCCGACCTGCTCGCGTCAGGAGTTCGACGTGATCGGTACCGTTAACGCGCTGGAGCAGCGGCTGGAAGATATCATCACCCCGATGGACGTTTCGATCATTGGCTGCGTGGTGAACGGACCGGGCGAAGCGCTGGTGTCGACGCTGGGCGTGACCGGCAGCAACAAGAAAAGCGGCTTTTATGAAGATGGCGTTCGCCAGCGCGATCGTCTCGATAATGACGATATGATCGACCAGCTGGAAGCGCGCATTCGGGCGAAAGCGGCGATGCTCGATGAAACCCGGCGCATTAACGTGCAGCAAGTGGAAAATTAAACGGCGCCGTCGCTGCGGCGGCGCGCTGACTGAACCTGAACGGCCTGCGCCGTACAGGTTTTTTTCTGTTCAGGTTCCGGCATTATCGCCGGAACGGCCAGACGCCGTGTCTGGTGTAATTTGAATAAAGAGAGAAATGACGTGGCGAAGAACATCCAGGCCATCCGCGGCATGAACGACTATTTGCCGACCGACACCGTTGTCTGGCAGCGTATCGAAGGTATTCTGAAGCAGGTACTGTCCAGCTATGGCTACAGCGAAATCCGCCTGCCGGTCGTCGAGCATACGCCGCTGTTTAAGCGCGCTATCGGCGAAGTGACCGACGTGGTGGAAAAGGAGATGTATACCTTTGACGATCGCAACGGCGAAAGCCTGACGCTGCGCCCGGAAGGCACCGCGGGCTGCGTGCGCGCCGGTATCGAGCATGGTCTGCTCTATAACCAGGAGCAGCGCCTGTGGTACATGGGCCCGATGTTTCGCTACGAGCGTCCGCAGAAAGGGCGCTACCGTCAGTTCCATCAGATCGGCGCGGAAGTGTTCGGTCTGCAAGGGCCGGATATCGACGCCGAATTGATTATGATGACCGCGCGCTGGTGGAAAGCGCTCGGCATCGCCGATCATGTGAAGCTGGAGCTTAACTCCATCGGCTCGCTTGAAGCGCGCGCCAGCTACCGCGACGCGCTGGTAGCATTCCTCGAACAGCATAAAGAGACGCTGGACGAAGACTGCAAACGCCGCATGTACAGCAATCCGCTGCGCGTGCTGGACAGTAAAAACCCGGACGTGCAGGCGCTGCTGAACGACGCGCCGACGCTGGGCGATTATCTGGATGAAGAATCGCGCGCCCATTTCGACGGGCTGTGCGCGCTGCTGGATAGCGTCGGCATCGCCTACACCATCAACCAGCGCCTGGTGCGCGGTCTCGATTACTACAACCGCACCGTATTCGAATGGGTGACCACCAGCCTGGGCGCGCAGGGCACGGTATGCGCCGGCGGCCGCTATGACGGACTGGTCGAGCAGCTGGGCGGACGCGCGACGCCGGGCGTCGGTTTCGCCATGGGCATGGAGCGTCTGGTGCTGCTGGTTCAGGCGGTTAACCCCGATTTTGAACCGTCACGCATTGTTGATGTCTATGTTATCGCTTCGGGTCAGGGCGTACAGTCCGCCGCGATGCAGCTGGCGGAGCGGGTACGCGATGCGGCGCCGTCGCTAAAGCTGATGACCAATTTCGGCGGCGGCAACTTTAAGAAGCAGTTCGCGCGCGCCGACAAATGGGGCGCTCGCGTTGCGCTGGTGCTGGGCGAAGATGAAATGAACGCCGGGCAGGTAGTGGTGAAAGACCTGCGCAGCGGCGAACAACAAACGCTGGCGCAGGATGAAGTGGCTGCGGCGTTAGTGACCCTGCTGTCGTAAGATCGTCGGGCAGGAACAGTTAAGGAGAAGGATTGCGTGGAAGTTTACAGCAACGAAAACGAACAGGTGGATGCGCTCCGTCGTTTTTTTGCCAATAACGGCAAAGCATTAGCGGTCGGCGTGGTGCTGGGTATCGGCGCGCTGGTCGGCTGGCGTTACTGGAGCACTCATCAGGACAGCTCCTCGCGTGAAGTGTCGGCGCACTATCAGCAGTTGACCACCGCGCTGGACGCCAGCAAGCCGCAGACGCTGGAAGCCGTGGCGAAATTCGCTAACGAAAACAGCAATACCTATGGCGCGCTGGCCTCGCTCGACCTGGCGAAGCAGTATGTCGATAAAAACGAGCTGGCGAAAGCGGCCGGACAGCTGCAAAGCGGCATTAAAAATACGCGCGACGCCAACCTGCAGGCGGTAATGAATCTGCGCCTGGCGCGGATTCAGCTGCAACAGAAGCAGGCGGACGACGCGCTGAAAACGTTGGATAGCGTGAAGGGTGAAGGCTGGACGGCCATCGTTGCGGATATTCGTGGTGAAGCGCTGCTGAGCAAGGGCGATAAGCAGGGCGCCCGTGATGCCTGGAGCAAGGGGATCGCTTCCGAGGCGTCACCGGCGCTGAAAGAAATGATGCAGATGAAAATGAATAATTTAGGTTAAGCCATTCAAGAGAGAGCGCATGGAATTACGTAAATACCTGCTGTCAGGGCTGATTTCAGTCACTTTGCTCAGCGGTTGCTCGCTGTTCAGCGGCGAAGAAGATGTCGTCAAAATGGCCCCGTTGCCGAAAGTGGAAAACCAGTTTGAACCGCAGGAAGTGTGGAGCACCTCCGTCGGCGACGGCATTGGCGACTTCTACTCCAATCTGCATCCCGCCTGGCAGAATGACACCGTCTATGCGGCCGATCGTTTCGGCATCGTGAAGGCGCTGGACGCCAGCGACGGTAAAGAAAAATGGAAAGTTAACCTTTCCACCGATAACGGCTTTTTCTCGAAAAATACGCCAGCCCTGCTTTCCGGCGGCGTAACCGCGGCGGGCGAGCATATCTATATCGGCAGCGAGCGCGCGCAGGTTTATGCGCTGAACAGCGCCGACGGCTCTGTCGCCTGGCAGACCAAAGTGGCTGGCGAAGCGCTTTCCCGTCCGGTGGTCAGCGACGGCCTGGTGTTGATTCATACCAGCAACGGCATGTTGCAGGGGCTGGATCAGAACAGCGGCGCGGTGAAATGGACCGTTAATCTGGATATGCCAGCGCTTTCGCTGCGCGGCGAATCTGCGCCCGCCACCGCTTTCGGCGGCGCGATCGTTGGCGGCGACAATGGCCGCGTCAGCGCAGTGATTTTGAACCAGGGCCAGATTATCTGGCAGCAGCGCATCTCTCAGCCGAGCGGCGCGACCGAAATCGATCGTCTCAGCGACGTCGACACCACGCCGGTTATCGTTAACGGCGTAGTGTACGCGCTGGCCTATAACGGTAACCTGACGGCGCTGGATCTGCGTTCCGGCCAGATGTTGTGGAAACGCGAAATCGGTTCGGTGAAAGATTTCATTGTCGACGCGGGCCGCATCTATCTGATCGATCAGGATGACCGCGTGATGGCGCTGAACGCCGACGGCGGCGTCGCCATCTGGCGTCAGAGCGATCTGCTGCACCGCAACCTGACTTCACCGGTCCTTTATAACGGCTATATCGTTGTGGGCGACAGCGAAGGCTATCTGCACTGGCTGAACACCGACGACGGTCGTTTCGTCGCGCAGCAGAAAGTGGATGGCTCCGGCTTCCAGACCGAACCGGTGGTTGCCAGCGATAAGCTGCTGATCCAGGCGAAGAACGGCGAGGTTTACTCTATCGCGCGTTAATCGCCGACGGATAGCGCAGTGTTGATCAACGGCTCCTGGCTTACAGGGGCCGTTTCGTTTTTCTGACGGCGTGTTATCCTTAGCGCCTTCAGCCTGAACAGGGCGGCAGAGACCGTTTATAATTGCCTGTTCAGGCTTCTGATTTTTCGTTTCGTAATGAGGCATTATTTATGGTACCTGTGGTCGCGCTGGTTGGGCGTCCTAACGTGGGCAAATCCACCCTGTTTAACCGTTTAACGCGCACCCGCGATGCGCTGGTGGCAGATTTCCCAGGTCTGACGCGCGATCGTAAATACGGGCGCGCCGAGGTGGAAGGACGGGAATTTATCGTCATCGACACCGGCGGTATTGACGGCACCGAAGATGGCGTGGAAACCCGTATGGCTGAACAGTCGCTGCTGGCGATTGAAGAGGCGGACGTCGTGCTGTTTATGGTGGATGCGCGCGCCGGGCTGATGCCTGCGGATCAGGCTATCGCCAAACATTTGCGCGCGCGTGAGAAAGCGACGTTTCTGGTGGCGAACAAAACCGACGGGCTGGACGCTGACAGCGCCGTCGTCGATTTTTACGCGCTGGGCCTGGGCGAGATTCACTCCATCGCCGCATCGCATGGCCGCGGCGTCACTTCGCTGCTGGAAACGGCGCTGTTGCCGTGGATGGACGTGGTTGCGCCTGCGGAGCCGCTGAGCGAAGAGGAAGAGAACCAGGCCTACTGGGCCGAGCTGGAAGCGAAAGAGCGCGGCGAAGATCCTGACGCGGAAGAGGAAGAGGATGATTTCGACCCCACCGGCCTGCCGGTGAAAATCGCTATCGTCGGTCGACCTAACGTCGGTAAGTCAACGCTTACCAACCGTATTCTCGGCGAAGATCGCGTAGTGGTGTACGACATGCCGGGCACCACCCGTGACAGCATCTATATTCCGATGGAGCGCGACGAGCGCGAATATATCCTGATCGATACCGCTGGCGTGCGTAAACGCGGCAAGGTCACCGATACGGTAGAAAAGTTCTCGGTAATCAAAACGCTGCAAGCGATCGAAGACGCCAACGTGGTGCTGCTGGTTATCGATGCCCGTCAGGGTATCTCCGACCAGGATCTCTCTCTGCTGGGCTTTATCCTGAATAGTGGGCGCTCACTGGTGATTGTGGTCAACAAGTGGGATGGCCTGTCGCAGGAAGTGAAGGATGAAGTCAAAGAGACCCTCGATTACCGTCTGGGCTTTATCGACTTTGCGCGCGTTCACTTTATTTCCGCGCTGCACGGCAGCGGCGTCGGCAATCTGTTTGAATCGATCAACGAAGCGTACGACTGTTCAACGCGCCGCGTCGGCACCTCAATGCTGACGCGTATCATGAACATGGCTGCGGAAGATCATCAGCCGCCTCTGGTGCGTGGTCGTCGCGTGAAGCTGAAATATGCGCACGCGGGCGGCTATAATCCGCCGATCGTGGTGATTCATGGCAACCAGGTGAAGGATCTGCCCGATTCTTACAAGCGTTACCTGATGAACTACTTCCGTCGTTCGCTGAACGTGATGGGAACGCCGATCCGCATTCAGTTTAAAGAAGGGGACAACCCCTTTGCCGGCAAACGCAACCTGCTGACGCCAAACCAGCAGCGTAAGCGTAAGCGCCTGCTTTCGCATCTGAAAAAGAACAAGCGCTAATCGAAGGGGCTGCGGAAACGCGGCCCTTTTTTATGGGCGGCGCCGAAAGATGACCTGGCGCAGGATTCACCGTTCGCATCGGTTTATGATATTCGCATTGCAGCGGTCGACCGCCGCCGCGTTTATTCAGGAGGCTATCATGGCGAAATGTGAAAAATGTCAGCACCCACTAACGCTCGGCGACAGCGACTTTTTTTGTGAGCGGTGCGGCGCTCATTATGCGCGACAGGCGCAGTGTCCCGACTGCCATCAGCCATTACAGGTGCTAAAGGCCTGCGGCGCAGTCGATTACTTTTGCCAGCACGGTCACGGGCTAATATCGAAAAAGCGGGTCGAGTTCGTGCCGCTAAACTATCAGGCATAGCCTTTCACTGCTCTCTTTCTGACGTTAGCTTCAAACGCGCTTCCTTTAGCCCATCGGCGGAAGCGCGCCGATCGTTTTCTTTCACCTCCTGTCCCTGCCGGTTTGCCTCGTTAATTTTTTGCAGCAAAAGTGCGGATTTTCGCAATGTTGTTAATTTTTTGTTTAACTCATAACGTACCGATTGGTACAATCCCGGCCGTTGGTCTACCCTCTTTTTTTAGCGGCGCAGCGCGCTGGCGTTAAAAGGCAGGATGCCAATGGCGGGTGGCAAACCCGTTTCAGGTTAACTGTTTGTTATGGCTGGATAATAAAACAGGGGTGCTGGCCTGCGTTTCAGGCTGACGACTTATGACTTATTGCTAAGCCTTGGTTCCACCAGGAGAGTTTTATCATGGTTCAAACTACCACCCGGCGGTATTGCAAGATTACGCTTAAAACGTCGTCACGAATCCAACTAGTCATGGATT
>OKNF01000141.1_pt1 | contig 17958 bp, 17 predicted proteins | sample 1613121 | NCBI WGS metagenome assembly OKNF01 (sample SAMN04436838, study PRJEB24849) | human gut metagenome | biome: human gut; feature: NICU; material: stool | host: Homo sapiens | place: USA: Saint Louis, MO | collected 2011-09-08
AGAGCGGTCGCGCGTAGGGGTAGCGACCGCTGCGGATCGTAGTCGCATCAGGCATCACTGCCTCACCCTCTTTCGCCAGCGCCAGCATTTTTACGCCGCTGATATGAAACCCAAAGCTGGCGTAGCCGATGGCGTTGAGGTTGGCGGCCACCGCCTGCACCACCGCCGCCGAGCCGGGATATTCGCCGACGTCCTGACGGAAATCACCGCCGCACAGCGCCTGCTGCTTAAAATAGCCCCAGGTGCCCGATGCGGAGTTGCGGCCTAAGCGTTGCAATGGCCGCTGCTGCCAGCCGGGCTGCGTCAATTGCAGGTCGCCCCAGGCGCGCGGCGCAGACGCAGCGCCGCAGCGACGGGTAATGGAAAAGATGGCGTCCAGCTGCCGTGCGTTAAGCTGGGTTAGCGGATTATCCTGATTCACTACGACCACCAGCGCGTCCAGCGCCACCGGCACCGCCAGCGGCGGATAGCCGTAGCGCTGCTGAAACAGCTGGCGTTCAGCCGGCTGCATCGGTCGACTCATGGCGCCCAGCTGCGCGGCGCCCGCAGCCAAAGCGGTGGGCGCGGTAGAGGACCCCGCCGCCTGCACCTGTACGTTGACGCCTGGATACTGGCGGTTAAAACTTTCGCCCCACAGCGCCATCAGGTTGCCGAGCGTATCGGAACCGACGCTGCTAAGATTGCCCGCCAGTATCGCAGGTTTAGCCTGCAGCGCGCCGGAAAAAAGCAGCAGTGCTACGGTAATGATCACTTTCATGCCTGGCGTCCATCAGGATTTATGCGCCGCATTGTCCGGCAGTTGCGGGCCGACAATCAACCTTGTCGGCAGAATAAAGCTGAAACAGGTCTCTTTATGCGGCTCGCTGGTGATAGTTAAGCGCGATCCGTGATGGCTCAGGGCATGTTTCACAATCGCCAGCCCCAGCCCGCTGCCGCCGGTGGCGCGCGATCGCGCCTTATCGACGCGGTAAAAGCGTTCGGTGAGGCGCGGCAGATGCTCGACGGCGATGCCCGGCCCGTTATCCTTCACGGCGAACAGCGCTCCCTGTTTGTTATGCAGCCAGCAGACGTCAATGCGCGTTCCTTCCGGCGTATGGTTCACCGCGTTATAGACCAGATTGGAGATGGCGCTGCGCAATTGCTCCTCGTTGCCGAAAACTTTCAGGTGCGGATCGGTATGAAAGGCAATCTCGTGGCGTCCGCCGCTGAGCGTCTCCGCTTCGCGCTGCAGCAGCCGCAGCATCATCGGCACGTCGACCTTCTCCGCCAGATCGATGGCGGGCGCCGCCTCGATGCGCGACAGCGTCAGCAGCTGTTTCACCAGCCCGTCCATGCGCCGCGTCTGCTCCTGCATGGTTTGCAGCGCCTTTTCGCGCGCTTTGCCTTCCAGCACCGCGTCGCCCATCATCTCCAGGTAGCCCTGCAACACCGTCAGCGGCGTGCGCAGCTCGTGGCTGACGTTAGCGAAAAAGTTGCGCCGCGCCCCTTCCAGCTGATGCATCTGCGTCACGTCGCGCGCTACCAGCAGCCACTGGCCTTCGCTGTAGGGCATCACGCGGAACTCCATATGCAGCTGGTTGTTCATCACCAGCGTCAGCGGACGGGAAAACTCCTGCTGGCGCAGATAGCGCGAAAACTCAGGATAGCGCAGCAGGTTAAGGATATTCTGGCCGTTATCTTCCGGCCAGCGCAGCCCCAGATGCTGCTGCGCCAGGCCGTTGCACCAGAAAATAGTGCCTTCGTCGGTCGTTAGCACCACCGCGTCAGGCAGCGACTCCGCGCCGCTGCGAAAGCGTTTGATCAGGTTGCCCAGCTCGCGGCGGCGACGGCGGTTGCGCAGCTGCATCTGGTAAAGGCCATAAAACAGCGGCTCCCAGCTCGCCTGGCCGGTGGGCGGCGTCATGGTGCGGTCGGTCCACAGCCAGTGCGACAGCCGCAGCAGATTCCAGAAATGCCAGCCCAGCAACAGCAGCACGGCGCCCAGCAGGAACCAGGGGAGATAGCCGGTCAGCAGGCCGAGTAGCAGCGCCGGCAGGCAGACCAACAGCAGTTCCAGTAAAAGTCTCTTCCAGGAGAGGCGTTCCAGCACGAGGCAAACTCCGATCAGTAACGCGCGGAGAAACGATACCCCGTTCCACGTACGGTTTGCACCATCCGATCGTGTCCGGTCAGCTCCAGTGCTTTGCGCAGGCGGCGTATATGCACGTCCACCGTGCGATCTTCTACGTAGACGTTGGTGCCCCAGACGTTGTTCAACAGCTGTTCGCGGCTGTAGACGCGCTCCGGGTGCGTCATAAAAAAGTGCAGCAGCTTATATTCGGTCGGGCCCATTTCCAGCGGCGTGGTGTCCGACATGACGCGGTGCGAGGAAGGGTCGAGGCTCAATCCCTGAATTTCAATCACCTCTTCCACCGCCATCGGCGAAATGCGGCGCATTACCGCTTTGATGCGCGCCACCAGCTCTTTCGGCGAGAAGGGTTTGGTAATGTAGTCGTCAGCGCCCACTTCCAGACCACGCACGCGATCTTCTTCTTCGCCGCGCGCCGTCAGCATCATCACCGGAATGTCGCGCGTCATCGCTTCGCGCTTGAGATGTTTAATAAACTGAATGCCGCTGCCGCCGGGCAGCATCCAGTCCAGCAGGATCAGATCGGGCCAGGGTTCGATAAGCAGGTTAACAGCGCTGTCGTAATCATCCGCCTCTATCGGCTGATAATCGTTCTGCTCCAACACGAAACACAACATTTCCCTGATGGGGGCTTCATCTTCGACAACCAGAATGCGCTTAGCCATTATTGCTCCTGCGAATGTGACGTTCTGTCACGGGAATTTGCGGCGTCATTATGCGTCAGTTTTATGACAGATTTATGAAAAATGCACGGGCTGCGCGACGCTTAAGTAACGCTTTTGTGACGTGCTCGCAGCGGATTTTACCTGGTCTGCGCCAGCGCTCTGGTTATAATCGCCTCCGGCGTTCTGCTTTTAGCTGGGAGTTCTATGCGCATTATCCATACTTCAGACTGGCATCTCGGCCAGTTTTTCTATACCCGCAGTCGGGCCGCCGAGCATCAGGCCTTTTTTAACTGGCTGATCGACCGCGTGGAGGAGCATCAGGTGGATGCGGTGATCGTGGCGGGCGATATTTTCGATACCGGCTCGCCTCCCAGCTACGCGCGCGAACTCTACAACCGTTTCGTGGTGGATTTGCAACGCACCGGCTGCCAGCTGATTGTGCTGGGCGGCAACCATGACTCCGTCGCCACCCTTAACGAATCGCGCGAGCTGCTCGCCTGTCTGAATGCGCAGGTGATCGCCGCCGCCAGCGGCAATCCCGAAGAGCAAGTGCTTACCCTGAAAACGCGCCAGGGCGAGCCGGGCGCTATCCTCTGCGCCATCCCCTACCTGCGCCCGCGCGATATTATGCGCAGCCAGGCGGGCCAGTCCGGCGAGCAGAAGCAGCTGACGCTGCTCAGCGCCATCACGCAACACTATCAGCGCAGCTATCAGCATGCGCGCAGGCTGAGCGAACAGGCGACGACGCCGCTGCCGGTGATCGCCACCGGTCATCTCACCACCGTCGGCGTCAGTAAGAGCGAAGCGGTGCGCGATATCTATATCGGCACGCTCGACGCCTTTCCTGCGCAGGCGTTTCCGCCCGCCGACTATATCGCGCTGGGTCATATCCATCGTGCGCAGCGCATCGCCAACAGCGAGCATATTCGCTACAGCGGGTCGCCGCTGCCGCTCAGCTTCGACGAGCTGGGCAGCGAGAAAAGCGTCTTTCTGGTAAGTTTTGCCGACGGCAAACTGGCGCGCGTCACGCCGCTGCCGGTGCCCTGCTTCCAGCCGATGCAAACGATCAAAGGCACGCTGGCGGAAATCGAGGCGCAGCTGAAGCCGTTTGCCGACGCCAGCCCGGAACAGCCGGTCTGGCTCGATATCGAAATCACCACCCAAGAGTACCTGCACAATATGCAGCAGCATATTCAGGCGCTGACGGAAGGACTGCCGGTCGAGGTGCTGCTGATGCGCCGCAGTCGCGAACTGCGCGAACGCGCGCTGGCGCGCCTGCAAAACGAGACGCTGAGCGAGCTCAAGGTTGAAGAGGTGTTCGAGCGGCGGCTGGAACAGGAGGAAGAGACCGACGAGGCGCGGCTACAGCGCGTGCGTCAGCTATTCAGCGGCACGCTGGAGGCGCTGCATCATGGCGAGGAGAGCCAGCCATGAAAATCCTTTCGCTGCGCTTTAAAAATATCAACTCGCTGAAGGGCGAGTGGAAAATCGACTTCACCCGCGAACCGTTCGCCAGCAGCGGCCTGTTCGCCATTACCGGCCCCACCGGCGCCGGTAAAACCACCCTGCTCGACGCCATCTGCCTGGCGCTCTATCACGAAACCTCGCGGCTGGGCAAAATCTCGCAAACGCAGAACGAGCTGATCAGCCGCGATACCGCTGAATGTCTGGCCGAGGTGGAATTTGAGGTCAAAGGCGAAGCCTGGCGCGCCTTCTGGAGTCAGAACCGGGCGCGCGGCGCGGTGGACGGCAACCTGCAGGCGCCGCGCGTCGAGCTGGCTCGCTGCGCGGACAATGTTATCGTCGCCGACAAGGTTAAAGATAAGCTGGAGATGATCGCCCAGCTAACCGGACTCGACTTTGCCCGCTTCACCAAATCGATGATGCTGTCGCAGGGGCAGTTCGCCGCGTTTCTCAACGCCGACGCCAACGACCGCGCCGAACTGCTGGAGGAGCTGACCGGCACCGAGATCTACGGCCAGCTTTCCGCGCGCATCTATGAACAGCACAAGCAGGCGCGCATCGAGCTGGACCAGTTGCGCGCGCGGGCGGCGGGCATGGCGCTGCTGGAGCCGGCGGCGCGTCAGGAACTTGAGCAGGCATTAGGCGCACTGACGCAGCAGGAACAAGAGCTGCAAAAACAGTTAGCGCTTACTCAGCAGCAACACCAGTGGCTCAGCCAGCAGCAGCGTCTGACTCAGGAAACGGAGCAGGCCGCCGACGCTCAGCGTCAGGCGGAAAGCGACTGGCAACAGGCGGAACCGGCGCGTCAGCAGCTGGCGCGGGCGGAACCGGCGGAAAAGCTGCGTCCGCTCTGGCAACAGCGCAGCCAGCTACAGCAGGATCTGCAACAGCTGGCGCAGCAAACGCAGCAGCTGACTGCCGCGCTCAAACTCGAAAGCGAGCAGTTACTTACAATGCAACAGGCGCAGTTGCTGGCCGAACAGGAGAATAAACGGCTCAACGACCAGTGGCGTCAGCAGGAAACGCTGATCAACGACCAGGTGATCCCGCTCGACCATCAGATCGCTACCCTGACGCAGCAGCTGACGCTGCAACAACAGAATCTGGAGGAAAGCCAGCGCACGCAGCAGCAGCGCGAGCAGCGCCGACGCCAGCTCAGCGACGAACGGCAGACGCTGCTTTCGCAGCAGCAGCAAGAGCAACAGTGGCGCCGCGACCATGCCGGAGTGGCGGACTGGGGCGAGCGGCTGGGCGGCTGGCGCGAGCGTTTTCAGCAGCAGCAACAGCTGCGACAGAACCTGACGGCGATGCAGGAAAAACAGCGCCAGCATCAGCAGCAGCTGAATGAACAGCAGCAGCTGTCCGATCGACTCGCTTCAGCGTCGACGCCGCTGGAAAGCGAGCTTGAACGCGCGCGTCAGCACGCGGCACAGGCTGAGCAAGCGCTTACTGCGTTAGAAGAGCAGCAGCCGGAAAGCGCGCTGCGCCGTCAGCTGGAGCAACAGCAGCGGCAGCGACCGCTACGGCAAAAGCTGGCGATCTGCTTTTCCACCCTGCGCCCTCTCAGCCAGCGTCATACGCAACAGCAGCAGGAGCTGCTGGCGCTGGATGAACTAATCGTGCAGCAAACGCAGCAGCTGGAACAGCGTCGCCAGGCGTGGAAAGAGAAGCACCAGCACCGGATCGACCTGCAAAAGCGCCTGGAGCTGGAGCAGCGCATCGTCAGTCTGGAGCAGGAGCGCGCCCGCCTGATCGCCGGCGAGCCCTGTCCGCTCTGCGGCGCCACCGAGCATCCGGCGGTGGCGCACTATCAAACCCTGACGCTGAACGAGAATCAGCAGCGGCTGGAGAACGTGCGCCAGCAGGAAGAGCAGCTGCGCATCGAAGGCGTCACCTGCGGCGAGCAGCTGAAGGCGTTGCAAAGCCAGCAGCAGCGGCTGATGCAGCAACAGCAGACGCTGAGCGCCGAACTGACGCGCCAGCAGGATGAGTGGCATACGCTGCTGGCCGCCGCCGAACTGACGCTGGCGCCGGAAGACGAAGCGGGACTCAGCGCCTGGATCGAACAGCAGGAACGGCAGGAGAGCGAGCTTCAGGCGCAGCTGCAACAGCGCGAAGGCGCCGCGCGCCTTTATCAGCAGGCGAAAGAGGCGCTGGCGGCCTGTCAGCAGCGCTGGCAACAGCAGCATCAGGCGCGCCAGCTGGCGGAACAACAGCTGGGCTATCTGCGTCAGCAACGGCAGGAGGCGGAACAGCAGCAGCGGCAGTTAAGCGAACAGCTGGCGCTGCTGGACGAAGCTCTGACGCAGGAGCTGACGCAGCATCAGCTGACGCTGCCGGAGCCGCAGGCGCAGCAGGCCTGGCTTGAGGATCGTCAGGAGGCGTGGCGGCGCTGGCAGAAAAGCGAACAGCTATTGGCCGATATCGCCGCGCGCCTTGCCGCCTGCGACACCGCGCTGCGCGGCATCGATGACGAACTGACGCAGCTGGCGCAACAGCGGGAACGGGCGGAACAGCTGGCGCAGTCGCAGCGGCGACAGCTGAGCGAGCTGCGTCAACAGCGTCATCAGCTGCTGGGCGACAGCGCGGTGTCGGAGGTGCGTCAACAGTGGCAGCAGCGGCTGGCCCAGGCCGACGCCCTTCTCCGCGAACGGCAGCAGCGCTGGCAGCAGGGACAGGATCGGTTAAATAACCTGACCGGACAGCATAATTCTCTGGCACAACAGCAGGAGGCGGCGCAGAAACGCTATGAAACGTGCAGTGCGCAGTTTATCGACGCGTTGACGCAGAGCGATTTCAGCGATGAAGAAGCTTTTCGCGCCGCCCTGCTGGATGAACAGCAGGCGATGCAGCTACGCACCCGCTGTCAGGCGCTGGAGGCGCGGCGGCAGCAGGCGAACGCGGTGGCGCAGCAGGCGCAGGCGCGACTGACGCAGCATCTTGCCGACCGTCCGGCCGATCTTAGCGCCGCGCTGCCGGAGCTGGAGGCACGACTGGAAGCGCAGCAGCAACGACTGCGTGACCTTGTTCGTCAGCAGGGGCAGCTGCGCCAGCAGCTGGAGAGCGACGACGCGCAGCGCCAGCAGCAGCAGGCGCTGTTGCAGCGCATTGAGGATAACGCGCAGCAGACCGAAGACTGGGGCTACCTGAATCAGCTGATCGGCTCCAGCAGCGGCGATAAGTTCCGCCGCTTCGCCCAGGGGCTGACGCTCGATCACCTGGTCTGGCTGGCGAACCAGCAACTGAATCGCCTGCACGGACGCTATCTGCTGCAACGCAAATCCGCCGATACGCTGGAGTTGCAGGTCATGGATACCTGGCAGGCTGACGCGAAGCGCGATACCCGCACCCTGTCGGGCGGCGAAAGTTTTCTGGTAAGCCTGGCGCTGGCGCTGGCGCTTTCAGATCTGGTGAGCCATAAAACCCGTATCGAATCGCTGTTCCTGGATGAGGGCTTCGGCACGCTCGATGCGGACACGCTCGATACCGCGCTGGACGCCCTGGACGCGCTGAACGCCAGCGGCAAAACTATCGGCGTAATCAGCCATGTCGACGCGATGAAAGAGCGTATCCCGGTACAGATTAAAGTCAGGAAGGTGAATGGTCTGGGCTACAGCCGACTGGACCGGTTATTTTCAGTCTGATGCGCCTGTTTTCGTCGCGCCGCGCATGTTACCGTGCGCGACGAAACTCCTCAGACCGGAAGGAAAGATGATGTCCGCTTTACGCTTCGCTCCGCTGTTCGCGCTGCTGCTGAGCGCCTGCCATAGCGCCCAGCCGCCAGCGCCAAACCCCGCCGCGCCCAACTTTTTCGCTGGCTGCGCGTCGGCTAAAAAGGAATGCGCCTGGGTAAAAGAGTTGCAATGGCGCATCACGCGCAACTTTTCTCACGGCGAACGCTATCGTGGCCAGCGCTGCGACGTGACGCTGAATTACGATGCGCGACGCGGCTATCAGGTGCTACGCACCGAGGGCGACGAGCCGCTCTGCCTGCAGGCCTGGCAGACGGTAGGCAGCACGCCGCAGTTGCCGCCGCCGCCGCCGGGCGCGTCGCAGCAGGCGATCATCACCTTTAGCCCCGACGCCGCAGGTTAAACGCTGCTGTTCAGCGGCCAGAGCCAGGCGGCGCCGCGCACGCCGCTGGAGTCGCCATGCTGCGCTTTCACGATCGGCGTTTCGCACTCGCGCCCAAACACCCAGGGTTTGATCAGCTGCGGCAGCGTCTGGTAGAGGCGATCGACGTTGCTCATGCCGCCGCCCAGCACGATAATATCCGGGTCGAGCAGGTTCACCACCTGCGCCAGCGATTTCGCCAGCCGCAGCTCGTAGCGGCTCATGGCGAGTTCCGCCAGCGGATCCTGCTGCGCCAGCAGCGCCACAATCTCCGCGCCGCTCAGCCGTTTGCCGCTCAGTCGATGATAGTCGGTCGTGAAGCCGGTGCCGGAGACGAAGGTTTCGATGCAGCCCTGCTGCCCGCAATAGCAGGGCACTTCTTCGCGGTAACGCAGCTCGTCGGCGTCCATCCACGGCAGCGGATTGTGGCCCCATTCGCCAGCGTTGCCGTTGCCGCCGATACGCGAGACGCCGTTAATGGCGATGCCCGCGCCGGAGCCGGTGCCGATAATCACCGCGAACACCAGCGCCTTGCCTGCCGCCGCGCCGTCCACCGCTTCCGACACCGCCAGGCAGTTGGCGTCGTTGGCGATGCGCACCTCGCGCTCCAGCAGGCGCGCCAGATCGCGATCCAGCGGCTGACCGTTAAGCCAGGTGGAATTGGCGTTTTTCACCCGCTGGGTATAGGGCGAAAGCGTGCCGGGAATGCCTAAGCCGACGCTGCCCCGTTCGCCGGTTTTCTCCTCCGCCAGCCGAACCAGATCGACGATCGCCTGCAACGTCTGCGGGTAATCGTCGCGCGGCGTGGGCACGCGATGGCGAAACTGCGTCTCGCCTGCGTCAGAGAGCGCAATCACTTCCGTTTTTGTCCCGCCTAAGTCAATGCCAATGCGCACAGCTTTCTCCTCATTCATTATCCCGATGCTGTTCACATTAGAAGGCGACGGCAGGAAAGGCAATGACCCGCCGACGATGTTTCGCTATCATGCGCAGCACCGTTTATGAGCTGTGCGTTAATGCACAACCGGCAAAGGAAAACCCTATGTTGTGGTTTAAAAATTTGATGATTTATCGTCTGAATCGTGACATCCCGTTGTCCGCAGACGACCTGGAAAAACAACTCGCTGCGTTTTCCTTTTCCCCGTGTGGCAGTCAGGATATGGCGAAAACCGGCTGGGTTTCGCCGATGGGTTCGCGCAGTGAGGCCCTGACCCATGTCAATAACGGACAGATCCTGATCTGCGCCCGCAAAGAAGAGAAGATCCTGCCGTCGCCGGTGATCAAACAGTCGCTGGAAGCGAAGATCGAGAAGCTGGAAGCGGAACAGCAGCGCAAGCTGAAAAAGACCGAAAAGGACGCGCTGAAAGATGAGGTGTTGCACAGCCTGCTACCGCGCGCCTTCAGCCGTTTTAGCCAGACCTTTTTGTGGATCGACAGCGTTAATAACCTGATTATGGTGGACTGCGCCAGCGCGAAAAAGGCGGAGGACACTCTGGCGCTGCTGCGTAAGAGCATCGGTTCACTGCCGGTAGTGCCGCTGACGATGGAAAACCCGATCGAGCTGACGCTGACCGAATGGGTGCGCTCCGGCGATCTGCCGGCGGGCTTTGCGCTGATGGATGAAGCGGAGCTGAAAGCGATTCTGGAAGATGGCGGCGTTATCCGCTGCAAAAAACAGGATCTGGTCTGCGATGAGATCGCCAACCATATCGAAGCGGGTAAGCTGGTGACGAAACTGGCGCTGGACTGGCAGGAACGCATTCAGCTGGTGCTGGCGGACGACGGCTCGCTGAAGCGCCTGAAGTTTGCCGACACGCTGCGTGAGCAAAATGACGATATCGATCGTGAAGATTTCGCTCAGCGTTTCGACGCGGACTTTATTCTGATGACCAGCGAGCTGGCGGCGCTGGTGAGCAATCTGACGGAAGCGTTAGGCGGCGAAGCGCAGCGCTAAGCCGGTAAGTGCGCCGCTGGCGGCGCACTTACTACGGCCGCTTAAAGATAGCGGCAGAGGTAAGAGGTCGGCTCCGCGACCTGCAAATGGAACTCACAGTGGCCGGGCACGTGAAACACGCCGCCCGCTTCATAGGTTTTCCATTCGGTTTCGCCGGGCAGCAGCACATTCAGGGCGCCGCTGACGACCGTCATCTCTTCAGGCTGTCCGGTGCTGAAGGCATACTCTCCTTCCACCATTACGCCCACGCTGGCGCGCCCGGTGCTGGCGCTGGTAAAACCAATCGACTTCACTTTCCCTTCAAAGTACTCGCTTACATTCAGCATGCAACTTCCCCGAAACCAAAAATGGATGAATCGGCAGTGTAGAGGCTAAACGCGCGCTTTGTCATCTCAATTGTTGCTTATACCAGCAGCTCCGCCGCCATTTTTGCCAGCAGCACATGAGAGAGCAGCACCGGTATGCCCAGCAGCTGCTGAAGGCAATCACGATGGCGTTGGTGATAGCCGGGGCTGTCCAATACCACCACATCCGCGCCCTGCTCCTGCAACTGCAGCGCCGCATCGATCAGCGTCTCATTATCGTTGTGATAAGGGCTGGCGACGGCGAAGCGCGCGGGATGACTCAGATTACGCCACTTAATCGCCTGCTGTCGCAGCGGATCTTCCGCAGAAATCATGATGCCTACCTGATGTCCGTCGACAATAGCCTTAACCAGCGGCGGTACAATACGATCCGGCTCCAGCAGGACGGCGCTGTGCGTTTGCAGCCGATCAGCGGCATATCCCAGAAGCAGAATGGTTTCGGTGCCCTGCGCCTCCAGCCGCCAGATCAGCTGCTGCAATCCTTCTTCCACTTTATCTGCGGAGAGCGTGAACGGCGAACCATCCGGCAGATGCGTCACCAGCGTGCGTTCATGTTCCTCAGGCGCGTATTTTTCTTCGATCTCTTCCGCCGAAAGCCCTTCAAGCAGGCTGACGCGCAATATTTGCTCTTCAGGCAGGTGTTCAAGCAGCAGCGGGGTTATATCGCTGCGCGGAGAGTGTGCAATGGTCACGATTACGAGTGTCTGTTTCATTATTTATTCTTCGACCATGTAAATAGCCGGACTTAGCGGTTCACCGCAGGCACCGCAAGAATTGTGCTTTGCGACGCGTCTTCGATGTGTCCGGCGGAAAAGGTATATGGCCAGGTTATTCCCTGAACCGCTGCCGTTTTCCTGTTTGTTAATGCGTTTATAAAACGTCATCATTTTTTATTCAACGAAATACCCTGTTTTTTACAGGGGTTTTATCTTCTGTGCTGCGGTACAAAATGCATTATTTCGCTGAATATTTCCCTTATTACCCTGGTATTTTCTGATAAAGTAATCGTCAGATAAGCAAAAGTGAATAAATAAACTTTCGTTGCGGCTTCGTTCTCCCGTTAGCATAAATTAACGTTACATTTTTCGCCCCCGATAATAGACGCCATCGTCTGATAATCATCACCGCACGGCTGTAAGGCTGGGCGCTCTTCCCCAACCATTGCGCGCTATCAAAGGCGCCGCGGCGAATTTGTCCGGCGGATAATGAGCCATCAGGCTATTATCCAGCGATTATCTTCTTTACCGGGACAATATCATCCTGGCACAGCCTTAAGCTAAAGGCCATCATCGAAAGCGACGATTATATATAGCTAACAGGTGTATTTCTGACGATAACCTTTAAGCAGTAAATTGGCCACACTTCCTGAGCGTTTAAACGGCGCGCCATTAACGGCTCCGCCTGCCGCATCGCTAATTATTTGATGAAAAGAAGGCGATGACGCCAGCAAGAATTCACATTGTGGGCAGGAAAATAAATTGCATGGCCAGCTAGGTCAAGGCTGAAATGCGGTTTTCAGAGATATCTCTATAATATGCAACAGGTATCGCTTATTTTTGCGGATGCAAAAACAGGTTAAATAATATCAATGACAGGGAACAATAACGTAACGGCGACATACACGGAAGGATACACTTTTTTTTCCGTTAAAGCGCCATGTTCAAAGTGATTTTCTCTACTGCCGCCTATTAACAGGCGTCCATGCCCGCCAGGTTAATCTTTGTCGCGGCTTTCGTAGCGCTCTTTTGCATCCAGCGCTTCCTGTTCGCTTTCATGTTCGCTAATCAGCGAGTTGGGTTTCGGATGATCGGCGCGCAGTTCGTAACGCGTTACGCTCTCTCCTGCTGCCCCTTTATCAACCTGAACAATGCGCGCTTCACGTGGATAGGGTGGTCTGCTCGGCATAATGTCTTCCCTCTTTTGATGAAAGTGGTATCCGTTACTCTCCGTTCGCCTGCGGCGGAGATCGTTCGCCTGTCAGCGTTCGTAGTGTAAGTATAGACAATGAGACCGAGGCGCTGTCGCTTCAGAAAAGAAAGGTAACAAAAACAGATATTCCTGACGGTCGGGCTGTCGCCCGCCTTTAGCTGGCGCGCGCCAGCGAAAGCGCATCCAGAATCTGCGCGGCCACCTGTTCAGGCGGCTGCATCGCATTGATAATATGGTGCGCCGTTTGCTGATAGAGAGCTTCGCGTTGATGAAGCACTTCCGTCATCTCTTCAGTAATGGGTCGGCCGGTCAGAGTGGGCCGCTGCGAGCTTTGCGGATAAGCCGAGAGACGTGAAGCCAGCACGCTGGCGCTGGCCTGCAGCCAGATGACGCTGCCACGCTCTTGCATAAAGCGACGATTGATCTCCGCCAGCACCATACCGCCGCCCGTAGCGACGATGGTTTCCGGCGCGCTTACCGCCATCAGCGCCTGCGTTTCCCGGTGGCGAAAGCCTTCCCAGCCTTCGGCGGCGACAATATCGGCCACCGTCTGTCCGCTGACCTGCTGTAAATAGTGGTCGGTATCGTGAAAATCATAGCCCAGCGCCTGCGCCAGCAGTTCGCCCACGGTAGTTTTACCGCAGCCACGCGCGCCGATTAAAAAAATGGGTGACGACATAACAGGCTATCCTCCGCCAGCGCTGCGTAACGCCGCAGTTGGCTGATCATAATGTGTATGCCCGGCATCATACCGGCAAAAAAAAATCCGGGCCAGCTGTAACGTTGTTTTTACGCAAGGAAAGTGAGGATATCTGTGCATCTTAGCGAACAAAAACCAGCGGCTACACTTAGCCAGTATGTCAGCGCGCGACTAGCCAGTATGTCAGCGCGCGACAGATGGCAATATTTACTTACGCAGTGTTAATTTACTTTCCCCGCGCAGCGACCAGAATAAACAGATAACGCTTGTTTAAGGAGGTTTCCATGCAGAGCGAAGAACAACGTCTGATAGAGAGTCTGTTCAGCCGACTAAAACAGGCTGAGAGCCAGTCTGCGCCCCGCGATGCGGCCGCGGAGCGCCTGATTGAGCAGCAGCTGCGTCAGCAGCCTGCCGCGCCCTACTATATGGCGCAGGCTATCCTGATTCAGGAGGCGGCGATGAAGAAGCTGAGCGCGCAGGTGAACGATCTGGAAAGCCGTCTGGCGCAGGCGCAACAACAACAACCGGCGCGTCAGAGCGGCGGATTTTTATCCGGGCTGTTCGGCGGCGGTCAGCGCCACACAGCGCCCCAGCAGCCGGCGTGGAACAATGCGCAGCAACAACAGCCCTACGGCCAGCAGCCCTATAATGCGCAGCAACAGCCTTACGGCCAGCAGCCCTACAGCGCGCCCGCGCCGCGCGGCAGCGGCTTTCTCGGCGGCGCGCTGCAAACGGCAGTGGGCGTGGCGGGCGGTGTAGTAATGGCGGATATGCTGACCAGCATGTTCCACCACTCTCAGCCGCAGGAAATTGTGAATATTATTAACGAACCGGCGCAGCCGGAGCCGGAACAGCTGGACACCAGCCTGGACACCTTTAACAACGGCGACGATCGCGCCTTTTTACAGGACGCCAGCTGGGAGCAGGATGATAATGCCGGCTTCGGCGGCGATGATTTCGGCAATGACGATTTCAACGATGACGACAGCTTTATCTAAATCTAAGCGGTAAATTTTCGCGACCAGCGTCTGCCTGGCTGGTCGCCCTGCCTTACTGCGCGGCGTCGCGTTTGCGTCGCTGGCGCGCCAACAACCATTTATCCAGCTCAGCGGCGAACTGCTGGCGATCTCGCTGGTTCAACGCCGCCGGGCCACCGGTCTGCACGCCGCTCGAACGCAGCGTATCCATAAAATCGCGCATGGTGAGCCGTTCACGAATCGTCGCCTCGCTGTAGCGCTCGCCGCGCGGATTGAGCGCTGCCGCCCCCTTCGCCAACACTTCCGCCGCCAGAGGAATATCGGCGGTGATCACCAGATCCGTCGCGCTGACGCGCTGAACGATTTCGTTATCCGCCACGTCAAACCCAGCCGCGACGCGCAGCGTGCGGATAAAACGCGAAGGCGGCACGGCAAGCGGCTGGTTAGCCACCAGAATCAGTTCGATCTGGCTGCGCTCCGCCGCACGATAGAGAATATCTTTGATCACTTTCGGACACGCGTCGGCGTCCACCCAAATTGGCATCGGTTTACCTGTCAGGAGTGGGGAATAATGCTGATTTTGCCGTTCTTCTCCAGAATGGCAAACTTTATCTGGTCGAGACGCTCCAGCCCCTGGGAACTGCGCGCCGATGCGAGGATATCTTCAGCGGTGATGCCCGCCTTTTTCGCCCGATGCGCCAGAAGTTTGCCATCTTCGACTAAAATCAGCGATGCGCCGTCGATCAGCAGTTCAAGACGCGGAAACCAGGCCTTGAACTTGCCGAGGAAAATGTCCATCACAATCAGCGTAATGATGGTCAGACCCGCGCCGGTCACCGAAAAGTCGTTGCCCAGCAGCGCCTGCTGCGTCGCCTCGCTGATAATCAGCAACAGAATAAAGTCGAAACTGGTCATCTCCCTGCTCCTGGGGATAAACCCACTGTTTGTTAGGGATAAACCCACTGAGTAAAACCCACCTGCGCGCCGCTGCTGTCGCTAACGACGAAGGCGTATTTGCCCGGCGACTGCGGCTGCCCGCCCAACCAGACGGTGGCGCCGCGATTCATATTCTGCGTTTTGTACCAGAGCGTCAGGGAAGCTTCGCTGCTCTCCGCGCGCAACGGCTGCGGCTGGATACTTTGCAGCTGGAAATTATCCACCCCATCGCCGCTGAGCGTAATGCTGTACAGCCCGTCGCGCAGCGCATGCAGGCGGATAGTCATCGCCATATCGCTCTGCTGACGTGCAAAGCGCTCATACTTGACCTCCAGGTTACCGTGCGGCGAGACCTGTTTTCTGTCGCTGAGAAAGCCTTTCGAGAATAAGCCGCAGGCGCCGCTCACTACTATCGCCAGCAGTAGCGCATATCCAACCTTCTGAATACGCCATTCCAGCCGTTGCCAGCGCATATGCTCCTGTACGGGATAGCGGCGGTTCCGCGTTTCATCTTGCTGAAAATCGTCCATTTTCCTCTCCTCCGGTAACGCTTTGAGTTTAGCCGAAGCTGGATAAAGCGGCAGAATGACGTAAGCTGGTGCACAACTGAAAACGGCTAAGCAGAGGGAAAACCATGCTGGAAAAGAAAATAGGTTTTATTGGCTGCGGCAATATGTCCAAAGCTATTATCGGCGGGCTGGTTGCTGGCGGTCAGGTAAAGGCTGACCAGATTTGGGTCTACGATCATAAATCAGAAACCAATCAGCAGATGGCGCAGCAGTATGGTCTCAACCCAGCGCAAAGCGCGGAAGAAGTGGCGCGCGAAGCGGATATCCTGTTCGGCGCGGTTAAGCCCAACGTAATTTTAAAAGTATTGAAAGAGGTAGCGGGCGCCCTGAATAAAGAGACGCTGGTCGTCTCTATCGCTGCGGGCGTCACGCTCGACGCGCTGGCGGGCGTGCTGGGACACGACCGAAAAATTGTGCGCGTGATGCCAAATACGCCTGCGTTAGTGAATGAGGGCATGACCTCGGTTACGCCAAACGCGCTGGTGACGCCGGAAGAGACCGACGAAGTGCTGGCTATCTTCAATAGCTTCGGTAAGGCGGAGACGGTGCCGGAATATCTGATCCACGCAGTCGTCGGCGTCAGCGGTTCAGCGCCCGCGTATGTATTTATGTTTATCGAAGCGATGGCCGACGCGGCGGTGCTGGGCGGCATGCCGCGCGCGCAGGCCTATCAGTTCGCCGCTCAGGCGGTCAAAGGCGCGGCGCAGATGGTGCTGGAAACCGGCAAACATCCCGGCGAACTGAAAGATATGGTCTGCTCGCCCGGCGGCACCACCATTGAGGCAGTGAAGGCGCTGGAAGAGAAAGGCTTCCGCTCGGCGGTGATCGCCGCGATGGAAAAATGCATGGATCGCTCTCAGGCGCTGAGCAAAAGCTAACGCGTCGCCGCGCAGTTAACGCTGCGCGGCGCTGTAACCTTCAATTCTGCTTAAAAGGTGCTTACGCAACCCTTGGCCCTCCTCCAGAGAGAATGGGAAAACTAACGCAAAATGGCCTTTTCTACCTTGCGCTAATTTATCTGTATCTGATAAATAGCCCATGCTACTTAGGGTTGCAGAGGCTGTTCATTTTTAAGTATGTTGTAACTACAAAGGCGCTTTGCCGGGCAGGGTTCGATGAATAGCACGATAGCGTTATGCTGACGACGCATCACTTTCCGGCAAGGCGTGACATGATATCTTCCCTGGCACTGGCAGCAAAACAAACGGCCACCGTATCAGGTGGCCGTTGTTAACGTAAGGCAGGATCAATAGCGAGGATGATTAAGAAGCTTGTCGATATAACCATGCAGCAAAGAAGCATCTTCCGGCTTTGCGCCATCCGCAGCAACGGTAGCCAGTGCCTGACTGATACCGTTACTCAGTTCCTGTCGCTGTTCGTCACCCAGTTTTCGCAGCAGCGCGGTCATAACAATCTCCAGCGCTTCAACCTGGGCAACCAGCTCTTTCGACTCTGCTTCTTTTTCCGCCAGCTTATCCAGTAGTTCTGCAATGAGGTATTTCATCACATTATCTCAATAACAATGTAAAGGCAGACATTATCACTATGATTAACAAAATGACAGCAGAGGCCACTGATATTTTACACTTTTTTTTGCAGGTTATCTTAAAACAGATTTCTTTTTTTAAATATCAACGGCGCCGGGAGACAGCAGAAAAGGCATACTACGTCAGGGACAAACGTAGCGGCAGGAGCGCCCTGACGTTATATTAACAGGTTCTCTTTTACGGCTGTTTTATTATTGCTATCTAGCCAAATATTATCGTAACCGTGCCGTTTCAGGCTCTGTAAACTATTTATGCAGAGACGCGCTAACAGGCGAGGCGGTAATTGCCCGAAAAAAAACAAGCGCAGCGAACCAGGCAATACCTTTCAGAAACGTCCTGGAAGCGGCTGTAGCAAAAATCAATATCTCTTTATTTTTGTTCAATAAAATCAAACCATTAAAAATACATAAAATACAACATAATATGAAAAAAGATTTATTTCAGTCGTTTATATCAGTCAACAAAAAATCCTCTCCGGCTGGAAAAATAAATAACTCCGCCTACACTTTAAATTGTCACAACGCAGAATATGCATTACCCAGGTAATAAACATATTCTTAGATGCTCACCAAAACTGGAAAAGTAATCAGGAGACGATTATGGCAGAACAT
>OKNF01000142.1_pt1 | contig 17777 bp, 24 predicted proteins | sample 1613121 | NCBI WGS metagenome assembly OKNF01 (sample SAMN04436838, study PRJEB24849) | human gut metagenome | biome: human gut; feature: NICU; material: stool | host: Homo sapiens | place: USA: Saint Louis, MO | collected 2011-09-08
AGTCATCGGGCATTATCTGAACATAAAACACTATCAATAAGTTGGGACCATTACCTGCAGCCATGATGCTATACGCCACCAAAAATAAAAACGACGTGTTGGACTTGTAATGCAGCGGTGCACGGCCTTACTCCAGCTGAACGGCTTTTTACCATCACGGCTAATCACTTCAATGCGCAGGCATTCTTTCAGATGGATCAGGTCGGTTGCTCCCATGCTTGCAGCTGGAGCTGGCTCAAAGGTCGAACCGGGAGCTAAAGATAAATCTTCCATAAATTGGCGGAATCTCTGAAATGTCTCATTACTTGTTATGTGCTTCCATTACAAGTGGAAGGATTCCGAAAGAATAACGAAGTCGCTTGGTTTTGGAAAGGATCTTTGTCATTTAATGCTAAGTAGCTTTTAGCATCACGGCGGTAGTCAAAGCCCTTACCAGACCCCACAGAATGGCCACAACGCTACGTAAAATCGAACTCAATCCCGCATTTCAATACGATCACGCGCCCAGAGTGGCGCAGGATATATTATTGCACCGGAAAAATAATTGCTTCGCTCATCAAATCGGCGCTACACCGCATCCGCCTGCGGGTTTTGCATCAGAAAAATTATTTTAGTTTTCTTTTTTACAAAACGCCCCCATCAGCCCGCGCCGCCGGGCTTCCTGCTGAAAAACCGCAACTGTAATGTGTGAAATAAATTTCACTTTTTTCAGTAAACCGGATCGCCTTTGGACTGCTGGGAAATTAATTTAATGATTTATATGGGAAAGTTAATTTTACTTGGAGCTGAATTGTGTGAGGCCGCCGGACGATCTGAAAGGATGGCAGGCGTGGCGCGGCGCGGCTTTCACGTGCTGGTGAAACTGAAATCTGTTGCGAAGCGAAAATATTGTTAGCCAGCCGAGAAAATCACGAAGAACGGGAGTATTTCAGGCTGCTATCGGAAAACTTACGCAACACTGGGGCAAAAAAGGGTCACTGGGCAGTACGAAAAGAAAAAACCACCTCGAAAGGTGGCTTTAACGCGCTGATTTAACAGCTAAAATTTGGTGGCCCCTGTTGGGTTTGAACCAACGACCAAGCGATTATGAGTCCCAATTCGAAGTGAGTAAAATCAGTAACTTACTGATTTTTATGTTTTATTGAAGCCGAATAGTGATGAAAAGTGACAGATAGCGTTGTGCGCTGCTGCCACTTTGCTGCCATTTTAAACAGGTAATAATCATGGGTTGATACAAATTAGACAGGCCTACTACTAAAAAATGAGGAACTAGCTGAGGTTATATCTGCATCCAATAATTAATGAATAAAATAATATCCGTGCCATTAAATTAGTATTTTAAAAGCCCCCATATAGAGGGCTAAATGAAGTTACGCTGAATCGAAACCAATGTATCAATTAACTTTTTCTATTGGTGTCGCCTTTCCCCATTTCCCATCTTAAAGACTGCATTAGCATGGTATATATGTTGAAAATAAAAGTTTTTATGGATAAGACCAGATAAATAGCACTACACCCTATGATAATGTAAGTTAATTTTACCCCTATGACTTTAACTTCATAAGGGATCATTAATCCATTGACTATTTTTGTTATTAATCCATTATTTTGTCCGAACATTATAATGAACAGGTAAACAATAGACCACGTTATAAAATGAATAAAAACGCGCATAAAAACGCCATAAACATACTTCAAATAAGTCATGTCATAATCGGGATGTTTTATGTTCATTAAGGCTAGGAACAAATCAGGCTTATTGATAGTAGCGAATATTGTAAATCCTGTTATAAGGAAGCCTAGGGTCGTGGTTGTGAAACTGAAAGTCAATGGCACCCATGCTCTAATTGATTCTAACAATTCTTTAGATGATGAAAGCCAAACAGAGTTAGCTAATAATAATAAAAAAACAACTATTGTTAAGTAAAAATCGAAACTGTTTATTTTAATAACTTTAGTTAAAACATAAACATCGTATAAAGATTTTTCTTTAGTTAGATCTTTGGGTTCAAAATTAAATTTCATATTATAACCACCTTTTTACGATAGCAATTATCCTAGTAGTTATTTTTTCGATGTCATTTCCGCTTCTTTGTGGTGCTACTATATTACCATCTTCCTCAAGTTGTTTAAATGACGAATATGCCTCGATAGCTGCTTGGTCAACATCTGCACTTATCATGGGCTTTGGAGTTTTTAGTGTAAAACTATCGTTATTGCCAGACAATCTAGCCCCATGTTCATCTTTTCCTGATATTACAATTTTAGAATTTGCCATCCTTGTAGCATTTGTTGTTTTTTCTATTACTGCATTTGAATCTAAACCATCTTCAGTTTTATTTGTAAAAACAAGTTGTGCTTTATTACTATTAAGTTCGTCCTTTTCTTCTTCCATCTTTCGCCAAAAATCATCCAGCGAAATATTTTCACTGTTAGTAGGTAGTAGTTCAATAGATAGTCTGTTGACCACAGAGAAAAGCTCAACAAAACTACTCAAGCTTCTTGGATCGGTTAAGGGGGTAACCCGCAGCTTAGGAACGTTTAATTGAGTGTAAAGTTCTCTTTTATACAGTCTACTTACATGCGGTTTCTTTTTTCTGAGCCGTCTGTTCTTCTCAATTTCATAGTCGATAAAAGAATTATAACGCTTAGCTAGGCAATGTTTGCTCGTATTTTCGAACTCTTCCAAGGTTGGGGCTCCGGGGACCTCTTTACATAACATCAATCTATGATCGTTTAGTATTAAAATAAATAATGAACTAGGATGACTCTCAAGTGTTTTAGGGTCTTTGATTAATTCTCCATCCTGAAATATTTGTTCTCTTTTAAAAATGGTCTTTTTAATAATTCGGCCACATAAGGCAACGGTTGGAGCATTGATTTGAAATGGCCCTATGAAATTAGGGTCAATTTTGTCTAACAAAATCAATTGTGTATCTGTAAAAAAATATTCTGTGTCTTTGAATTTTCTGATATATTTTTGGTCGTGAAATGATGGGTAAACGATACTCTCAAATGCATCGAGTAAAACTTTATCAGAGCCAAAGTTTAATGTGTAATTAGCAAATTCAATTGTTTTTGTAAAGCTCATATTGAAATCCTTCTGCTGTTAGAGTCACGTTTCTTATAAAACTTGATATTTGCATATTTTATTTTCGTATCTTTTAATGTTTACGAAATTTAGTGATAAGTTTGGCTATGATGCCTATTTCCTTTAAATCTACTGTTCAATTTTATTTAGAGGATTAAAATGCATTGCTTCAGATAAATGATCAGGAGCAAAGTGCGCATACCGCATAGTAACCTTTATATCTGTATGCCCTAATATTCGCTGAAGTACAAGGATATTGCCTCCATTCATCATAAAATGAGAAGCGAAAGTGTGACGTAAAACATGTGTTAGTTGCCCAGCAGGGGTCTCGATGCCAGCGCGTTGCATCGCCTTTCTAAAAGCTGAATAGCATGGTTTGAAGAGCAACTGCGCTTTCCTGTTTGATGGCAGGTCAGCCTGTAATTTTTCAGTTATCGGCACCGCGCGGTTTTTCTTGCCTTTAGTTTTTACATAGATGATCTGACCGGCTCGGATTTGGTTTCCCTTCAACCCTTCGGCCTCACTCCATCGTGCGCCGGTTGCCAGGCAGATTTTCACGATGGTAGTCAGATCTTTAGAGCGGCTGTTCTCACATTCGTCGAGTAGGGTTCTGATTTCCTCAATGGTGAGATATGCCATTTCAGATTCACTGATTTTAAACTCGCGTACGTTCTCTAACGGATTAGGCGCGGTCCATTCATCCAACCGGCGCAGCTCATTGAACATCGCCCTAAAATACGCCAGCTCTAAATTTACCGTGCGGGGCGTAACCGTCTTCACTCGAGTGGAACGGGTGATCTTCCCGCTTAACCGCTGCTCGCGATAAGACGCGAAAATTTTCGCGTTAAACTCGGTTGCGAGTGGGTTTCCCATCGCCTCGCAGGCGAACGCCATTGTGGTTCGCCGCTTCTCACCATCCGCTAACGTAATGCCGTGCGTGTTAAACCACACCTCAACAAGCTCAATTACCCGGCGCTTATCAGTTTTCTCTCCCAGCCAGGGCTTATCCTGAGCCTGCTCTTTTACGAACTTCTCATAGGATTGTGCTTCGCCCTTCGTAGCAAACTGACGGCGTATCCTTTTGCCGTCGCGGCCGTTTGGGAAAACTTGTGCCTGCCATTTCCCGTTGGGTAATTTGTTAATCGCCATGCTATGCCTTTATAGATACTCAGTGCGGGCAACTACTTTGCCCAAAACCTTGATGTCGTCTGCTTTGCATTCGAATGAGGCTTTTCCATTCTCAACGCGAATACGCCCGCCGGGAAAACGGTATAACTCTTTAACGCTGATGAGCTTATCGATCTCGATGAGCCACAGCCCATCGGTGATCTCTGAGGTAGTCATATCAACCAGGTAATTCTGTTTCTCGAAATGTACTAACAGAGGGGCTTTAACATCACTGGGTAAGAGCTGTGCATCATATTCAACCCAATCAGATGAAGTGAAATTCCCATTTGTGATTTTTTTGAATTCGATTTTAGTTGATGGCTCGTCTTGTTTTGTGATGATTGAATCACCGCGGCCATACGTCAGCCACTCCAGTGAAGTACCGGTTTCCATAGAGCAGATAAGAACCCAGTCAGCTGGAAAGTTCCCACGCATTATCCGGTTAGCCATTGTACTTTGAGATACATTCAAATGGCGGCATAGCGCTTGCCGGGATGAAAAACCATATGCCTGAACAATACGCTCAATGGGATCTTTACCACCCTCTGGTAAAGTTGGTGCTTTACGACTCGTAAAATCTTTCGTTGACCTTTCCAATTTGTGATCCTAATATTCACTCGTCGTATGGAGACGTGTTTAATAGTGATAAATAGAGTTGGCTAAAACTCAACAGAGGATAGTGCATCATGACCCGTAAACTTTCAATGCGCCCATCAATCAATCTCGTGATCTCGGAACCCTACATAACAGTAGAAGAGTTCTGCCGCCGTACCGGTTACAAAGAAGGAACTGTCCGCCAGATGTACCGTGAAAACCGCCTGCCGATCAGAAAGAAAGAAGGGGTTAACGGGCTTATCGAAATCAACATGGTGGCCTTAACGATAGAGGCGGCCGCTGGCTGCGAAATCACAATGCAAGGCTAATGGATTCCATATTGGGATATCAAAAGGGATTAATCATGTTTGATTTTCAGGTTTCCACACATAGTCACTTTGATGAAGCCTGCCGGGAGTTTGCGGCAAAGCACAACATTATCCAGCTGGCTAAAAAAGCGGGCCTTAACCCTCAAACCATCAGGAACAAGCTGAACCCGGAACAGGTGCATCAGCTTACGGTTCGGGAAATGCTAATCCTTACCGATCTGACTGAAGATGCCACGCTGGTTGACGGAATGCTGGCGCAACTTCAGTGCCTGCCTTGTGTACCAGTGAATGAGGTGGCGCAGGAAAAGTTATCTTCATATGTCCTCAAGGCCACGGCAGAAGTAGGGCAGCTGGCCGCAACTGCGGTCGTTCAGGACAAGATCACCACATCTTGCCGACGCGGCTTAATTCAGAACGTAAACAGCGGCATTCGCTGTCTGACGCTGGCCGCAATGGCCGTACAAACGCGCATCCATTCAAACCCGACGCTTGCCAGTACTGTTGACGCTATCAGCGGCCTTGGCGCCTCGATCGGTATCAGTTGAGGTAAGCATGGCATTTTCAGTGGCCCCTCTGCTGAAGCGGCAGAGTCCGTCATCGTCCTACGGGCACGGTTGGATCATGGGGCAGGGCGGCAGGCGCTGGCATCCGTCAAATAACCAGGCGGAACTGCTGGCAGGTTTAACCGGAAACAGGAGTAATAAAAAATGGCAATTGAAAGTGAAAACATTGCTGCGCAGTTAAGCGCCGGTCAGCGTGTTAATGGCCTGAATCACATTGCGGCTATCCGCACGAAGTTGTGGGGAGATAACTGCGGTAATGAGCTGAAGCGTTTTATGGCTGATATGCGAGACAAGCGCGATACGCAGTACGAGCAGAACAAAAGGGCATTAGGCGCAATTTTCTTTCTGGCAAATATCCGGTCAGAACGTCATGACGTTGAATTTGATGAACTGACGAGTGATGAAAAATACGCGCTGATAAGTGCAATGAATCATATTCGTGCAGTCGTGAGTTTATTTCCCAAAAAACTGACGCTACCTAATTAATTAACCCAAAGAAATTAAATGGCGTAAACCCGCCGGGCATTCTTTTGCCCAAATTCTGGAGAAACAAAGATGAATAACTTTATTGAAGATATGAAAGCTGAAGGTTACGACCTGCCATTAAATTTAATGCTTCAGGATGCGCGAATGGAGGAAAGACGAGCCAGGGCTGAAGTCATGGTGTCTCGCCTTATTGTTCTGGCATGGAAAATTCGAAGCAGTCAGTTAAGCCATGTGGAAGCCGCTGAGCTACTTACCCAGGAAGCTGAGAAATTTCAAAATCAGGCAGAGGAGCTGCACTGATGGCAGACGCAATGGACCGCGTGCAAGAGCGTGTACAGGAGGAACTGGCGCGCCATCTTCATAATGCCCTTAATCGGCCCGTGCAGATTAGCGAGTTTTTCTGTCTCGCGTGTGGTGAGGCGATCCCTGAGGCCCGCCGCCGTGCCGTTCAAGGTGTGACCCGCTGCGTGACCTGTCAGGACATTAGCGAGCTGAAGCGTACTCATTACAACGGCGGTGCGGTATGACCACAAAACCGGTTATCGATGGCCGTTACGCCATTTCCGTAAAGCAGCAGAAGCAGCCGGGCAAGCCCCGGCTTATTGCTTTAGAGAAATTCAGCTGGCGGGAAGAGGAGGGCGTACGCAGGCAGGTTTCGGAAGTCATGGCCCTTTACAGCAGCCCCGTGCTGCTGGTGCGTGACCTGGTATCGGATGCGATCGGGTATCAGGTGCTGCGTAAAGGGATGGAAACGGTCAGCAGCTATGTGGCTGAAACCCGCAGGCTGGCGGAGCTGGCGGAAATGGCGCTGGCTGAGCTGCGGGCCGCACATGACTGAAGCCGTGATGGAAATTCTTCAGGGAAGCTATCACGCCGTTAATCAGATGCGGCGTGAGTTCTTTGCGCCGGGCGCGCCGAAGGACATCACCCTGACGGAGCTAAGGCTGTGGCACCAGGACGCCACGGATCACGACTGGCGCAGTCAGTATCTGCACGATATGCCAGATTTTCTTGCTGGTTATTTTGGTGAGCGCTATGCCAGATTGCTGACAGACGGAAAACAGGGCCGTCGCCGTGCCAATACGTTTTTACGCCAGACTATCGGCCAGAACGTATTGCCACGCCTGCAGCTTGTCCGCAGCCGCTACAGCTTGCCCGAAACGGCCGCAAGTGAGCTGCCGTTTATCAAACAGCTGGAGCGTCTGCCCACGCTGGACCGTCAGGACGTCCGCGATCTTGCCTATAAGGTCGGCACCTTCATGGCGCAGAGTCTGGCTGATTTCACGACCGCCGTGACCCTGCCGGATGACGCCGACGAAGAGGCGATCACGCTGGTTGCCTACCGCTACCTTTCCGAACTGGCCGCGCTTACCGGTACCACGCCGCCTTACCGGGCTGAATATCAAGCTGGCCGGGGCATGCTGCCGCTGCGTAAGGCGCAGTCCGGCCTGCTGCGAATGATGGCGCCGGAATGGTGGCGCGGACGCCTGAAGAAAATGCGCGATCTGCAGCGTGAGCATATGGCTATCGCCGTCGGTCAGGTACAAAAAACCGCTTCGCCGTATGTGTCCCGTGGCACCCTGGGCGAATGGGTGGAGCAGAAGAAACGCAACCGGGAGTTTTTCAAACGCTTCGACCTTATCAACGACGAAGGTGATCGCATAGCCCTGGAAGATATGGTTAACCGCAGCAACGCAAATCCGGCCGTTCGCCGGTGCGAGCTGATGGTGCGTATGCGCGGCTTTGAGGACATTGCCCATGAAACCGGATGCGTTGGTGAGTTCTACACACTTACAGCGCCGTCAAAGTATCACGCCGTATACAGTAAAGGCGGCTTCGTGTCGCAGTGGAACGGTGCCAGCCCCAAAGACACGCAGCGCTATCTCTGCAAGGTCTGGTCAAAAATCCGTGCTGCGCTGTCCCGTGAAAATATCCACGTTTTTGGCTTCCGCGTAGTGGAGCCGCATCATGACGGCACACCGCACTGGCACATATTGCTGTTTATGCTGCCGGAACACCGAGAGCGGGTGCAGCAGATTATGCGTTATTACGCTTATCAGGAAGAAAGCGCGGAGCTGAAAACGCCGGAGGCGCGCCGGGCGCGTTTTCATGCCGAAAGCATTGACCCGGCAAAGGGCAGCGCTACTGGCTACATCGCCAAGTATATTTCCAAAAACATTGACGGCTACGCGCTGGACGGCGAAAAGGACGACGAAACGGGAGAAAGCCTGCGCGATATGTCGAAGGCCGTTTCCGCTTGGGCGTCCCGCTGGTCCATTCGTCAGTTCCAGCAGATTGGTGGCGCACCGGTTACGGTATGGCGTGAGCTGCGCCGGTTGCGTGATAAGCAGCTGCCTGATCCGAAGATGGACGCCGTGCTGGCTGCCGCTGACGTGGGTTGCTGGGCGTCCTATACACAGGCGCAGGGCGGGCCGCTGGTTTCCCGTGAAGATCTGGTTATCCGCCTTTGCTACGAAATCACTGAGCAGGGCAACGAGTATGCGGAAGACGTGCAGCGCATCCAGGGTATCTATTCACCGCAAGTCTACGGCTCTGAAATCCCCACGCGTCTGGTTAAGTGGGAAAAGGTTGCCAAAGCCGAAGCGCCAGCGGAGGCGGGCTTTTCTGGCGGCTCTGCCGCCCCTTGGAGTTCTGTCAATAACTGTACGGGGCCGCAGCGCCGACGATTAGAGCTGGAGCTAAAAAGCCGGGGGTTCGATGGCAGTGATGAGGAAATAGCACTGCTTTTGAGGGGCGCCAACCTCGATAGTGGGGCAAAAATGAAGCTTTTCTATCAGAACGGCAGGTTACAGGAGAAGCGTATCGGCAGCTGAGAGCATCAGATCAATCCCATTGAAAGTTAAAAAAAGTTTCACATCATCTGAAATTTTTTATACTGTATATATATCCAGTAAGTAGAGTGAAGGAGGCGACATGCAGGACTATCTTTTGGAGTCAGTAAAACTCCAGCGTATTGATTTCTTTTTAAAACTTTTTTCTGTCAGTGACTGTAGCGATCAGGAAAAACGTCTGGCAATAGAATGGGTATCAGAACTAACAGACGAACTGATGGCGCGCCTGCGTAATCACGAGTACAACCGTTCAATGCAGATTTCAGAGTGATAACTGGTAGTGCGGCGGTGATAACTTGGAGTGCATGACTATGCTCCCCAAAGGATCGCCAGCATTGAAGCCCGCCAGTCCCGGCGGGCTTTTACGATGTCATGCAGGTGCATGAAAACCGCCACATAAAGCGGGCAGGCGTGGCGGGGGTACGAGCGCGCGCAAATGCTTCCAAAAGACAAAATTTTGTTGTAGATTCGTAAGAAAATTTTACGGATTAATCCTATGTTAAAATACTGGATTGCTTGGGGAAGCTTGTTTGCTTTGCTAATGGTTATAATGGGGTCTATACCTTTTTCTCCATTTGAAAAATGGTGGTTTACTGCCAACTTTATGTCAAATGTCGGAATTATTAAGGCATTTTTATCAGTACTAATTTTATGCTTAGTTGCCTATTTATTAATAATAGGTGCTGCTCATAAGCGCTATTCATTTAGAATAGAGCAGTTGAGCTTCGGAGGAGTTAATGTTCTTTTTGATAACTCTGACATTCTTTTCAAGAAAACTGTAAAAAATTATCTTGATACAAAAAGAAGCTTGTTCAAGCTAGATCCTCATCATGATGCATTTGATGAAGTGCTTAACTCATATTTCGAATGCTATAACTTTATTAAATCTGAAATAAAGATTTTAAACCTAAGAAGACAACGAGATAGGGAACTATATCAAACCGCAAATGAAGCATTAAAGGTGCTGAATTTATTCTTAACTGAGCACCAGAACAACTACAGACGCTGGCATAAATATGTTTCTGAAAAAGATAGCGTTCTTACTCAGGATAAAAATCATGATGGGAGTTATGTTTCTTTGCCTTACCATCTAACCCCAATAGGAAAAGTACAAACTCATTATTATCACTTTAACAAAATACTAGACGGGTTTAATGATGTAAATGAATTTTTTTGTGGCGAATTTGCTAGTAAATTTAATATCAATACAGAGAAATGGAGTCAGTAATGCATAAGACTTTCTTGAGCTACCACCACGCAAATGAGCAAGATCTAAAAGATGATATAATTGAAAACTTTGGAGGAGAATACTTTATAGACAAGTCTGTAAGCGATGGTGATATAAGCACAACAATCAGCGAAGAGTCAATTATGAGAAAGATTCGTGAAGATTATCTTGCTGATACGACAGTAACAGTAGTTTTAATTGGTAAGGAAACAAAAAACAGACCGTTTGTGAACTCTGAGATACAAGCTTCTCTTTGGGGTGAAAATTACAATGGATTGGTCGGGGTCATCAGAGATGAAATTTATGATTCAGTATTCACCCCATCAACATGTTCAAATGTCAACTGTGGTTGTGGGCTTGACTTAAGAACGATTGGATGGGGATATGATTATTACCTGCCTTATTTGATAAAAGAGAATCATGTCTATGAAAAAACCGTCCCCCATTATAACGACACGGATGTTTTTTGCTCGCTAGTTAAATATTCTAAGTTTATTAGGAGTCCGGGCTTTTACATAGATCAAGCTTTTGATAAAAGAAAAACCATGAAACCTGCGGTGAAAAGAAATGCTGCCGATGTGCCTGCAATTCGAGCAAGTTCATTGTTTAATTGGTAAAGTTACAGGGGCATATTAAATATGCTCCTATGATGGAATTGTTAAAATTCTAATTCATAACGACTAAATTTTATTATGTCCTCTCCAAACCATCCGTTAATTTCTTCAAAACGCCTTTGTAATGGTATGAGTTCATTGCGCACAAACACGCGGCTCGCCTTCTCCACATCCCCAAATCCCCCAACATTACTTGGCATAATCCCCATCATCTGCGGCGGTACGCGGTGCGCCGCCATCATGTCATCCCGTGACACGTTCTTGATATTCAGAAACTCATCCTTTGCCGCCACCTCTGACAGCGGGATAATCTGAATCCCGTCCTTTTTCCCGCTCGGTGAGTACATAAACAGGTTACGGAAGTTACCCGGTCCTTTCGCACTTCGCATCGCCTTGCGCATGCTATCCACGTCCTCCTGGCTTTGTGCCGGATCGGTTACATACATAATGAAGCCTGCATGGCTGCCGTTCAGGTAATACTTCCGGCGAAACAGGGTGGCTGATTCATTCAACAGGGTGGACGGAATAGCCGAAAGATATTCCGGCAGGCCGTAAATTTCCTGATTTAAGTCCGGCTCCATCAGGTGGAAAACGCTGCCCGGCGTGAACTGGTAAGGCTGCGTGGTCAGGCCATATTGCACAAACCAGTAGGTGTCCAAATCGGTGCCGCGCCGGGTATATTTTGCCAGCGCTGGCTCCAGCGAGAGAATACCGCCCAGGCGGTTGGTACGCTTCTCCAGATAGGCATTACCAAACACCAGATAATCCTGCACGAAGCGGCTGAACGCCTGCTGACTGAGCAGAGGATGCGGGATAAAAGTGCTGGTCAGAATATTGCGCTTCACGTTAATCGGTGAGCTGTGATGTACGGCGGCACGGAACGTGCGCGCCAGCCCGTCAAAACTCACCGGCGGTTCATACCAGCGGTCCATTACCACGCATTCCACGTAGTCCAGCAGTTCGCGGCGATCGAGAACTGGCACCGGATCGCCAAACGTGAACGCTTTTGCCGCCGGTGCGCCGGTCATTTTTCCTGGCTGGCTGACCGGCTGCGTGCGGGCGCGGCTTTTTCGTTTGCTCATTTAACAGATCTCCATAATGTTGCGGGTGTGGGCCGCTTCGCCCTGCAGGGGTTCGTTTGCCAGCGCGTGCATAGTTGCCCAGGCCAGATCCGCGTGGCTGGCTTCCTCGCTGCGGCTGGCTTCATAGGTGGGACGGTTGCCGCTGGCCGTGACGGCTTTGCGGATCGCCATGAATGACTGCGCGATGTCGAGGTGTCCGGCGTCAAACTCCAGGCGCTGATGACTGATAATGTCGTACGCCTTCAGCACCAGGGCGTTTTTCACATTCGGGTTGTAGACAAACTCCTTCACCGCCGGAAAGAACATCTTCACGTTTTCATACACGCCCAGGCCGACGCCGGTGGAGTCAATGCCGATATAGGTCACGTTGTACTGCTGCGTCAGCTTTCTGATGGCCTCCGCCTGGGCGCGGAAGTCCATGCCGCGCCACTGGTGGCGCTCCAGAATGCGAAACTTGCCGCCCGGCACGGCAGGCGGGGCGATCACCACGCACCCGGCGCTGTCGCCGTTCTGCGTGCCTTTGGCCGGGTCGTAGCCTATCCAGACCTCCCGGAAGCCGAACGGGCGCAGGGCCAGCGCCTCAAAATCGGTCCAGACCTCCCAGCTGTCCACCATGCACGCCTGCAGCAGCGTAAGCGGGAACACGGACGCCAGGTCGTCCACAAACTCACACATCAGCAGGTTCTGATATTCCGGCGGGCTGTACTCCAGGCGCAGCTGGTCAAGGTCAAACAGGTTACAGCCGCCGCGCATCGCGTCCTCCACGGTGACAATCTGGCGGAACTGGCCGTCATCGCAGAGGCGGCCCGGCGACAGGTTCGGGTGCGTCAGGTCGATGTCCACGCGATCGGCTTTGGCGCGGCCCCGGTTGAACAGGGCGCCGGACCAGAACGGATAGGCGCTGTGGGTCAGGCTGGACGGCGTGGAAAAGTAGGTCTGCCGCCATTTTTTGTGCAGCGCCATACCGGACGCCACCTTGCGCAGTTCCTGAAACTTGGGTATCCAGAAATATTCATCCAGATACAGGTTGCCGTGGTAGCTCTGCGCGGTGCGGGCGTTGGTGCCCAGAAAATACAGGCAGGCGCCGTTACTCAGCGTCATCGGGTCGCCTTTCAGTTCCACGTCCACTTCTTTGGCAAACTCAATGATGTACTGTTTGAAAACGTGCGCCTGCGCCTTACTGGCCGACAGGAAAATCTGGTTACGCCCGGTGGTCAGCGCATCAATCAGCGCTTCGCGGGCAAAGTAGAAGGTGGCGCCAATCTGGCGCGACTTCAACACATTGCGGATACGGTGTTTATTACCGGCGTCCCACCACTGGCGCTGATAGCCGAACATCGAGCCGTGAAAAATCTCCTGTAGCTTCTCGATCTGTTCGTCTGAAAACACATTTTTCTCCGGCGGTTTACGCGGTCCGCTGTTGCGGTTCGCCACCTTCGGGTTAAGGTCCGCTTCGTTCCCGCCGTTGCTGAATTTGCCGATGCGGGCGTGGCGCTCGGACTGGCGCGCCAGCAGGTCAATTTCCTTGAAGTCTTTCCCTTCTTTTTGCTCCTTCATGATGAGCTGGCAGTAGCGGGCAGCCGTGGTGAGCTGCATCTGGTCAAGCGGGCCATAGTCGCCCCACTTGTCGCGCTTCTTCCAGCTGTGAACGGTCGCAGGCTTCTCTCCCAGCATTTCAGCAATGCGGGCGATACGGTATCCCTGAAAGTACAGGAGCATGGCCTGCCTGCGGGGATCGAGGTCGTCGGGCGTCATCATCGTAGTCATGGGCACAAAATACGGCCCCGCCGTCCGCTTTTCCGCCGCCGTGCTTTGTGTGGTTTTTCACACAATATTCCCGCGTTGTTTCAGACCCCCTTCCGCCGCAAACATAGGGCCTCACGAGTTTTTCCTCAACGGAGCCTGACCTATGGCAGTGAAAGCAAAGCGTTTCCGGATCGGGGTGGAAGGTGCCACCACGGACGGACGCGAAATCCAGCGCGACTGGCTGGAAGAGATGGCGGCGAACTATGACCCGAAGGTCTATACCGCCGTGATAAACATGGAACACATCAAGGGCTACACGCCTGACAGCCCGTTCCGCCGCTTTGGCGTGGTGGATGCGCTGGACACGGAAGAAATCCAGGGTGGCCTGCTGGACGGCAAGCTGGGGCTGTTTGCCACCATTTCCCCTACCGACGAGCTGGTCACCATGACCGGGAAAATGCAGAAGCTGTTTACCTCAATGGAAGTCGCGCCGAAGTTTGCCGACACCGGCAAAGCCTACCTGATTGGCCTGGCGGTGACCGACGACCCGGCGAGCCTCGGCACCGAAATGCTGGCCTTCAGCGCCAGCGCCGCGCAGAACCCGCTGGCGAACCGCAAAAAGCACCCGGATAACCTGTTTACTGCCGCCACCGAAACCGTCATCGAGCTGGAAGAGGTGCCGGACGACAGGCCGGGCCTGTTTGCCAGCGTCACCGCGCTGTTCCGTAAAAAGCAGCAGTCCGACGATGCCCGCTTTTCGGACGTGCATCAGGCGGTGGAGCTGATTGCCACTGAACACCAGGACTACAGCGCCCGCACCGATGCCGCCCTGCAGGAGCAGGCAGCGCGCACCGGCGAGCTGGAAGCCGAACTGAATGAATACAAAGCCGCGTTTGATGCGTTGCAGGAACAGCTGAGCCGTCAGGACAGCCGCAACGATTATCGCCAGCGCGCACCGGGCGGTGACGCACCGGCAGGCACCCTGACCAATTGCTGATGGAGCAACAGACCCAATGAAAAAGAATACCCGCTTTGCCTTTAACGCCTACCTGCAGCAGCTGGCCCGCCTGAATGGTGTGGAAATTACCGAACTCTCCAGCAAGTTCAGCGTGGAGCCGTCCGTGGCGCAGACGCTGGAGGACCAGATCCAGCAGTCCACCGCCTTCCTGACCCTGATTAACGTCATGGGCGTGGCGGAGCAGTCCGGCCAGCTGCTGGGTCTTGGCGTGGGCAGCACCATTGCAGGCACCACCGACACCACGACGAAAGAGCGTGAGCCGACCGACCCCACGCTGATGGCTGATGTGGAATACAAGTGCGAACAGACCAACTTTGACACCGTACTGACCTACGCGAAGCTGGACCTGTGGGCCAAGTTTCAGGACTTCCAGGTGCGTATCCGTGACGCCATCGTGAAGCGTCAGGCGCTGGACCGCATCATGATCGGTTTTAACGGCGTGAAGCGCGCCAAAACCTCTGACCGTGCCGCAAACCCGCTGCTGCAGGACGTAAACAAGGGCTGGCTGCAGAAAATCCGTGAGGATGCGCCGGATAATGTCATGGGCAGCAGCACCCAGGACGGCGTGACCACGGCGGACCCGGTGAAAGTGGGCAAGGGCGGCACCTACGCCAACCTTGACGCGCTGGTGATGGATGCGGTGAACGAACTGATTGACCCGATTTTCCAGGACGATGACGGACTGGTGGTGGTCTGCGGGCGTGAGCTGCTGTCCGATAAGTATTTCCCGCTGGTTAACAGCGACCAGGCCAACACGGAGAAACTGGCCGCCGACCTGATTATCAGCCAGAAACGCATGGGCGGCCTGCAGGCCGTGCGCGCACCGTATTTCCCGGCAAATGCCGTGCTGATTACCCGTCTGGATAACCTGTCCATCTACTGGCAGGAGGAGACCCGCCGCCGCTCGGTTATCGACAATCCGAAGCGTGATCGCATCGAAAACTTTGAGTCGGTTAACGAAGCGTACGTGGTGGAAGACTACCGCTGCGCGGCGCTGGTTGAAAACATCACCATCGGCGACTTCAGCGCGCCCGCTGATACCGGAGCGTAACGCATGAGCCTGAGTCCCGCACGGCAGCACCGCCTGCGCATTCAGGCCGAACAGGCTGCCCGTCAGGGCGGCAGCGTTCGCCATGCAAAAGGCTATGACCTGATGCTGATGCAGCTGGGTGAGGACCGCCGCCGCCTCAAGGGCGTCCAGTCCACGGTCAAGAAAGCCGAAATCAAGCAGGAAGTGCTGCCCAAATACGCCCACTGGGTGGATGGCGTGCTGGCCGCCAACGGCGCACAGCAGGATGACGTGCTGATGTACGTGATGCTCTGGCGCATCGATGCCGGGGACTATGCCGGGGCGCTGCTGATTGGCCGCCATGCGCTGAAGCACGGCTGGGTGATGCCGCAGGGCTTTAACCGCAACGTGCAGACGCTGCTGGCTGAAGAAATGGCCGACGCGGCAAAGGCGGCGCTGCTGGCTGACACTCCGTTTGATGCCGGGCTGCTGCTGCAGACGCTGGATGCCGTGGGCACGCTGGATATGCCGGACCAGTCCCGCGCCCGCCTGCACAAGTCGCTGGGCTGGCTGCTGCGTGAACGCGATCCCGCCACTGCCCTTAACCACTTAAAAACCGCCCTGCAGCTGGACGAGCGCTGCGGAGTGAAAAAAGACATTGAACAGCTGGAGCGCCGACTGCGCAACGCCAGCTGATAACCGGACGTGCCCACGCGCGGGGCGGCACGGGGTGGCGACAGGCATGGCCTTATCAAAACCCCGTCCACCGCCCAACTAATTCAGGAGAACCACGGCAATGAACTTTGTAGCGCCGGAGCAGGCACCGGACACGCCGGAAATTATCGAAAACACGCCGTTCTGGCCGGACCTTAACCTGGCGGATTTTCGCAGCGCCATGCGAACGGACGGCACCGTAACCGCGCCCCGTCTGCGTCAGGTGGTGCTGACCGCCATTTCTGAAGTGAACGCGGAGCTGTACGACTACCGCGCCCGTCAGCAGCAGCTGGGCTATGCGGCACTGGCAGACGTACCGGCAGAAAAGCTGGCCGGGCAGAGCCAGCGCATTCATCACTACCGCAACGCGGTGTGGTGCTGGACGCGGGCGGTGCTGAACGAACGCTATCAGGACTATGACGCCACGGCGGCAGGTGTAAAGCGCGGGGAGGCGCTGGAGGATGCCACGGGCGATCTGTGGCGGGATGCGCGCTGGGCCATCAGCCGCGTGCAGGACCGGCCGCACAGCATCGTGGAGCTTATCTGATGAAAGTGCGCGCGCAGCAGTATGACACGGTGGATGCGCTTTGCTGGCGTCACTACGGGCGCACGCAGGGGCTGACGGAGCAGGTGCTGCAGGCGAATCCGGGGCTGGCTTCACACGGCCCCTTTTTACCCCACGGGCTGGAGGTGGAGCTGCCGGACGTTACGCCTGCAGCCACTGCGCAGACCGTACAGCTTTGGGACTGAAACCATGACAACAGAACGGATCAGCGCGTTTATCACCTGGTGCATCGCGGTGGCGATGGCCTGGCTGGGTGAGATGTCGCTGAAAGATATTTCCACCCTGGTGGGGCTGGCGCTGGGCGTACTGATGACGCTTATCAGCTGGTACTACAAGCGCAAAACCTACCAGTTGCTGGAAAGCGGGCGCATCAGCCGGAGCGACTATGAATCTGCAAACCGTTAGGCGCTGTACGATGGGCGTGGTGCTGGCGATAGCCGCCACGCTGCCGGGCTTTCAGCAGTTGCACACCTCAGTGGAGGGGCTGAAGCTGATTGCCGGTTTTGAGGGCTGCAGGCTGCAGCCGTACCAGTGCAGCGCCGGAAAATGGACGGACGGGATCGGCAACACCCACGGCGTGGTGCCGGGCAAAGCCATCACGGAGCGGCAGGCGGCGGAGAGCCTGATTACCAACGTGCTGCGCACGGAGGCGGCGCTGGGCCGGAAATCAGCCCATGACTCAGGTGCTGCTTTACTATGTAAACATGACGGTGTCGTAG
>OKNF01000144.1_pt1 | contig 17179 bp, 10 predicted proteins | sample 1613121 | NCBI WGS metagenome assembly OKNF01 (sample SAMN04436838, study PRJEB24849) | human gut metagenome | biome: human gut; feature: NICU; material: stool | host: Homo sapiens | place: USA: Saint Louis, MO | collected 2011-09-08
GGGCTTTCCGCAGGCGGCGCAGCTGCGTTCGCAGCGCGTCAGCCGCATCGCCGTCGCGCCGGGGCTGCGTCGGCAGCGCATCGGCGGCCGTCTAATCGATGCCGCTGCCGCGCAGGCATTGACGCAAGGGCTGGACTATCTCTCCGTCAGCTTTGGTTTTACCGATGAGCTGTGGCGTTTCTGGCAGCGCAGCGGCTTCAGGCTGGCGCGTATCGCCACCCAGCGGGAAGCGAGCAGCGGCTGTTACAGCGCGATGGCCATTTTACCGCTGAGCGCGGCCGGGCGGCAGTTGATCCAGCAGGCGGAGCGGCGGCTGGCGCGCGATCTTTACTGGCTCCAGCCGCTGCTGGACGAAACTATTCCCCTGACGCCCGACGCCAGTCAGCCACTGGATGACGAGGACTGGCGCGCGCTCGCGGGTTTCGCCTTCGCCCATCGCGCCTTCGAGGTCAGCCTGCCCGCCCTGGGACGGCTGCTGCTGGCGACGGAAAGCGTCGGTCTGGCGCTGCATCAGGCCATTATTCAACGTCGGTCGCCGACCGCGCTGGCTGCCGCGTTTGGGCTGAGCGGCCGCAAGGCGTTGCTGAATCACTGGCGCGAAGAGGCGGGGCGGCTGATGCGGCAGCAGGACGCCGGGCGTTGTGACAGAGAACGGCAGAGCATCGCCGAATTGAGAGCTAGCGCGGAATAATAAGGCAACGGCACCTCTGACACAGAGATGAAAGCGGGCAGGCGTGAATCATCATCTACGCTTAAAGGGAAGAGAGGAGATGATATGAATCTGAGCTATGTTGTCGTACAGAATCCATCCACGCCGCCGCAGCAGCTGTTTCTGCTCTACCACGCCGCCGGCGATAACCCGGTTGCCATGGGCGAGATTGGCGGCTGGTTTGCCGAGGTTTACCCTCAGGCGCTGGTGATCAGCGTCGGCGGCCCGGAACCGGGCGGTCAGGCGCCGGGCCGTCAGTGGTACAGCGAAACGGCTCTGAACGACGCCAGCTTACAGCAGCGCGTGGATGAAGCGATGCCGCAGTTTCTGCGGTCGGTCAGCGAGTGGCAGCAGCAAACCGGCATTGCGCCAGAGGCCACGGCGCTGATTGGGTTTTCTCAGGGCAGCGTCATGGTGCTGGAGGGCAGCAAGGCGCAGCCGGCGTTGGCCGGTCGCATCGTAGCGTTTAGCGGACGCTACGCCAGCCTGCCGGAACAGGCGACGGCAAAAACCACTATCCATCTGATCCATGGCCAGGACGATGAGATCTATCAGGCGGAGCTGGCGCAGCAGGCGGCGGCGCGTCTGACCGCGCTGGGAGGCGACGTGACGCTGGATATTGTTGAGGACCTGCCACACGCTATCGACCAGCGCAGTATGAATCTGGCGCTGGATCATCTGCGCTATACCGTGCCGCGCCGCTACTTTGAAGAGGCGTTAAGCGGCGGTAAGCCGAGGGAGAGTGATGTTATTACGCTGATGTAAGGCGGGGAAGGGGCAGCCACGCTGCCCCTGTCGGGACTATTTCTTCTTGTTTGGCCAGTCGTCATCATCGTCCCACTTATCGTTGAAATCGCGATGGGGCGGCAGATCGGGCTTATTAGCCATATATTTCTTATGGTCGATACGCTTCAAATCCTTATAGACGTTCATCAGCACGCCGACCAGCAACAGGATCACAATGATCCACCAGTACTCTTTTACCCATTCCATGATGGCTCCTCCTGAGGGACGCTTATGCGATCAGTTGTTCCATAATGCGTTGATACATACGGCTCAGCAGCTGCAGGTCGGACGCCTTCACGCACTCATTAATTTTATGGATGGTGGCGTTCACCGGGCCCAGTTCAACCACCTGGGCGCCCATGCGGGCGATAAAACGGCCATCGGAAGTGCCGCCCGTGGTCTGCAACTCAGGCCTGGTTTCAGTATAGTGCTCAACGGCGTTGATTACCGCATCCACCAGGCGGCCGCGCGAGGTCAGAAACGGCTGGCCGGAGAGTTTCCATTCGAGCGTATAGGGCAGCTGGTGACGTTCCAGCAGCGCCTCGACGCGCTGGCGGATATCGCTGTCGGTCAGCTCGGTGCTGAAGCGGAAGTTGAACTGGACGAACAGCTCGCCCGGAATCACGTTGTTGCTGCCGGTGCCCGCCTGCACATTGGCGATCTGCATGCTGGTCGGCGGGAAAAATTCGTTGCCGCGATCCCATTCGGTGGCGACCAGTTCGTTCAGCGCGGGCAGGGCGCGATGCACCGGATTATCCGCCAGGTGTGGATAGGCGACGTGGCCCTGCACGCCATGGATCGTCAGGTTAGCGGTAATCGAGCCGCGACGGCCGTTTTTCACCACGTCGCCCACCTGCACGGTGCTGGATGGTTCGCCTACCAGACAGTAATCAAGCCGCTCGTTGCGCGCCATCAGATGTTCCACCACCTTGACAGTGCCGTGCGTGGCGTTCGCCTCTTCATCGGAGGTAATAAGAAACGCCAGGCGTCCGCGATGATGCGGGTTAGCGGCGACAAAACGCTCCGCCGCCACTACCATCGCCGCCAGCGAGCCTTTCATATCGGCGGCGCCGCGCCCAAACAGCATGCCGTCGCGGATAGTGGGCTCAAAGGGCGGGTTGATCCAGCGGCTGACGTCACCGGGCGGCACCACGTCGGTATGACCTGCGAAGGCCAGAGTTTCGCCCTGTCCGCGCCACGCCCAAAAATTTTGCGTATCGGCAATGTTAACCGGCTCGACAGTGAAGCCAATCTTTTGCAGGCGTTCAATCATAAGCGCCTGACAGCCGGCATCGTCCGGGCTGAGTGAAGGGCGACGAATGAGCTGCTGCGCCAGCTCAATGACCGGACAATACATATTATGACTTCTCCTGAATAAACTGCTGGTAGTCGGTTTCGTTAAAACCCAGCAGCATAGATCCGTCTGCGGCGGCGAGCAATGGCCGTTTGATCAGCGCGGGCTGCGCCAGCATCAGTGCCGCCGCCGCGTCCGCGTTGTCGATGGCCGCTTTTTCCTCTTCTGACAGCTTGCGCCATGTCGTGCCGCGCGTGTTCAACAGCGCCTGCCAGCCCAGCGTAGCGATAAAGTGTTGCAGTCGTTCGGCCGTTAACCCATCCGCGCGGTAGTCGTGATAAAGATGCTCGACATTCTGCGCGTCCAGATAGCGACGCGCTTTTTTGATCGTGTCGCAATTTTTAATGCCATAGAGGGTAAAAAGAGCAGGTGGCTGATTTTGTGTCATTTTTGGTCTCATTTTTAAAAATATCTTTAATGAATAATGCCTTACCTTGTGGTTCCGATCCAGAAACCCTTCCCGGCGAAGCAGAGCAAAACGTTTGATAAAGCGTTTCAAACCTCAGGAATTATTTAATTAATCATTAAAGGAATTAATTAATTTGCTGAATTGTGCGTCAGCTCTCATTTTAATAAATTACTAAAGTTTTTCAGACTTTTTCCGATAGCAATATCAGAAACAGCGTATTCACTTGCTGCAAAAACGGGCGTAAAATAAGCCTTAATAACAAGAGAGGTAGATATGATTGAATTAGAACTGGGGAACTGGAAAGACTTTATCGACGCGATGTTACGCAAGTAATTAAGCCCTATAAAGAGAAGCGTGACGAACACAGCAATCGTCTTTGCATCTGACAGTCCATAATCAAATAAATAAGGCAGCCGAGCAATCGGCTGCCTTTATTATTTATGCATCTTTAATGCATTAAAATTATTTCTAATTACGCGCTTTCCGTCGGCTTTATTTTTAACGGGAAGCGGCGTCGGATTAATACAAAAAATAACGGCACGAAAAATATCGCCAGCAGCGTAGCGGAAATCATGCCGCCCATCACGCCGGTGCCGACGGCATGCTGACTGCCTGACCCCGCTCCGTTGCTGATCGCCATCGGCAGCACGCCGAAAACAAACGCCAGCGAAGTCATTAATATCGGACGCAGACGCTGGCGCGAGGCTTCTAATGTGGCGGCGAGCAGATCGCCGCCGCGACGGTTGATATCGTTGGCGAACTCGACGATCAGGATGGCGTTTTTCGCCGACAGGCCGATGACCGTCAGCAGCCCGACCTGGAAATAGACATCGTTTTCCAGCCCGCGCGCCCAGGTGGCGATCAGCGCGCCCACTACGCCCAGCGGCACCACCAGCATCACGGCGAACGGAATCGACCAGCTCTCATAAAGCGCCGCCAGGCAGAGGAAGACGACAAGCAGCGAAATAGTGTAGAGCACCGGCGCCTGCGAGCCGGAAAGCCGCTCCTGTAAAGAGGCGCCAGTCCATTGCAGGCCGACGCCGAGCGGCAGCTGGCTCACCAGTTGCTCCATCACGTTCATCGCGGTGCCGGTACTCACGCCGGGCGCCGCCTCGCCGACAATTTCCAGCGACGCGTAGCCGTTATAGCGCTCCAGGCGCGGCGATCCGGTTTCCCAGCTGGTTTTGGCGAAGGCGCTGAACGGCACCATGCCGCCTGAGCTGTTGCGCACGTACCATTTGTTAATGTCATCCGGCAGCATGCGATATTTCGCCGCCGCCTGCACATAAACCTTTTTCACGCGTCCCCGATCGAGGAAGTCGTTCACGTAGGTCGAGCCCCAGCCGGTTTTCAGCGTATCGTTAATATCGTCGATAGAGACGCCCAGCGCCTGCGCCTTGCGCTGATCGATATCGATGCGCAGCTGCGGGCTGTCATCCAGCCCGTTGTGGCGCACGCGCGCCAGGCGCGAGTCCTGCGACGCCAGCGCCAGCAGCCGATCGCGCATCGCCATCAGCTGCGTATGTCCAATCCCGGCATGATCCTGTAATTGCATATCGAAACCGGCGGAGCTGCCCATGCCGGTGATGGCGGGCGGACTGCTGGCGATGACGCCCGCCTCTTTAATTTGGCGGAAGGCTTTGGTGGCGCGTTCAATAATCGCGAACGAGGATCGATCGGCGTCGGCGCGCATCTCCCAGTCTTTTAGCCGCACAAACAGGCGCGCCACGTTCTGACCGTTGCCGCCGGGGCCGGAACCGACGGTAGCGAATACCGATTCGATATTCTCTTTCTCGTGGGTCATGTAATAGCTTTCCGCCTTTTCCACGACCTTCAGCGTCTGCTGCTGCGTCGAGCCGGGCGGCAGCTGCACCTGCGTCGTAAAGATGCCGCGATCTTCCAGCGGCAGGAAAGAGGTGGGCAGACGCAGAAACAGAAACGCCATCAGACCGATAATCGCAAGGTAGATCAGCAGCCAGCGTCCGGTTTGATGCAGAATTTTCCCTACGCCGCGTTCATAGCGCTGGGTATTGCGCGCGAACATGCGGTTAAACCAGCCGAAGAAGCCGCGCCGTTGGTGATGATGGCCTGGCGCCACCGGCTTCAGCAGTGAGGCGCAGAGCGCAGGCGTTAAAATCATCGCCACCAGCACCGACAGCACCATCGCCGACACCACGGTGATCGAGAACTGACGGTAAATCGCGCCGACGGTGCCGCCGAAAAAGGCCATCGGCACAAACACGGCGGAAAGCACCAATGTAATGCCCACCAGCGCGCCCTGAATTTGCCCCATCGATTTACGGGTGGCCTCGCGCGGCGACAGGCCTTCTTCGCTCATAATGCGCTCGACGTTTTCCACTACCACGATGGCGTCATCCACCAGCAGGCCGATCGCCAGCACCATCGCGAACATGGTCAGTGTATTGATATTGAAGCCGCAGAGGTAAAGCACCGAGAAGGTGCCCAGCAGCACCACCGGCACCGCTATTGTTGGGATCAGGGTGGCGCGGAAGTTCTGCATAAACAGATACATCACCAGGAAGACCAGCAGCACCGCTTCCAGCAGGGTTTTCACCACGTCGCGGATCGAGGCGGTGACGAACGGCGTGGTCTCATAGGCGACTTTCGCCTCCAGGCCATGCGGGAAGTAGCGCGACAGCTCCTCGACGCGCGCGCGCACCAGACGATCGGTCTCCAGCTCGTTGGCGCCGGAGGCGAGCTTTACGCCCAGGGCGGAGGCCGCCATACCGTTATAGCGGCTGAGGTAGTCATATTTCTCCGCGCCCAGCGCCACCTCCGCCACGTCGCCCAGCGTCACCACCGAGCCGTCGCGGTTGGTGCGCAGCGTAATCGCTTTAAACTGTTCCGGCGTTTGCAGCAGCGACTGCGAGTTAACCGTGGCGTTCAGCGCCTGGTTATCGACCGACGGCGTGCCGCCGACCTGACCCACCGCGACCTGACTGTTCTGCGATTCAATCGCGCTTACCACATCCTGCGTGGTGAGCGAATAGTTAATCAGCTTGTTGGGATCGAGCCAGATACGCATCGCATACTGGGTGCCGTAGGCGTCCACCTGGCCGACGCCGCTGATGCGGCTGAGGGGGTCCTGAATATTACTGGCGACATAGTCGGCGATATCCTGCTTATCCATACTGCCGTCAGTAGAGACAAACGCCAGCATCAGAATATTGCTTTCGCCGGTTTTATTCACCGTCACGCCCTGCTGCTGCACCGCCTGTGGCAGTTTGCGCAGGGCCGACTGTAACTGGTTCTGCACCTGTTGACGCGCTTCATCGGGGTTGGTGCCGGCAGAAAAGGTGAGGGTAATGGTCATCTGGCCGGTGTTACTGCTCTGCGACGACATATACATCAGGTTATCGATGCCGGTCATGCTCTGCTCGATAATCTGCGTCACCGTATTTTCCAGCGTCTCCGCCGAGGCGCCGGGATAATTTGCCGTAATGCGCACGTTGGGCGGCGCGAGATCGGGATACTGTTCCACCGGTAATGAGATAATCGCCAGCGCGCCGGTCAGGCACATCATTATTGCCAACACCCAGGCAAAGATTGGGCGGTCAATAAAAAAATTCGCCATTACAGCGGCACTCCTCAATACGATGTTATCAACGGGAACAAACCTGCCGGTCGCGTTGACGTCGCGACGGGCAGGCTATGCTGGGTGATTTGTTAATCGATTCAGTGCGATCGGATATCGCATCACTTTACGCGTCCCCGGAAGAAGAATCGTGGAGAAAAAGAGGAGAAAATGTAAATTATCGTGCCGAAACGCGGGGCGTTATGACACGAAGCGATCAGCGATGCTTATTCTCCAGCCACAGCACGGTCGCGGCTACGCGCGAACGCACATCCAGCTTACGCAGGAAGTTGCGAATATGCACCTTTACCGTCTCTTCCGAAATATGCAGCGCGGCCGCAATCTCTTTATTAGAAAGACCGCGCGCCACTTCCTGCAGCACGTCCAGTTCGCGCTCGGTCAGCGTCTCGAACGGATTGGCGCTGTGGGCGCGGGTCACCAGATAGTCGCGCACCACGCTGCTGTAAACGTTAGCGCCCTGCGCGCCGTCGATAATCTGCTGCAACAGCACCTCCGGCTCGCTGTCTTTCAACAGGTAGCCGTCCGCGCCGGCGTCCAGCATGGCGTAGATATCGCTGCGCGTGTCGGAGACGGTCAGCACCAGAATGCGCGCCGCCACGCCTTCATTGCGCAACGCCTTCAGCGTATCGAGGCCGGACATGCCTTTCATATGCAGATCCAGCAGAATAACGTCCGGCGACAGCCGGCTGGCCTCCGCCAGCGCCTCGGTGCCGTTATTGGCCTCGGCGACGACGTCAAAATGGCTGTTCAGCTCCAGCAGCTGACGGATCCCCCGCCGCATCAGCGGATGATCGTCCACCAGCATCACGGTAAAATGTCGATTGTCCATGGTACTCCCAGGCGTAGAGCGCCAGCGTCGGCTGACTAAATAAAAATGATAACGAAGGGTTACCCCGTCACGGTTTCTGTCGCCTGCATCGGAAAGCGCAGCAGCAGCCGCGTTCCGGCAGCAGGCGTAGTTTCCATTTGCAGTGTTCCGCCGAGCCGCTGCGCCCGCTCATGCATAATCGTCAGGCCATAGTGCCCGGCCGGCTCCTCAACGGTATCGAGCCCGCAGCCGTCATCGCTGATAGTGATATGGTGTTCGCCGCTTTCCAGCGTGACGCAGCTTACCTCAATACGGCGGGCGTCGGCGTGGCGAATCGCGTTCAGCACCGCTTCGCGCACAATCTGTAGCACATGCACCTGCTGCTGCGCCGTCAGCGCGTCAAAGCTTGACGCGCAGGTCAGCGCAATTTCGGCGGAAGTTTGTTGCTGCAGCGGCGTCAGCATCGCCTGTAGCGCTGCGGGCAGACAGGCTTCATCCACCGACAGGCGAAAGGTGTTCAGTAGTTCGCGCAGTTGACGATAGGCTTCCGCCAGCGCCTGATCGAAATCGCTGATGATCTGCTGCGCCGGCTGCTGCTCGGTTGTAATAGTGCGCTTCAGCAACGTCAGCTGTATGCGCAGAAACGACAGCGCCTGCGCCAGCGAATCGTGCAATTCGCGCGCGATGGTGGCGCGCTCCTCCATCAGCAGAAGCTGCTGCTGCTGTTTTTGCGCCTGATGAATCCAGATGGCGCGCGACAGCAGGTTGCCGACGCTCTGCATCAGCGGCGCGGGCGTGTGTCGATCGCCTTCCTGCCAGCGCAGCTCGCCGCCGGGCTGATTCTCCTGTTTCAGCGCTAAATGCTGCCAGGTTTTATCGGGCTGCGGCGTTCCCAACGCGAACTGCCAGCTTTCTCCGGCATCCAGCGCCAGCGCGGTGAGTTTCGCGCGGCTGAACACAATTTCCATCACCTCGGTAATCGTTGGATGACTCAGGCTGCTGACCGCCAGCGCCTGCGAAGCCTCGTAGAGGATCGTCATGGTTTGATTCGCCACCAGCAGATCGGCGGTTCGCGCTTTCACCGTATTTTCCAGCTCGCTGTAATGGCGTTCCAGCTCGCCCGACATGCGATTAAACGCGTTGGCCAGCAGGCCCAGCTCATTCTCCAGCGACGTCTCAAGCGGCGGATAGTGGAAATTGCCCTGTTCGATATAGCGGCTGGCCTGCACCAGCCGATTAAGCGGCTTGACCACCTGACGGCGCGTCAGGCGAATCGTCCAGAAGGCGAGCGCGACAATAGCGATGAAGCCGACGCCGCTGGTCAGCGCCACCAGCTGCATTTTGCGTTCCGCATAGCGCTGCAGATCGTAGACAAAGCGGTCGATCTCTCCGACATAGCCTGCCACATGTTGCGAATAGCGCTGCGGCTCCCCACTCAACAGATCCGCCTGCAGCATGGGCCAGCTGACTTTCAGCTGACGGTAACGATTACGCACGTTTTCCGGCACGTAAAAGCGGTTCAGATGCTGCAACACCGGCGCATTCAGCGACTGCTGATACGCATACAGATGCGTTTCCAGTTCGGGAGAATGGGTATCGGAATCCCAGGCCAGGCGGTAGCTTTGCATACGCAGCGAGCCGGCAAGATTGATCATTTCCGCATCGCGCAGGCTGCCGGAAAGCGTCAGCAGAGCCAGGCTTGTGGAAAGCACCGAAAGAATGACGATGCCGGCCAGCGCGCGGGCGATAGAACTGGTAACGGAACGTTTCAGCATGGGAAAACTTAACTCAAAAAAGAGGAGCAATCATAGCCTGAAACGACAGGGCACGCAGCGGTGTCAAGTCAAATTAGCAGCAGGAAAATGCGCGCGGCGCCTTTTTATCGCATCGGCAAGGCAGATAATGCTTCACTAAGGCCGCCGCGACCCGGCGGGAGGATAAGCGCGGGGCTGGCTTTTCAACCGGGCGTTACTAACGCGTTACTTTCCTGGCCGCGTGCTGGGGTAGATCCCGCTTTTACGCAGCGCCAGCGCGGCGTTCTCGCTTTTTAAGTTGTGCCACAAAAATTACAAAAGAGTAAAAAATTTCGCTGTTGGGGTTTTGCTTCCCCTTAAGAGAACGGTTAGGATTCATCGCCGTAAATCCGCTGTGTCGCTACATTACAACACTCAGATTTTCAGCGGATTTGCCCCCCGGACTCCCTGTAACGCAAACGATTGGTTATAAAGGGGAAAGGGGCTTGAGCGGACAGTAGCTCCTTTATCGGGCAGGACAACAGGAAAGGCAATGAAAGCAACCAAGAAAACGGCAGCGGAACAGCGCGCTGCCAAAAGACGCTGGCTGAATTCACATGATGCTGGCTACGACAAAGCGATGGGCAACCGTCAGGTACAAATGATCGCCATCGGCGGCGCTATTGGTACCGGTCTGTTTCTCGGCGCGGGCGCGCGTTTACAGGCTGCCGGTCCGGCGCTGGCGCTGGTTTATCTCGTCTGCGGCATCTTCTCCTTCTTTATTCTGCGCGCGTTAGGCGAACTGGTATTGCATCGGCCTTCCAGCGGCAGTTTTGTCTCTTATGCGCGCGAGTTTCTGGGTGAAAAAGCCTCTTATGTCGCGGGCTGGATGTATTTCGTCAACTGGGCGATGACCGGCATTGTCGATATCACCGCGGTGGCGCTCTATATGCACTACTGGGGCGCGTTTGGCGATGTGCCGCAGTGGGTCTTCGCGCTGGGCGCGCTGGCGATTGTCGGCACCATGAACCTGATTGGGGTGAAATGGTTCGCCGAAATGGAGTTCTGGTTCGCGCTGGTGAAAGTACTGGCGATCGTTATTTTCCTCGTGGTCGGCGTCGTTTTCCTGGGCAGCGGCAAGCCGCTGGACGGCAATGCGACCGGCTTCCATTTGATCTCCGATAACGGCGGGATGTTCCCGCACGGCTTGCTGCCGGCGCTGGTGCTGGTGCAGGGCGTGGTCTTCGCCTTCGCCTCTATCGAGCTGGTGGGCATTGCCGCCGGCGAATGCAAAGAGCCGAAAAAGGTGCTGCCGAAGGCGATTAATAGCGTTATCTGGCGTATCGGTCTGTTCTATGTCGGCTCCGTCGTGCTGCTGGTGCTGCTGCTGCCCTGGAACGCCTATCAGGCGGGACAAAGCCCGTTCGTCACCTTCTTCTCTAAGCTGGGCGTGCCTTATATTGGCAGCATTATGAATATCGTGGTGCTGAGCGCCGCGTTATCGAGCCTGAACTCCGGCCTTTACTCCACCGGACGTATTCTGCGCTCAATGGCGATGGGCGGCTCCGCGCCGCAATCGCTGGCGAAGATGAGCAGCCAACAGGTGCCGTATGCCGGTATTCTGGTGACGATCGCCGTCTATGTAGTGGGCGTGGTGCTGAACTATTATGTGCCGTCGCAGGTGTTTGAGATCGTACTGAACATTGCGTCGCTGGGCATTCTGTCGACCTGGGCCTTCATTATCGTTTGTCAGATGCGTCTGCGTAAGGCGATTAAAGAGGGCAAGGCGGATGACGTCAGCTTCAAGCTGCCGGGCGCGCCGGTCACCTCATGGTTGACGTTGCTGTTCCTGCTTAGCGTGCTGGTGCTGATGGCGTTCGACTACCCGAACGGCACCTTTACCGTGGCCTCAATTCCATTGATCGCCGTGGTGCTGATTCTGGGCTGGTTTGGCGTGCGCAAGCGCGTTCATGCCATCGCTATGACGGAGCATGATCACCATGAACCGGCCGCATCGGAGCAGCAAGCTGCCTCGCTGAATGAGCATCCCTCTAAGTAAGCTTTTCTTCTGGCGGACGAAACAGTCGTCCGCCGCTTACCCGCCCGTTTTATTCTGCAAATACCAGACCGCCGCTTCGACGCGCGACTTCAGCTGTAACTTTTTCAGCAGATGCTTTACATGCACCTTTACTGTGCTTTCGGTGATATTGAGCTTACGGGCAATGGTTTTATTCGGCAGCCCGCGGGCGATTTGCCGCAGAATATCGTGTTCCCGGCGCGTCAGCTGTTGAATATCGCGCTGAGCCGCGGGCGGTGTTTCGCGCAAGCTGCTGATCAATACCGTCGCTAAAGCGTCGCTTAACACCATCTGACCGGCGGCCGCCTGATGCAGTGCTGTCAGCAGCGCCTCCGGCTCCATATCCTTCAACAGATAGCCGTCTGCGCCGCGCTTCAGCGCGTTGACCACATCTTCTTCATCATTAGAAACGGTAAACACGACGATGCGGCCCGACAGGTCAATGCGTCGCAGACGGTCGAGGGTTTCCAGACCGTTAATGCCCGGCATATTTAAATCGAGCAAAATCAGGTCAGGATCGTGCTGTTCGGCCAGCGTGATACCCTGTTCGCCATTGCCTGCTTCGGCGATCACCTGTAACTGCGGATCGAGGCTAATAAGCTGCTTAACGCCATTACGCAGCATAGGATGATCATCAATCAGAAGGATGGTGGCGGCGTCATGGGTGGTCATAATGGCTCCGGTTAATCATGGTGTGGACGGCAGCGGCGAGGTCTGATAAAGCGTGACGAGAGGTTGGTTCTCAGGCGAGAGGCTGCCTGTCGACCGCTATTTTTCATTATTCTTAATTTTTCCTTTATACCTCTAAGGGAGTATCACCAATGAAACAAAAAACGGCTTAAAATCTTTAAAACAGTGCGTTTTATTTTTTTAACGGCTTGTTTTTTAGCATAATAATAATGCCACAGCTTCTACTCATTTAGTAGACTGGACGCACTGGCAGGCTAAAACTAACTGTTTCCCCGTTGATTTATGTCAACTCCGCGCGCTAATCGACCCGGCAGGATGTGCGCAGTTTTCATTCCTTTACCGGGGTTGTTATGTCAAATTTAGCCACGCCATCAGAAAAAAAAGCATCGGGCGCCGTCATTCAGGACTGGCGGCCGGAAGATGCCCAGTTCTGGCAGCAGTGCGGTAAACGCATCGCCAGTCGTAACCTGTGGATTTCCGTTTTTTGCCTGCTGTTGGCATTCTGCGTCTGGATGCTGTTCAGCACCGTTGCCGTTAATTTAAATAAGGTCGGCTTTAACTTTACTACCGATCAGCTCTTTCTGTTAACGGCGCTGCCTTCCGTTTCCGGCGCGCTTCTGCGCGTCCCTTATTCCTTTGTTATTCCCCTGGTCGGCGGCCGCCGCTGGACCGCTTTCAGCACCGGCTTTCTGCTGTTGCCCTGCGTTTGGCTTGGTTTCGCCGTGCAGAACCCGGAAACGCCTTTCGCTATTTTCATCGTAATCTCGCTGCTGTGCGGTTTCGCGGGCGCGAACTTCGCCTCCAGCATGGGCAATATCAGCTTTTTCTTTCCAAAGGCGCAGCAGGGCGGCGCGCTGGGTATCAACGGCGGCCTGGGCAACCTGGGCGTGAGCGTGATGCAGCTGCTGGCGCCGGTTGCCATCTCTTTTGCGATTTTTGACTTCTTTGGCGGCCATGGCCAGGTCACCGCCGACGGCAGCCAGATGTGGCTGGAAAACGCCGCCTGGATTTGGGTGCCGCTGCTGCTGATCGCCACTATCGCCGCCTGGTTCGGCATGAACGATCTCGCCGCCTCGAAAGCCTCGCTGCGTCAACAGCTGCCGGTACTGAAGCGCGCGCATCTCTGGGGCCTGAGCCTGCTCTATCTCGCCACGTTCGGCTCGTTTATCGGTTTTTCCGCCGGTTTCGCCATGCTGTCGAAAACGCAGTTCCCGGATATTGTGATCATGAAGTACGCCTTCTTCGGTCCGCTGCTGGGCGCGCTGGCGCGTTCCGCTGGCGGCGTGATCTCCGACCGCTTCGGCGGCGTACGGGTTACGCTGATTAACTTCATCGTTATGGCGCTGTTCACCGCGCTGCTGTTCCTGGCGCTGCCTGGCGAGGGTGACGCGGGTTCCTTCCCGATGTTCTTCGGCATCTTTATGGTGCTGTTCTTAACCGCAGGCCTCGGCAGCGGCTCGACCTACCAGATGATCGCGGTGATTTTCCGCAAAATCACCTGGGATAAAGTCAAAGCGCGCGGCGGCAGCGATAAAGAGGCGCAGCAGGAAGCGGTGACCGATACCGCAGCGGCGCTCGGCTTTATCTCTGCGATTGGCGCAGCGGGAGGCTTCTTCATTCCGCAAACCTTCGGCATCTCTCTGGCGATGACCGGTTCGCCAGCCGGCGCCATGAAAATCTTCCTGGTGTTCTACGTGATTTGCATCCTGATCACCTGGCTGGTTTACGGCCGTAAAGCGGCGCGTTAATCGCTACTACCGGCTCTGTTTCTGGCAGAGCCGGTTTTTATTTGTCGCCTCGCCGCCCGCACTCTACTCCCAAATAGCCAGCAAAAAGCCAGACTTATTATCCATAGCGATAGTAAGGCTATTTAAGCAATAAATTCATGGAGTTATAGCAGGATACAAGGTGCCACTTTAGTGGTAGTCGGCGTGGCGCGGTCGGGACGGCAAAGGAGCTGACTTGATCGCAATCAAGCGCCCAACGCCGTCAGCTCAGTAGGCTGACGCCTATCACCAAAAGCAATGTCGTTTAGCCATTTATAACAACACCGAGCCTTCAGGAGAATTCCAGATGAGCAAATTTCTGGATCGGTTTCGCTACTTCAAACAGCTAGCTGAACCTTTTTCTGGTCAACATGGCCAGACACTCAACACTAACCGGGACTGGGAAGATGGTTACCGTAGCCGTTGGCAGCATGACAAAATCGTGCGCTCCACGCACGGCGTCAACTGCACCGGTTCCTGTAGCTGGAAAATCTACGTCAAAAACGGTCTCGTCACCTGGGAAACGCAGCAAACCGATTATCCGCGCACCCGCCCGGATCTGCCGAATCACGAGCCTCGCGGCTGCCCGCGCGGCGCCAGCTACTCCTGGTATTTATATAGTGCCAATCGCCTGAAATATCCACTGATGCGCAAGCGCCTGGTGAAATTATGGCGTGAAGCGAAAGCGCAGCACAGCGATCCGGTCGACGCATGGGGCTCGATCGTTAACGATGCGGAAAAAGCGAAAAGCTACAAAGTGGCGCGCGGGCGCGGCGGTTTTGTGCGCTCCAGCTGGCAGGAAGTGAATGAAATTATCGCGGCGGCCAACGTCTGGACTGCGAAAACCTTCGGCCCGGACCGTATCGTCGGCTTCTCGCCGATTCCGGCGATGTCAATGGTTTCCTATGCGTCGGGCGCGCGCTACCTGTCGCTGATCGGCGGCACCTGCCTTAGCTTCTACGACTGGTACTGCGACCTGCCGCCCGCCTCGCCGATGACCTGGGGCGAGCAGACCGACGTGCCGGAATCGGCCGACTGGTATAACTCCTCCTATATTATCGCCTGGGGCTCCAACGTGCCGCAGACGCGTACGCCGGACGCCCACTTCTTTACCGAAGTGCGTTACAAAGGCACCAAAACCGTGGCGGTCACGCCGGACTATGCGGAAGTCGCCAAGCTGTGCGATCTCTGGCTGAATCCGAAGCAGGGCACCGACAGCGCGATGGCGCTGGCGATGGGCCACGTGATGCTGAGAGAGTTCCATCTCGATCGCGAAGTCAGCTATTTCCGCGACTACGTGCGCCGCTACACCGACATGCCGATGCTGGTAATGCTGGAGCCGCGCGACGGTGGCTACTACGCGGCGGGCCGCATGCTGCGCGCCAGCGATCTGGTGGACAACCTCGGCCAGGAAAACAACCCGGAATGGAAAACCATCGCCATCGACGGCCTGAGCGGTGAACTGGTCGCGCCGTTAGGCTCTATCGGCTACCGCTGGGGCGAAGAGGGCAAATGGAACCTGGAAGCGCGCGAAGGTCAGTCGCAGCGTGAGGTTGAGCTACAGCTGAGCCTGCTCGGCAGCCACGATGAGGTGGCGGACGTCGGCTTCCCGTACTTCGGCGGCGCCGAAAGCGAACATTTCAACAGCGTGGCGCTGGATGAAATCATGCTGCATAAGCTGCCGGTCAAGCGCCTGAAACTGGCCGACGGCAGCGAAGCGCTGGTCACCAGCGTCTACGATCTGACGATGGCTAACTACGGTCTGGATCGCGGCCTCGACGACGCTAACTGCGCCGCCAGCTACGATGAGATTAAAGCCTATACGCCAGCCTGGGCGGAAAAAATCACCGGCGTTTCCCGCCATCAGATGATCCGCATCGCGCGCGAGTTCGCTGAAAACGCGGAAAAAACCCACGGTCGTTCGATGATCATCGTCGGCGCGGGCATGAACCACTGGTTCCATATGGATATGAACTACCGCGGGCTGATAAATATGCTGGTCTTCTGCGGTTGCGTAGGGCAGAGCGGCGGCGGCTGGGCGCACTATGTCGGCCAGGAAAAACTGCGTCCGCAGACCGGCTGGACTCCGCTGGCGTTTGGCCTTGACTGGCAGCGTCCGCCACGCCATATGAACGGCACCTCGTTCTTCTACAACCACTCCAGCCAGTGGCGTCATGAAACTGTAGCCACCGAAACGCTGCTGTCGCCGCTGGCGGACAAGTCGCGCTTCCAGGGCAGCCTGATCGACTTCAACGTGCGCGCCGAACGCATGGGCTGGCTGCCGTCCGCGCCGCAGCTGGCGACCAACCCGCTGCATATTGCGGCGAAAGCGGCCGCAGCGGGTCAGACGCCGGTTGACTATACCGTCGAGAGCCTGAAAAACGGCGCGCTGCGCTTTGCCGCCGAGCAGCCCGACAACCCGCAGAACTTCCCGCGCAACCTGTTTGTCTGGCGCTCCAACCTGCTCGGCTCCTCCGGCAAAGGTCATGAGTATCTGCTCAAGTACCTGCTGGGCACCGAAAACGGCATTCAGGGCAAAGACCTGGGCGAGCAGGGCAGCGTGAAGCCGCAGGAAGTGGAATGGCAGGATAATCCCAGCGTCGGCAAACTCGATCTGGTGGTGACGCTCGATTTCCGCATGTCCAGCACCTGTCTCTACTCCGATATCGTGCTGCCGACCGCCACCTGGTACGAAAAAGACGATATGAATACCTCGGATATGCATCCGTTTATTCATCCGCTCTCCGCCGCCGTCGATCCCGCCTGGGAAGCGAAAAGCGACTGGGAAATTTATAAAGGCATCGCGAAACGCTTCTCTGAAGTGTGCGTTGGGCATCTTGGCAAAGAGACCGACGTGGTGACGCTGCCGATACAGCACGACTCCGCCGCTGAGCTGGGACAGCCGTTCGGCGTAAGTGAGTGGAAGAAAGGCGAATGCGATCTGATTCCGGGCAAAACCGCGCCGCATATTATCGCCGTTGAGCGTGACTATCCGGCCACCTGGGAGCGCTTCACCTCTCTTGGTCCGCTGATGGACAAGCTGGGCAACGGCGGCAAAGGCATCAGCTGGAATACCCAGACTGAAGTCGACCTGCTGAAGAAACTCAACTATGTCAAAGCGGAAGGGCCGGCAGCCGGTCGTCCGAATATCGACAGCGCTATCGACGCCGCAGAGGTGATCCTGACGCTGGCGCCGGAGACCAACGGCAAGGTGGCGGTGAAGGCCTGGGA
>OKNF01000145.1_pt1 | contig 17124 bp, 15 predicted proteins | sample 1613121 | NCBI WGS metagenome assembly OKNF01 (sample SAMN04436838, study PRJEB24849) | human gut metagenome | biome: human gut; feature: NICU; material: stool | host: Homo sapiens | place: USA: Saint Louis, MO | collected 2011-09-08
TCATCGGGCATTATCTGAACATAAAACACTATCAATAAGTTGGGACCATTACCCGCATCGGAGAATAAAATACGTGCTGGGCGGTTAATAACAGATCGCGGTTACTGAAACGGCGATATAACCTGATTAGTGTAAGCCTGGCTGCACTTTTTTCCGTGGCTTAACGACGTAATGCCTTTTCTCAGGGTATCGAGACGGGCTTCAAGCGCGCGATTAATTTCCGCTTCATTATTTTGCAACGCCATTAACAGGCTGCCAATTTCCATCTTTTCTTCTTCAGAAAGCGTTTCCGGGATCTGTTCCAGCGCGGCGCCTAAGGTCACAACGTAATTTTCCGCCAGCGTGACAAAATCATCCCATTCTCCCTGCCTGGCCATCAGCAACATCGTCTGATTTATTTGATAAATGGCGGCGTAGTCTTTATTAATCAACTTATTCATAACATGCCCGTGTTTAACGTGATTCGATTTCTTTCCATGTTTCAGCGATATTCATTAATATCTCATCAACATGGGCCAACGATGAGGGATCGTTATTTAAATTCGCCTGTAACAGCGTGCGCGACATATAGCTGTAAAGCGCTTCCAGATCGCGTGCGATTTCCCCACCTTTTTCGTGATCCAGCGCCGACCGCAGCCCGTTATCAATAATATTAATCGCTTTTGAGATCATTTCACCACGTTTGGCGATATTGCCGTTTTCAAAATAGAGCCGCGCGCGAACAATGGCGCTGTGGGCACCTTCAAAAAGCATGGTAATAAGCTGATGCGGCGTGGCGCCGGCCAGCCTGCTGTGAAGATCGACCTGTGCGTAGGCGCGGGTTCCCTGTTTTGCGTACATAATGGTCTCCATAAAAACGGGCAGGAAACCGCGCCTGCCCGTTGCGGCGGTTAAGTTGATTACAGCGTGGACAATACCGCAGTGAGCTGGTTGCTCATGTTGTTAAGCTGCGACATGGTGCTGTCCAGGTTCTGGAACTGGATGCGATAGCGCTCCACCTGCGCGTCGATCAGCTTCTGCGTTTTGTCTATCTGCTCTTTGACCAGCTTGACCTGCTCGTCCAGCGTGTCGGTCATCCCTTTAATGACGCCGTCTTTTTTGTTCTCTTTATCGCCGACGTATTTGGTGATGATGTCGTTCAGCCCGGTCGCCAGGCCTTCTTTCTCGCCGTTGCCCTTGAACAGCGCGCCGATCTGCTCCGGGTAATCGGCGATCGCCTTATCCAGCTTTTCCGTATCCAGCGTCATCTGGCCAGTGGCCGCATCGATGGAGATGCCCAACGAACTCAGCGCGCTCACATTGACGTCTTTATCGCCGTATACGCCGTTAACCACTGAACGCAGCTCGCCTACCAGGCCGCGCAGGGTACCGTCGCCCATCAGCGCGCCGTTCTCCGAGCTGGGTTTAGCGACATCGTCGTCCGCTAAGCCGGAGGTATCGCTCGGAACAAATTTGCTGGCGGATGAGGTTTGCGACAGCAGCGCATTGTACTGCTTAACAAACTCTTGCAGCGTGGTTTTAATGGCGGAGGTATCTACGTTCAGCGTCAACTGCTCAGCCTTGCCCTCTTCAGATACCCCCGTTAGGTTCAGGGTAACGCCGGCAATGATATCGGTAATGCTGTTGCTGGAGCGGGTATAGCTAATGCCGTCCACGATCAGTTGAGCATCCTGCGCTTCCGCAACGGAGAACATGCGGTCATTCTCGGCGATAGTCTTGTTCTCGTCATTCGGGTCAGGACGCTGTCCGCCTTCGGACGTGTTCAGTATATCGCCCAGTGCATCATCACCGGTCACCTGCACCGACATTTGCCCTTCGGTGCCGGCGGTGCGGGAGCTTAATACCAGCTGATAACCATCATCGGAGCGCTGCACCGAGGCGCGGACGCCGCCATCCTGCTTATTGATCGCTTTCGCTATCTGGTCCAGCGAGGTCTCATCATCCGCCAGCGACACCGTGATCTCTTTACCGTTGGCCTGGGTGATGGTAATGGTGCGCGTCCCGCCGGTTTTATCGCCCAGGTTTTCCTCTGAGCTGGTATATCCCTCCGTTCGCAGCTTGTGGGAGACGGCCAGCTGTTTCACGGTGACGCTGTGGGAATCGGCAGCGGCCTCAGAGGTCGCCGTGGCTTTAAAGGCTTTGTTGTCGCTGACGGTGAGGGTGTTAAAGGCTTCGCCGCTCAGCTTTTTTACGCTGGTTTGCAGGCTGGAAAGCGCGCTGGAAATTTTCCCCCACGCGGAAATTTTGTTTTCGTAGCTGCTTTTTAACGTGGTATAGGGGTTCAGGCGGGTTTGCTCCGCCGCCCTCATCTGCTCCAGCATCGCTGCCGTATCCAGCCCGGAACCGATGCCAAGGGAAGATAGAGTTGCCATATTATGCTCCTTTCAGGATTTTATTTTGTGACCTGGTCTCTTTTAGCTATCGGTATAAACGGCGCGAAGATAAATCTTTCTTTATTAGCAAATTTCAAATCGGCAGTACTCACCCATTTTTTTAACGATTCAATGAGACAGGATTAACATCGATTTACACAATGGTAAATATTCTGTTCTGCGTGTAGATAATCCTTTTCTGATGCCACCGATAAATAAAAGTTAATGCCTTTATAAAAAGTTTAATTATGTCAGATTTTTGCAAAAAGCTAAGCGTCTATAACCGGACGCTGCCGCCAGCTTTTATCTGTTTTGTTTTATCAGAACGCGCTCGGATGCGGAAAAACGGCCTTTTTCCGCTATTGATGCCTGGAAATTGCGCAAAAGAGATTTTTTTTGCGAATATTTTTTTAGAGAAATTTCTATGCGCCGATATTTTTAAATATGCGCTTGTCAACGCATCATCAAATTGCATGGACATTGCAATAGAAACATCATACCTATATACGAGGGAATAATATGTCACAGGTGATTAATACTAACGCCCTGAGTCTGATGGCTCAGAATAACCTGAACAAATCTCAGAACTCCCTGGGTTCCGCGATCCAGCGTCTTTCTTCCGGTCTGCGCATCAACAGCGCGAAAGATGACGCCGCAGGTCAGGCGATCAGTAACCGTTTTACCGCCAGCATTACCGGCCTGACTCAGGCTTCACGTAACGCCAACGACGGTATCTCTATCGCCCAGACCACGGAAGGCGCGCTGAACGAAATCAACGATAACCTGCAAAACATTCGTCGTCTGAGCGTGCAGGCATCCAACGGCACCAACTCCGCTTCTGACCGTCAGTCCATCCAGGACGAAATCAACGAGCGTCTGGCTGAGATCAACCGTATCTCTGAACAGACCGAGTTCAACGGCGTAAAAGTACTGAGCAAAGATCAGACGCTGAACATTCAGGTTGGCGCTAACGATGGCGAAACCATCAGCCTGAAACTGGAGCGTATGGATGCTGAAAAGCTGGGCATGGAAGACTTTGACGTTGGCGTTTTCAGCACTGCAAACACGCAAGTCGTTAAAGTAGCTGATTACGGAACGACTGCAGCAACAGATGTGGCAATCGGTGACGACGCCAACGCCTATAAATTAACCGCGGACGATGTCAAAGCGTTAAATACGAAGTTTTTCGGTACAGATACTCCTGCTACTGGCAGCGAAATTAAAACGGATGGTAAAGGCAACTTTATCGCTACCGGTGTTGACGCAGAAGGCAAAACGGTACAGCAGTCTTTCTCTCTGGAAGAAAATGAAGCGGGAGATGGCTTTACCATTAAAGATAAAGGCGCTTACGTCACCGAACAGCAAAAAGCTGACGCAGACGTCGTTGTTGAAACGATGCTGAAAACCGTTGATGACGCGTTGAATCAGGTTGACGCCCTGCGTTCCAACCTGGGTGCGGCGCAGAACCGTTTCGCTTCTGTTATCAGCAACCTGGACAGCACCGTAAACAACCTGTCTGAATCTCGTTCACGTATCCTGGATGCGGACTTCGCTTCTGAAGTGTCCAACATGAGCCGCGCTAACATCCTGCAGAGCGCAGGTACCACCGTGCTGGCTCAGGCTAACCAGGTTCCGCAGAACGTACTGTCTCTGCTGCGCTAAGTTTTACCCGGCGGCCATTAACGGCCCTGCGGTTTACGCTAACGCCTCGCCCTCACCGGCGGGGCGTTTTTTATGGCGCCGCCTAAACCCAGCTGAAAATCATTACTCCAACTGGCTCACTGGCTCAACGCATGAACAAAGAGAATAAAAGACAAAGCGTGCAGGGAGAACAGAGAGAAAGACAATAAGATGGAGAGAACAGACAATAAAAAACAGCGTCGCGCTTACCGCCACGACGCTGTTTTGACAGGCACCTTTGCCTTACGGCCGCCAGCGGCCGCGCTGAAATCGGGATTACAGGGTCTCGCTGACGCTTTTCTCAACCAGCTCCATCTCTTCACTGGTCAGCAGCTTTTCAATATCCACCAGGATAATCATGCGCTCATCCACCGATCCCAGCCCCAGCAGGTAATCGGTAGAGAGCGTGACGGAGAAATCCGGCGCCGGTTTAATCGCTTCAGCATTCAGCGACAGCACGTCAGAAACGCCGTCCACCACAATGCCCACCACGCGCTGCGTGAGGCTCAACACAATCACCACCGTTTTTTCATTAATCTCGGCGCCCGCCAGATTAAACTTAATGCGCAGATCGACAATAGGAACAATCACGCCGCGCAGGTTGGTGACGCCGGTAATAAAATCGGGCGTATTGGCGATGCGGGTCACCCGTTCGCAGCCGCGGATCTCCTGCACTTTCAATATTTCGATGCCGTACTCTTCATCTCCCAGCGTAAACACCAGGTATTCATTGCCATGATTATCGGTGGCTGTTCTTTTTTCAGATGCGGAAGAGGTCATTTTGCTTATCCTTAAACAGGTAAAGATTGTCCGTTTTTCGCCGTGACACGTTTAGATTTGCACAGCTTTGCCAGCGCGGCGACGTCGAGAATCAGCGCCACGCTGCCATCGCCGAGAATGGTGGCGGCGGAAATGCCCGGCACTTTGCGATAGTTAAGCTCCAGGTTTTTTACCACCACCTGATGCTGACCAATCAGCTGATCGACCATCAGGGCGTAGCGCGCGCCAGCGCTTTGTAAAATCACCGCCACGCTGTCGTTCATCTCGATCGGCTCTTCGCCGCTGCCGAAGACATACTGCAACGTAATCAGCGGGATATACTCGCCGCGCACCTGCAGCATCAGCTCGCCGCCCGCCATGCGGTACAGCGCCTGTTCGCTGAGCTTCAACGACTCCATCACCGCGCCCAGCGGCAGCACATAGGTTTCATCGGACACGCGCACCGACATGCCGTCCAGAATCGCTAAGGTAAGCGGCAGGATAATGCGGATGGTGGAGCCTTTATTCTGTTCAGAAGCGATCTCAACATGGCCGCCCATCTCCTGAATATTGCGTCGTACCACATCCATGCCGACGCCGCGCCCTGATACGTCAGTGACTTTTTCCGCCGTGGAGAAGCCGGGCGCGAAGATCAGCATCCAGACATCTTCGTCGCTCATGTTGTCGTTGATCGCCATGCCCTGCGCTTGCGCGCGCGCCAGGATTTTCTGGCGGTTCAGGCCTGCGCCGTCGTCGCTGACTTCAATCACGATATTGCCGCCCTGATGCTCAGCGGAGAGCGTCAGATTGCCGACGGCGGATTTCCCTTTCGCCACGCGCACGTCCGCGCTCTCGATGCCGTGATCGAGGCTGTTGCGCACCAGATGGGTTAACGGGTCGATAATGCGTTCGATCAGGCTCTTATCCAGTTCGGCCGAGCCGCCGATCAGCGTCAGCTCGACCTGCTTATTCAGCTTGCCGGCCAGGTCATGCACCAGACGCGGGAAACGGCTAAAGACATACTCCATCGGCATCATGCGGATCGACATCACCGACTCCTGCAGGTCGCGCGCGTTGCGCTCCAGCTGGGCGATGCTGTTGATCAGCACGTCATGAACCGACGGCTCCAGCGAGGCGGAAAGCTGCGACAGCATCGACTGGGTGATAATCAGTTCGCCGACCTGGTTGATGATCTGATCGACCTTTTCAACGGCGACGCGAATACTGCTCGATTCCGCCGCCTGCGAGCGCGCCGACGGTCTGGCGGGCGCGGCGGCGTTTTTCACCGGGGCGGCGACGCTGGCAGGCTGCGGCGCGTTTTCCTCTACGGGCGCGACGGGCGGCGTTTCGGTCTCAGGCGCCGCGCCGTGGGTAATGGCGATCTGTTCCGGCTCCAGAATAAAGCAGAGCACCGCTTCGATCTCATCCGCGCTGGCGGTGGTTTGCAGCTTCACCTCCAGCCGGTCGCCCTGCTGTTGCTGGCTGACGAGGGTGCCGAGATTCGCCAGCTCATCGGCCAGCAGCCGCGCCTCCTGATCCTTGATTTTCATCAGCGTCACGGTAAGGCAGCCCTGATCCGCGCCGGCCTCTACGCTGGCAGACGTTGTCGCCTGTTCCGGCTCCGTCGAAGCGGTCGCCGCCGCGCCCGATTTATTTTGCAGCGCGATCTGCCGCAGCGCTTCGCAAATATACTGGAAACTCTGCTCGTCTGGTTCCTGAGAAGATTTATAGGCATCAAGCTGATCTTGCATAATATCTTTACTCTCCAGAAACAGGTTAATAATGTCGCTGGTCAGACGCAGCGTGCCGCAGCGGGCATCGTCCAGCAGGTTTTCCATTAAATGCGTCGTTTCCTGCAATATTTTAAAACCGAAGGTGCCTGCGCCCCCTTTAATGGAGTGCGCCGCACGAAATATCGCATCCATCATCTCTTTATCGGGAGAAGCCGCATCAAGCTGTAACAGATACTTTTCCATATCCGCCAGCAGCTCGTCGGCTTCATCGAAGAATGTCTGATAAAAATCACTTACATCCATATTGTTCAACCTTACCCTGAGTTAATTCGCAAGTCCGGCCATCCCCTCATCCGTTTGAGGCGTTATTTTTAATTCAGATTTAATGGCGTCGATATTGCTGTTTTCCGTCATGCTCTGGATTAAATTATCGTCCCTGATAATCGCTTTCTCTTTATTCTGCGTTAATACCAGGATACTGATACGACGGTTAATGGGGCTGTCAGGCGCGGTATTTTCCAGCACCATGGAGTCGGCGGTGCCGATCACACGCAGGAATTTATTCGCCGTCAGGCCGGCGCTGATCAGCGCGCGGCGCGAGGCGTTGGCGCGGTCGGCGGAGAGTTCCCAGTTGCTGTAGCCCACATCGCCCTGCGCATAGGGGAGAGAATCGGTATGCCCCGTCAGGCTGATGCGGTTCGGCAGCTCGTTAAGTACCGGCACCAGCGCTTCGAAAATTGCCATCAGATAGCTTTCCAGCTCCTTGCTGCCCAGCTTAAACATGGGCCGATCCTGCGTATCGATAATCTGGATCAGCAGGCCGTTCTCCGTCAGCTGCAGCCGCAAGTTAGACTGGAAATTGCTGAGGCGGGGGTCGCTTTTAATCAGGCTTTCCAGCCGTTCGCGCGCCTTTTTCAGCCGTCTGATATCTTTATCGCTTTCACCGTCGCGCGGGCGCGAACGGTTGACTTCGCCCTCTTTCTTCACCAGATCGTCGCCGCCGCCGGGAATCACGCTGTCGCTCAGGCTGGACTGATTACCCTGCGACAGCGCCACCTTCAACGGCATCTGAAAATATTCGGCGATGCGATGCCGCTGCTGCGGCGAACTGTTGGCGATCAGCCACATCACCAGAAAAAACGCCATCATCGCCGTCATAAAGTCGGCGTAGGCGATTTTCCACGAGCCGCCATGATGGTCATGGCCATGCTTTTTACGCTTGCGGATGATGATGATGGGCTGTTTGTGCTTGCTCATGGCGCGCCTTCCGAGGCATTACTCCCTGATGATTTCACCTGACGCACATGCTCTTCCAGCTCAATAAAGGTGGGACGTTCGGTGGAGAAAAGAATCTTACGGCCAAATTCAATGGCGATCTGCGGCGCGTAGCCGTTCATGCTGGAGAGCAGCGTGATCTTAATACATTGAAGCATCTTAATTTTTTCACTGCTTTTCTGGCGCAGCAGCGCCGCCAGCGGCAGGATAAACCCATAGGCGAGCAGAATGCCGAGGAAGGTGCCCACCATCGCGTGGGCGATCAGTTCGCCCAGCTCCGCCGCGGGACGATCGGCCGCCGCCAGCGCATTGACCACGCCCATAACGGCGGCGACGATGCCGAACGCAGGAAAGGCGTCGCCGACGGAATTCAGGCTGCTGGCGGGCACGTCGAATTCATGCTCGCAGGTCTCGATCTCTTCATCCATCAGCGCTTCGACTTCATGCGTGCTCATATTGCCGCTGATCATCAGGCGCAGGTAATCAATAATAAAATTCATTAAATAAGCATCGGCCAACAAACGCGGGTAGGCGGAAAAAACCGAGCTGCTCTGAGGGTCTTCAATATCGTTTTCCAAAGACATCAATCCACTCTGCCTGGCTTTGGAAAGCAGTAAAAACATCAACGCCATCAGGTCCATATATAAGGCTTTGTTATATTGCGACCCTTTAAATAATATCGGAAAGGCTTTTAGCGTCGCGCTAATGGCTTTGCCATTGTTGCCGACAATAAAGGCGCCCACGCCTGCGCCGCCGATGATTAATAACTCAGTCGGCTGATACAGCGCGCCGAGATGACCGCCAGATAAAGCAAATCCGCCGAAAACAGTCGCAAATACAACCACATACCCTAAAATAACCAGCACGCGAACTCCTTAATTACTGACACGCCTGTTTGTTCATGTTTTTAATGATAAATAGCGTCGCAGGCGCTGACGTATCGTTTTTCGCAGATACGCCATTAACGATTTCAGTCCTTGTCATCATCAACGCTACAGCCTGATATAAACCCGTTATCCTGCAATGTCATAATTTTCACACTTTTTTGCCGCGCGTGAAGGCGGGCTGCAAAGGCTGCAGGTAAAGGGGTCTTTGGCATGTTCATGCGTGACGATAAAACCGCCGTGGCAGGCGATGCATTCCGTCCGTTCGATCATGCCGCAGTCAATAAAGCGCAGCAGCGTCCAGGCGCGGGTTAATCCCAGCACCGGTTTTTCATCGGGCTTAACCGGGCACTGCTCCAGGTATAAACGATAAGATTTTATTAATGCTTCAATAGGACGGCAGTTTTCGGTTTTTTTGATAAATAGATAAATATTGTAAAACATAGATGAGTGGATATTCTGCTCCCAGGACATAAACCATTCGGCAGAAAACGGCAGCATGCCTTTTGGCGGCGGGCAGCCTCGCAGTTCTTTATAAAGTCTTAATAATCTTCTGCGGCTTAAGCTAATTTCACTTTCCAGCACCTGCATTCTGGCGCCAAAGGAAATAAGCTCCATAGCCATTTGCACTTCTTTGATTTCATCGAGAATGCTTTTTTCACTCATGATCGTTAGTTCCATCATCAGGTTGGATGGTTTTGCTCAGAAAGTGAGTTGAGCAACTCCGTTGATAAGATAATGCCGGTATGGATCTGCTGCAGGGCATCAATGCGCGAGGCCTTGGTCAGACAGTCAATTACCGCTTTATCATCGACACGCAGACGGCATATAAGCTGGCTGGTTGACGCCATTTTGATAAGCTGAGGCAAAGACAGTTCGCTAATCGTATCCAGTACGCTGGCGTCTAATCCCAGACGGAAACCGGCGGCATATTTATCTTCCCGAATAAGTCTTTGCGCCAGCAGAAGATAAGTAAGATTAAGATTATGAATACATTGAAGCTGATCGTCTGAATCTGCTTTTTTCATATTTGCTATTCCACATTGATTTAAGTTAAAAAATCCTGCCTGTTATATTTCATTAACAAGCATCAGATAAGATCCAAACAATATGGAATGTCCATTTTTCTACACGCGTATACCTCAGGATTAATACTTTATCTACGCATGTGGTCAAGTCAGGCAAGGTAATACTAATAACTAGTAAGGCGTTAATATGAGGTGTTTTTGCCTTCCTTAACATCGGGAGCGCTATTTCTCGATGTTGGCATTTTCCAGACATTTCCTATTTGGAACTCGATTATCATATAACCAACGCTCTCTTTTCAAGATTTTTTTAGTCTATATTCGAAAGAGACAACAAACTCAATGGCAATCAACACGATAATGCCAATATACATTTTAAATAATGCAGGAAGATTCCGAGTTGAAGATAATAATTAACCTGTTTCTGACGATCGATACAATATTTTGTTTTTTAAATAACTTAAATGCTTATACTCTTTAACAAGTTAACTGGCCAGTTGCAAACGCGAGCGTAAACGCTTAATCGCCTGGCTGTGTAATTGGCTGACGCGAGTTTCCGTTATCCCCAATATTTGGCCGACTTCTTTCATGTTCAATTCTTGTTGATAATAGAGATTCAGTAATGTTTGCTCTCTTTCAGGCAGCGCTTTTATCTCATCGCTGATTTGACTCACCAGTCTTATCTTGGTGGCTTCATTAAGCGGATTGAGTTTTTCATGCTGCGCATCGGGCTGTTCAAACCGATCCGCCATCTCTTCCATTAATTCATCAAGGGAACAGATCTGGCTGACATTAGTGTCGGTCAACATCTGCTGGTACTCTTCCAGCGTAATGTTCATTTCCGCCGCGACGTCGGCCTCTTTTGCCGGTTGGCCAGTTCTCTGTTCAATACGCCGGATAACCGCCGCGATCTCTCGGGCATTGCTGCGAATGCGGCGCGGCACCCAGTCGCGTTCGCGAAGCTCATCAATCAGAGCCCAGCGAATACGCTGCGTAATATAGGTGCTGAAGACAATGCCCTTTTTCGGGTCATAATGATCGATGGCATTGAGAAGGGCGATAGCGCCAGCCTGCACCAAATCGTCAAGCTCTACGCTGCCGGGAAGTCTTACCTGAAGCCGTAAAGCTTCGTGCCGGACCAGATAAGCATATTTTTTCCATAGCGCATTTTTATCAACCATACCCTCAGGGGTATATAATCCATTCACAATGACATTATCCATCCTGTCATGAGTAATACTTTAATTATCTTTCATTGCCTCAACTAAACATAGCCCGATAAAGCCTTACGAATTTACTTAATTCAATTCATTACCATTACGGCAAAGGCTTCATCAGGCATATTAACTCTTTAGGAGTAAAGGAAAGCGTAAAATTAAAAACTTTCCCACGCTTCTTCTGATTTAAAATGATCCAGCTCAGTTTCTTTGCGATTTTTTTCCTTTAAATCGGGCACCGTTGTCAGGTGTTTATTTTCCAGCCAGGCATCGCCTTCCTCATCTTCCAGAATAATATGCGCTACCCTATTCCTTAACTGCTCCGCATGGGTTTCCATATTTTCCGCCACCGTCGCCGCCTGCTCAACCATTGCGGCATTCTGCTGGGTGACTAAATCCAGCTCATTGACCGCCTGAGCAATCTGGTTAATTCCGGTGCTTTGTTCATCCGACGCGGAGGCGATTTCGGACATAATATCCGTCACCTGCATAATAGACTGGATAATTTGCCGCATCGCCGTGCCCGCCTGATCGACGCCCTGCGAACCGTTATGCATATCCGTTACGCAGGTATCAATGAGCGTGTGGATCTCTTTTGCCGCGTCGGCGCTGCGTTTCGCCAGATTACGCACCTCACCAGCCACCACGGCGAAGCCGCGTCCCTGTTCGCCTGCGCGCGCCGCTTCGACAGCGGCGTTCAGCGCCAGGATGTTGGTCTGGTTGGCGATGCTGTTGATCACGTTGTTGATATCCGCAATCTGACGCGAGCTGTCGATAATCTTGCGCATAATTTCATCAAGGCTCGCCATGACCTCGCCGCCGTTACGGGCGTAGCCGCTGGCGCTCTCCGCCAGCTGACGGGCCGAATGGGCGTTATCCGCATTCTGGCGCACCGTAATTTTCAGTTCTTCCATGCTGGCGGCGGTCTGCTGCAATGCAGAAGCCTGCTGTTCGGTACGTGAGGAGAGGTCGCTATTGCCGTTGGCGATCTCCTGTGCCGAGGCGCTGATAGCACCGACGCCGGTGCGGATGCCGTAAACGGTTTGGGTAATCCACTGACGCAGTTTCTCCAGCTCGGCGAACATCTTGCCGATTTCATTATCCGCCCCGATCTCAATAACCCTGTCCAGCTTGCCTGACGCCATGACCTGAAATGTTTTCACCGTGCTGTCCAGACGCTGGAACAGTTCGCGCCTTAACCATAGACGTATCGCGATAACCATTATCAGCGATATGACGCCTGCGGCGATGGCCAGCGTGGTGAAACGGTAATGGTGCGCGTGCGCTTCATCTTCAAGATCGTTCACCAGGGCACCGAACCGCTCGCCGTAGCGCGTCAGATCGGCGTCGAAGGCGTCACGGGCAGTGGCGATCTGGTTCATATCGGCCAGCAGCAGATCCGGGTTGCCGATATGATCGAGACGCGCGCGGATAAGACCCAGCAGCGTATCGGCATGTTGCTTCAACGTTTGCAGATGCGACTCTTTATCGTCGTTTCCGGGCGTCTCTATCTTCCTCAGCCCTTCTTCCGCCCTGGCGACAGCGCGTTGCGCGTGAGCGATTGCCTCCTGATCCAGCGTCTGTCCCTGCCCGCTCAGAAACGTCAGCAGGTAAATCTGCTCCAGCGATCCGTTAATATCATGGACCGCCGTATTGAGTTGATTGAACTTTTCACTGGTTAAGGCGAGATGGTCGAAACGCTGATTAGACTGTAAGGCATTGTAATAGCCAAAACAGACCATAGTGATTAATAAAAAACCCAACGTAAAAAAAGTAGCATTAATGCCTGTGGCAATTTTTATATTTTTTAGCATAGATTATCCTTAATCTTTTGCCTTAATTTATATTTTATTATCAATAGATTACAACTTTTGTTCGATCGTTATCGCTCACTCTGCTTTAGTTTTCAGATAAATATTCGGTTATCTCACCATGTTGAAAAGCGATATTTTCTGCATTGACTGGAAGACCATAAATGAAGAATTCAGCGAGAATTCAGCCAATTTCTGCTCCGTCACGAGGGTGCTGAGATTATCCAATCCCGTACCCAGCGTATCTTCCAAACGGCTTACTATATCGATCTTATGTTTATCTGCGCTGAGGCCCAACGCTTCCAGCTGCTGAAGGCTGGTCCCGACGCCCGCCTGCACTTTGCCCAGGTTATCGATATTCTTTTTAATCGCGATATTACTCTGGTCCAGCGTTGCCTGTAGCGCTTCGCGGCTTTCATCATCGTTCGCCGGCTGTTTTAGCGCTTCGATCGCATTATCCAGCGCCTTGAAAAGGTCATGTTCCGTACCGGAAAGGAAGACGTCGCTGCCGGTATTGCTGACCTGCACCTCCGTGCTGTCCGCCACGCGCTGCACCATCGGGGTGTTGCCGCCAACGTAGTCGCCCTCTTTGGTAAAGGGCTCGCTGCCGGTGTTGTAGCCAGCAAAAATATAGCGGCCGTTGCTGTTGCGGCTGTTGGCTAAATCCAGCAGGTTATTGCGAATCCCCTCCAGCTCTTTTGCCAGCGCGGCGCGATCTTCGTTGCTATAGGCGCCGTTGCCTCCGGCGACGATCTTTTCCGACAGGTTTTTTGTGACCAGCGAAGCGATAGAGTTCAGAACGTTATCCTGCTGACCCAGCGCATCCTGCGCATACTGACGGGCCGTTTCATAGTGTTCAATTTTCGCCAGCGCATTCTGGTAGATCACCGCCTGCGAGGCGCCAGCCGGATCGTCCGAGGGCTTCAGCAGCGTCTGGTTGGCCGCCAGACGCGCAGAGATATCGTTAAATCTACCCAGGCTGGATGTCATGTTATTCATCTGGCGCTGATACATGTAAAGTGAGCTAAGCCGCATCTTCTTTTCCTTTCGCGTTATTCTTCACTGTCCTTTACGAACCGGGTTTGGCTTATTAACGGACGCTTAACAGCGTATCGAAAATAGTGATAGCCGTTTGCAGTACTTGCGCGTTGGCCTGGTAGTATTGCGTAAACATATTCATCTTAACGAACTCCTCGTTCGGATCGACGCCAGATACGCTTTGTTGCTGTAACTCCAGATTGTCATAGACGCTGGCGGCCGCCTTGCCATTACTTTTCAGCGTATTGACCGTAGAGCCGACGGAGCTTACCAGGCTGGCGTAAGCTTCCGTTAAGGTCGCTTTGCCGATCAGGGTTTCATCTTTAATCGCAATTAACTTTTTAACGTTTTCGTTATTGCTTTCTTCTTCGTGCTTATCAGAGCCGGAGGCAGCGATCTGGTCGCCATTTTTCAGCGCCACGTCAATGTTGTCCGCTACGCCGCCTGCTGAATTGAAAATAAAGCTGTCGCCCGCTTCAGGCTCGCCTTTTGGCTCGATCACGATGCCGTCGAAATGCAATTTGCCGTCGGCGTCAATTTCTGTTTTAACCGGTTGGCCGCTGCTATCGGTCACCACCCAGTCATTGGCGTTCGGTCCCTGATAAACCACGGTGTAATCCTGCACCTTTACCTGAGGGATCAGCGAATTGCCACCGGCGTCTTCATCAAAGCTGATATTCAGCGTCGCGTCGCCCTGGTTATTGCGGTTTACCAGCGCCACCGGATCGTTGATAGTGAAAATATCGCCGCCGGCTGCGCCGCTCTGATCGTAACCCGCTTTATTCACCTCGTTAAAGCGGTTAGCCATTTGCAGCGCCAGCTGATTCAGCTGATTGCGGGCGTCCACCAGATCTTCATTGCGGAATTTAAACAGGCCGGCCAGCTTGCCGGTGGTAATTTTATTTTCATCCAGCCTGATGGCGTTGCCTGCGGCATCAGTGTAAAAAACGTCGAACTTTGACGGATCGGCGGCGGACGGCGCGGTCTCAAACAGACAGGTTCTGTCGCCGTTCACCAGCGATATGCCGTTGGAGAGTGAAACGTTAACCTCCCCGGTGGCGCGATTCTCATCCACCTTGATGCCCACCAGTTCGCTGAGTTTGTTTAACAGCTGATCGCGCTGGTCGAGCAGATCGGCGGGCTGCCCGCCCGATTGCGCGCTGCTTTTATAGAGCGCGGCGTTAATGGTCGCCAGCTCTTTGGCGCAGGCGTTAATATCGTCAATGCTCTGCTTAATTTGAGTATTGGTGCTTTTTTCCAGGCCGTTGAGCGTGCGGGCGTTGGTGCGGAACTGAGAAGCGGTTGAGTTAAAAGCTGACATCGCTTCCCGGCGGGCCGCCATGCTGACCGGGTCGCTGCTGACTTTCTCCAGCGCACCGAAGATATTATTGAGCGAGCTGGAAAGGTTACTCGTTTTATCGCCCAGCATATTATCGATTTGCGCAATCTGCTCGTAGCGGCCAGACAGCGCGTTATATTCCGAGCTGGCGCTGCGCAGCTGATTATTAATAAACCCGTTATAGGCGCGCTGCACGCCATTGACCTGAACGCCATAACCGAAAAATCCATAGCTGGTATTTTTCCCGCCAGCCTGTCCCAGAACAATATTCTGCCGGCTATAGCCTGGGGTAGAGGCGTTATTCAGGTTGTTGCCTACTACATTTAAAGACGACTGTGCCGCGCTCAGGCCGCTTTGCGCCAGGTACATGAGATTCATAAATCACCCGCGTTCTTTCTGTGCGTAAATTCCGAGAAAATAAGTTTTTTATGGTGCTTTGATATATCTATCGGCGCGTAGAAAAATTACTAAAACCCACGCAATTAAAATAATGAAGTCAAATCGTTTTTATAGGCGCTCGCCGTTTTTTCAATATTTATTTTTATTTGTTGCATGATGCCGATCAATTTTTTGGCGTAGTTCGGATCGGTGGCGTAACCGCCCTGTTGCAGAGCATGGGCGGCCTGCTCTGGCGTTTTCGCCTGCATCACATTCTTATAACGCGAATGACGCGCCAGCAATGCGCTGTAATCCTGTAATGCTTCGGTATAGGAAGAGTAAACGCGGAACGCCGCTTTCACTTTGCGCGCTACGCCGTCGATATATTCGGTAGTGGTGATTTCCGTCGATTTCCCTTTCCAGTCCGGCGTCGCTTTAATGCCGAACAGGTTATAGCTTGGCTGCCCATTCTGCTGGCGGATTTCCCGGTTGCCCCAGCCCGACTCCAGCGCGGCCTGCGCCAGAATTAGCTGATGCGGGATACCGGTGCGACGGGAAACATCTACCGCCGGCGCCAGCAGGCGAGAGATAAAGCCGCCGCCCTGCGTATGAGCGTGCGAGGCCGACACGGGCGCGGGCGCGGCGACCGCCGGGCTCTGCTGGCGGCCCAGCGGCCGTTCGTAAGGCAGCTGCCGCGTCGACAGCGCGACCGGCGCGCTGCCAGCAACGTTGAGCGGCGTGCCGCCCAGCTGTTGCACCAGCTTATCGGCCAGCCCGGTCTGTCCCTGCGCCGCCAAATCTTGCGACAGCTGCTGATCGTACATGGCGGTAAACATTTCCGACTGCTGCGAGTTAAACAGTCCATCTTTAAAAGTGGCCGCGCGCATGCTTTTCAACATCATCTGAACGAACAGCCCTTCCATCTGCTGCGCGGCGGCGCGCAGGCCACGCTGCGGGTCCTGCTTCGCCACCTGTTTCAGGTTTTCCAGCGTACGCGCATCGAAGGCGGCGCCCGGATTCATTGACGGTGCTTTCATCAGTTCATTTCCAGCTTCGCGTTCAGGCAGCCGGCGCTTTTCATCGACTGCAAAATCGACATCAAATCGTTCGGCGTCGCGCCCAGGCTGTTCAGCGCCCTGATCACCGCGTTCAGATCGGCGCTGGTGTTGACGCGTTGCAGCGCGCCGCCCTGCTCGCGCAGTGAAATCTGCGTATCGGGCACCACCACCGTCTGCCCGCCCGCCAGCGGCGTATCAGGCTGGCTGACCTGATTGCTGCGCGAAATCTCTACTGAGAGATCGCCCTGCGCCACGGCGCAGGCATCCAGCGTAACGTGACGGTTGATCACCACCGAACCGGTGCGCGAGTTGACAATGACGCGCGCCTCCATCGGCCCGGTTTTGATGGAGATATTTTGGATATCGGCGAGAAAACGCACCTTTTCCGTGTTGCCGATCGGCGCGAACAGCTTGATCACGCGCGCGTTTTCCGCCATCGCCGTGCCGCCGCCGTAGCGTCGGTTGATTTCATCGCTGATGCGCTGGGCCAGGCTAAAGTCTTCCTGGTTCAGCTGAAGGCGCAGCAGATTTTCGTTGCCGAACTGCGTGGGCACT
>OKNF01000146.1_pt1 | contig 16922 bp, 15 predicted proteins | sample 1613121 | NCBI WGS metagenome assembly OKNF01 (sample SAMN04436838, study PRJEB24849) | human gut metagenome | biome: human gut; feature: NICU; material: stool | host: Homo sapiens | place: USA: Saint Louis, MO | collected 2011-09-08
GCTCATGGAGCGATAGGGCTGAAAGTAGCCGTGGGCCGCCGAACCGCGCGCGTGTACGATGCGTTCCGGGATGCGCTCATGGTCAAAATGCGTGATTTTTTCACGCATAATAAAATCTTCCAGCAGCGTCGGGCCGCGCGTGCCGGCTTTCAGGGAGTTTTGATCGTTGGCGATGCGCGTACCCTGATTAGTGGTCAGCGGGAAATTCTCGCCCCCTTTACGGTGCGCATCCAGCTGATCGAGCTTGGCGTTGCGCGTATCAGGCGACTTCAGGCTGCCAGGGGCGGTAGGCTGTTTGCCCGGCGGCGTCGGTTCGGCAGAAGGCTTATGGGAACCATCCTCAGGGGCCAGGGAATCAAGGCCAGGCTTGGCGGATTCAGGACCTGTAGCCGGCGCGCTGTGGCTCAGTTCCTTATTATCAGTTTCTTTCGACATTAGCATTGCTCCTGTTGATGTCGTTCAAGGCTTCATTAACTATAGAACAGCACGCAAGGTACGCCTGGAGTTTCCGGGGATTTGTGTTATATCAGGCAGCCTTTCGGAATCGCGGAAAAGACGAAAAGGGAAGGCGGAGACGAAAAAAAAGGGCCGGATTATCCGGCCCTTAGCGTGTTGATGCGGATTTCGCTGGCGTTAGCGATGCACCAGCTCGCGATGCTCATCACTGTTGAGCAGCGCGTTGTCAGTCTGCTTCATCCAGCGGCTGGTCAGAGAACCTGCGGTCATTGAACCGTTCACGTTCAGCGCGGTGCGGCCCATATCGATAAGCGGCTCGATAGAGATCAGCAGGGCGACCAGCGTCACCGGCAGGCCCATCGCCGGCAGCACAATCAGCGCGGCAAAGGTTGCGCCGCCGCCCACGCCCGCCACGCCGGCAGAGCTGAGCGTCACGATACCGACCAGCGTCGCAATCCAGACCGGATCGAGCGGGTTGATGCCCATCGTGGGCGCAACCATCACCGCCAGCATTGTCGGATAGAGACCGGCGCAGCCGTTCTGACCGATGGTGGCGCCGAACGAGGCGGAGAAACTGGCGATCGATTCCGGCACGCCCAGACGCTGCGTCTGCGCCTCCACGTTCAGCGGAATGCTGGCGGCGCTGGAGCGGCTGGTAAAGGCGAAGGTAATGACCGGCCACACTTTGCGGAAGAAGCGTAGCGGGTTGATGCCGTTGACCGAGAGCAGCAGGGCGTGCACCGCAAACATCATCGCCAGACCGAGGTAAGAGGCAACGACAAAGCTGCCGAGCTTGATAATATCCTGCAGGTTGGAGCCAGCCACCACTTTGGTCATCAGGGCCATCACGCCGTACGGCGTCAGCTTCATGATCAGACGCACCAGCTTCATCACCCACAGTTGCAGGGTGTCGATCGCTTTCAGTACGCGTTCGCCTTTTTCCCGATCGTCCTTCAGCAACTGCAGCGCCGCCACGCCGAGAAACGCGGCGAAAATCACGACGCTAATGATGGAGGTCGGGTTAGCGCCCGCCAGATCGGCAAACGGATTTTTCGGAATAAACGACAGCAGCATCTGTGGCGCGCTCAGATCGGCCACTTTGCCTGCGTAGTTTGACTGGATAGCGGAGAGACGCGCCGTTTCCTGCGCGCCCTGCACCAGACCTTCGGCGCTCAGGCCAAACAACGTGGTGACGAAAACGCCGACCAGCGCGGAAATCGCGGTGGTGAACAGCAGCACGCCGATGGTCAGCACGCTGATTTTACCCAGCGAGGAGGCGTTATGCAGACGGGCCACGGCGCTAAGGATAGAAGCGAAGACCAGCGGCATGACGATCATCTGCAATAGCTGCACATAACCGTTCCCTACCACGTTGAACCACGCGATCGATTCTTTCAGCACCGGCGCGCTGTCGCCGTAGATCAGCTGAAGCGCCAGACCAAACAGCACGCCGATCACCAGGCCGACCAGTACTTTCTTCGACAAACTCCAGCCGTTGCGGCCCAGCCTGGAGAGCACCACCAGTAAGGCGATAAACGCCAGGACATTAAGAATAAGCGGAACAGTCATCCTGTTTTCTCCATAAATATGCCCCACAGCGGGGCGGTAACGCCGCTGTGAGGCAGGGTGAAGATATTTTTATCCACGCATTAAGTGGCGTAACTGACGGAATGGTAACAGCCCGGAACGAAACAGGATTAGATCCGAATGGAATGGGTTATAACTTTTTGCATTGATTCGTCTAAAAATCAGCCTGCCCGCAGGCTAATTAACCGATCGATGCCCGACTGAACGTTATTCATTAATTTGGCGGGCCAGTCCTCCGCGCCGAAATGAGGCATGCCGGGCGGAAACCACAAGGCGCCCATCACCAGCGCCAGGCAAAAAATGCGCTCCAGCTGGTTTCCCGCTTTGGTGGTCAAGAGCGGCAGACGAAAACGCCAGCGGCAGGGCCAGAGCAGCGGCACGCCGGCGGGCGTCAGCATATCGGCGGCGATATGGCTCAGATAGCCCAATACCATGCCGTGCATGGCGTCGGTCGGCACCGGCCAGCCGTGCGGTAGATTCATCCGCAACAGCGTGACGCCGCCCAGCACCGCCAGCAGGCTATGGGTAAAGCCGCGATGGCCGAAGGCGCGCGCAATGGGCTGCGATATCCAGCGAAAGCGCTGGCCCAGCGTCGAACGAGGATGATCGATATCAGGCAGCAGGCAGGTCAGCAACACCGCCGGAATAATATGCCACCAGTCGCCGTTGGCCAGCTCTGGCGTTAACTCTGCACGTTTGGCAAATATCGCGCTGGCAATGGCGAAAATAACGTGGCCTTCGGCCGTCATGAGGATAACCTGAATACATAACTGTCAATGTATCCAGTATAGGGGATTTATACAGTAGATGGGAAGTTGTGACGCTGTAACCAAAAGTGAATATCGGACGGAGCCAGGCCCCGTCCGGTAAGGTTTAGCGCGCCAGCCAGCCGCCATCGACCGCCAGCGTATAGCCGTTTACGTAATCAGAAGCGGATGAGGCGAGGAACACCACCGGCCCCATCATATCGTCCGGCTTGCCCCAGCGCCCGGCCGGAATGCGACCGAGAATTTCCTGGCTGCGGCCTTCATCGTTGCGCAGCTGTTCCGTGTTGTTGGTCGCCATATAGCCCGGCGCGATGGCGTTCACATTGATATTATGCGCCGCCCACTCGTTAGCCATCAGGCGCGTCAGGCCCATCACCGCGCTTTTCGATGCGGTGTAAGAAGGCACGCGGATGCCGCCCTGGAAAGAGAGCATCGAGGCGATATTGATAATCTTGCCGCCGTTGCCCTGCTTAATAAACTGACGCGCCACCGCCTGCGACATAAAGAATACCGTTTTGCTGTTGATATTCATCACGTCGTCCCAGTCTTTTTCGCTGAACTCAATCGCGTCCTGACGACGGATGATGCCAGCGTTGTTCACCAGAATGTCGATGCGGCCAAAAGCCGCCACCGCCTGTTCCACCACCTGCGGAATGCAGCTGCTGTCCATCAGATCGGCATTAATGTTGACGAAGCGGCGGCCGGTCGCTTCAACCAGACCCGGCGTGTCGTCGGCGCCGGAGTGGTTCACGCCGACAATATCGCAGCCCGCCTGCGCCAGCCCGACGGCCATGCCCTGGCCCAGACCGGTGTTGCAGCCGGTGATCAGCGCGACTTTGCCTTCCAGATTAAATGCATTGAGAATCATGAGTTCGCTTCCTTCTGTCACCATTAACGCAGTTCACTGACTTTGACGTGATCCATATCGTCAAACACCTGGTTTTCACCCACCATACCCCAGATAAAGGTATAGCGTTTGGTGCCGACGCCGGCGTGAATCGACCAGCTGGGAGAGATCACCGCCTGTTCGTTATGCACCAGCAGGTGACGCGTCTCCTGCGGCTGGCCCATCATATGAAACACCGCCGTTTCATCATCCATATCGAAGTAAAAATAGACTTCCATACGGCGTTCGTGGGTATGGCAGGGCATGGTGTTCCACAGACTGCCTTCATCCAGTTTGGTGAGGCCCATGGTCAGCTGACAGGTGGGCAGCACGTCCGGCACGATAAATTTGTTGATGGTGCGGCGGTTGCTGGTGGCGGCGTCGCCCAGCGTCGTGGGAGAGGCTTCCTCCAGCGTGATTTTCTTGTCGGGATAACGCGTATGCGCCGGCGCGCTGTTGTAATAGAACTTCGCGGGACGGCTGGCGTCGATGCTTTTAAACACCACGGACTGCGCGCCCATGCCGACATAGAGCGCCTGCTCGTTGCCGATCTCCCAAGCTTTGCCGTCAACCTCGATCAGGCCCGGCCCGCCGATATTGATTACGCCCAGTTCGCGACGCTCCAGGAAGTAGCTGACGCCGAGCTGCTTGCCCACTTCGCTGCCGATGGCGACGCTGTTGCTGACCGGCATCACGCCGCCGACGATAATGCGGTCGATGTGGCTGTAGGTCATGGTGTAATTATCGGCATCGAAAATCTTTTCGATGAGGAATTCACGCCGCAGGCCAGCTGTATCAAGCTGACGGGCATGGTCGCTGTGAATGCTTTGACGGACTTGCATGTCGATGCCTCTCTGACGTTACAAACGTGTAAAGGTGATGTGTAACCTGTGTCGTGAGCAGCATGATAGGCCCGACGGGAACGCAATTCAATAAAAATGAAATGCTGTTTTATTTATTTTGTATGCTGGATCATATTTGCGAGAAAAAGTCCCGGCGGCTTATCTGAAAACGGGGCAGAGCGGAGGAGAGGCTGATTACCGGCTGCGCTGAAAAGAAAATCCCGCCTGTCTTGCGGCAGACGGGAACAGAAAGACGATTAATAACCTTTGAGATGCTGCGGGGTTAACGCAACAAGCGAATCGAGTTTGACATCGGCCAACGCCCAGCGCGGATCATCGCGGTACTCTTCCGCAGGCACCACGATAGATCGCATACGCGCCGCTTTGGTAGCGATCATGCCGTTAAAGGAATCCTCCAGCGTCACGCAGTTTAACGGATCCACGCCCAGCTGGGCGGCAGCGTCGAGATAGACCTGCGGATGCGGTTTGCTCCAGGGCAGCGATTCCGCCGAAGCCAGCGTGTCGAAATAGTCGCGCAGATTAAACAGCGTTAGTACTTTCTCCAACATATGCAGCGGCGAAGCTGAGGCCAGACCTACTTTCAGCCCCTGCGCCCGGCAGAGCTGCAGCGCCTGCTCTACGCCCGGCAACAGCGGTTTTTTCTCTTCTACCAGATTGATGGCGCGCGCAATGATGCGATCGGTGACTTCCTGTTGGCTCGGCCCGCTCCACGGCAGCGTTTCATACCACATGCGCACCACCTGATCGATACGCAGCCCCAGCGTATCGGGCAGTTCGCTCCGGCGCGACAGATCCACATTCAGGGTGGCAAATACGTCCAGTTCGGCCTGATCCCACAGCGGTTCAGAATCGATCAGCAGGCCATCCATATCAAATATTGCAGCCAGTACAGGTCGGGTATAGGTCATACAAAGCTCCGGTTGACAGTTTAATTCACCATAGCATGAAGACCATCAGCAGGCATGCCTGTCGAAGCAGGATAAAAGTGTTTGTCGGCGTTTTTTTCAGGCACATTTCACTGACAGCAGGTAGACTTACTGCCAGACAACAGGTGCAAGGAGAAACCATGACTTATCAACAGGCTGGCCGTGTCGCCATTATCAAACGCATGGTCGGCTGGATTATTTTTATTCCGGCTTTTATTTCCACGCTGGTATCACTGCTGAATTTCATGTTCAGACACAGCGAAAAGCGTCCCGGCATCGATGCGGTGCTGATGGATTTTATTCACGTGATGATCGATATGATCCGCTTTAACACGCCTTTTCTTGGCTTTTTCTGGCGCAATTCGCCGGTGCCCGATTTCAACGCTGGCAGTAATATCGCCTTCTGGCTGATCTATATTCTGATTTTTGTCGGCCTGGCGCTGCAGGCGTCCGGCGCGCGCATGTGGCGTCAGTCGCGGCATCTGAAAGAGGGCGTTGAGGATATGCTGATTCTGGAGCAGGCGCGGGGCAGCGAAGGCCGCACCCGCCAGCAGCTGGAAGAGAAGATAGTCGTGCCGCGACATACTATCTTCCTGCAAATTTTCCCGCTCTATATCCTGCCGGTGATTATCGCCGTCGCAGGCTACTTTGTGCTGTCGCTGCTCGGCTTTGTCTGAGCGCGCCGCCGGGCCTCAGGCCCGGCTTTTTTCCCGCTCATCCCGTTCCAGCAGCGCGCCGACCGCGCGTTGCGCCTCCTCAAGCCAGCTGCCGCCAAACACGTTCGCGCGGTTAAGCAGATAGTAAAGCTGATAAACCGGCTGACGCTGTGGGTAATCTGACGGTAGCGGCCAGACCGACTGATAACCTTCCAGCACCTTTTCCGCCAGCGCGGGCGCATGGGAAAGCATCGCCAGTTCGCATTCACGATCGCCCCAGTAGCAGGCGGGATCGTAAATCCACGGGCCGCTGTCACTGCCGGCGCAGTTGGCGGGCCACAGATCGCCATGCAGCAGCGAAGGCTGCGGATGATGCGTCGCCAGCGCGCGCTGAACGCAGTCGATAATCAGCTCGATATTGCCGTACTGAATCCCTTTTTCTGCCGCCAGCTGCAGCTGCCAGCCGATGCGCTGCTCTGAGAAAAAGCGCGACCAGCGTCGCTGCCAGCCATTAGGCTGCGGCATGCTGGTGATGTTGTTATCGAAATCGAGGCCGAAGTGAGGCTGTTCGCTCCACTGATGCAGGCGGGCAAGCTGCTGGCCGAGCAACAGAGCGCTCTCCGGTTGCAGCGGCCGTACCGGAATATATTCCAGCAGCAAAAAGCTGTAGTCGCGATCGCTGCCGATGCCGTAGACCTTCGGCACCCGCACTGTCCGGCTGCGCGCCAGCAGCGCCAGCTGATCCGCCTCGGAGGTAAAGGCGGGCAGCATCTCCTGGTCATTGCATTTTACAAATACCCACTGTTCGCCATAGCGAATGCGCCAGGCGGCATGGACTTCGCCAGCCGGCAACTCTACACGATGGCTGATTTCAGCGTTCCCTAACTGCTCACTCAACAGACGACTTATGGCTGACCACATGGGGTTATCCTCATTTTCGCTGCGTAATGATCATTTTAACGGGTAAAGGTTGCGTAAACCTGGCGCAAACGCACAGGCCGAACGTTATGACTTAAAACGGTTCTGCTGACGATATTCGTCGAAAGTTTGCACCTCGACTTCCGGCGTCGTCTCCAGCGTAGCTTCGCCCACGCCCAACGCCTGAGCGCGGATCTCCGCAGCGCTTTTCGCGCTGATGATGCCGTAGCTGTTGGTGCCCAGCTCGTGCGCATGGCCCTCATCGTCGTGCAGCGTGGTGGAAAAACCGGCGCCGGTCATGGCGCTGTTCAGTGCGAGACCGGCCGCCAGACCGGTATCCTGGTAACGAAAGGTAACAACATAACGGGTTACGCCTGAAGGAGCCATATTCACCTCATTGTTCCCGAAAGAATTTTCAGCTTAGACCACCTCTGTCAAAGGGGCGAGTCGATAATAAAAGCGGTTTGATAATGCAATTAATTATCATTACTATTATGGCGCTAACCTTATGAATAATAATCCAACAGGCGACGCCTGTAACAAGGAGAACGATGTGCATCGCGCGATTAAAGTTTCTGTTTCCGTTTTGATGCTGGCCGCTTCCGCCTCGGCCGTTGCGACAACTTATCCAATCACGCTGACGGATTTCGACGGACAGAAAATCACCCTGAAGAAGGAGCCTGAGCGCATTGTGGTGCAGGATGGCCGTGACATTCTGGCGTTGGCGCTGCTGGATCGGGCGAATCCTTTTCAACGCATCGTCGCCTGGAATAACCTGTTAAAGAAAAGCGATGGCGAAACCTGGCGGCTGATGCTGAACAAATGGCCGCAGGCGGCGCGCATTACCGATATGGGCTTCAGCGATAAAGGCGAAGTGAATCTGGAAAGCGTGATCGCGCAGCAGCCGGATCTGATGATTGCGCAGCTGCGATCCAAACCCTCCCTGACGCAGACCGGCGTGTTGGAAAAGCTGCGGCAGCTGGGCATTCCGGTGATGTTTATCGATACCTTTAACAATCCCGTTAAAGATGCGCCCGCCAGCATCACGCTAATGGGTGAAGCGCTTAACCGCGAGCAGGAAGCGCAGCAGTACACGCAATTCTACCAACAGCACTATCAGGCGATTCAGGAGAAAGTGCGCGCCGTTTCACCGAAGCCGCGCGTCTTTATCGAAGCCAAGGCGGGGCTGGGCGGCCTGGAGTCCTGCTGCTTTACGCATGGTCATGTTGGCTGGGGGGCGATGGTGGAAGCGGTCGGCGCCGCCAATATTGGTTCAGAGCTGTTGCCGGGCGCCACCGGCGACGTGTCGCTGGAGAAAGTGATCGCCATGAAGCCGGACGCTTATATCGTTTCAGGCTCCCAGTGGGCAAGTAAAAATAATGCGGCGGTGCCGTTTGGCTACGGCGTGACCCAACAGCAGGTGGACCGCGCTTTTGATCGTATGAAGCAGCGTCCGGGCTTTGCCGAGTTGCAGCCGGTGAAAGAAGGGCGCTTCTACGGCGTATATCACAACTTCTACAACCATCCGTGGAATATCGTCGGCATCGAATATCTGGCGAAATTCATCTATCCGCAGCAGTTTGCGCAGCTTGATCCCGCAAACAGCTGGCATGAGATCGTCACCCGTTTTACCACCATTCCTGAAGGAAAGGGCGTATTAGGCGCGCAGGCGCCGCGATCCTGATAAAGAAGCACGCCGCTCGGCGTGCTTCTTATTGATAATTCATAGAAAATTCTATTTATTCCTGCCCTGATGCGCTTCGCCTGAATACCCTTTATAATGCGCGCCGTTAATAAGAAAATTCCCATTCGTAGTCCTTTCTCATCAGGATGTTTAGGAATTCGGGCTGTTTAACGCTTGTTTACAAAGTTTACGGTAAATGACGTTGATCGCCGCGTAAAACGCTTCAGACTCTCCCTTTTTTAAAACTGTCGTACGGATCACACATAATGAAAGTGTTTAATAAGCTCTCTGTTGCGCTGCTGCTTTCTGCGGGCGCGTTTGGTCACCAGGCCATGGCTGATAACAATGTCTTTACCGTCATGGACGATCCTTCTACCGCCAAAAAAACCTTCGAAGGCAACGCGGCAGCAGGCTACCTGGCGCAGACCGGCAACACCACCAGCTCTTCGCTGACCGCGCAAACCAATATGACGTGGTATCAGCCGAACACGGCGTACAGTCTGTGGGGCAACGCCGCCAACACCTCCTCAAATGATGAACGCTCATCAGAGACCTATCAGATTGGCGGACGCACCCGTTACAATATGACCGATAACGACTATCTGTTCGGTCAGGCGAGCTGGCTAAGCGATCGATTCAACGGCTACGATTCCCGTGATGTGCTGGCTGCCGGTTATGGTCGTCAGGTATTGAACGGACCGGTACATTCGCTGCGCGTCGAATTTGGTCCGGGCGTGCGCTATGACGATTTCCACGACGGCGGCCATGAAACCCAGGGGCTGGGCTACGGCGCACTGAGCTATCAGTGGCAGATGACCGATACCACTAAATTTATTCAGGGCGTTTCCGTGCTGAGCAGCTTTAACGACAACACTACCGTTAACTCTGAGACCGGCCTGCAGGTTGCTATCAATGCGCACTTCGCGCTGAAGCTGGCTTACAATGTGACCTGGAACAACAATCCGCCGGAATCGGCATCAGAACACACCGACACCAAAACGCAGATTTTGCTCTCCTACGCGATGTAATGTTCCATACTGCAATAAAAACGGGCCGCCTGTCGCGGCCCGTTTTTTTGTCCTGTTGTCCTGCGCCGCTTCAGCGCACGCGCGCGCGAAATACCCAAAAGGCCCAGCTGTTATAGGCCAGCGTTACCGGCAGGACCACGGCGTAGCCGCTTAGCAGAAAAATTTGCGTCGCTGGCGCGGCGGCCGCCTGTTGAATAGTCAGTTTGCCCGGCAGCAGCCAGGGCCAGAGACCGGCGATCAACAATCCCCAGCAAAGCGTTACCAGACTGAGCGCCAGCATCAGCGACAGCATGGGACGGCGATAGCGCATTGCCGCCAGTAGCGCGACGAAGGCCAGCAGCAGCATCAGCAGCAGGATCTTGCCCGGCACACGCTGCCACGCCTGCAAAAAGGGGCGGCTGTCCAGCAGGTTGATGCCGATCAACAACGCCAGACTCAGCACCAGAAACAGCCAGGCAAGATGATGCGCCAGCACGATCTCCGGGCCTTTAACCCGCCACTGGATCCAGCAGCAGCCGCAAAGCAGACAGGCGGCGATCAGGCCAAAGCCGCACAAAACGGGATAGAGAGTAAGCCAGCTGAACGCGCCTTCCTGGAAACGCCCGCCGATCACCACGCCCGCCAGCGCGCCCTGAGTAAAGGTGGCGATAAGCGAGCTGAGGATATGGGTGATATCCAGCGTGCGGTGCCAGCGCGCATCAACATGGCCGCGATATTCCACCGCCACGGCGCGCATCACCAGCGCCATCAGCATAATAAACAGCGGCAGATAAACGGCGCTGAACAGCACGCTCCAGGCGACGGGAAAAAGCGCCAGCAGTCCGCCCGCCAGCAGCACCAGCCAGGTTTCGTTCGCGTCCCAGATCGGCAGAATAGTCGCGGTCAGCCTGCGGCGCGCTTCGCCGCCGCGGAAGAAAAACAGCAGCATCCCGACGCCGAGATCGGTGCCGTCCAGCAACAGATACATCAGCAGCGAAAACGCCAGCGTGGCAGCGGAAATATCGGCCAGCGTCATTGCTTACCTCCGGGCGCCATCTCCGGCGCCGGGCCCGGCTCGCCGACGCGCGTTTCACGGTTGGCGTAGCGCAACAGATAGCGCAGCCCGATATAGAACACCGTACCGTAGATAAGCAGAATGGCGCAGCCTGACGCGATAACCAGCCGGAAAGAGAGGGGAGAAACGCTGTCGGCAGTGCGCAGCAGGCCATAGACCGTCCAGGGCTGACGCCCCACTTCCGTCACCACCCAGCCCGCCAGCAGAGCGATAAAGCCCGCCGGCCCCATCAGCACGATGGATTTCAGCAGCCAGCGCGATTGCCACAGACGGCCGCGCAGCCGCTGCGTCAGCGCCGTCAGGCTAACGGCTATCATCAGCAGACCCAGCCCGACCATCACGCGAAAGGCGAAAAACAGCGGCGCCACCGGCGGAATATCCTGCGGCGGAAACTCACTGAGGCTTTTGATCTGCCCGGTCAGATTATGGCGCAGATAGAGCGAGCCAATAGCGGGTATTGCCACCTCCCAGCGATTGCGCTGTTGCTGCGCATCGGGCAGGGCGAACAGCCGCAGCGGCTCTCCCTGGCCTGGCGGCGGTCGATGCCAGTCGCCTTCCACGGCGGCGATTTTCTGCGGCTGATGCCGCAGCGTATTCTCGCCGTGCAGATCGCCGACGACCGCCTGCAACGGCGTCAGGATCACCAGCAGCCACAGGGGGATTGAGACCATCAGCCGCGCCCGCGGGTTTGCGACGTCGCGCAAAAGCTGCCAGGCGCCGACCGCCGCCACCATAAAGGCGGTGCCAATCAGCATGGCCAGCGTCATATGCGCCAGCCGCCAGGGAAAAGAGGGGGTAAAGATAATATCCAGCCACGACTGCGGCTGAAACCGCTGCTGTTCATCCAGTACAAACCCGGCGGGCGTCTGCATCCAGGCGTTCGCTGCCAGTATCCAGAAGGCGCTGATCAGCGCGCCGACCGCCACCAATACCGTGACCATAAAGTGCAGGCGCGGACCGATGCGCTCCATGCCGAACATCATCACGCCGACCATGCCCGCTTCGAGAAAAAAGGCGACCAGCACCTCATAGAACATCAGCGGGCCGATCAGCCCGCCGACCCGCTCAATAAAAGGCGCCCAGTTGGCGCCGAACTGAAACTCCATCACCACGCCGGAAACCACGCCAACCGCCACGTTCAGGGCGAAAATCTTGAGCCAGAAATGATAGACGTCGAGATAGCGCTGCTCCCGGCGCCAGAGCCAGACGCCCTCCAGCAATACCAGCCACAGCGACAGGCCAAAACTGAAGCCGGCAAGGATAATATGCAGGCCGATAGTCACCGCGAACTGCGCGCGGGAGAGCAGCAGCGTCAGTTCCGCATCAGGCATTACTGTCTTTACCGGTATAGGCGCTGATCGGTTTATCCGGCGTCGGCTGCTCCATCGCGCTGGCAAACGCTTTCAGGCCAGCCACCAGCGGCATCACCGCATGCCAAAGATCTTCATCATGCAACAGCTTCCAGGTGCCGCTGACGCCCGGCGCCACTTCATGATGCTGCTGCGCCTCCGCATGTAAATTAACGGCGTTGATCGCCGACTTCACGGCGAATACCGTTTTATGAAACTGTCCCGGCGGCATATCGCCCAGCGCCATCATCAGCGACGCCAGGTTTTGCATCGCGTTTTGCGAGCCGGGCTTATTCAGTCCGTCCACCAACACTTTGGCGATCTGCGTATTGGCTGAAACCACATCGTTGGCCAGGCGTAAAAAACCGTGGTGATGCAGGCTGTGCAGCAGCTCCTGCAAGGCATCCTGCGCGTCAGGGGCGGTTTTCGTGGGCGGCACTTCATAGTTCATACGTTCAGCCATTAAAATTTCTCCGGGTGTTGAGTATGTTCAGGCGGCAGGGTATAGCCCTCCTGACGCCATTTTTCTTCTATCGGCAGATGCGCCAGCGGGGTGCGCTTGCCATAACGGAAGTTCTGCGGCGGCAAGGCATCGGTCTGCGGCGGCCGCGCCAGCTTTTGCAGCCTGACGGCAATCTCTTTGTAGGCGGGCGTATTGACGTCAGGATCGTGATGCTCGCCGGTCAGGCCGTTTACGCCCGGCTTGCCGTGGTGAATAGGAATAAACAGCTGGTTGCCTGCGACGCGCTCGGTGATCACGACCGGTACCTGAAGCTCCCCGCGGCGCGACGCGATGCTGACCCAGTCGCCTGGACTGAGCTGACGCTCGGCGGCCAGCTGCGGGCTGACCTCCACGAACCCGTTCGGCGACAGCGACAGCATGCGGCCGCCGCGTCCGGTCTGGTTGGTGGACTGAAAATGTTCCAGCATGCGGCCGTTATTCAGCAGCAGGTCATACTCGGCGTCAGGCGCCTCAAGCGGTGGCTGCCATTCAATGGGCGTCAGCACCGCTTTGCCGTCCGGGAATTTAAAGCCGTCGGTATAAAGCAGCGGGGTGCTGCTGCCGTCCGGCTTCACCGGCCACAGCTGCGACTGCCAGCCGCTGAGGCGCAGGTAGTCGACGCCGGCGAAGATATCAGCGATGCCGGCCGCCTCGGCCATAATTTCTGCCGGGTGAGAGTAGTTCCAGGGATGGCCCAGACGCGCGGCGAGATCGGTCAGGATGCGCCAGTCGGGGCGGCTGTCGCCCAGCGGCGGCATCACTTCGTAAAAGCGCTGAATACGCCGCTCGGTATTTACGTAGGTGCCCTCTTTTTCCACGCTGGGGCAACCAGGCAGCACCACGTCGGCGAATTCGGCGGTGCGGCTCATAAAGATATCCTGCACCACCATAAACTCCAGACCGCTGAACGCCTCATGCACTTTGGTGGAGTCGGCGTCGGAGAAGGCGGTCTCTTCGCCGATGATATACATCGCCTTCAGCGTGCCTTCATGCGCGTGCTGCACCATCATAAAGTTATCGGAGCCAGCCTTGTCGGAGAGCGCCTGCGCCTCCACGCCCCAGGCGCGCGCCCATTTTTCGCGCACGGCGGGGTCGGTGACTTTCTCATAGCCAGGATAGACATTGCTCAGGCAGCCGAAGTCGCTGGCGCCCTGCACGTTATTATGACCGCGCATCGGGTAGCCGCCGGTACCGGGGCGACCGTAGTTGCCAGTGACCAACAGCAGATTAGAAAGCGCAGTGCTGGTATCGGCGCCGTGGCTGTGCTGGGTGATGCCCATCGCCCACAGCAGGCAGACGCGCTGCGCCTGGCCGATGGTTTCCGCCGCTTCGATCAGCTGCTCGACGCTCAGCCCGGTATGTTCGCTGGCGTAGTGCAGAGTAAACGGGTCCAGCGAGGCGCGATACGCTTCAACCTGATTGACTTTTTCGGCCAGGAACGCCTCGTCGGCGTAGCCATGTTCGAACATATAACGCGACATCGCCGAAGCCCACAGGCTGTCGCTGCCGGGCTTGATGCGCAGCCAGATATCGGCGCGCTCCGCCATTTCATTCATGCGCGGATCGACCACCAGGATTTTCTGTCCATGATGCTTTTGCGCCGCCTTGATGCGTGAAGCGATCACCGGGTGGTTCTCCGCCAGATTGCTGCCGACGATAATCACCAGATCGGCCTGTTGCAGATCCTCCAGCGTGCCGGCGTCGCCGCCGTAGCCGACGGTGCGGAACAGCCCTTCGGTCGCCGGGTTCTGACAGTAGCGTGAGGAGTTATCGACATTATTGGTGCCAAAAATCAGGCGGGCTATTTTTTGCGTCAGGTAGGCTTCTTCGTTGCTGCCTTTGCTGGAGCCGATAAAGCCGATACTGTCGCCGCCGTGCTGCGCGGCGATCTCTTTCATTCGTTGCGCCACCCGATCCAGCGCCTCGTCCCAGCTGGCGGGACGGAAGCGGCCGTTCTCCCTGATCAGCGGCGTGGTTAAACGCTGCGGACTGTTGACGAAGTCCCAGCCGAATTTGCCCTTAAGGCAGGTTGAGATACCGTTGACCGGCGCGTGAGCCACCGGCTGCACCTTCAGGATATGGCGGTCGCGCGTCCACATTTCAAAACTACAGCCGACGCCGCAGTAGGTGCAGACCGTTTTGGTTTTTTTGATCTCTTTCTGCCGCATCGCCATATCCATCATCGATATGCCGGTGATGGGCGGCGCGCCGATGGTATTCTCCAGCGTCTTGACCAGGTCGATCATCGGGCGCTTAAGATCTTCAGGCATGGCGGTGAATGGCCCCGCATTGGGCTGCATAGTCTTTTCCAACAGGGCGTTGCAGGGGCAGACGGTGACGCAGTGACCGCAGCTAACGCAGCTGGAGCCAGCGATCTGGGTGCCGCCGTCCCACAGCACGCGCGGATGGTCGGCCGTGTAGTCGATGGAGAGCGTTTCGTTGACCTCGACGTTCTGGCAGGCTTCTACGCAACGGCCGCACAAAATGCACTGATCCGGGTCATAGGTGTAGAACGGGTTGCTCTCATCCTTTTGATAAGGTTTGCGCTGCCAGGGATAGTACTGAATCGGAATATGCATATCGGCGACGGTGTTATGCAGCGTGCAGTCGCCGGTGTTGTGTTCGCAGAGCGTGCAATAAAGTTCGTGGCGCGCCAGCAGGCGATCCATGCCTTCCTCCTGCGCCGCCTGTGCAGCAGGCTGGCGGCTGGAGATCTCCAGCCCCTCGTGCGTGCGCAGCGTACAGCCGCGCACCAGTTCGCCCTGATACTCCACCCAGCAGACATCACAGGATTGCAACGGCGGCAGAGCAGGATGATAGCAGACGTGCGGCAGGATTTTCCCCTGCGCCTGTAAAAAATCGATTAGCGGTACGTCGACATCGCCGCTCAACAGCTCGCCGTTATAGCGGATGGTACAGGTGTTTTGGCTCATCAGATGTTCTCACAATGACATTGCGCGTTGTCCACTTCCTGTGGTTGTTCCCTGTTTTCGTAAAGTTATGTCATTGAAGGTAGACCGTAACGCCAGTCCCGGCAAAGCGAAGCGGCAAAAAGCCCGACTTATCAATCCTGAATAAAAAACAGCGCCGTACTTGCACGCCTCTGACGGCGGCCTACGCTTAAAAGAAAAGCCTGAGCGGAGGGCGTGGCCATGAATGAAATAATGTCGTTACTGTCCGGGGGCTGGAGCTGGGTGCTGGGAGGACTGGCGATTATCGTCGGGCTTGCTGGTTCTTACTTCGGTGGAAAAAAAATTGGCAAAACGCAGGAGAAGGCCAGGGCGGATGTTGCGGCGGCGCAGCAGCAAACCCGACAGGCTGAAGCGATAACCAGAAAACAGGCGGATAATATAAAGGTGGCCAAAAATGTGGAAACGTCTAACGCTAATCTTAATGACGCTGCTGCTCGCGACAAGCTGCGCCAGTCGAAATACAACCTCGATGATTGATCGCGCCAGCGTGGACTCGTCCTGCACGCTGTTTCAGCCGATTTACACGCACGGCAACGATGCGCAGGTGATGGACGCGCGTACGGTGCGCGCCATTAATACCCATAACGAACTATGGGATCGGCTGTGCAGCGATAAAAAGCAGTAGGCGATCCTTTACTGAATATTCTGGCGGCCCGCAACAGCGGGCCGTTTTTTTATTATTTTGCTATTTAAATACGAAGACTTCCCTGGCGAGCGGGGCGATGTTATCGGTATCGCCATAGATCGCCACGGTGATGCAGTTCAGTCACTCGTGATAAGAAGGATGACCTCCTCTCGCCTCGTCCTGAGCAATTAAGCGTCAATACCGACCCATCCAGCGCCAAAGTATGAGCCCAGGCGCAAAGCGTAAATCCTAAAAATACGCTTTCCATGATAAGGCAGCGCCTTGTTTAACACTCGGTCTCAGGCTGAATATTGCACCGTGTCATGCTGTAAGTTTGAGTAATGGTGATTTATATGGTTAAGGAGGCGGAGCGTAGAGGATCGGGAGCCGATAATATGGCCGCCGAATCCCGGTCAGGCCATAAAGAGTGTTAAAAAGATCACAAAGCAGATATTCGGAAGAGATCTCTTTCTCGCCAATGAGGCATCAAGAGAAATATTACTCCACGGTTACAATGATTTTTCCTGTCTGTCCATTTGCTTCCATGTAGCGATGCGCTTCTGCAATCTCTTCGAACCTGAAGGTTTTATCGATTACCGGTTTCAGTTTGCCAGAACGCAGGCCTTCTGTGACGAAGGACTTCGCACGC
>OKNF01000147.1_pt1 | contig 16777 bp, 13 predicted proteins | sample 1613121 | NCBI WGS metagenome assembly OKNF01 (sample SAMN04436838, study PRJEB24849) | human gut metagenome | biome: human gut; feature: NICU; material: stool | host: Homo sapiens | place: USA: Saint Louis, MO | collected 2011-09-08
ATGATGGGAGCTGAATAATCAAAACGCAATAATATCTGAGAAAAATCCTAAACAAATAACGGACGAGCCTCATTTTACGGCCCTGTGCGCAGATAATGAATGGCAATTATTCGATTTTTACCGGGGGAGCTGGGCTGGGATTATTAACATTTGCTGGTGAAATAGTCGTATTTTATTTGGCTCCTGTAATAAAAGGTATTATCAAGCCGGAATTATCTGGAAAAGAACGAAAGGCCTTACTGAGATAACACATTGAAAATAAACAACTATTTTTTATATTCTTTAGTCTTATTCTGAAAGTGCTATGGATCTGCTTTCTCATGCTTGTCACAACCAGTCAATAGTATAAAAATCTAGCCATAACTTATGTGATCGAACCGTGATAATTTATCTGGCTCTGCTGCCCTGCGCCGGTAAAAGCGTAATAAGCGGCGGCGTTAAGAAACATATAAAGACCGTTCGATTCATGCGCCTCAAATAGCACTGCTTCTGATTAAACAGCATTGGTAGCTGAAAGCCAGGGGCGGTAGCGTGCCTAAACTCTGACGCGCTGGTCGAAATATACCCGTCAAGAGTAATTTATAATTTTCTGTTGTTTTAAGACTAATGCCAAATAAATACGACAGAATAGAGGTTTTCATTACAAGCCTGATTAGCGTAATAGCCGATGGCGTAATAGCGCCGCAGTGGACATCACGCTGCTCTGGCTGACCATCAACGATTGAACTGCGGGAAGGCGGGCCGCTTCTGTTTACACTGGGCGTTGCGACAGAGCGGCTTTAGCGGCAGAGACATTTAAGCATAAAACGAGGGGCAAACATCTCATGACGGAACAGCAATAGTTGAGGCAGATTGGTCGTGAATTGACGTTTATTCATGAGCATTTTTTTGCGGCGACACACCGCTTTAGACAATAAATCAGCAATAGCGATGATAATTCAATGATGAAATCGAAACTCAAGTTGGCTCCGTTACTGGTGTCAATCTCACTTATCAGTGGCTGTACTGTAGTCCCAGGGCAAAATGTTTCCACCAGCGGCAAAGATGTCATTAAACAGCAGGACGCGGACTATGACATCGATAAGATGGTTAATGTCTATCCGGTAACGCCGATGCTGGTTGAGCAACTGCGCCGTAAACCTGTCGTGGCGCGGCCGAATCCTTTGCTCGACCAGGAGCTGGCGAATTATGAATACCGTATCGGCGTAGGCGACGTGTTAAGCGTCACCGTCTGGGATCACCCGGAGCTGACGACGCCTGCCGGCCAGTACCGTAGCGCCAGCGACACCGGCAACTGGGTGCATTCAGACGGCACCATCTATTACCCTTACATCGGTCGGGTTAAGGTTGTCGGCAAAACCATTCAACAGGTGCGCAGCGAAATTCAAAACCGTCTGGCGAGCTATATCGAAAGCCCGCAGGTCGATGTCAATATCGCGGCGTTCCGATCTCAGAAAGTCTACGTGACCGGCGAAGTGACGACGTCCGGCAAACAGGCGGTCACCAACATTCCGTTGACCGTGCTGGATGCGATTAATGCGGCCGGCGGTCTGGCGGCAGAAGCGGACTGGCGCAATGTGATTTTGACGCATAACGGACGCGAACAGCGTATTTCTCTCCAGGCGCTGATGCAGAACGGCGACCTGACGCAGAACCGCCTGCTTTATTCCGGCGACATCCTTTATGTGCCGCGTAACGATGACCTGAAAGTCTTTGTGATGGGCGAAGTGACGCGTCAGCAAACCCTGAAGATGGATCGCAGCGGCATGACCCTGACGGAAGCGTTGGGCAATGCGCAGGGCCTGAACCAGGAAGTCTCTAACGCAACTGGCGTCTTCGTCATTCGTCCGAACCGTCAGCAGGGCGGCAAAATCGCCAACGTTTATCAGCTGAACACCTCTGACGCGACCGCGATGGTGCTGGGCACTGAATTCCAGCTTGAGCCGTATGACATCGTTTACGTCACCGCGACCCCGCTGACGCGTTGGAACCGTGTTATTAACCAGTTGCTGCCGACCGTCAACAGCGTGCGTTACAGCATCAACTCGGCGCATGACATCAGAAACTGGTGATGAGTATGTTTAATTCCATTCTCATCGTGTGTGTCGGCAATATTTGTCGCTCGCCAACCGGCGAGCGGTTAATGAAACATTATTGTCCACACATACAGGTTTCATCAGCGGGCTTAGGGGCGCTGGTGAACTACCCCGCTGATGAGAACGCCATCAAGGTAGCAGCACAGCATGACCTCTCGCTGGAGGGCACCGCGCGCGGAAAATTACTTCAGCGATGTGCAGAGAAAACGATTTGATTCTGGTGATGGAAAGGAAGCACATCAATGAGATCGGCAAGATCGCGCCGGAAGTTCGCGGTAAGACCATGCTGTTCGGCCATTGGTGTAACGGCCGTGAAATCCCGGATCCCTATCGTAAAAGCATAGAGGCTTTTGAATCTGTTTACCTTTTACTGGACGACGCCGCTCAGAAATGGGCCCACGCATTAAATCGATAATCAGGCATAATAATGGTCAATAAAAAATCAGATAGCTCGCAGAAAATTGCAGATGCCAAAGATGAAATCGATGTAGCCCGTTTATACGGTTCAATTATCGATCATCGCTGGCTTATTATTGGCGTCACCGCGCTGTTCGCCGCTATCGGCGTTATCTACTCGATTCTGGCGACGCCGGTCTATCGCGCCGACTCGCTGGTTCAGGTAGAGCAAAATCAGGGCAGCCTGGTGCTGAGCCAGATTTCCAGCCTGGTGCCAGACACCAAACCCGCTTCCGATGCTGAGATCGGTCTGATCATGTCCAGGATGGTGCTGGGCAAAACGATCGACGACCTCAACCTGCAAACCACCGTCACGCCGAAATATCTGCCGGTGGTGGGTGCAGGCTGGGCGCGTCTGATGGGTCAGGATCAGAAAAAAATCGCCGTTTCCCGTCTGGAACTGCCGCCGGAGTTAATCGGCCAGAAGCTGGAGCTGGAAATAGGTGAAAACCATACCTTTACCCTCTCCAGCGACGATGGCGAGTTGGTAAAAGGCAAAGTAGGGCAGTACGCCGCGCAGGGGAAAGTGAAGATTCTGGTCTCCGATACCGACGCAGGCCCAGGCGATACCTTTACCGTACAGAAAAACGGCTACCTGCAGACCTACAACGATCTGGTTGGCCGTCTGAGCGTGGTCGATCAGGGTAAAGACACCGGCGTACTGGCGCTGACCCTGAACGGCACCGATCCGCAGCTGACGCAGGATACGCTGCGCTCCATTACGGAGAACTATCTGCTGCAGAACGTCGAACGTAAATCGGCGGAAGCGCAAAAGAGCCTGGACTTCATCAGCCGTCAACTGCCGGAAGTGCGCCAGAAGCTGGATGACGCTGAGAATAAGCTGAACGCGTTCCGTCAGCAAAATGACTCGGTCGACCTCTCTCTGGAAGCGAAGTCGATGCTGGACACCATGGTGAACGTGGATAATCAGCTGAACGAGCTGACCTTCCGTGAAGCGGAAATCTCCAAGCTTTACACCAAGGAGCACCCGGCTTATCGCACCCTGCTGGAAAAACGTCAGACGCTGCGGGATGAGAAGAAAGCGCTGGAAAGCAAAGTGTCCGCGCTGCCGAAAACGCAGCAGGAGATTATTCGCCTGACGCGTGACGTCGACGCCGGCCAGGCGGTGTTTATGCAGCTGCTGAACAAACAGCAGGAGCTGAGCATCAATAAGGCCAGCACCGTCGGCAACGTACGTATCGTTGACCCTGCGCTGGTGCTGAACAAACCGATCGCGCCGCGCTCCGCCATTATCATCGCCGTCTCTCTGGTGCTGGGCCTGCTGGTCTCCACCATCTACGTGCTGATGAAAACTATCCTGATCCGCGGCATCGAAAGCCCTGAGCAGTTGGAAAACAGCGGCATCAACGTGTACGCCAGCATTCCGATTTCTGAATGGCAACAGCAGCGCGACCGTAAGCTGACCGCGCTGAGCAAAGAGAAGGGCAAAAAAGTGCTGCGCGGCGGCGAGCTGCTGGCGCTGGCTAATCCGGCCGACCTGGCGATTGAAGCGGTACGCAGCCTGCGCACCACCATGCATTTCGCCATGCTCGATGCGCGCAACAACATCATCATGATTTCCGGCACCAGTCCTGATATCGGTAAAACCTTTATCAGCACTAACCTTGCCGCCGTGATGGCGCAGTCAGGACAGCGCGTGCTGTTTATCGACGGCGATATGCGTAAGGGCTACTCCCACGAGCTGTTTAACAGCGATAACCGCAAGGGTCTGTCTGACTTACTGTCAAATCAGGCGACGCTGGAGCAGGCGATTCGTCAGACCAACGTCAGCGGACTCGATTTTATTCCGCGTGGACAGCTGCCGCCTAATCCGTCAGAGCTGCTGATGAGCCAGAAGTTTATCGACCTGATGACCAACGTGCAGAAGCAGTATGACATCGTCATTATCGATACGCCGCCGATTCTGGCCGTTACCGACGCTGCGATTATCGGTATGCAGGCCGGCACCAGCATGGTGGTGGCGGGCTTCGAGCAATCAACGGTGAAAGAAGTGGAAGTGAGCGTACGTCGCTTTGAGCAGAACGGCATCGAAATTAAAGGCGCCATTCTGAACCTGGTAGTGAAAAAAGCCGCCAGCTACTACGGCTACGGTTATTACCACTACAGCTACGAATCCACTAAGCCATAAAACGACAGCGCCAGCCGTTCGCGGCTGGCTTTTTAAGGTTTTTAAAACGAATCCATTGAGACTGATGTTATGACTGAGTCTACGCCTTTAATCAGCGTCGTTATTCCTACCTTTAACCGTGCCGACATCATTTTAAAAACCCTAAACAGCGTCTTAAACCAGACTTATCGTAATATCGAAGTGTTTGTGGTCGACGATGCCTCCACGGACAACACCGCCGCCGTGATGGCGGCCGTGCAGGATGAGCGCGTGCGCTTCATTCAGCTGGAACAGAACAGTGGCGGCACGCGTCCGCGCAACGAAGGCATTGAGCGGAGTCGCGGCGAATTTATCGCGTTGCTTGATTCCGACGACGAATGGGTACCGGAGAAGCTGGAAAAACAGCTCGCCTTTTTACGCCAGCAGCCGGGAAAAAATCGCGTCTGCATGACGGCGAAATACAATAAGCGTCCCGAAGGTTTGCACCTGCGTCGCAACAAGCCGGTGAATAAATACAGCTCCATTATGGAGTTTCTGCTGCTGGGCAACGATTTTCAGACCAGCACGCTGCTGCTGGACGCCGATATCGCCAAACGAGCGAAGTTCGACTCCGCGCTGCGTAAGCACCAGGACTGGGATTTTGCTCTGCGCCTGCAGGAGCGCGGCGCCAGCTTTTACTATCTCGATCTGCCGCTGACCATTTACGACGACTCCGATTCTACTGCGCGCATCTCCTCAGACGGCAAGCGTGATAAATCGCTGATCTGGCTGGAGAGCATCAAAAAACGCGTGCCGAGTTACATCTGGTTCGGCTTCTACGCAAAGATCATTGCTGACAGCTATCTGCTGTCGAATGAAAAAGGCAAGGGCATTGCCATTTATTTAAAACTCCTGTTTTCGGGGAAAATTAAATTCAGCCACTTTATGGCGATGATGAATGAACGAGTAAAAAAGTTAGCCACTATTACCGCGAAACGTTTTGTTCCGGGGAAGTGATTTAAAACAGCAATCAGACCGGCGAATAAAATAATGAAATTTATATCACTGAAGATAGGTATAAGAAAGAATCGCTATCTCTATTTCGATCCGCATATGACCTTTATGCTGTTTCTGTTCATGATGCTGACAATGTTGGCCGTGGCGTTGGTAAAAGAGTCGGTGATGAAGCCGTATTTCTTCTCCGACCAAATCACCATATTCAGCTTTATGAAACTGACTTACAGCTTCGGTCCGGGGAACTCCTACGGCAGTACCGCTTATTTCTATAAGCTGTTGGGCTTTGAGCAAAGCTCCATTGTGTTTGCTCTGATATCGGCAGTAATTATTATCAGCACCTTTTTGTTTATCTTTATCCGGGTGCGCGGCGCGTCAATGAATATTTTCGATATTGGCGTTTTTCTTTTCTTCTGCTTTTCGTCAATGATAAACCTGACGTGGCAAAGTAAAGACTTTATCGTTTTCCTGATAATGATGCCGCTATTAATAACATTCTTAAACCGCACGGCCGGGCTGTTGATATGGACCTGTTTCGCCATATTTTACGCCTACTACTTCAGGACATACTGGTTTTTGTTCCTGCTGGAGTTTTACGGCCTGCTGTTGATGTCGCGCTATGTGCATAAAGGAAAATGGATATTTGTCCTCTGCCTGCTTTCGCTGCTGGTGTTGGCGTTTGGTTTCCAGTACGGCTTAGGCATTGATGTCGACAACTTCCGCAACGAGGTGAACGAGCACCGTCTGGATGATACCGGCGACGGCAGCAATACGCTGATTCGTCCGTGGTTCCCGGCGGGCAATCCGCTGTTTGGCTGGCTGAACGTGAGTCTGACCTGGGTAACGTTCTTCTTTCCGTTCCCGCTGATATTGATGCTGTCGCCTTATTATTTGGTGATTTCGACCTTTATTATTCTGATGTTCAGAAGAATATGGCAGACGATGCATGCGGCGCTACAGGACAGAACCTATCCGCTGGTGGTCTTGTTTTCATTAATTATTATTTCCTATACGGTTATTCAGAGCCTGTTTGAACCGGATTATGGTAGTTATTTACGCCATCTGTCGCCGTTCTATCCGTTAATGTTTTATGTCTATTTGAGTTTTGGAAAATTTAAAAAGGAAGAGTAAATGAAAATCCTCCATGCTGCTGAGACAATAAAAGGTGGCGTCGCCACCGTTTTAAAGCAACTCGTCGCGGCACAACAGGATGATAAAGGCGCTTATCGCATTCAGTGCCTGATCCCGGAGGATCAGGCAGGTGAACTGGATACGGCGCATGAAGAAAACGTGGTGAAATGGGAACGTAAAGGGCGCTCCGTTGGGGCGTTAATCTCTTTCGCCGTCGCGTTCTGCCGCACGGTAATGAAATTCAAGCCTGACGTGGTGCATCTTCACAGCTCCTTCGCCGGAGTAATTGGCCGCGCCTGCCTGTTGCTGCTGTGGCCCTTTGTCCGGCCTAAAGTGGTTTACTGCCCGCACGCATTCAGCTTCTTGATGCAGACCAGCAACGGCAAGAAAAAGATCTATTCGCTGATCGAAAAAGCCCTGCTGCCCATGACCGATGCGATTATCTGCGTCAGCCAGTATGAGGCTGACCAGGCAAAGGCACACGGCATCAGCGCCGACAAGCTTTTCGTCATTCATAACGGCGTCGCCGAACGGCATGTCGTCCGGCCCGATCGTCTCGCCGACCCGCGCATCAACGTGCTGTTCGTCGGGCGTTTCGATTACCAGAAAGGCTATGACGTCCTGCTGGAGGCGATGAAGCGCAATCAGAATCCGAACCTGCATCTAACGCTGATTGGCGACAGTGTCCACAGTTCGGAAGCGATTGAAAAGCTGCCCGGCGCGGAATATACCGGCTGGCTGAAGGCAAGCCAGATGGAGCCTTATTTTATCGCAGCGGACGTGCTGGTCATTCCAAGCCGTTGGGAAGGCTTCGCCATGGTACCGCTGGAGGCGATGAGCTATTCACTGCCGATAATCGCCAGCGACGCCACTTCGCTGCCGGAAGTCGTCATAAATAACGAAACGGGATATCTGTTTAAAAACGGCGACGCTAATTCCTTACTCTCTGTGTTTAATCGCTTGGATAAATCTGATTTAAGTGAAATGGGGCGGAAAGGGAATCAATTATACATAGAGAACTTTACTTCTCAGGCTATGATAGCCAAAACGCATGGTTTATATGCCGACATAATCAAACGTTGAACACCAAATTAACTATAGCGAGGTCTAAGACATGTCTTCAATCATGCATGAATTAGGCAGGGAAGATAATAAAATGATAACGGCTAGTGGATTTCGCACACGTACCAACGCGTCGATTATTTCCATCATACAGCGTTTTTCTGACATTTTTGTTATGTTTATGGGGCTCTATATTTTAGCCCGCATTGAATCACAGTCTTTTACTTCTTCCTGGTGGCTGCTTTCGCTCACTGCGTTAGCGCTGTTCCAGATGATTGGCGGTATCACAGACTTTTATCGGTCGTGGCGCGGCGTCAGCTTCGCCAGTGAATTACAGCTGATTTTACAAAACTGGGCGCTGAGCATTCTGATCACCGCTGGCGTGATGTCGTTCGTCAGCGAACTGGAGCTGAACTTCAAGGCTTACCTGTTATGGTTCGGTATTGTCGCCGTTGGGTTTATCGCTTGTCGCTCGGCCATTCGCTTCTTTGCCCGTATTATTCGCAAGCTGGGTTACAACACGCGCAACGTTGCGATTGTCGGCAATATGCCGATTGGCGTTTCACTTGCTAATAGTTTCATTAACGCCCCCTGGATGGGGTTAAACGTTGTCGGGCTCTATTCTGACGTTGCTAATGAATCTCGTGGTAATGCGGGAAGCATCAATTACTGTGGCAACCTTGACCAGCTGCTGGCCGATGCCCGCGAAGGGAAGCTGGATAAAATCTATATCGCCATGGCGATGTCGGAAGAGACGGCTATCCGCGATCTGGTGGTAAAACTGTCGGACACCACCTGCTCGGTGATGCTGATCCCGGATATCTTTACCTTTAACATTTTGCAGTCGCGCACCGAAGAGATTAACGGCGTGCCGGTGGTGCCGCTGTTTGAAACGCCGATGAACGGCATCAACATGGTGCTGAAGCGCATCGAAGATATCGTTGTTTCTTCCTGCATTCTGCTGTTCATCTCGCCGGCGCTGCTGACCATCGCCGCGCTGGTGAAATTCACCTCGCCAGGCCCGGTGATTTTCCGTCAGGTGCGCTACGGCATGGACGGCAAGCCGATCAAGGTATGGAAGTTCCGCTCGATGTCGGTAATGGAGAACGGCGACACCGTGACCCAGGCGACGAAAGGGGACGCGCGCATCACGCCCATTGGCCGCATTCTGCGCTCTACCTCGCTGGATGAGCTGCCGCAGTTCATCAACGTGCTGAAAGGCGATATGTCCATTGTCGGACCGCGCCCGCACGCTGTCGCGCATAATGAACAGTACCGCTCGATTATTCAGGGCTACATGCTGCGCCATAAAGTGAAGCCTGGCATCACCGGCTGGGCGCAAATCAACGGCTGGCGCGGTGAAACCGACACGCTGGAAAAAATGGAAAAACGTATCGAGTTTGACCTGCAATATATCCGCGACTGGAGCATTATGCTGGACCTGAGGATTATTTTCCTGACCATTTTTAAAGGATTTATCAGTAAAACCGCGTACTGATTTTTGAATGATAACGACAGGGTTGTCTGGCATATTTTATTTAGCAGGGCAATGGTTGAACCGGCGTAGCGTTGTATAACGTGCGGCTGTCTTGCCCTGCTTTTCCATTTTTAAATGGACGATTTCTTTTACTGTATTTTCTAAGGAGAGCGCCTGGTCAGGGTTGACGGTGTTTCTCCTTTTTTAAGTAAACAGGAATCAAGAACAGAGGTGGCAATGAAAGTCTCTTTTTTTGTTTATAATTTTCCGGTTCCTTCAGAAACTTTTGTTATAAATCAAATAATTTATTTTGTTGAAAAAGGGTTTGATGTAGAAATTATTTCGGTCCTGCCAGGACAAATGATTGATGAGTTTGCTGCGAAAGATGAGCATGGATTGCTGCAAAAAACGCGTTATTTGCTGCCTGCAGAAGAAAATAAAAACAGTGCGCGCGCCATCAGCCGCTTCAAAACCATCCTGAAAGGGCTGGCGCGAGGCAAGCTCCGAACGCTGCCGGCAATGAATTTCAAAAAATATGGCTATAGCGCCAAAAATCTCTCTCTGCCCGCGATTGTCGCCGCCAATAAAAAGACCTATGAAGCGGATCTCTTCATCGCGCACTTTGGTCCGGCCGGGGTGCTGGCCAACAAGCTGCGCAAGCTGGGCGTGCTGAAAGGAGAGCTTGCGACCATTTTCCATGGTTACGATATCTCCACCCACCGTATTCTGCGAACCTATAGCGACGATTACAAAGAGCTGTTTCGCGACAGTAAATTTATCCTGCCTATCAGTAAGCTGTGGGCGGAAAAGATCCGCGCGCTGGGCGGCGATCCCGCACGTACCCACATTATGCGCGTTGGCATTGATACCGATAATTTCCATTTCCGTCCGGCAAAGCCGATCGGGTCGCCGATTCAGCTGCTGACTATCGCGCGTCTCACCGACAAAAAAGGGATTTTCACCTCGCTGGAAGCCTGCCGCATTTTAAAAGAACGCGGCTATCAGTTTATCTATAACGTGCTGGGCAACGGCCCGCAGCGCGACGAAGTCGAACAAACCATCGCCCGCTACGGCCTGCAACAGAATGTTATTCTGCATGGTTTCCAGTCGCCGCAGGTGATAAATGACTTCCTGCAAAAATCGGACATTTTCATGTTGCCTTCCCAGACGGCGGAAGATGGCGATATGGAAGGCGTGCCGGTCGCGCTGATGGAAGCGATGGCGCGCGGCATCCCCGTGATCTCCACCTGGCACAGCGGGATACCTGAGCTGGTTGAAGATGGTCGAAATGGCTGGCTAATCAAAGAAAAAGACGCCGCCGGACTGGCTGACGTGATTGCGAAAATTGTTGATGAAAAGCCCGATTTAACGCCAATGCTGCAGGCCGCGCGTCGTAAGGTTGAGCAGGAGTTTGATAAAAATAAATCTTACGACAGCCTGATCAGGTTAATCAGCGGTCAACTGCATGCCTGAGAGCGCAAGCACGTTGGTAACAGGTTAAAAGAGCTTTAGAGAGATCATGATGTCTATGGAACGCTTAGTCAGCATACTGATTCCGGTATACAACTGCGAAAAGTTTATCGAAAAAACGCTGCTTTCGATTATTGAACAGAGTTACAAAAATATTGAAATCGTCATTGTTGACGACTGCTCGACGGATAGCACCCTGCAACGGGTGTACAACCTGCGGGATCGCTATCCGCAGGTGCGTTTCGTTATCCAAAAGAATCAGCCTAACCTTGGCGTGTCAGCGACCCGCAACCGTCTGGTCGCCGCTGCCAGCGGTGATTATATCGCTTTCCTCGATTCTGATGATTATCTGGAAAGCAATATGATTGAGGCGCTGGTCACCACGCTGGAAAGTCAGCAGGTAGATGTTTCGCAGTGTCTTTACTTTTATGAAAGCGAAGACGGTGCGATGAAAAAGGTTACTAACCACTACGCGCCATCCGGCACGCTGACCGGCAAGCAGGCGTTAATCGCCATGCTTGAGGGGGATATACCGGGCTTTCTATGGAACAAACTCTTTAAGCGTGAACTGTTTGACGGCATCGCGTTTGATGAAAAGAAAATCATCTTTGAAGATTATGAAGTGCTGATACTTATCTTTAATAAGAATATTACTATGGCCTTCACTTCAGAGCCTCTCTACCATTATATCCAACGGCCACAATCGCTTACCAAGAAGTCATGGGATAAAGCAACCATGCGTCTGGATTACCTGCCGCTCACCGATCAGCTGACAGGCAGGGCATGGAGCAATAAGGAAGAGCGTAAAATTTTTCTGCGTCATAAATATTCGGTTATCGCGCGCGTGGCGTTTATGGCGGTTTCACGCGCCGTCAGTTTTTCCGCTGCCGTGCAGGCAATTAAAAAATGCCGTTCGCATCTTTCATTCCGTGAGTTTTACTCTGTATCGCCTACGTTAAATAAAAAAATTAATATCCTTAATGTCATGCTGTTCACGTCACCCTATATGTTGGTTTTATTAGGTCGTATGGGTAAGCATATTCTGAAAAGAGGATAAGTTTACCTGCTGGCAAAAAGGGTGAAGATATCTGTCGATAAGGATGTAGTAGCCTTTTAACATTTTTAACCTTGGTGATTATTTAGGAGAAAAGAGTGAAAGTTCATTATTATAAAACAGCCGCAGGCAATTTCGGCGACGATTTAAATGAATGGCTGTGGCACGATTTATTACCAGGGGTTTTTGATGATAACGAAGAGTGCCGCTTTGCCGGCATCGGTACGATTATCAGCTCCGCGCTGCCGCCCGCTAAAAAATGGATCGTATTCAGTAGCGGCGTCGGTTATGGCGTGCCGCCCGCTAACTTCGGCAATGAAAGCTGGAATATTCTCAGCGTGCGTGGCCCGCTGACGGCGCATGTCCTGGGCCTGCCGAAAGAAAAAGCGATTACCGACGGCGCCGCGCTGCTCAGTACGCTGCCGGAATTCCAGCCTGTTCCCGAAGCCGAGCGTAAGGGCGTTATTTTTATCCCCCATCATGACGCGCTGAAAACCGGTCAATGGGAAGAAGCCTGTCGTCGCGCCGGGGTGGAGTACATCAGCCCGCAGGGCGACGCCAAAACCATTATCAACCGCATCCGTCATGCGAAACTGATCCTGGCGGATGCGATGCATGCGGCGATCATCGCCGATGCGATGCGGGTGCCGTGGGTGCCGCTGGTGAGCTCCAGTCAGATCAACACCTTTAAATGGCTCGACTGGACGCAGACCATCAACCAGCATTATCAGCCGCTGGTGCTGGGCAGCAGCTCATTCCGCGAATCGATGCGTAATAAAACCCTGGCGCTCTATGGGGAAAATTACCATCTGAAAAACGCCGACGTTGATTACGCCATTAAGGAATTCATTCGCGTACGTAAACAGAAGAGCACGCCGTGGTGGCCGCACTATCTGAAATACACGCGTTACTTCTCGCATGAAGTGCCTGACCGTCTGTTTACCGGTGCGGAAACACGCTTCAATATGAAATGGAACGACCGCTATATCGATCAGGCGGCGGCGAAGCTGCGTCAGGCGGCTCAGCTGGGCGGTCAGCGCAGCGACGACAGCGTGTTTTACGAGAACGTGGAAAAACTACAGGAGCGGTTGCGCCAGGTTGAACTTATCGCCCGCGCGTAATGTTGAAATATTCCACTCGTCAGGACATCACAGTGAGAAAACAGTCAGATAAACCTACGCCTAAAGGCAGTATCGCTTCTGGGGCGGTTTGGTCGATACTCGATAACGTCGCTGCGCAGGGGATAACGTTCGTTATTTTTCTGGTGCTGGCGCGTTTACTCGATCCGCATCTCTACGGCATGCTCAGCGTCTCCATTTTGATCACTCAGCTGTTCAGAACGGTGATTTTTGAAAGTATCGCTACGTCGATCATACGTAAACATGAGCCGACTGACGAAGACTTCAATACGGCTTTTTTGAGCTGCTGTATTTTTGCCGTGCCGGCATTTCTTATTGTCTTCTTTTCCGCCAACATCCTTGAAAATATGATGCATATCCAGGGACTTGGCGATGTGATCCGTGGGACCAGCGTGATTATTCTGGTCAGCGGGCTGAGCAAAGTGCATGAAGCCTGGCTGACGCATCGTCTGCTGTTCCGCTCGTTGGCGATTCGTTCGATCACCTCTATCGGTTTGGGCGGCATCGTGGGGGTTTATCTCGCCTGGAAAGGAATGGGCATCACCAGTCTGGTGATGCAGCAGGTGGTGACCTCGGTCGTGGCGACGATAACGCTGTGGCTGGCGACGCCCTGGAAGCCGCGCCTGCGTTTTTCCATGGCGTCATTTAAAGAGTCGATGCGCTTTTCGCGCCATGTCGCGCTAAGCGGCATGACTAACTTCGCTAACCAGAACAGTGATATTTTCTTTATCACCTATTATCTGGGTAGCGCGGCGGCAGGGGTTTACTCGGCGGGCAAACGTATCGTCAACACGCTGAATACCGTTATGGCGACGGCATTGATGCGCGTTTCGCTGCCTGCGTTTTCCCGCGTGAAAAATCAGCTGGATGAGTTCAAGTCGCACTATCTGAATGCGACGTTCTTTACCATCCTGCTGACGGCGCCTGCCTTTATCGGCCTTTGCTATCTGTCGCATGGCGTCGGTGCCGGTTATGCAGATTGTCAGCGCGACCGGGTTTATCGTCTCTATCGGCTATTACAACCATACCGTTATGTTTGCCCGCGATCGTCCAGACTGGCAGTCGCGCCTGACGCTGCTCTATGCGGTCACCAACATTACCGTTTTCTTTATTTTTGTCCGCTACGGGCTGGTGGCGATGGCGCTCTCCTATTCGCTGCGTACGTTACTGCTTTATCCGGTCTCGGCCTGGTGTGCGCTAACGCTGCTTAACGTGACGTGGAAAGAGTATCTGGCGCAGATAACCAGCCCGATTATTGGCTCGCTGGTGATGTGTCTGGGGCTGTTTGCCATGGACAGCGCGCTGGGGCTGAAAACCGGATGGGAAAAGCTGCTGCTGGATATCGCCGCTGGCGCGGTTATCTATGGCCTTTATGTGCTCATATTTATCCCGCGGCATAAGTTGGCAATCTTTTCTAACGCCGTCGCGATGGTGAGAAATCGCAAGAAACCTGCCTGATAAAAAAAAGCCTCAGCGTAAAAGCTGAGGCTTTTTTACTATGCGGGCTTCACCTGCTTCTGCGTGGCCAGATTGAGCCAGGGAGAGTCAGGATTATCGCCCAACGCCACCCACACGGAATTATTGTTTACCGACACATTCTTACCGGCATATTTATTACGCTGGTTAAGCTGCGATTGGGCTGAGGCAAGCTGTTCGCTGCTGTAGGTAAAGTTGCTGGTAATGCCGATATTATTCTGCACGCTCCAGGCGATATCAGGCGAGGCGCCGTTGCTATAGGCGATGGGCATTTGATTACCCGACAATACGGTGTTATCGCTAATGGTCAATGACTTCGTGATGCCGCTCAGGTTAGCGAAGCGTCCTTCACCGCTCACCTGCGTGTTTTTAATGCTCAGGTTATCCAGATTTGGCAGTTTAAACGCGGTGCTGACGTTAAGATAGGTATCGCCGTTTACCGTAACGGTGCCGCCTTTGCCGCGCGCCATTTCTAATCCGGTGCCTTCGCCATTCAGTTCGTGATAGCTATTGTTACTGGAAATAAACACGTTTGGATTAGCTGTGATTAACGCCACACGTGCGAAGCCGCGCGTATCAAGATTGTTAATGCGGAAGCTTTTCGGCTGATTCAGGAACAGGGCGGTGTTGGTGCGTGCGCCTTCATTAATCATGCTGCCGGAAAGGGTTACGTCGTGATCGCCAGTCTGGGTGGCGATAGCAAAGCCATAGGCTTTCGTGCCTTTGGCGATCAGCACCGTACTGTCGATATTTACGCCTTCATTAAAGTTAACCACCGCGATCGCCGCTTTGATAGGGCGCCAGGCATTGCCGTTCAGGATATCCGGGCTGTTGCTGTAGCGAATAGTATTTTTAACGTTGATGTTTTTGCACTGAATGTAGGCTTCACCCCACCAGGTAGCGCCGCCCATCGAGATATTGCCAATCGATACGCCGCCAATAATGTTTTCCATCGCAAAGTGGCGCCGGAAGCTGCCCTTCGCCATATTGTTGACCATGATGATATCTTTATGGTCAAAATCGCGCAGATGCTTGCGCGCTCCAGGCAGCCCTTCAGCATGGAACGCCAGACGCGCATCCTCGCCTGCTTTGCAGTAAGCGTGGTTGCCGGTCATGATCGTGCCGGAACCCCAAATGGTGACGGCGTCGCCGCGATCTTCGCCCAGCTTGGAGTGCAGATCGCGCATGCCGGTGCCGGCGCCCAGGCACTCTAAAAACCAGTTATCGATAATCTTGGTGCCGTAGGCGCCGAAGCCAGCTGGCGCAATCACCGACTGCAACATACGATAAAAATAGCAGTTCGCCACCTGGCAGTAATTGGCGGAAATCATTAATCCACCCTGACGGCCGCCGGTTTCGCTTTTCAGCAGCATCGGGTTATCAAATACCATGCCGTGTATTTGGGTGGCGTCAGCTTTCAGCTCCAGCAAAAATTCATTACCCATATTTCCCAGCGGGGTAATGATGCCGTTTCCCCGGCCTTCGATGATTTGGTTTTTTAACGTTAGCTTGACCGATTTATTAATGCTCACCGGCGTGTCGATAGTAAGGTATTTCTTATCTTCGACCAGTTGTTGAAACGCGGCGTAATTATCTACCGGGCCGTTGCCGTTACGGCTGTCGCTACGGATTTTCGCCCAGGAAGTTGATGCATGGTCGAGAATAATGCCGGGCGCGCCGTCAATTTTCCCCGCGGCGCCGCCTGCTGCCGGGGAGGGCGCGGCGGCGGCGTTCGCCCGCGTCAGGCTGCCTATCGTGCCGACGGCGGCCGCAGAGACCAGAATTTTAGTCAGCGCCTTACGTCGTGAGGTGATGCGTTCTTCACTGGCTTTTTCATTAGTGCTCATTTCTGACCCTTATAAGAATGATTACGCCAAATTGCATTATTCATTACGGCATGGTAAATGGAAGATGTAATATTTAAAATCAGATAAAAGAAAACGCTTTCTTACATTTGCGCGCATGCGACAATGCTTATCAGATTAATCTCAGCGAATAAAGCTTGCCGTAATTAATAAAATTGTTTAGATCGTTTTCTATTAATTTCTACCGCAGATGTTCACGCCCGATGGATTAATTATTGCAATTGCCTACCTTAACGCGTTTTTTGTTTTTACTTCATCAGCTTTTTCCTGGCAGGAAAATTTTCAGAATAAGATTATACTTGACGATCATGCATTTATTGCATAATCGCGTAATGTCTTCACATCATTATATGGAAAAAATATGACCAAGCTTAAAGCAGTTATCCCCGTTGCGGGTCTCGGTATGCATATGCTCCCTGCTACAAAAGCC
>OKNF01000148.1_pt1 | contig 16771 bp, 17 predicted proteins | sample 1613121 | NCBI WGS metagenome assembly OKNF01 (sample SAMN04436838, study PRJEB24849) | human gut metagenome | biome: human gut; feature: NICU; material: stool | host: Homo sapiens | place: USA: Saint Louis, MO | collected 2011-09-08
AATACGGTAGCCCGGCAGACGCCGCATCTGCTGCTGCGCCGCATCAATCCGCGCCTGCAGAAGCCGCTCCGGCAATATCACGTAACGGTAAAGTCCCAGCGCGCCGCCGAGGGCCAGGGCGCCAAAAAGAATGAGCAGCAGGACAGTCCGCCCGGCAAGCCGCTTCTGTCGGAATAAACGCCACAGCGACAACAGCAGCGCCGCCAGTAAAACGGCGGCGATAATAAAATAATGCGTCAACATTGGCTTCCCGCGCGATGGCGTTTACTGAGCGCGCACGTCGACCAGCACCGGACAATGCGCGCGCTCAATGACCGCCGCGCTGACCGATCCCTTTAACAGGCGATTAAACGGCGAAAGATGACGCCGTCCCATAATGATCATCTGCGCGTCCAGCGCGGCGGCCTGCGCGACGATCGTTTCCGCCGATTCGCCTGCTATCACGCGTCCGCGCGCTTCAATGCCTGCGCCCAGCAGCTGCGCCAGCGCATGACGGATCACCAGCTCGGCGGTGTTCTGTTCATCCAGCGCCGCGCCAAAATCAGCCGGATCTTCTCCCGCGGTAATTTCCAGCGGCTCGCCGTAGGTGGCGTAGGCGGGATCGATGCAGCAGAGCACCATGACCTGCGTTTTTAACGCCCGCGCCTGCTCCGCCGCCAGCGACACCACTTTTCGGGAGACGTCCGAATTATCAATTGCCACCAGTATCATTGCCATATTGTCTGTTCCTCAGTCATGCGCCAGATGTTTGCCGATTTCGCGCGTCATCGCTTCTTTACATTTTAGTATTTCATGGCGATAGAGCGCCTCATTCTTCTGGAAGCGCGCCGCCGGCACCAGCAGCGAAACAGCAAAACGGCCCAGCAGGGTATCGATCGCTACGCCCATGGTGGAGATGCCTTCCAGCGTTTCACCGCGATCGAAGGAAACGCCGGTTTGTCGGATCGCTTTCAGTTGCCGCAGCAGCTCCGGCAGCGTTTTAATGGTGTTCTCTGTGATGGCGTCCCAGGATTCGCCTACCAGCGTGCGCACATCCTCATCGCATTCCAGCGCCAGCAGCGCGCGTCCGCCGGAGGTGCTGTAGAGCGGCAGGTTCAGCCCCATTCTCGGCACCACCCGCAGCTCGCGGTCGGCCACGATAAAATGCACGATCGCCAGCTGCGTGCCGCTGGCGCGCGCCAGCGAGACCGTTTCGCCGGTGGCGTCGCTCAACGCCTGCAACGCCGGACGCGTCACCTCCACCACATCCGTATGCACGCTGGAGATCAGACGCAGCAGCGCCGGCCCCAGACGCACGCCGCCTGCGCCATGGCTGCGCACCATTTGGGCGGCATCCAGCGCCGCCACGATACGCTGCACGGTAGAGCGCGGCAGCTCGACCGCCTGCGCAATCTCGCCCAGGCTCATGCCGCCGGGGTGTTCTCCCAATGCGTTAAGAATATTGGCTGCGCGTGCAATAACCTGGATGCCGCCCGTTTTTTCATCGTCACGATGATGCGGTTTTTCAGACATGATCTTCTCTTTCCATGAAAGGCGCCGATACTGTAGCGCGTTTTATCGCGCTTTCCCACCCTGTACCACATTGCAATACATCTAATCACAATGTAAGATTGCGCGCCTGTTGCATCGCATCCCGATACACCACCTCATTATAAGAAGACAATGGAGTACCTGCTATGAACGGTCAGCCTGCCGCTGCACCGGCTCCCCACCCTTTTACCCTGCGACTGGCGCTGGGGCTGGTTGGGGTGCTGATCGCCGCGCTCTCGTCCGGCCTGAACGATCGCGTCACTGATATCGCGCTGGCGGATATTCGCGCCGCGCTGGGCATCAGCTATGACCAGGGCAGCTGGCTGATTGCGGGCTATCAGGCGGCGGAAGTCGCGGCGATGATGATCGCCCCCTGGTTCGCCGTTACGCTCTCCCTGCGCCGATTCGCGCTTGCCGTGGCGTTCGGCTTCGGCCTGGTCGCGGCGCTGCTGCCTTTTGTCACGCACTATCCGCTGTTTCTGGCGCTGCGCGTGCTGCAGGGCATCTTCGGCGGCGCTCTGCCGCCGCTGCTGATGACGGTCGCGCTGCGCTTTTTGCCGCCGCCGTTTAAGCTTTACGGCCTGAGCGCCTACGCCTTAACCGCTACCTTCGGACCGAATATGGCGGCGACGCTGGCCGCGTTCTGGACCGACAGCGTCGGCTGGGCATTTGTCTTCTGGCAGGTGATCCCGGCGATGCTGATCGCCATGCTGCTCATCGGCTGGGGCATCCCGCAGGACCCGACACGCTTCGAGCGTTTCCGCCAGATCGATCTGTTCGGCATGGCGACCGGCTGTAGCGGCGTGGCGCTGCTGGTTCTGGCGTTAAATCATGGCGAGCGGCTCGACTGGCTCAGCTCGCCGTTGATTGTCTGCATGCTGCTGACGAGCGCGGCGCTGCTGATCGTTTTCCTGATTAATGAATGGTTTCATCCGCTGCCGCTGTTCCGGTTACAGATGCTGTCGCGTCCCAACTTTACCCACGGACTGCTGACGCTGGCGGGCGTGCTGCTGGTCGCGCTATCGGGATCGGCGCTGCCCTCGGCTTATTTTGCGCAGGTGGAGGGATTCCGCACCGCGCAGTTTGCGCCGCTGGCGCTGGCCATCGGCGCGCCGCAGCTGTTGATCGCCCCATTTATGGCGATGCTGCTGAACATTCGCTGGCTTGACTGCCGTTGGATGCTGACCTGCGGCGCGCTGCTGCTGGCGGCGTCCTGCATCATGGGTTCGCAGGTGACGACCGACTGGGCGCGAGAAAATTTCTGGCTGATACAGACGATGCAGGCCTTTGGCCAGCCGATGATGATCCTGCCGGTGCTGATGAGCGCCACGTCGGTGGTGCAGCCGCCGGAAGGCCCCTTCGCGTCCGCGATGTTCAATACCGTACGCGGCTTTTCCAGCGTGGCGGCCGGGACGCTGGTGGAGTGGTTTATCAGCCATCGCGAACAGTTCCACTCTCATATTCTGCTCGACGGCGCAGCCAGCCGCGGCTGGCTGCTGAGCGCCCCTTCTGCCAGCGAAGCCAGCGCCACCGCGCCGCTGCTGCCCGACGGCAGCATCAGCACGACGGAAAATATCGGCCGTTTCGCCACGCTGGTTAAGCATCAGGCGCAGGTGTTAAGCATCAGCGACGCCTACCTGATGCTGATCGCCTTCGCGCTGCTGCTGATCCTGCTAACCGCCTGGCTGCCGAAGCGCGTCTGGCCGCCGCAAACCTTATTACAACAACCTGTTACGCCGAAACCGGGAATCTGATGATGTCTTTTACACCTGCTAAACGCACCGGCCTGCTGGCGGTGCTGCTGAACGGCTGGCAGGTCACGGCGGCGACCGCCTGGCTCGCCTATGGCGCGCTGGCGCTGTTACTCATTGCGCCGATTGCGGTGAATCTGCCGCGCCGCGGGGAGCTGCATCGGCCGGAAACCGCGCCCGCGCCGCTGGTGCTGGACGGCAATCTGAAGCGTCTGGTGCTGAGCTACAGCCTCGCCGGGTTCGGCTATATTCTGCCCGCCACCTTTCTTTCCCAGCTGGCGGCGACGCGTTTCCCGCACAGCCTGTTCGCGCAGTTCGTCTGGCCGGTTTTCGGCGGCGCGGCGGTGATCGGCATCGCGCTGGGCATTCTCACCCGCCGCTGGGCCGCCGCCCATCTGCGGCTGGCGGTGGCGCTGTGGGCGCAGGCGATCGGCGTATTTATCGGCGGCCTGCTGCCCGGCCTCGGCGGACTGGCGGCGGGCGCGCTGCTGACCGGCGGCGGCTTTCTCTGCGTGGTGCAACTGACGTTGCAGTATGGCCGCGAACTGGCGCCGCAGCATATGCGCTATCTGGCGGGGCTGCTGACCACCGGCTACGCCGTCGGCCAGCTGGCAGGGCCGCTGCTCTCCTGGCTTTCCAGCCTGTTATGGCACCGGCTGGAGCCGGCGCTGTTCGTGGCGGGCGCGGCGCTGCTGCTGGCTGGCGCGCTGGTCTGGCGCCGCGCCGCATGAAGGGATTTCAGGGCCGATTAAAGGGATTCACTGGATAAACGACCCGGAGTGCTTCAGAATACGCGCTCTGATTATTATCCCGACGACGACGCTGGCGCGATCGTCGGCTGTCACACCTGCTGGAGAAACATCACATGGCGACGTTAAGTCATGAAGCCGCTCTGGTTCACGATGCGTTGGTTGCGCGTGGACTGGAAACCCCGTTGCGTGCCCCCGTACGTGAAATGGATGACGAAACGCGTAAGACGCTGATTGCCGGTCATATGACCGAAATTATGCAGCTGCTCAATCTCGATTTAGACGATGACAGCCTGATGGAAACCCCTCACCGCATCGCCAAAATGTATGTGAATGAGATCTTCTCCGGTCTGGACTACGCTAATTTCCCGAAAATCACCCTGATCGATAACAAGATGAAGGTGGATGAGATGGTGACGGTGCGCGACATTACGCTGACCAGCACCTGCGAACACCACTTCGTGATTATCGACGGCAAGGCGACCGTTGCTTATATCCCGAAAGATAAGGTGATCGGCCTGTCGAAAATCAATCGTATCGTGCAGTTCTTCGCTCAGCGCCCGCAGGTGCAGGAGCGTCTGACGCAGCAGGTGCTGATTGCGCTGCAAACGCTGCTCGGCACCAACAACGTGGCGGTCTCTATCGACGCCGTGCACTACTGCGTGAAGGCGCGCGGCATTCGCGACGCCAACAGCGCCACCACCACCACCTCGCTGGGCGGCCTGTTCAAGTCGAGCCAGAACACGCGTCAGGAATTTTTGCGCGCGGTGCGTCATAATTAATTCCCTTTGAAACGCGGCAGGAACCGGCATGCAACGAAATATCACGCTGGATTTTATTCGTGGTCTCGCCATTCTCGGTATCCTGCTGCTGAATATCAGCGGCTTCGGCCTGCCTTCCGCCGCCTACCTTAATCCCGCCTGGAACGGCGTCCCCTCGTTCAGCGACGCGCTGAGCTGGGCGCTGCTCGATCTGCTGGCGCAAAGCAAATTCCTCACGCTGTTTGCGCTGCTGTTCGGCGCCGGTCTGCAAATGCTGCTGCCGCGCGGCAAGCGCTGGTTGCAGGCGCGCCTGAGCTGGCTGGTGATCATCGGTTTTCTGCACGCCATCTTTCTGTGGGAAGGGGACATTCTGCTGGCCTACGGAATTATCGGACTGATCGCCTGGCGCATGATCCGCGACGTGCCCTCGACCCGTTCGCTGTTCAATACTGGCGTCATGCTCTACCTGGTCGGCGTCGGCGTGCTGCTGCTGTTCGGCCTGATCTCCGACCCGGCGCCGTCGCGCTCCTGGTTGCCCGGCGCGGCGGACATTCAGTATGAAACCTTCTGGAAGCTGAGCGGCGGCACGCTGGCGATTGAAAACCGTCTCGATCATCTTTCATCGATGCTGCTGGCGTTAGGCGCGCAGTATGGCTGGCAGCTGGCCGGGCTGATGCTGATGGGCGGGGCGCTGATGCGCAACGGCTGGCTGCAGGGCGCTTTCAGCCGTCGCCACTACCGGCGCACGGCGATGATTTTGCTGCCGCTGGGCTGGCTGATTCAGCTGCCAGGGACGCTGTTGCAGTGGCATCTCGACTGGGCGTTTCACTGGTCGGCCTTTTACCTGCAGGCGCCGCGCGATCTGGCCGCGCCCCTGACCAGCCTCGGCTACGCTGCGCTCTGCTTCGGTTTCTGGCCGCAGCTGGGCCGCCTGAAAATCACGCACGCCGTTTGCTGCGTCGGACGCATGGCGCTCACCAACTATCTGCTGCAATCCCTGATCTGTACGACGCTGTTCTATCGCTTCGGCCTGTTCCTGCATTTTGATCGTGTTCATCTGCTGTTGCTGGTGCCGCTGGTCTGGCTGGCGAACCTGCTGCTGTCGACGCTCTGGCTGCGCCGTTTCCGCCAGGGGCCGCTGGAGTGGCTGTGGCGCAGGCTGACCGCTTTCGCGGCGCAGGCGCCCGTGCGACGCGGACAATGACCGCCATCACAAATGTTAAAAAATTGTATGTAACCGTTTTCATGAGTGTGACCTGATTCACGTAGCCGCGTGCTCTTGCCTGCCAGAATAGCCGCCAGCAACTCCAGGCGGCAGGTGAAGCATGCAATTTATCTCTTCTCTTTCAGGTCATTCATCATGATTACCATTCGCGATGTCGCACGGCAGGCAGGCGTCTCCGTCGCGACGGTTTCCCGCGTGCTGAACAACAGCAACGCCGTGACGGCCGATACCCGCGATGCAGTGCTGTTGGCGGTAGGAGCGCTGGGCTATCGCCCTAACGCCAACGCGCAGGCGCTGGCGACGCAGGTCAGCGACACTATCGGCGTGGTGGTGATGGATGTCTCCGATCCCTTTTTCGGCGCGCTGGTGAAGGCGGTCGATACCGTGGCGCAGCGGGTGCAGAAGCATGTGCTGATCAGCAACTCCTGGCATCAGGAAGAAAAAGAGCGGCATGCGATCGAAGTGCTGATCCGGCAGCGCTGCAACGCGCTGGTGGTCCATTCCAAATCCCTGTCCGACGCTGAACTCGCCAGCTTTATGGATCAGGTGCCCGGCATGGTGTTGGTCAACCGCATTCTGCCAGGCTACGCGCATCGCTGCGTCGGTCTGGACAATATCACCGGCGCGACGATGGCGACGCGCATGCTGTTGCAGCAGGGGCATACGCGCATCGGCTATCTCGGCTCCAGCCATCCTATTGAAGATGAGGAGCAGCGCCGCGCTGGCTGGCTGCAGGCGCTGAACGAGCAGGGGATAGAACCGCCTGAGGTCTGGATCGGCAGCGGCGAGCCCGATATGCAAGGCGGCGAGGCGGCGATGGTGGAGCTGCTGGGACGCAACCTACAGTTGAGCGCCATTTTCACCTATAACGACAGCATGGCCGCCGGCGCGCTGACGGCGCTGAAGGATAACGGCATTCTGGTGCCGCAGCATTTCTCCGTGATCGGCTTTGATGATATTCCGATGTCACGTTACACCGACCCGCAGCTGACCACGGTGCGCTATCCTATTGTTTCAATGGCGAAACTGGCCACCGAGCTGGCGCTGAAAGGGGCGGCGGGCGAGCTGGATGTTTCCGCGCAGCACTGCTTTATGCCGACGCTGGTGCGCCGTCACTCCGTCGCCGCGCGGCAAAATGTGGCACCGGTCACTATTTCAACCGATTCCTCCATGTAACCGTTTTCAATCTGTGAGTAAATTCACAGTTAATTAACATCCAGCTCACTAAGATAGCAGCGTCTTAACGGCGCTGAAACATAATGTAACGGTCGATATGACTGGGTTGAAACCACCTCACGCGCGCCGTGCAATATTTTGTCATTACTTTCCAGGAAGCGTTACCGATTAAGGAAGTCAGGTTTTGTGTCAGCAATCCATCGGCTTTGGGTAACCTTTCGATAGCGACCCGCCTGAACCGATTTTTTCACTGAATGTCCGCTTTTCTTTACCCGACAGGGTGAAGGGACCGGACGTAGAACGACCCTGCAAAAACCGGAGATACTATGAATAAGAAGGTTTTCACCCTCACAGCCCTGGTTGCCAGCATGATGTTTGGCGCAACGGCGCACGCAGCAGATACCCGTATTGGCGTCACCATCTACAAGTATGACGATAACTTTATGTCGATGGTGCGTAAGGATATTGAAAAAGACGCGCAGGCCGCCGGCGGCGTGCAGCTGCTGATGAATGACTCGCAGAATGACCAGTCCAAGCAGAACGATCAGATCGACGTGCTGCTGGCGAAAGGGGTTAAAGCCCTGGCGATCAATTTGGTGGACCCGGCTGCGGCGGGCGTGGTGATCGACAAAGCGCGCAGCAATGACGTGCCGGTAGTGTTCTTCAACAAAGAGCCAAACGCGAAAGTGCTGGCCAGCTATGACAAAGCCTACTACGTCGGCACCGACTCCAAAGAGTCCGGCGTGATTCAGGGTCAGCTGATTGAGAAACACTGGAAAGCGACGCCAGCGTGGGATCTGAATAAAGATGGCCAGATTCAGTTCGTGCTGCTGAAAGGCGAACCGGGCCATCCCGATGCTGAAGCGCGCACCAAATATGTTATCGACACCCTGAACAAAGACGGCATCAAAACGCAGCAGCTGGCGATGGATACCGCGATGTGGGACACCGCGCAGGCGAAAGATAAGGTTGACGCCTGGCTCTCCGGCCCGAACGCCAACAAGATCGAAGTGGTGATCGCTAACAACGACGCGATGGCGATGGGCGCGGTAGAAGCGCTGAAGGCGCACAACAAAACGGCTATTCCGGTATTCGGCGTCGATGCGCTGCCGGAAGCGCTGGCGATGGTAAAATCGGGCGCAATGGCGGGCACCGTGCTGAATGACGGCGCTAACCAGGCGAAAGCCACCTTCGACCTGGCGAAAAACCTGGCCGACGGCAAACCGGCCGCTGACGGCACCAACTTCAAACTGGAAAATAAAATCGTACGTATTCCTTACGTCGCGGTAGATAAAGAGAACCTTTCTCAGTTCAGTAAATAAACCCTATTGGGCGCGGCACTTACCGCGCCCTTATTCGCCAGACGCAGACAATTTTCAGCCAGGTAAATTATGGCCAGTGAAAACACAACACAGCAGCATGAATTCTTGCTGGAGATGACTAATGTCAGTAAGTCATTTCCTGGCGTGAAGGCTTTGGATAATGTGAATCTGAAAGTCCGGCCGCATTCCGTTCACGCGCTTATGGGGGAGAATGGCGCGGGTAAATCGACGCTGCTGAAATGCCTGTTTGGTATTTACAGCAAAGATAGCGGAACAATTCTGTTTCAGGGGAAAGAGATTAATTTCACCAGCGCGAAAGAAGCGCTGGAAAATGGCGTATCAATGGTACATCAGGAATTAAACCTGGTGCTGCAACGTTCGGTCATGGATAACATGTGGCTGGGACGTTATCCGAAAAAAGGGCTGTTTGTCGATCACGATAAAATGTATCGCGACACCAAAGCCATTTTTGATGAGCTGGATATTGATATCGATCCGCGTGATAAGGTAGCGAATCTTTCCGTATCGCAAATGCAGATGGTGGAAATCGCTAAAGCCTTTTCCTACGACGCCAAAATTGTGATTATGGATGAGCCGACCTCCTCGCTGACGGAAAAAGAGGTGAATCATCTGTTCACCATTATCCGTAAGCTGAAAGATCGCGATTGTTTATATTTCGCATAAGATGGAAGAGATATTCCAGCTGTGCGATGAAATCACTATTCTGCGCGACGGCCAGTGGATCAGCACCCAGCCGCTGGAAGGGCTGGATATGGATAAGATCATCGCCATGATGGTTGGCCGTTCCCTTAACCAGCGCTTCCCGGATAAGACCAACGTGCCGGGCGAAGTGATCCTTGAGGTGCGCAACCTGACCTCGCTGCGTCAGCCTTCCATTCGCGACGTCTCTTTCGATCTGCATAAAGGGGAGATTCTCGGCATCGCCGGGCTGGTGGGCGCCAAGCGCACCGATATCGTGGAAACGCTGTTCGGCATCCGCGAAAAATCGGGCGGCACCATTAAGCTGCACGGTAAAGCGATTAATAATCACAGCGCCAATGAAGCGATTAATCACGGCTTTGCGCTGGTAACGGAAGAGCGCCGCTCGACCGGTATTTACGCCTATCTGGATATTGGCTTTAACTCGTTAATTTCCAATATTCGCCAGTATAAAAATAAGCTCGGCCTGCTGGATAACAGCCGAATGAAAAGCGATACCCAGTGGGTAATTGACGCCATGCGGGTAAAAACGCCGGGGCATCATACCGCTATCGGCTCGCTTTCCGGCGGCAACCAGCAGAAAGTGATTATCGGTCGCTGGCTGTTAACCCAGCCGGAAATATTAATGCTGGATGAACCAACGCGCGGCATTGACGTCGGCGCCAAGTTTGAAATTTACCAGCTTATTTCTGAACTGGCGAAGAAGGATAAGGGCATCATTATTATCTCTTCCGAAATGCCGGAGCTGCTGGGTATTACCGATCGCATCCTGGTAATGAGCAATGGCCTGGTCGCGGGCATCGTCGAAACAAAAACTACCACGCAAAACGAAATATTACGTTTAGCGTCGTTACACCTTTAATGATGTAAGGGTTGTTACCATGAAAGCTACAACGAAAAAGAATGCGCTGACCTGGTTGAAAGAGGGCGGCATCTATGTCGTATTGCTGGTGCTGCTGGCAATTATTATTTTCCAGGACCCGACCTTTCTCAGTTTAATGAACCTGAGTAATATTCTGACCCAGTCCTCGGTGCGTATTATTATCGCGCTGGGCGTCGCCGGGCTGATCGTGACCCAGGGCACCGACCTCTCCGCCGGGCGTCAGGTGGGCCTGGCGGCGGTGGTGGCCGCCACCATGCTGCAGGCGATGGACAACGCCAATAAAGTTTTCCCGCAGCTGGATACCGTGCCGATTCCGCTGGTGATCCTGACGGTGTGCGTCATCGGCGGCCTGATTGGTTTGCTGAACGGCATCATCATCGCCTACCTGAAAGTGACGCCCTTTATCACCACGCTGGGCACCATGATCATTGTCTACGGCATTAACTCGCTCTATTACGACTACGTGGGCGCGTCGCCGATCGCGGGCTTTGACGCTGGCTTCTCGAAGTTCGCTCAGGGCTTCCTGCGCTTCGGGGACTTCAAACTCTCCTACATCACCTTCTACGCCGTGATCGCTATCGTGTTTGTCTGGATCCTGTGGAACAAAACGCGCTTCGGCAAAAACATCTTCGCTATCGGCGGCAACCCGGAAGCGGCGAAGGTCTCCGGCGTTAACGTACCGCTTAACCTGATCCTGATCTATGCGCTGTCCGGCGTGTTCTACGCCTTCGGCGGCATGCTGGAAGCGGGTCGTATCGGCAGCGCCACCAACAACCTCGGCTTTATGTATGAGCTGGATGCGATTGCGGCGTGCGTGGTGGGCGGAGTCTCCTTTGCCGGCGGCGTCGGCACCGTAGCTGGCGTGGTGACCGGCGTGCTGATCTTCACCGTTATCAACTACGGCCTGACCTATATCGGCGTTAACCCCTACTGGCAGTACATCATCAAGGGCGGCATCATTATCTTCGCCGTGGCGCTGGATTCACTGAAATACTCGCGTAAGAAGTAACCGGCAGGACGGCGGTGCAGCTCGCCGTCCTCCACTGCAAAAAAGCCGACCTGAGGGTCGGCTTTTTTATGGCGCGCGGTCACGGCTGAACCCTGTACACGCAAGGGCAGAAACGCCTTATTTCTTCTTCTGCCGCTGCTCCAGCTCCAGCAGCTGTTCCGGCGTCACCGCCGGATAGCTCTGCGCATCCTGCGGCACCTCATGCACTGCCGGAATCGGCACCAGCGGGCCAAGGAAACGCGGCTCGCGCTTCATAATATAAAGATCGGCCAACGCGCCGAGACGGGCGGCGACTTCGCGCGCGCGCACCGTCAGCATATTTTTCGGCGACGGCACGGCGTAGCACTGCGCCTGAATGCCCATATGCAGCGCGATAAACAGCGCGCGCTCGCAATGGAAACGCTGGGTAATGATAATGAAGTCGTTAGTGTCGAACACCTTGCGCGTGCGCACGATGGAGTCCAGCGTGCGGAAGCCCGCGTAATCCAGCACGATATCGGCAGGATTGACCCCGGCGGCGATCAGATCGCGTCGCATGGTCATCGGCTCGTTATAACTCTGCTGGGCGTTGTCGCCGCTCAGCAGCAGGTAGTTCACCTTACCGCTGTTGTAGGCGTTCAGCGCGCCCTGAATGCGGTAGTGGTAATACTGGTTCGGCACCCCGGCGCGATAATACTTGGCGGTGCCCAACACCACGCCCACCTGACGATGCGGCAGCGAGGTCAAATCGTCATACACCAGCGGGGCGGTTTTCCAGGCGATCCAGCGATCGAGGCCGAGCGCAGCCAGTATCATCAGCAGCAGGATGATAATCAGGCCATATGTCATGCGTTTCAACATGTTCGGCGTAGCTCTGGACGGGGCGGAATGAATGGCTCAAGGCTACTTGAGCCGGTAAGCTGACGCAAGCGCGCGCCGGTCAGACGCGGTTTTTTTAGACAATCTCCGCCATGACGCATGACGGAGATCGCGTTTGTGTTAAATCGAGGTGCGACGATAGTTACGATACTGCGGCATCCAAAAATTATTGGCTATCGCCTTCGACAGCACATCTTCCGAGGTGACGACCGCCACGCCCGCCAGCTGCGCCGCTTTGCCTACCGCCATCGCGATCACTTTCGACACGCCCTGAATATCTTTCACCTCCGGCAGGACCGGACCTTCGCCCTCGTTCACCAGCGGCGAACAGTCCGCCAGCGCGCGGCTGGCCGCCATCAGCATGCTGTCGGTGACGCGCGTCGCGCCGGAGGCGATAACGCCCAGGCCGATGCCGGGGAAAATATAGGAGTTGTTGCACTGGGCGATGGGATAGGTTTTATCGTGCAGGGTGACCGGCGCGAAGGGGCTGCCGGTGGCGACCAGCGCCGCGCCGTCGGTCCAGGCGAGGATGTCCGCCGGCGTCGCTTCCACGCGCGAAGTTGGGTTGGAGAGCGGCATCACGATCGGACGCGCGCAGTGGCTGTGCATTTCACGAATAATCTCTTCGCTGAACAGGCCTGGCTGACCCGATACGCCGATCAGAATGTCAGGTTTGGCGTTGCGCACTACGTCCATCAGCGAGATCGCATCGCTGTCCAGATGCCAGCTGGCAAGGTTTTCGCTTTTCTGCACCAGCTTGCTCTGGAAGCTCAGCAGGTTCGGCAGCTTGTCGGTCAGCAGGCCGAAGCGGTCCACCATAAAGACTTTGGCGCGCGCCTCTTCGTCGCTCAGTCCCTCTGACTTCATCTGGGCGATAATCTGCTCGGCGATGCCGCAACCGGCGGAACCTGCGCCAAGGAACACCACGTTTTGATCGCGCAGGCGGCTGCCCGCCGCGCGGCTGGCGGCGATCAGCGTGCCGAGCGTTACCGCCGCGGTGCCCTGGATATCGTCGTTAAAGCAGCAGAGCTGGTCGCGATAGCGCTCCAGCAGCGGCATAGCGTTCTTCTGCGCGAAATCTTCAAACTGCAACAGCACGTTCGGCCAGCGGCTGCGCACCGCCTGGATAAACTCGTCGACGAAGCGATCGTACTCCTCGCCGGTAATGCGCGGATGACGCCAGCCCATGTAAAGCGGATCGTTCAGCAACTGCTGATTATTGGTGCCGACATCCAGCACCACCGGCAGGGTATAGGCCGGGCTGATGCCGCCGCAGGCGGTATAGAGCGACAGTTTGCCGATCGGAATGCCCATGCCGCCGATGCCCTGGTCGCCGAGGCCGAGAATACGTTCGCCGTCCGTCACCACGATCACTTTTACATTCTGCTTGGTGGCGTTTTGCAGCATATCTTCAATGCTGGCGCGGTTCGGGTAGGAGATAAACAGACCGCGGGCGCGACGGTAGATTTCAGAGAAATGTTCGCAGGCGACGCCGACCGTCGGGGTATAGATAATCGGCATCATCTCTTCGAGATGGTTGTCGAGCAGGCGATAAAACAGGGTTTCGTTGGTATCCTGAATATTGCGCAGATAAACGTGCTTATCGTTATTGTTCTTAAAATCCTGGAACTGACGCCAGGCGCGTTCGGCCTGTTCTTCGATGGTTTCAACCGTTTCCGGCAGCAGGCCGTTAAGGTTGAAGTCGTTGCGCTCTTCGATGGTAAAGGCGCTGCCTTTATTCAGCAGGGGAAATTCCAGCAGGATAGGACCAGCGTAAGGGATATAAAGCGGACGTTTACTCTCGTAATCGAGTTCCATGCGGTGTTTGCTCCGGTTACAGGCACGTTCTCTTTGGGGAAGTGGCCAGTGTTTTTATAACAACAAGGGTGTGCCACGATCCTAAGAAAATTCACGCAGAAGTACAGCTTTTGTTAACCGCCGTTAACAAAAGCGGACGCTTTTTTGCGGAAAGCGTCTGAAAAGCGGAGGGCGGCGCGCCGCTGAGTAGGCCGCATTCGTTATCGACGGACGCGGCCGGTAAGACGAAGCCCGGACTTACGCTTTTCGCAGCGCAACCACTTCCAGTTGATGGCAGCCGAGCGCCTGTAAGGTCGCGGCGGTGGCGGGCTGCTGACGTAGCTGCGCGTCGGGGCTTTCCGCCAGCACGGCGCGTGTAATCTCATGGCAGCTTTCGCCGTGCATATTCAACAGGATCAGCGCCGCCTGCAACGGCGGCAGGCTGGGGTTGAAGGCGACGTTTTCGATATAGCCGCCGTGATAGCAGGCGCCGCTGGCGGTTTGCAGCGCGACGCCGCTGTGCGCCTGGCTGTAGGGGGCATGGCTGCGGTTGGCGGCGGCGATCGCCGCCTGCGCCAGCGCGTTGCCCCCGGCGCGATAGCCGTGATCCACTTTATCCATTACCAGCGTAGTGATGTTCAGATCGCGCGGGCCGAAGGCGTCAGGCAGGTAGTCGGCCAGCGTCACCACCGGGCGGTCCGGCAGGCTGATGCGCAGGGCCGTGCCGCTGTTCAACTCATTCATAAACTGACGACAGTGGCCGCAGGGCGTGTAGTTGACGGTCATGGTCGCCAGACCGCTTTCGCCGCGTAGCCAGGCGTGGGTGACCGCGCTCTGCTCGGCATGCACCGTCTGCTGCATAGTGGCGCCGGCGAACTCCATATTGGCGCCGAAATACCAGTATCCACTCTGACCGCGCGCGACCGCGCCGACGTTGAATTTCGACAGCGGCGTGACGGCGCAGGCGGCGGCCAGCGGCAGCAGCGCCAGCGCCAGCGCGTCTTCATTCAGGCCGCTCTCCTGGCAGAGTACGGCCACCTGATCAGGGGTTAAAAAGGCGGCAAAATCGTCAGCGTCAAGGACAGGAAGTAGCGCGGCCTGAAGCTCGGCCGCTAAACCGGCAAAAGCCGGACGAAAACGTGGATGCATTGCATGCCTCTTATAGCTGGGGTTATCCCAAAATTGTAAAGCACCGGCAGGGGGTTATATGTGATCTCTGTCGCTACGGCAATGTAATGCGTGAAATGAAATGACAATTTGCGCGATCTCTCGCAAATTTTAACCGTTGCGCGGCGCGTTTAACCTAACAGCGCCAGCAGCAGCGGAAACAGGAACGGCGCCAGCAGCGAAGTGATGATGCCGCAGATCACCAGCGCCAGCGAACTGAACGCGCCCTCCTGAAAATCGAGTTCGGCGCAGCGCGCGGTGCCGAGGGCATGCGAAGCGTTGCCGATGGCCAGCCCGCGCGACGCTTTGGTTTTTATGCGCATCAGGTTCAGCAGCATATGACCGAACACCGCGCCCAGCACGCCCGCCACCAGCACGCAGATGGCGCTGATGGCCGGAATACCGTGCAGCGAGGCGGAGACCGCCATGGCGATAGGCGTGGTGACCGATTTGGGCAAAACGGTGGCGGCGATTTCCGGCGTGGCGCCCAGCCAGAGAGCGATGGCGGTGCCGGAAACCATCGCGGTCATGCTGCCGATAAAGCAGACGGCGATAATCGATTTCCAGCGCGCGCGAATCTGATGCAGCTGTTCATAGAGCGGCAGCGCCAGCGCCACCACCGACGGTTGCAGCAGGCTATTGAGGATAGCGCTGCCCTGAAAGTAGCGCGCATAGGGCATATTGATCAGCAGCAGCAGGAGAATAATCACCGCCATCGAGATCAGCAGCGGATTAAAGAGCGAGATTTTTACCCGCGCCGCCAGCCAGCGCGCGCCGAAAAACACCGCCAGCGTCAGCGGCAGCGACCACCAGATATCACTCATCATGCTTTTCTCCGACGATGGGCTTGCCGTGCAGACGATGCGAACTGTAGCCGACGACGATCAACACCAGCAGGGTGCTGAGCACGCAGGAGACGAAAATAGGCCCAAACTGGGCGGCGAGCACATCGGTGTAGTTCATCACGCCAACGCTGATCGGCACAAACAGCAGCGCCATATAGCGAATGATCAGGTAGCAGCCGGGCTTCACCCAGTTTACCGGAACGATTTGAAAACCCAGCAAAAGAAAGAGGATCAGCATCCCGATAATACTGCCGGGAATAACAATGGGCAGCAGGGATGAAATGCCGATGCCGGCATACAGACAGAGATAGATGATGATGAAGGCGCGCAGATAGCGCCAGCAGGCAGAGAGCACGGCGGCCATGGCAGACTCCTGTTTTTGACGCAGGTAATCATACGCTGAAACGGCTAATCGTGCTACCGCTCACATAATCAGGCGATGCGGCAAAAAACGCCCCTGAGCGGGGCGTTATTAACAGCAGAGCGGCGTCGGGGAGGCTTATTTCACCGGCATGCCAGGCTGGGCGCCGTTGTCCGCGCCAAGAATGAACAGATCTTTTCCGCCCGGACCCGCCGACAGCACCATGCCTTCCGACACGCCGAAACGCATCTTACGCGGCGCCAGGTTGGCGACGATAATGGTGTGGCGGCCGACCAGCACCGACGGATCGGGGTAGGCGGCGCGAATACCGGAGAAGATCTGGCGCGTTTCGCCGCCCACGTCCAGCACCAGACGCAGCAGCTTGTCGGAGCCTTCCACCAGTTCGGCGGTTTTGATCAGCGCCACGCGCATATCCACCTTCGCAAAATCGTCGATGGTGATGGTGTCGCCGATGGGATCGTCCGCCAGCGGGCCGCTTGCAGCAGGCTGCGCGGCGGCCGCGGCGTCCTCTTTCGAGGCTTCGATCAGCGCGTTGATTTTCGGCATTTCGATGCGGCTGTAGAGCGCTTTAAACGGCGCGACTTCATGGTTCAGCA